>Ga0065711_1004193_pt1 | contig 25028 bp, 13 predicted proteins | sample Hoacrofraction12_FD_59098 | JGI IMG/M metagenome (GOLD analysis project Ga0065711, IMG submission 59098) | Hoatzin crop microbial communities from Cojedes, Venezuela - Epithelial fraction 12 v2 (version 2) | ecosystem: Host-associated > Birds > Digestive system > Esophagus > Crop | place...
TGGCCACACTCTTCTTGATGCACCCCAGGATCCCATTGGCTTTCTTGGCAGCCAGGGCACACTGCTGGCTCATGGTTAACCTGTCGTCCACCAGGACACCCAGGTCCCTCTCCGCAGAGCTGCTCTCCAGTAAACTGAGCCATTTTTTTAAAGATGGAGCTCAGTTAGAGCTGTTGTTTAAAAGCATTTCAGACCAGAGATACCTTGCAGAACTGCCGGTGCAGCTGCTGATGCTCCCTGGACGCGGGAGGCAGGCCGTGGCCCAGCGGAGCCTTTCTGTGGGCTTCCTTGCCGACAGCTCACCATTCCCGGCCAGGCGAGGAGGCCGCCTCGCTACCCTGTGAGTCTCTGTAATTTACAGGTAGCTGTCTGAAGCCGGCGCAAGCAGCTGCCTTTTGTTTGCTACCCACTGCTTGAACAGAGGTCCCTTACGGCAGAAATTGTTCAGTCACCTGCCTCTTGTTTTTTTCCTACAGAAATTTTTTATAAGCCAGTGCATAATAGCTTCAGCTCATTGCCCAAGCTTTGTGCAGTGTTCCTAGGGGTGTTCTACAACAAGATCTTTCATAACTTGAGAGCTCTTGCAGTGTTCGTAATACTGCATATTAGTTCCACTTCCATAGTGTTGTAGTGTTTTGAACACTACAGTTGAATGAAATCCTTCAGTAACATTTTGTGTCAGAATTTGGTCATAAGTCTTCCTTAGTGGTCCTTTTTATATGAGGAGTGTTGGTACATATATGTAACGGTGGGGTCATGCACAGCTTTGGTGTACAATACCTTTTTTATCTTTGACTTGTGCCAGCAACCTTTTGCTGATAATTTTGGTTTCTTACTGTTTTTTAAGAGTTTAAACAGAGACAGAATCTGATGACCATGATCTGAGAGATGCACAGATTCCGTATTCTAACACTCAGGTGCCTCATCTCAATCACAGTTTAGCTAATGTATCATGCCTAAGAGTGTGTAAGCCCTTCGGAGATGCGTTTGCCAAATCTATGCTGTGATATATGAAACTTAAGCCAGTTTGCACGATCTCCTTTTCGTTTTTCTCCACGGAAGGCTGTTGGTCATCTAAACCTGGCACTTTACATCATGATGCCGGTGCCCAGATTGGAGATCCAGTGTCCTGCCAAAGGGCTGTGTAGTTTTTATTTGGGCTCCTCGTGTGTGCATGCGTGATTCGGTGTTGAGTTACACGTCCGTGTACGCTGTTCCTCTCAGCAGAGCCTGTGAATCCAGAGTACGTGGACGTGGCTGAAGTGCTCTGGGGATGAATCAAGGCTGTGTAGGGGCAGGGTTTTGGGCAGCGAGGTGCTGCGCCCGCTCTCAGCATGCTTTTGTCTTCCCGTTTTCCAGCCTCTGGTTTTCAGCTCCTCATCTGTGGCAGTCTTTGCCTTTTCACCAACTGTTTTCCTCTGGCTATCAACATGCATTTTGGTGTGCGCCGCGTGCTTTCTAAAGCTTTTCCCAGTCAGTTTCTCCTGGTGGATGTGCTCTTGTAGCTTCTGCATTTGAATTGGATTGTTTGCTTTTCTGCACTGTTGCGGAATGACAGCTACAGACTTTGAAAGAACAAATATCCCAAAATAAAAGTTAAAACAACAGATGTGGGAAGTTTTGGTGTTGAACCAGACCGGGCCTGCAGCAGCCACAGTTCTAGTGGCAAAGTCTTGTCAAATCTGGTCTGTAGTGTATTTGGTACAGATAGAATTCTTGGGACATTGGACTGCTAATTTCTAAAACTCATTGAGCAGCTACAACATATCCATTCCTCCTCTCTTCTCCTTCCCCCTGTATTTCCCAGGATGTTTTCCCCCACTTGATCAAAAATGAGTGGACCTTCATAGATGTAAGGGAAGTCAGATTGTGCACCCAAGTGTGGAGATGCTAATGATTTTGAATCAGGAGTTGTTAACATTCAGTAAAGTTGGCAAGCTGTGCAGGTGGTTTTGATTAAGAAGGAAGCTAGGAAAAGACCCTAGAAAAACCTGAAGCATTTGGGCTAAAACTTTAAAAAAATAAAAAACAAGTTCAGACTGAGGAAGTCATGTTCATGGAAGGCCTCAGCCCAGACAGTTAATGTTTATAAAATAGGAGTACCAACTATTCCTGCCTTTGGGACTCTGAACCTTCTGAACTGTGGTGTTGGCGTTAAGCAGTTTTTACTTACTGTTCTTTGAAGTTGCTGTGATGGGAAGAAACAAGAGAAGTGATAGAGAAGCAGGAGGAGAGGGGAAAAAACCCAACAGTGTTTAATTCTTAGCCTTACTGATGATTTGCAAAAGTAGAAGAAAAAACATTTTATTAGGGTGAGATGCAGATTGCAAGAGCCATGTTTGTTTGCTTATAGGATCTATTTGTTGTGTAATTCCTCCTTTTCTATGTCATATAGAAATTTGCATATCTTCCCTAATTAACAGGATTATGTCGAGTGTACCGTATCCCCTTATGACTTTTTCTTCTAATGACAACAATAGAGGTTCTCAGAAAAATATATATACTGCTTTTTGTTGGTAGCAAGTTGCCTTCAGCTCTTCAAGCTCTTATTGTAGCATTAGATTTTGACGTTCCCCTGTCAAAGGTTGACTCTTACTTCTCATCAGTCAAACTGTGTGTTTGGAAGCAGCAGGTGAAATGAGTGGTGCCTGACTGAGCATGGTACTCCTCACAAAGGAGGAGAAATACGGAGTCCAGTTCAATTTTGCATCAGAATTGTGTTAAACATTAAATATGAATTAGTCCTCGTAGAGCCCTAGTAAGTTCAGCAGCGGAGCTGTTTTTGTTCCAGCATGAAATCTTTTTGTGTTTCGTTGAGGGCTGGAGAGCTAAGCCCGGAACTCCCACTCGGGAAGTGTTGCTGGGTCTTTTGTGGCTGATGGTCTTCGGATGCCGTTCACTGCGTTGTGCTGCACTGTGTACGAGCCCGGGCATTTTTTGCCGTGGGCTTCAGCCCTGCCATCATATTTCTCAGCACCTTTTTGAAGGAACAGTCACACAAGTTAGGCTAAAGGAAAGTCGTCGTCTTAAATGACAGTGGGAAGTCATTAATCAGTCTTAAAAGTTTTACAGGGGCTGTTCTGATAACCTGTCTGTGTTCGTTTCTCCCCACAGCCTGGTTTTGCGGTATCATCTCTATCACCGTCATTAGCCTGCTTTCCTTGCTAGGGGTGATCTTGATTCCCATCATTAACCAAGGGTGCTTCAAATTTCTTCTAACTTTCTTGGTAGCTCTGGCTGTAGGAACAATGAGCGGAGATGCACTGCTCCATCTGCTGCCACACGTAAGTATTGTTTCCTTAACTTCATTCTTAATTGTAAGCGAATATAGAATTTGCAGAGATTGGCTTGACAAGTGTCAACAAATAACTGCTCACTGATGCAGACGGAGATCGGCTTGGCTCTGAGGGACAGCCTGAAACAGTGTTTGACTTGCTGTTCACTAACAAAAAGGAAAAGAAGTTGTTGTGTATTCATAGTTTAACTTCTGTCACAGCATAAAACGTCTGATGAGACCGACAAGAGTATTTTAAATTTAGCAGTATTGCTGTCTCTTGATAAACATATTTCAGGGGGATTAGCCTTGCTGGTTACTAGCTTTTGGGGAGAAAGTAACCTCTGACTTGCTGAATCAAGCAGTTGTCCAGGTTCCAGGGACGGTAAGCAGTTTTTAATTTGTGATGGTATACTGTAAGTCTTAGAGGGGAAATTGTGTTCTAAAATTTTGCTACCTTAATTTTTTAGCAGAAAGACTAATGTTTACATGTTTTCTGTGTGTAAATTTTAATATAAGTTTTCAGTCTTTTGGTTTTTTTTGCAAGTTTCTGTTTCAGATCAGAACTAAGGCTGTAATTGACTGCAATAGCTAAAAAAATCATGAGGTTTGGTTGCTGACGGGAGTGTAGGAATGGTAATTCCTTGTGACATTTCTGAGTGTTGGGCTCATTATCTTTAGCATTGTGACAGTCTCATTATCTTCAGCATTGTGACAGAAAAAAGCTGAAGCTAGAAGATTCTCTCCCAGTCTCCCCCTAAAGATTCCCCAGAGGAATATTTTTTGATTGATGAGGGTAATGAATAGTCTAATGAAAAATTTCTATGGTAATATGTGTTTGTATAAAAAAAAAAAAAGGCACAACCCAACTTTTAAAGTCTTTTATGCTCCTTTTCTGGCAAGGTTACATATTTTGTCATCTGAGCTCGGAGCCGTGTCAGCCTCCTGACGGCACCAGCTCATGCTGTGGTGTTATTTTCTCTCCTGCTAGTCACATGGAGGCCACAGCCACAGTCACCACCATGGCCAAGGTCATGTTCATGAACACAAGCACGCTCATCGGCATGCCCACGGACATGGAGTACGGGCTGAAGGCTTTCTCGAAGAAAATGATCCAGTGCTGAAAGGTCTTGTGGCGCTTGGAGGCATTTACGTTTTGTTCATCATTGAACATTGTATAAGAATGTACAAGCATTACAATAAACAAAAGGTATGCCCTAAAACTGCGTGCTATTTTAAAACCTCCTACCTGAAGCTATCTTCCGAGGGTTGAGGAGTTGTCTGTGTGATCATTCGTTCCTCTGTGGACAGCACAAGTGCTGCTAACCTGCGTTCCGTTGGATTGTACGCGAGGAAACCCTTTTCTAAAAGAGGTTGCTTTTCTTAACGAGGTGATTTGGGAAGACAGAGTAGAAGGCTGATAGAGGAGGTTGCAGCTTTTCGGCCAGATGTATTTTGAGGTAGATCTAAGTAAAAGAGATTACAGTTCTTTCTCTAAAGCGCCATCGTTTTTAAAATACGAAAGGCGGTGTGTAAGAAAGAGCTGGTAACAGAGCCAGCCAGTTGTCAGGCCATTTACAGGAAAGTTCACTGTGCACTGTCAGCTAATGATGCCAGTGTCGCGGAAGTATTCAGATTTTCCACATGAGAAAATACTCAAATTTGCAGACCTCCCACTTTCTATAAATTGCCTGTCAAATTTTAACTTGTTTCCCTAGGAATGATTGGATTTTTAGGGCTGGGAGCATGCTGTATTCATGGGGATGGTATAAAAGGAGAGCGAGTACCTCAGGGGGAGCGTGACGGTGGGTAGAAGTTCGAGCCGTATTCTTTCAGCAGTCAATATAAAAACACTTCTAACTTTTGCCTCCATCATTGGACTTTGGGGAGAAAATTATTTTGGTGAACCTATAACTGCTTCTGCCAAAATGAGTGTGGAAAATTGTAAAGTTCTCTGCTTTCACGTCAGACTTGCTGCCTCAGCTGGACAGGCAGCAGCAGATTTTGTGTGCTGGAGGAGGCATTTCTTAGATCTTCTGCTAAAGAGATTAAAAGCTGTCACACTGGGCGTATCTTCTCTGAGATTAATTAAATAATTACATCCCCTAGGCTGCTTTGGCAAATCCATGGTCTCTGTTGTATGGGCTGCAGACAGGAAGGCAGCAAGCTTTTCTCTGTAAGGAGGAGGTTGTAGGAGTATAAAAAAAGGAAAGTTGAACACAATGGAGAAGCTGTTGTTGCTGCACGCTTGCTTTCTTGAACAAAACCAGCAAATACAGTAAACCTGCATGGACATGTTTCTGGGCTGTTCGGGCAGTCCTTGTCAGTGCTCCGTTACCCTCCGCCTGCGTGTTTGGGAGCGAGAGAGGCTGGGTGGTAGGGAGCTGAGAACTTCCACTGCCATCGAGAGCGTTGCTGAGTCTTAAAAAGACAGTGCTCTGTAGTCACATACCTTCTGTTAGGCGTATGGAGAGAGAGTGCCTTCGTCTATTTTTAAGAGATTTTTGGACAGCATTTCAGTTTCTGCTATTTCCATCGCTGTCCTTTCACTAACTGGATGTTCCCCGTTTCCTGTTGCAGAGTAAGCAGAAATGGTGCAAGAAGAACCAGACTGAGGAATCACCAGTTGGAAGGAAACTTTCCGATCACAAATTAAATAATAGACCAGATGCTGACTGGCTTCAGCTCAAACCCCTTGCAGGTAGGCATTTATTTTCAGCATTTTCTCTGATGAGGAGGCTCAAAGTAATGGCATGTAACCTGTGGCATGTAGCATGTAACCTCTTGTACGGTTTTGCTGCTATTATGCAAATCACTGTTAATAAGACTTAATAGGCTTTCCCTATTAAATCTTTTTTTATTTTGTTTTCCTTAGATCTGAGAGCGCTCTGAACACTTCTTAATGTGCCATACAAATGGTTCTCAGACTTCTGAAGCAGTCAGGTTTTGGGTGGCTGTGGTCTTTGGGGCTTTTTTAATTTGTTTGTATTCAGGGTGGTTTTTTGGTTAAGCTGTGCCTGCCTAGCTCAGCCCTGGCAAAAAATTAGATCAAAAATGAACGCGCACAACCTGCAAGGGGATATCTCTTTCACTTTGAAGATTCCAGCCTCTGCCCAATTAGAGTTTGGCTGAGAAGGCTAAACAAAATTTAACTTATTTTCATAAATACAACCAAGTATCTTGAATGTTCCACAACTATGCAAAAGCACTTTCAGATACTGTTCCTTCCTGACAGTCGGAACGCTCGCGCAGCAGGTACCCAGCCGTATCACCCTTCTCCAGGCGGTGAGGGAAGGGGAAGGGCTCTGCTGCAGAACCTTCCCTTTCTGTCATCTGCGTGGCTGCTGAGTTAATTTGTTGATGAAGACCCCATAGGCTATATTTATCCAACTGCAGTTTTGTTCATTTGAATAGTTTGGAAAAGGGAGAGTTAGGACTGTAGCCTTCTCCGCCCAAACAACCTAAAATCGGATTTGGGACATTGTCACAGAACACAGAGACTTTCAGCTGTGAGGATGGTGGTGCAGATATTTGAAATGTCTTCCTTTTCTTTTAACGGGCAGTCAGAGGAATTTTGCTTCCAATAACATGGAGCACGTCCTGGCTTTATAACACTGTTCCTCTGCAAGCGCACTCTGCTGCTCAGTAAATCGTTATTACTACAGGCACGGGAAGCCCGTGCTGGATTGAATTTCGAACTGCAGTGCCACTACCACTGACCTGAATGGCCATTGCTTTTCTTTTTAAACAGCTTCCAAATGATGTTTAAGAGCCTGTTTATCTAGAACACTTTGTCTGCTGCTTAGGTACTCTGTGCCTGGTTTTTGAATTCCACTTACCGCTTGCTTATTTTTGACCCTGAAATATTTCTGTTGAATTACTGTGAGCTAATAACTTCGTTGTCCAGAACTGCTTTTTTTCCACCACTGGTTTTGTTGCTGGAGCACTGATTTCCAGTTTCATTTATTTATTAACACTTTAGAAATGTTAGTAGACTGAAAAGTCCTGCATGTGCGCCTCCTGCACTGCTTTCACTTTGTATTTCTTTGTAAAAATGGCTCAGATTTCTAGCAGGGCAATGAGCTGTGCTGAAGGAGCTCACTGCGTGGCACGAGGGTCTGACACCAGGCTGCACGCCGCACAGACACTATTTAGAGAGCTGTTGTACCGGTGGCAGAGCCCGGTACGCTCGGTGGAGGCCGAGTTGTGACCCCTGTGGACGTGCACAGAGAGCAGCCGGTTAAGGATTCCTGAGCCGTTCAGATTCCCTCCGCAGTATATAAGCCATTATTATCGTTCTGGCAACTGTCCTTTTCCAGTGTTGAGCCATAAATTTTGTCAGGAGCAAAATTACAGACACAAGCCTCGGTCGAGGCTAAAACGGGCTCTGCGTGTGACGGATACGGTGCTGTTGCCATGTAGCGGAGTCTTCTGTGTGCTGCACTTGCAAATTCGTGAAAAAATGGGGCAGCGAGAGATGTATTTTTTTGGCTGAACGTTGACAACAAAGTTTTTACTAGATTGGGATGTGTTAAAATGCTTCTTTTGCTTTCGCAAAGCAGTGAGATTGTTAGCTCCACGACGCAGTAGCTGCTGGTGACGTTTTAAATGAGAATTAATGCAATGTCTCCCCCAACTGGCTTCACCGCAGGAGCAGACGACTCGGTTTTATCTGAAGATCGACTCAATGAAACGGAACTGACTGATTTAGATGGGCAGCTGGAATCCCCTCCCAAAAACTTCCTGGCCGTAGAAGAGGACAACAATATGCACCATTCTCACAATGATGTCTCGCGTGCTGCCCAAGACCATGATCTTCATGATTCAGAGTATGACAGCCATGGCGAAGATAAAATGATAGCTAGAAAACACAGTCACCACTGGCATCACAAACATTCCCATCATTCCCATGGCCACTGTCACTCTGGGAAAGACCTGAAAGATACTGGGATAGCTAACATTGCTTGGATGGTAATTATGGGAGATGGCATTCACAACTTTAGTGATGGCTTAGCAATCGGTAAGCAAAAGCACTGAGCATTTCTCAACGGTTTCTTCTTACCTTTAGTCACTTTGGTACTGTTTAACTTAGCAGTGATTGCAGGTAAGGCTTCCAGTGGGCTCCTGCGGTTACTGGCAGTGTTTAATCTCCTGCAGAGTGGAAATTAAACGGCCGTCAGTGGTACTGGTCTTGCCTTTGTCAATGTTGGGTGACCGTTTCCACCAGGATTACTGCATGGCTAGCAGTGACAGTAGCAGTCTCTGCCAAATAGAGACGGGTGCAGACAAACCTCCCTGTGAGTTATGGAGCATGTGTAATGCACGTTTGCTGCCTGGGTCTTCGTATTTGCTTTGGAATAATAAATAGGTGCCTTTCAGGCTTATTTATAATAATAATACTATTTCTATTATTATTAATGCATAGGCTTGTACAGTACTTGTACATAATAAGTGTGCTATGAGTCAGGTCACTGAAATAATAATACAGTACTATTTAGGATAATACAAGTTTTGTTTGAGCAAAGTATTGTTTTGGCTTATGGTCAGTATAGATTTATTTCTAGCCAAATGTGGAAGAAATTGAAGCACCAAACAGATTTTATTAGATTTATTAAATCAACTTTGATTCACGTAGACCTCTAAATGTGATTTCAAATTAATGTGTTTTACAGTTCAGTATATGTCATATGAGTCAAAATGGTGGCGAGAGTACTGAAGTGCACAATTTTAAGTTTTTGCGAAGGTAGCTACTAAGAGTACACAGCGTGCGGAGCTACTAGCAGAAGGAACACGCCTGTTTTGAAGGATAGGGGATAAGCTACTTATTAGGGTCTGGAGTTACCAATGGACTCTACTACAGTTTCTCCACTGTCTCCAAACAATTGCTAAACTAAACTCCATAAAAAAGTTAACTTTTTGCTCCAGTGTCACATTAAACAGGTAAGACGTTTAGACAGTGGCTCCGAGGGCCACGCAGGGTCACTACGCCATCCGCCGAGAGCGCCACTGCACCGAAACTCCGTTTCTAAATATTCCTGTGCTGAGCCCAAACACCTGACTCTTTGGTAAAATGCAGATTTTAGAAAAGCATGTTCATCCTTTTAATGTATCAAACTGTGAGGAATCCAGAGGAAAGTTACATTTCCTCTCTGTCTTCAGACTGTGTCTTCTCTTTCTGCTTTGTTTCGCCTGTTTTGACTGCTCACCTCAGGCTCTTCCTTGCCTTTCTCTGCTGCAGTCCAGAAATTTAATAGCAGTTTTCTCATCTCACAGTTATTTCAGGTATGAATCTCAAGCTGATTGAATTAAATCAGCTTACACAAAAGTTACTGAAAGAGATTTATGCCGATGTTTTTCTCTGTATTATTTTCCAGGTCTGGCTTAGTAATGTTGCTGAGACATGCTCTGCAAATAAGCATAAGGGAAACAGAGAGGTTATGGGTACATATTAGCTGGGATTTCCAGCCTGGGAAGCAGAGGGCTAGACTGTTGCTCACGTATATTCTTAACTGTCCTGATGTACTTGAGAGATCCTAAAAATGAGGAAGTGGTGCTATTTATGAGCTTGTTGCTTTTCTGTCTCTGTTCTGCTCAGTGGTGTTCTCCTCTCCCAGGATTTGTCTTTCAGATAAGCTAGTAATAAAGTGTGCGGTGGTAATACACAGCCAGGATACTTCCAGTATTTTCAGTTTACATACAGACAGGACACAGACATAATGAAAAAATATTAGAGTGTGCGTTCTAATAGAAGGGTGTCAACTCTGTTGATTAAATTTTCTGACTTGAAAATAGTAAAATATCATTTGAATCTTTTTCTGTTTTTTTTTTTTTCCTACTAGGAGCAGCTTTTAGTGCTGGACTGACAGGAGGAATCAGTACATCTATAGCAGTATTTTGTCATGAGCTTCCTCATGAATTAGGTAACTAATTCTATAAACTCAGCGTGTTCAGTCTCTTCATCTGTGCAAAATACTTATCTAAAAGCTGTTGTGATGCTCCTCTTGATAAGCGTAATGCAGTGCAGGTGCTGCAAGGGTGACCAGAACTGCAGAGAGTAATGGAGCAGTATTGCTTCAGAGTCCGTAACGAGACTGTGAATAGAGGATTACGGTGGCAGGTACCTAGTTACAGCAGTTCTGGGAAGCTTTCTGAACATGCTGTAAAATGTTCTTAGGAGCACCCAGTTTACGTTTCGGTGGTACACCTCTGCATTTGATGAGAGCGCTTCACGCTACTCTGTGTGGCATGGTCTTACACAAAGTTGTGTAAGTAAACACGAGTTTACTTCAGTAAAATTCTTGGTGGAGAAGATGCTTTGTACCGGTTGTTGCCGAGTCCAGCGGGCGTGTGTGACTGGTCAGGGGAAAGCCTGCAGGCGTTGCTGCCAGTGCCGTTGGTTCTTCCCCCCTAACTGAAGCATTTCTTCTTGGGGTTAGCTAACCATGATGAAACTTTGTGTTTTCCTGTGAGCCGTACGGCACTTTGCACGGAATTTTAGTGCACCCTGAGGCTGACAAAAAGAGCGGCTCGAGAGGAGTCGTCTTTTTTGCCAGTAGCATGAAATTGTGTTAAACTGTGTATGCACTCACAGCTTGCTTACTTGATGAGCTGCCAGCTCTGAATGATGTAAAGTAAGGTAAAACAAGCACTCCAAAACCCCTTAGAGGCGATGAGTGAAAGCGTTTTACATATGGGCAGATACTAAGTATAAGGTAAGTAATGGGCACAGATGGGAAATAGCAGAGCAGGTGTTCGTGGTTTGACAGCGGTGCTACACAATCGTTAGTCAAGTGAAGCTGCTGCGGTACATGAAGGACTGCAGTTTGTACTGGTGTGCTTATATCGTGCTAGGTTAACACGGTCAAATTAACCTTGTACGAGAAGTGAGTAGTTCACTGTACCTGTTTTTCGTTTTGATTCTAGATTGAGCAGTTAATTTCTATCATATCTGACATGAGAATATTACCCTTATGACTGCATATCGTCTTCCACTCCTCATATTCACAAGAGTCCAGTTTGAAGGGAGTAAAACTACCAGAGCTGATTACAACATGAAAATTTAATCTTGATAGAACGTCTACCTCTATCAGCAATTTTAGCAGAGCCGTCCCGAATTCAAAATAAAACAGGTTAACCTGGCGTGTCTTAAACCAGCAAACTGATTCAGCGTGGCTGTGAAGTCATTGCTTCCGAATGTAACTCTTCCTAGTGCTGTATTTCTCAAATTCATTGTCGCCCTCTGTGAGGACTAATGCCTCCTTACCCTCCTCGTGAATTTGCAGAATGAGGTGTATATAGTGAAGAGGAATTTTCACAGGTATTGATCAAAACTACGCCTCTGGTTTTTACGTGCCATGAAGAACCTCTGTGAAGTAAAGACAAGTCTGTACGCACAGATGGATTCTCTGTGGGAGCACCAGATCTAGACCCCTCCATTCACCTTTAACCATTAATCACTCCTACCTTTCTGACAATCAGCGTGAGGAATAGGCGCCTTTCGATCATGTTTTCATCAAGGGACTGCTGCACATAAATACAGCTCTGGTAAGAGCTGTCATGTCCTGTTGCCCAGTCTTCCTTTGAGCCTCCGTAACAGCGTTTTCACTTTGGCAGCGCCTTGCATTGGTGAGATCGGGAATGTGGGCTGATCTCTCTGCTTACTGTCCCGAGAAGCAGTGGCACTAAACTCCTGTGTTCTGTCTCCATTTCAGGTGACTTTGCTGTGCTGCTTAAAGCAGGAATGACAGTGAAGCAAGCCATTGTGTACAACCTCCTGTCTGCCATGATGGCTTACGTCGGGATGCTGATAGGCACGGCAGTGGGACAGTATGCCAACAACATCACGTTGTGGATCTTCGCCATCACTGCAGGCATGTTCCTCTACGTGGCCTTGGTTGACATGGTAAGGTTGTCTTGAGTCTGTGTCGGTTTTGCATTCCATGCATAAAACCTAGGAATGAAGTGGCACCTACAACAGAACTTTTTTTGTTGTAACACATAAAATATCTAGAGAGTAGGTGGCTGTTTCTGTTCTATGACTTTTTAAGGTGTTGCAGATGCTTTCAGAGATGTAGTGAAGTTGAATAGTTGTTTGCCTGTTTGGGCTTCTGCTACCAAAGTCTGCCAGTGACTTCTGTTAAAAAACAAAAACTACAGGCAGGCTGGGAAAGACACTCATGCTTCCCGCTAATAAAGATAGGATGATTCTCTGGTGTTGTGGATGAAGCATTAGATGCTGGAGTTCAATCCAGGATTAAGAATTGTTCTTCACTAAAATTATTTGTCATATAATTGATTCTGGAAAGCTTAGTCTGAGCCCTTAGCATGAGCAGCTGGTGATACATAGCTCTTGTGGTGATTAGCTTTTTAAAAAATTATCTGGTGGAAGAACGCTGCTGCTTCAAGAACAGCAGAGGTGCATTACATTTAGTGTGTGTACACCACAGAGCCAGACCCTTCAGGCAGCAGTGCTCTTGTGCACATGGTATCAGTCCTTAGGCAATCCGGATTTCTCTATAATAATCTCTAGGGTTGAAACTATTCAGCTTTCAGCTTCAGGAGGGTGTTACTTTTTGTCTGTTACAGGACCAGACTCTTTATATGGTCCCTGAAAACTGGTCACATCAGTAGCTAACAAAGCAGTAGGTTTAGTGATCCTTAGACACACTGTCAAAGTAGATAACCGGCACTGTTAAAGCCCATTATAGTAATGCTAAGGTGAAGCTATTTTTTTTTTAATCCAGAGCATATTCCACCAGATGTCAAAAAACATCTGTGGCTCCTCTGGAAAGTTTCTTCTTCATGCCTGCCAAGCTGCTGGCTGAAGTTCTGTTTGTACCTGCGTCAGCTACTGCAGCACGGCAGCGCTGGCCGCGGGGCAGCAGCACTGCGCAGAGCAGCGGGGCAGGGCCTCTTCGGATGAGGCGCTTCAGGGAGATCTGCCTCCAGGGAAACGTGAATATACAAGAGTAAAACAGTAAATACTAAGTATTTTGACAGTAAAAGTAAGTATTTTGAAGACAGAGATGGGGAGTGTGCCCACAGTACTGGTTACTGTCAAATAACCTTTTTTCCTAGCTTAAAGGGGTCTGTTACTGGCTGTGCAGTTCCAGGGGTGTGGGGCTGTGTGACAGCTGTCACTGTCCGTAGCTGAGACCTCCACTTCTGCTCATCATGCTCTCCCTTTTCGTGCCTGTGACCAGAAGCCTTGGAAGTTATGGAGACAGAGCACTGTCCTCTTCCTAGGCTTTGAAGCAGCTGCCAGAATGTTCTTGGATTATTCTGAAGAGCGTCTTTAGATTTGAAACAGCAATAACGTGTCTCTATAGAAGCTGATTACAAAACCTGAATTATGTGCAGATCTTTCCATTCAAAAAACATGAAGGTGAGAATGGGCAGAGTAATTCTACCACCATTCCCTGATGAGGTTTTGTATTACTTGGTGAATACAACTCAGATTTATTAAAAAGAAAACAATTCTGCAAGAAGCCTTGCCCGACACCACGAGAGCTGTATAGCAGTCTTCAGTAGTGTAAAGGCTGTGATTACTTCATTTATTCTTAGTGACTGACTGACTTCAGGACTTTGGTGTAGTGCTTGCTGTTCAGCTGCCTGGTCTATTGTATAGGTGAGAAACATTTTTCACAACAGTGTATTTTTTTATATTTCAGTACTCAGTGGGTCAAAATAATTGTCAGCTTTACATATCTTTTTGAAATACAGCAATACCAGACCAGATGGGTAGTATGTTTGGGTTCTTGGCAGATTTGACGCTCTGGTAATTTGTCTGTTGTGCCACATTCAGGTACTCAGAATAACCAAAACTATTCTAACCTAGCTTAATGAAGAGCAATAAAGACAGACTTGTGCTGTGTACTGCCTGAAGTTTCCGTTCTGTTCTGTGTTACATTTTTCTGTACTAAGTGTGTATTGAAGGAATTCCTTCTTTCACCTCATGCTTTCCTGAATTAATTTCATTGTAAAACATGTAAAGTGGTTTCGTTTCTGTATGGGTGGCTTTGTAAGACACTTCGTAAGATTTATTTTTACATCTTCCAAGTGCACTACTATTTGTTTGTTGCTTTTGTCAGTACTATTTGACTTTTCTTCATAGGTGAGGAATATAAGGAGTATCCAGAGCTTTCAGAATTTTTTATAGCTTCACACACAATTTCTCTTGAATTACTTGTAGCTATGTCCTGGTTTTGGCTGACAGGTGAAACCACAACAAGCTACTCTTCCCATATTTAAAAGGGACATGTATGCGAGTACATGTAAGCATGTATGAATGGCCAAGTTAATCAGCAAAGTCATTATAAAGGGTATATTTATAGGAGTGTAATTACTGTAGAAATAGTCAAAGCTTTTTATTATGTTTCATTAAGCATTACCATTTTAACCAAGTAAAAGAACTCGAAAGAGCAGAACTGAAAGGATGCTGGGCCTGACGTTCTAGAGGAACTTAAAAGCAGAAGTAGATGTGTGATCCAGTAAAAGCTTAAGGAACGGAGTCCAGAGGAAAGCAAAGGCATTTTTAGTTTGTTTTGTAAATATGTGGTGGGGTCGTGTTTTTACCCAGTGTAGTCGCTAGGTAGAGTTCAGGCTATGGCTTAGTGTCTTGGTTTTGTACCTGAATCCTGGAGTGTTTATTCTCAACAATGCCATCTTGTAAACTTGTCCAAGTATAAATGTAGCAGAGGTGAAATAACTTTCTAAATTGTTTTTCCTTTTTAGCTTCCAGAAATGCTTCATGGAGATGGAGATAATGAAGAGCACGGTTATTGTCCCGTGGGGCAGTTTATTCTTCAGAATCTGGGCCTGCTGCTTGGATTTGCCATCATGCTGGTGATTGCCCTCTATGAAGATAAAATTGTGCTTGACATCCAGTTCTGACCTAATTCTGGTAATCACTGTGGTGACAATGCCGTTACTGTATGGCTTTGAGTCTGCACTGTTTCACTGTACGCACATTGCTCAGAGGAAAAGCAGTGGCTTGCACTACTTACACGAGTACAGTACATTCATTTCTGTGTAGATTAACTTCTGCTTTTTTCCTAATTCAAATCAGATGAGATTACTCAATGCATCTTCTAAACTCGAGTGACTGACAGTTAGGAAATACTAAACATGAGAAATAAACGCCAAGGTCGGTGTCCTGTACAGGAAGCACTGCCTGCTTAAAAAAGCTCAGTGAGCGATCCACGCGTTTGGGAAAATACTGTTTCCTTGGTAGATGTGAACAGAACCAGACAACGTGACGGCTGAAATTCACACCTCTGCAAGGAACCTGAGTAAGCTTTTAGTGCCACGTAAGTCTTACGCAGCACATATATGTATCTGTCTGTATGTATAGATATGTCAATATATACAGATATGCATGCACATATGTATGTGTGTGCGCGTATACGTAGTCATTCTGTGCCGATTCTTCTGCATAGTGGTGACTTCAAGTTTTAACTCTTACACCAGCACACGACTGGAAACCACTGTGCTGGCTTAAATTTAAAAAAGAAACCCAAAACCTAAACACTGTTCCATTCTCAAGAGCCTGCGTTCAGCTGCGCTCCACCCTGCTAACCGTCACGTGTAAGAAGGCAAGCTGCTGCAGGAGGTGCCGCAAAGTGCCGTGTGCTGGCGAGGGTCAGCTGGAGGATGTTTTTCCTAAGGTTTATTTGATGTTTGTTCCTTGATATTAGTAGGAAAATGCAAAATGCAGTAGAATTAGTGTTAGTTTGGGGAAATCCTTGATGTTGGAGTTATTGAGCTATTTCTGGTTCTTTTTCCCAGATGCTAAAGATGTATTGTGTGCCACTTGCAGCATAAACTACTGAAGAATTGTGGCTGTGAATTTGTGCAAACTCTTAACAGAGAATCCATATGAGAATTTCTCCCTTTTTTTTTTTTTTTTAACAATTATTTTGGACTGTTTTTTCCTCTTCATGTTAAAACAATCCAAAGTGCAAGACGCTAGTTACTGAACCTGGGCACAAAGGTTAAACTCTGCTCTGTGTGTGCAGTCCTGGTAGGTTATTTACAATATTGTAATGCCAGGTCAAAACCTGTTTCTACAATGCCTTGATATCAGACATTGTAGCACCAGCCGTTTCTGGCAGTAGAGAGCATGGAAGAAGATTTCTACTTCCCACGTAAAGGAGTTCATTTCTATGATATTTTTTTACAATTTTGGTATTTAAATTAGATTATTAAGAAGCAGATGTGATAGATCCATGGTATGTGTAATTTGGAAGGATAGACTGAAAATTTGGGCCTTAACTTGCTGGGATCAGCTGTCCTGGATCAGATTGTGCTGGTATGCTTCAATTGCCAGACACGAGTTCGTTCTTTGTGTACCCATCTCCTTAAAAAAACGTGTCAGTTCGTGAGGAGTGCAAGCTGAGTCTGTAGTACCAGTCCTAAGCATGGTAGTAGCCTTTTTTAAAACATACCGTTCGTCTTCTTTTACGTGTATGACCAGGTAAAAGCTGTATTTTGCGTACGTGCCGTAAGTTTTGTTTTGGTCTGCTTGGTGCCAGTGGAGCTGCTAAAAACACTGATCCCAGCGCCTTTAACGAGAGCCAGTGGGCATCTTCATTCCATTTCAAGTTACTGTGTTTCCTGTGGCCCTTTCCTTTTCGAAGCTTCATTGGTCAATTTAGTTTTTACTGAGAGCAGCTCGTGTGTTTTAAAGATAGCGGTTGGTTCTTGCCAGTATTTCTTCCTAATGCAGTATCAAGAAACAGTATTAAGGGTCCATTTCAAAGAAGGGCGCAGTTTCTTCAGTGAAGAAGCCAAAAGCCCAGAGTGCGGGCGTGCAGCCCTTTGATGCTCTGAACTCAAGTTTTCTTTTTTCCTCTTTCAGCGCGTTTACTGTTGGACCCTAATTAGCAGACACACTGTTGTTAGCTTCAGATTACTGAATTTCTGCAGTGGAAAGATCCCGGGTGACATTTTTCATAGTGCCCGCGTTAGGTCACTGAGTACCATTTTCAGAGAGGCTTAGCTCCCTGGATACCTTCTGAGGATCTGAGTTTAAACCACCTGTGTTGCGTATGTATTAAACTGACCCTTAATTTTCCTTTTCTGTTAATTCTGTTGAGTATAAAGGGGTCATTACGTGGTTGAACTGATACTTTGTCAAAACATTTTTTAAAGTTTATTTCTTTTAATTCTTTTCAAATGAAGATTTCTATTACTTCAGGTAGTGTATTTCCTTTTGTATTAGTTGGAATATGGTTATAGCTTAATCCACTGCCTCTGTAGGAAAACAGTTAACTTCCTTCCAAGACCATCTTCAGATAAGGGAAAAACATGGTCCTTGAAGGTAGGTACTGCATTTTTCATTAAATATGGGTTGTTTCCTTTTGTTTTCTAGTATTTATTACAAGTTATGAAGAGCAGTGTAACAGCTGTGACTTCGTATGTTTCCATCAGTATTGAATTCCAGATGATTCTAATGTACACTTTTGATCGTGTTACAGACAATCTGAATTCCACTACATTTCTACTTGGCTTCAACATTCCATTCTGCTTGAATCCAGAGTCTCATTTAACTTGTATTTGTTGGAGGGCGTAAATGTTACTTGTATATTACAATGCTGTCACTGTGTGACATCCCGTATGAATTTTGATGTAGATCACATTGCACTCAATCCGCTGTGATTATGCTTAGAAAATACTGTAGTTGCTAGATGCAGTGTGATTTTTTTTTTCCGAAGGTTTTTTTTCTTTCCCCTCCCATTAACAATTGAGTCTATGGTTTAAAATGTGATTATGGTCCTATAAGATGACTTGCTGAGCTACCAGTCTTTTTGTTATAACTAAATCATTTTTTAAAATTTTATAAAGCTGGAAATGATCAAATGCTGTTTTGTTCATTGTCAACAGTGTTGTGTTCATTTTATGTATGTTCCTTATAAATAAGGAACCTTCAGAAAATAAAATGATTCAAGGAGCAGATATTTTTGTTGGCTTTTATAAGGTTTTATTGCGCACCTTTCTGTTTTAGTATTTTGTTTCAGATCTCATGCAAGGGACAAGTGCAACATTGTCAACACGTCATTTTGATTCCTCTTTTTAAGTGGCATTTCAAGACTGACACACATCCCTTCTGAGAGGCCTAGAAAGGGCGCCTACCTCCATAAATTGTGACAGGGTTACGAGTTAAGCTGACAGAGTAACGCCACGCCCCGTCGGATCCAGTGTTCTTGCGGCTTGTCCGAAGGGAGAGTTATTGCGATGACAAAGTTGGTGGAATGGCCCGTGGTTGACAGGATCCCTCTTCTCTCGCTGGTCTTGTACACTGGGGCCAGGTAACTGGGTCGCGGCAGGATGTCTGCTCTCTTGCACGGCTTCAGCCAGATCTGCAGCAAAGAACACAATAGTCCTTTTCATCTCAGATAAAAAACAAAAAGCAGGGAAACGGTCTTGGCTTGGCTAAAGCATTTTGACGTTTTTTGTTTCGTTTGCTTTTTAACAGCTAGCCATGAAAACCTGTTTCTTGTTTCCTCTTTCTTAGCAGATTGCTTCCTCTCCCAAAATAGGCGACATCAAACTTCTGTCACTGTCATTATCAGCAGAGGATTCTCAGCTCCTCTCAAACACTTCATTTCTATTTCAACACAAACCATTTCAATTCAATTATTATTCTTTTTAAAGAATTCCCCTGGTGCTTCCTTCAAGACTACAGTATTTGTTGGTGTATATAATACTCTAAAATGTCACCAAACGAAAGATACTGACCACAGGTACTGTATCGTAGAGGATTTTCGGATGAGATTCTCCTAGCTTCTTCGTTTCCCTGTTCCAGCGTGCTCCATCCAAGAACAATCCCTGAACGTAGACCCCTGAATTAGTGAGAAAAGATACTGTATCACACACAACCTCAGAATGTCTTCTGAGAGCAGCAGCTGGGGCCACGTGCTGTGCTGTCAGCTGGTTGTGGGGGACTTGGGCAATTTTGTGTGTTCCGAGTGATGATCAAACAATTTTGCGTAGAACAGAGTCCTGTGCTGCCTTACAATGCAGCATGATTGCAGTGCTGTAAAGATTGATAAAGTGACAATGTCTAGCGATGTCATAGCGTATCCAGCCTCTTGGAAGAACGGAGGTTAAAAATCAGTACAGGACGCTATTTGTCAGCTTTAGTGTTTCCAAACATGGAGATGGGATCATATAAACAGGCTTTTACTAGTTAGTCTTCACGTTGTTTCATTGCGTGTGTTTCAAATTGTCACTTGCTTACACCTTTCTGAAGTGGCTCATTGAAGCAGTAGGAAAAAATAATCCTTTAAATGTTTAAAAAACATAACTATTTTGACATGTCATAATGTCGTGACATAATGACATGACAGAATGACAGCTGTCATTCCATCAGCTTTCCCGAAGAAAACAGTAAATTACTGCAATTTCTCTTTTTCATCAAACTCGCACCTTCTTGCTCTGTAGGCTGAAAACTGTAACTTCTAGAGCAAAACATAAACTTGCCCCAACAGAAAATGACTCGAAAGGGACTGGCCAGGCAACCTGCCAAGCCCTTCTTTTTACGCAACTTCAGTCAAACTGATCCTCAGAAAAGCATAAAATAGAGTATGAAGAACAGGTCGGTTTCATCTGTCCTTTTTTCTGAGGAAGGGCAAGCTAACAAACCTATCTGCCACTGGAACGATGGTAAGTAATGTATAATAGAATGGTTTGATAAAAAATAGGGCTTTTCCCCCCTTAGAGTGCTCCCTATTGCACATTGTGATGTATCCATAGGGTTTTGTTCTAGGGCTAAAGTAGCATAACCAGCTTCTCTGCTAAATGTTTGGTTTTCCTTGGCTTAGGAAAATACGCATTTTCTGACATATACGCTAATGGAGTGAAATAAAGAAAAAACAAAAAAGGCAAGCTAGATAGCACTGTGAAGTTGGCTCTGTTGTGGGAAGTCTGGGGTAAGGAGTGTCCTTTGGTGTTATTTTATATCTGCATGCCAAGACAGGAGGTGAACTAATCTCAGCAGTCCTTGAGGATTTCCGCAGTATTTTGCCTCTTCGCTTCTTGTGCATCTCATGGGGAGCAGTGCGGCTGCGTAAGTTTTCCAGCAGAATTCATTAACTTAATTGCATAACTCTGAGTCTGCACATCAACGTTATCTTGTGAACACACCAGCAAAGGCAGATAATGGTGTCATGCGTTTACGTACCATCTTCAGGAGCAATGTCATATTCCTTATCTTCCAGCACTTCGTAGTCAAATTCTAGCAGGTCGATGGGAATGGTGTATTTTCTGGCATAGTTCTGCTGGGCACCTGTCAAGAACGCCTGAGTGAAGAAGAATCCTGAAATCCAGAAGACTGGTGGAGTTCCATTTTCATACCATAGCTGTGGGCAGCCAAAGAGAGAGGAGAAGAAGAAAAAAAAAACAAACCGCCTTTTATTTTTTTTAGTATTTAGCAAAGCAAATATCTTCTAGAATAACAGCAGAAGTAATTTCTCCCTTTGTGCATCCAGGATTGTCTTTTTCCTTTCTGAAAGCACTGGCGTTTTGGATGGCTGCCAAGTCTTTTTAAACAACTTTAAAATGTCACTAGCTTCTGTTTTAAACAAAACCCAGCCAAACACAGAGCACAACCCCGGCGCTGCTGCCTGGAAATACCCAGCCTAGGTGAAGGACTTCATCTGTTACACGAGCATCAGCCTTGTGAGCTCGCGGAGCGAGGGCTCCCTTCTCCTCCCCCCCGCGCCACTGATGGCTGTTCAGCATCCCCTGTGTTTCTCTGTGCAAACCAGGGGTTTTCCACGGGCTGTTTTCCCTTTGAAAGGCTCGTAGCTCCCTCCCAGGGCCAAGCCCGATGTTGTAAGGCTGTACAGCAAGGGAAGGGAAGCCTGTACAGGAGGGACGATTTCCTCATCAGGAGGATTTGTGGCCTAATTAAACTTCTGTTGACTTGGGGGGGGGTGGGGAGGGTTTCTTTTGTTGTCGTTTGTGTTTTGTTGGTTGGTTTATTGGGATTGTTTTAGTAGCTTACACTGTGGATGTCTCTGTATAAAAATGGTTTTTAAAAATGCCAAAATTCACTGGATTTGGTTGTAATACACATGAGGTCTGCTGCAATGGTGACTATTTACTGCATGGAAGATGACATTTTTCTGATTGTTACAATCAGTTTTGAATATTATCTGAAAAAAATAATGGCTATACGAAACAGATGCGCAAATGAGTTGAACTTTACCCATCAGTTATTCAGTGGAAGTAATTCATGCGTGGGTGTTCACTTGTGGAGATGTCACCTGACATCAGCAGGCAGAGCCAGTAAGTGGCACTGAACAACTCTGCGTAAGTGGGGCGTGCTCACCTGTAAGAACTTCAGTCTGTTAAGGAAGTCGGTCACGTAGCTGCCCAGAGGCTTGAGGCTTGGGTAAGACTTCCTCATCCATAGTCCTGGAATTTTGCCTTTCAGAATGCTGTTTACCACTTCTTCCAGTTCATCAGACATCACTACGAGCCCCTAAAAGAAATTTTGGAATGGAAGACGTCAAAATACTTTTGCCCACCGGGCTTGCTTTAAGGATTACACGTCAGCATAGCGCTGTGTCCAACAGCTGTTAGGAACTCGTAGCTGAGTCAGGAGCAACACTGAAACAAGAGTAATGGACAGAACGGATGTCATGAGAAGTTGCTGCCATCTTCCATCTGATCCGGTAGTTAGTCACTAGAGTGGTCAGGGAGAGGGTCCACAGCCTCTTGGGAGAAAACTGCGTGGACTGGAAAACTCTCCCTTTGCATCCTTCCTCAGAAACATGGTCTGCCCAGAGCACTTCTACGTTTTACTAACTGTAAATGCTCTTTCTTATTATTATTTAAAATTTCCGCAAAACTCTGTGGCATTGCTCCAAGTGCCTTATTCTAACGTGGCAGACTTTTCAGCTTGTAGTTTGGCTGTAATGGGGAGAGGAGTAGGATTTGGGGGGGGGAAATAAGGTGATGTCTTTAAATGCTTGTCAGCCTTAAGCTGTAATAGGATAAACAAAAATTACCCAAACTGACTTTTTCCTGCTTTTTGCACAGCTGTAGCTTTTGATTCCTACTGAGACCAAACAGTGACTTTGGACTGTGGTACCTTAACGGAATCCTCACCAGCAGTAATTTCTGTTTGAGGTGCTGAGATCTGCTCTCACCTGTAAGGATCTGTGTGAGGTACTTCAGTCTGTCCTGCCAGCGAGGCAGAAAAACAGATGTGAACCCAGTCACTGCTTGTCTTATGTGCTAGCACATCTGTCGTTAAAAACTTCCTGGTTGATTGGGTGCCTCTACAGTAGGCACAATAGTACTTTTGTATTCCTTTGTACTCCTAAGACACAGAACACTAAATCAGCGTGGAATCCGGATTCTTTAAGGTGTTTGACCGACCTGCATCAGACGCCTGGGTCAGTTCTCTAAGGTACTAGCATGAATAGCTCCAATAGATCGAGTCTAGGTTCTAGGTATGGGCCTTTAAAGCTTATCTTCAGCTCACCTTTATTGCTTTCTGGATGTTAAGACAGGAGTCCCGTATGGTCTGCAGCAACTTGTTAAAGCGTCCCATCTCCTGGACGAGCACTGTGTTCATGCTTTGAGTGTAAGTGGTTGGGTATGCCCTCATTGCTGCTTCAGTGTCAAAATCTGGAGGGAGTTTGCTCAGGATGTCACCTGTGACTTCAAGAACAACTTCATCGCTGGATTTTGCACCACCACCAGATGCCCAAGACTACAGAGAGACAAAAATTTGGATTTATTTTGAGAAAAGGAAAGGGAACTTAGGAGAGTGAGTAGTTAAAATGCAGAAAAATAGAGCTGTTATAAAGGTGTTGTTTAAAAGAGCACTACAGTTCCAACACTTCCCCTGCAACTGAAATTAATTTGTTACAGAATTTCATAGAATCATAGAAAGTTTTGGGTCGGAAGGGACCCCTGGAGGTCATCTAGTCCAACCCCCCCGCAGTGAGCAGGGACACCACTAACGAGATCAGGGTGCTCAGAGCCCTGTCCAACCTGGGCTTGAATGTTTCCAGGGATGGGGCCTCCACCACCTCTCTGCGCAACCCATTTCCTGTATTATTGCAAAAATTATCATCTTAAAACCAACAAAATGTGGTGTCCTACAGATCTGTGTCCTCCTCCTTTTTCTTGGCTGAAATCTCGTCTCTCCTGCAGACCACTCTCGCCCCCAGCTCTGATGTCCCGGCAGCAGCGCTGGCTGGCCCGGTGCTGTCAAGCAGTGCCGAGTTCCGTCTCGCTGTCCCTCTTGCTCCCTGAATCCAGCGCTTCGTTCTTCTCAGGGAGCTTACAGGAACTGTAGGACACCTAGACTGTACCTGCCTTACAAACCGGACTGAAAACTGCTAAAAGCCGGGGCGAGTAGAAGATGCACAAACTGACTGTACAGCCACAGAAGCTGTGTTTCCTTAGAAAGACAGTCAGGAAAAATACATCACCAAAAGACCTAAAAGATTCTGAAACAGAAGTGATTTCAACAGAATGGAGACGCAACACAGTAAGGTACAGTAAAAACTGCAAAAAAACCAACTCTGAACATACTCATGGGGAGACAAAGTTAGGGTAAGAAGGTGTGTGACTTTTACGCTTTACATACCTGTGTAAGAAGAATGTTATCGAATAACAGCTGCGTTTCTGACTGATCCTTGGTAATATCAGCATTTGCATTCATTCCAAATATCTCTGGGGAAGGATTCAGCGGAAGTGTCTTTGTATAGTCAATGTAGCTTTGGTACTGGAAAAAGGGGGGAAAAACAGACTTTACAGGAGACACAGAAACAGGCAAGCAGCCCATGACAGGCTGCAAGCTGTGTCTCAGAACCACTTCAGCCCTCCCTGCTGTAACGAACACAGTGTGTAAACTAAGACAGAGAAGGAAATATGGGGCTGACTGTGCCTCACAAATTCCTCGGATCCACCCCTCTGACCCTGAAATCAGGACTGGCTTCACTTAAACAGTTCCTGACAGCTGCTGGAAATTCGGTTACAAAATCAGACACCTAGCGCGAGGGGCTGCAGCCCCTTACAGGACCCGCTGCTGCCCAGTGTCCGAAGGCGTTGTACTGGTGTGTAACAACTCTCCCGGGCGATAAGGTCAACTAAGCTGATTACTGTGTTCTTTCTGCCTCCAGCAGGTATGATCAACTCCTGCTCTTATGCCTGTTTTATAATGCTTTTAACTTCCGCAGGCTGGGTTTCTCCCTTGCTGTCCCCTAAGCAGAGTCTGTTCTGGGATACTTACATCTCCTTCCGGAGGAGCAAAATAGAGGCCACTTGGATCAAATTTGTAATCTACATTTGTAATTATTTCTGAGGAAAAGAACACGTTGAGGACATTACGGAGTGTACGCCGATCCCAGTCATCGGTGACTCTGCCACCATAATTACATTCTCCAGTCATATAGCGAAGAGCATCGTAGGGCACCTCCTGAAAAAACCAAGACCACGATCAGAGCTGCAGCCTCGCACCTCTCTGGACAGCCATATTGGTATCCTGTAACATATTGATCTGGAAGTCATCCAGAACTCACTGGAAAGTTTAAAAGCTGTTCTTTACTTCTGCTAGTTCGTGCTTGTACCATTGATCTCCTCATCGTCAAATACTTGGATAATCATCCATCTAATCACCCAGCATTGCTTCTTTTGAAGAATACTTGCTAAAATAAACGTATGCTGGCACAGGGCCATAGCTGTGCTCAGAGATTATATTTTACTTTTTTTTTTTTTTTTTTTTTTTTTT
>Ga0065711_1033681_pt1 | contig 25028 bp, 15 predicted proteins | sample Hoacrofraction12_FD_59098 | JGI IMG/M metagenome (GOLD analysis project Ga0065711, IMG submission 59098) | Hoatzin crop microbial communities from Cojedes, Venezuela - Epithelial fraction 12 v2 (version 2) | ecosystem: Host-associated > Birds > Digestive system > Esophagus > Crop | place...
TTGGGGGGGGGGGGAAACCACGAAGCTTGTTTGACTGAAAACCTCCCTCTTCCTTTGAGTATTCTACTAGTAACTATTCAGAGCTTTCTAAGTTAAAAACGTATAAGAACTACTAGTATGGATGTTTCTAGTGAAGGAAAAAAAAGAAAAGGGGGTGGATGTTGTGTGGTCACTTACACCTCCTTCACTGTCTTACAACAGTCTAGAGAAAACAGACCTTTCCTCATGTTTTGTAAATAGAGCATTGCTATAAACATTGCAGTCTCTTCATAAATACCTTTTGGAAGATCAGGCACTTTTATAGGTTAATGCCTGGCAGCCAGGCTAGCAGAAGTTTGTAGAACCTGTTGTATTGTTCAGTCATCTTTTTGTGGAGGATTTTTAGAAGGTAAAGGATCTCTTGTGGCCCTCAAATACCTCATGACTTTTCAGAGATTGAAGTCAAGGCCAGTGCTTCTTTGTTTGTGGCCTGGATCTCCTTGACATCAGCATGATTTTTAATGGCTTCTGGATTTCATAGAATTATTAAGGTTGGAAAAGACCTCTAAGATCATCAAGTCCAACCATCAACCCAACACCACCATGCCTACTTAACCATGTCCCAAAGTGCCATGTCTACACGTTTTTTGAACACCTCCAGTGATGGTGACTCCACCACCTCACTGAACAGCCTGTTCCAATACTTGACCACTCCTTCAGTAAAGAAGTTTTACCTATCATTCAATCTAAACCTTCCCTGATGCAACTTGAGGTCATTTTTGGGCTAACAGAGGCCAGTCAGTCTTAACTTCTCCAGTTGGAATGATTTGGTAGGCTTTTCACAAAGTTCAAGGTTCTCCAGTGAGGATGAAATGTGGTTCAATCAACAGCAGAATTCTGTTCTGTGGATCAAATTATGGGATTATAGACCAGCTGCACTCGTACGCTCTGTGTTGTTAGTAGAAAACTTTGAAGGTCTGTTAGGGAGATACAGGAAGGCTAAGTTTTTTGTCAGAAAGTTAACGATCTGTTATTAGCAAAATGTTCTTCAGAGTCTGCAACTGTTGAAGTGATTTCATTGTCATGTTAATGCTTTACTTTTTAAACAATACAAAGTTTGCACGGTATATAATATTTTTTTTAAAATACTATTGATCAAGGATGTTAGTAATGTTACTGCTTCTTTGGAAATAGATGTGATGAAGTGTATTTAATTCCCAAATCTGGAGCCTAAATAGAATATGTTTTTCCATAGATTCATAATGGATCTGAATATTTGCAGTTTGGTTTTCTAATTTTGACTTTTTTTACTGTCCTTTGCTCAAAAGCCTAAATATTTTATGTAGGTAGACGGGGATGGTTGTGTAAATCGGAACAGCTCCTTCTACACCATTATCTTAAGCTGTAAGATAGAGTATAGAAAGTGGGCAATCACATGATTGTACAATTGCCCATATATATTTCTCAATTCCCTGTAATTCCTGTTCCCCATATACATCTTGGGGTTTTGAGGTGGTTATCTTTGAAACAAATTTGGAATGATAAATATGCGATAGCAAGTGTTAATGCCTTTTAATATTTTTGAAGTTTACAGTTCAGTCAGGATAGACTTATTTGAATTTGTTTTAATTGTAATTTAAATTGTTAAGTTAGGAACCTTGACTTAAATAATTTTTATCTGCTTTTGTGTTTGTGTATTTTTGTTTTTGTTCAAAGAAAGGCTGATTTTATTCATGTATCAGTACATTTTAAAGTTACCAATAAAAATTAGACTTTACACTAAAATTGGCAAGACTTCTGACAGCAAGGAAGATGTATACCTGTTTCAACACTACTTTTTTTCTCCCATTTTCCTGGTGAATTTATGCCTCCTATGTGGGTTTTGGAATAGAGTTAGAAACAGTTGTGTTGAACGAAACTGCTGATTTTCTAGGTGCAGAAAGGAGGCTTATTAGAAAATGCTGTATAATAGTAGGTTTAATAAGCAAGAGAATTGTTATTTTTTGGCATGATGTCCAAAACATTGCAATAAATCTTTCTCAGACTTTACCTAGCTTTGATTTAAGTTCTGCTAAGATTTCCTTCTCTTTCATGTCCATGCAGTTAGAAATGAGGTAGCTAAGTCAATCAGTTCAGGTCATTTCAGTAAGATAGAGAAAGTACTTTCTGAACTGGTTGTCACTGATGTAAAATATAACTTTGTTTCAAACTGATTCAGAATATTTTAGCTGCCTTCTCGGAATCTGCTGTGTTTGGATTATTTTTCCTGTGCTGTTTAAAATCTTTGTAGCATTTCTTCAATAGCATTTTGGCTTTCATAGGGGTTATTATTTTCAAATGCAGTGGTGGATTTGTTTTTTAAAGCAATACATATTTTACTTGCAGTAAAAACCTGATTTGTTTTTTTTTTCTCTCTCCAGAACTGACTTTTATCTATTGTCTTATGCTGATGTGAACATCTAGCTAGACAGGAAACACCAAATAGCCTGATGGCTCTGTATGCTCATTAGGTTTTTTGTAATCATTTTCTGTGTAGCACTGTTCATCGTTCTATCCTATGTCTCCAACTTACTGGACATCATTAACAGATTGATTTTGCTGGGCCTGGCATTAGACAATCTTAGTGTGGTTTCTTTTTAGATTTCTAGGATGTGAAATATCCCCACAATTTCAGAGTTTGTAGGGGTGAAATAAAGTATCAGCTGAGTGCCTGTCGTGTCATCTGAGCATGTGGGGGCTCCGCAGCTGAATTGTGCCTGCAGATAAGCTGTCAACTCCATTAATACAGCACTGAGAAGAGCAATACAAAAGTCAAGAGACTGTGCTCATGAATCCCACTAATTTATTTCATTTTCTTTCTGTGCTAAAGATGCACTATGCTGTGAGTTGGAAGAACTTGTAATTAACATAGGGAATTTAAATTATGGTTTAGTGTTACAACAGCCTTCCTTTCTTCTTGGGTTATCCACTAACTTATGCATTTTTTTTTTTTACTTCCCACCTGTAAATTACGGTGATGCTTCACCATCTCATGAGGTGATGAGACTGAATTAAAAATTGTAACGCACGTTCAGGTCCATGGATGGAAGGAGGTATAGAAGACAGTGCTACCTCTTGCTTGAAGAAGCGGGTGTACTCTCACAGAAATTCTTTGAGGATGACCTTGGAAATGAATGTTATTTAATCAACTATATAATTTGGTGTATGGCAAGGGGCTGGACTTGCGCTTCCTTTAACTTATGTATAATTTCTTGGCATGTGGTAGTTCAAAAATGCAGCTACAAGATACTTATAACACTTAATTTCATTTGAATACCTTGAAAAAAAAATTGCCAGTAAGCTAAACTTAAATATATTAAGATAGAGGAGAATGTTATAATCCTGTAGTCTGATTTTCTTTGCAATGTGATTGTAATAATTAACCCAATAATGAATGTTTGAAGTGAGAATGTAGATTTGGATTTTAGTGCTAATAGTTACCTTGCTCTGTACAACATAACATAATGCTTACTTCAGTGAGCTCATAACCTAAAAAAGACTTGACAGGTCACACTGGACATCTGAATGGAGGAGTTCCATGGATAATTTTTACAGTGTAACCTAATGACAGCCCTGTCTTTCTTTCTGTTGTCTTACGTTTGTGTCCTACTGGGAATTGCCCAAACTGAGTATGAAGTGGGGAACCTTGCCCTCCAGTATTAGGAGGGAATGTATAGGAGGCAAAGGGTTGATGAAAGAGAAACGGAAATCATTAAGGCTTGCATTCTCCCACTGGTAGGCAGTTAGTTGTTCTGAGTAATGTATGTAATGAATTTTGGAAGAATAATTGTATATCTTTACATATCAAGTTTAGCTAAAAAGGCTTTTTAACAGTAACCATGCAGAAAATGTGTGTGCCTTATCTGCCTGTACAGGTCTCTAATGAACTGATATTTGGTTTCACCACTTTCTGGTAGGTAATGCATGATTATACAGCACTTGTAGTTTTGCTGAAAATACTAAAACCCAAATATTTTGTTCTTTAGCTTATTTCTTTTCTTTGTTTTCAGAAATGGGTTGAATTTTTTCTTTAAGCTACTTGCGTGGGTTTACACGGGTTCTGCGAGTATGTTTTCAGAAGCCATACATTCTTTAGCAGACACATGTAACCAGGTGAGTATTTTTTCCATTCTGCTTCAGTTAGCACTTGTACTATTTTTTCAGGAATAAAGACAGATACTTATAGTAGTTGTACGGCACTTGAAAGCAGTAATTCAATCTGCTAGTGTTCCTTAGTTTGCCTATACTGTCTAAATAGTAAACACCAGAGAAATGAAAACAGTATTTTATTTAGGAGGACTAGAGTGTATGGCAAAGTACTTTGTTTTTCTGTACTAAGTTTGCTCATGGATAACACCGGCATTGTAGGGAAGCCTTGAAATTCCAAGTTTATTAACAACGACTCTTACTAAAAATAACTCATTCTGCTGCGCTGTGTATTTACTGTGCTTTTACTGCTCAATTCCTGTGATCATTTTTGTACTGTTTTGTATGGTTTACATGCTTACTAGAATTGATAGTAATATATTATTGAAGGAAAAAAGCTAGTACTTAATCTAATGACCTAATGATGTAATGTTGAGGCAAATCAGTCTTAAAGGTGTTTTTTAAATAAGCAGTTTCATCTGGGAGAAGGTGTTTCTGTGGTTTACTTTATTATTAAATAATTTCTGGTTTCAGTCATTGGGATTACAAAGCCTGCCCAGAGCGTGACAAGCTCTGTGTGCATGCAGTGGGAGGAAGATGTACTCTGTGTGTGTGTAGTACACATGCATATTTTTAGCTTCACGGAGATGAAAGTGAATCTCACTTACAAAGTAGTGTTACTGTTATATACAGTTTTTATCAAACTGAAGGCATATTTTGTCAGAAATTCACGTTATTTTAGAAATATTGCTAAACCCAGAGCTCTTCCTGCTGTTCCCCAATCTGAGTGCAAAGCTATTGTTTCTCTGTTGCAAATTTACTTGCCAAAACTAGTGGTTTCAACTAGTGGTTTCTACAGGTTTATCTAGCTGCTCACTTATTGTTTTTATACTGATGCCAGTAGTTTGTTGGAGGGTTTATATGTGAACAGTAAAATAACTGACCTAGTCTAGAAGCCTTAAATGCAGAAGGAGTCTTCAAAGAGTCACCTGTAATTATAAATAAAATCTGTTTGAATGATCTTTGGACTAGTATTTCTGCTAATACAATATTATTTGTAATACATCTACATTATTTCAAACCACCTACTCCAATTACTTCTGTTCTTCTTTTCTAAACTATTGTTATGTCATATAACTGATTGTTCCATACTTCAGCTGCAACTTAGTTTCCCTGTAACTGTCAAGATGAAAGTGCACCAATAATGTTGAACAGGTCATAATATTAGTCAAATACACAACCATTAGGAAACAAGTCCCAGGACAGGCTTAATTTCGTTTGTCACAGTGCATATGCGTAATGTGACCAGCCTTATCTTTAGGAAGTGGTGTTAGACCAAAATCTCAGTAATTTGGGTTACATGCTCACTCCTCTCTGCCTTGTTCCCTGCCTCTCCCAACAAGAATGATGTATTGTTCATCTTAAAGTATTACTAAGTGCCTGTCGAGGTAATAAAAAAAACTAAAATTTGGTGTTTCACAATTTGTATTAATGCAAGAATGAGCCAAGGCAGAATATAGATTCTGAAGTGTTTTTCAGAAATGAGTTGAAAGAGAAGTGGTAGTAAGCAGAACTATACTCAGCTACTTCATGGATCATAAGCGAGACTGGAAACTGAGATGACGTACGAAGTATACATCTTTCTTTTGGTTACGTGTTAACTGGAAATACTTTTCCTGTCAGTTATTGTAATGGCATGACAGACTTTATTGCTTAGTCATTTCCTGGTAGAATAAAGATGAGAATTTGAGCATCTCAATTTCTTTTTCTGTTCTTAGACTGCCTTAGCAGCGTCTCACAGCACAAGTAGCCACATACCTGGCACATCTACTTTGATAAGTGGTGTGGCAGGCTCAGAGCTGGGGATGTAATAATTGTGTTCATGGACCAAATTAATGCTGTTATTTCCACTATTTTCTTCAGTGTGCTTGATGCATACATTACGAGACCTTGACATCTCCCTTTCTCCCAGTGTAGAAAGAATCTTTCCTGTTGCAATTTTAGATTTAGCAAGGCTTTGGAAACCAAAAAAGTACTTACAGATGAGTGGCTGAAACCCTCCTGCAGCTCAAGCAGGAGTCGTCCTTGGGTAGCTTGTGACTCATATAAAATGCAACAGTTTTCTGCTCTTTTGATTTTGAGGAATGTATGGAAACTTAGAGCAGACTTAATATCTTAAGCATTTTAACATAATTTTGGCTACCTTTTTGCTTTGGTTGTACTAATATGCTTCTGTGTCCAGAAGGACTGAGTTGAGGGCTCACGCTTTGTTTGATAGTTTTCTGTAAATTGTTTTGCACAACTTTTCAGTTGTTTTAGCTGTAAAGTGAAAATAGGGGTGCTACTAACTCATTGAATAATACTTAAAGAAATTTATGGTGAGGCAGCCTTAAAATATGTGATTTTTCACTTGGCCAAGTGTGTCAATTTATAGGTGAACCAAGTTTGATAGTGATAATTATCTACCACTTATATGTGGAACAGCTATTCTGTTTTTTAAATGTGAAAGTTTAATGTTCCACTGAAAATGCATCGGGTTTTTGCTCAAATATTCCAGTATGTGTTTTGGGGAAAACACAAGAGAAACCTTGATGCTTCAAAGCAGCTTGCTTCTGCGGAAGCTAAAGTGTCTAAATTTTAATACTTGTCGCTATGTTTCAGTAGTCCTCAAACGAAGCACCTGCTTTGCAAAATTGAGGTCTAGATTTATAACTTACTGCATCAATAGTTTAATACATGCCTAATAAAATATATCCTAAATAGGCCATTTAGATAGCAAGAGGTTTTTATTTCTTCCTTCAAAATAATTTTTTTCTTTAATTTGGAGAATATGAAGTTCACAATTGAGAGAAGCTGCAGTGTAAAATTACTGCTTGAAATGTAGTATCCATCACCATAGTCTCTTCAGGAGGGATTTATTTAAATAGCTTTGTTTCCCGAACAACTTCATTCCTTCACGTTGAAGCAGAGCAACAACAGTTGTGATTACATGTAATGTTCACTTTCAGTTGCAATTTTCAAATTATAATTAACAGTAATTATATAGGTATGGACACTGTGTAATTACTTATATATTATATATAGGTATAATTAACAGTTTTTTGAGGATGGTAGATTTAGATGAGAGATCTTGAGGATTATATTCCAGCTCTAATAAAGTATCAGTAGCAAAGCATATGTGCAGATCAGCACATTGCATCTGCCTTTAGATTTCAAGTTCAGTTGATATAGAATGTTTCTAACATTTTTTTAACAAAGTTTTTTTTCTTCTTGTCCTAAATAGGCATTGCTAGCTTTGGGTATCAGTCAGTCTGCAAGGACACCTGATCCTAGTCATCCGTAAGCTTTTTGAGTAAATAATGATTTTGGTAATTATATGTAGGAGTAAGATCTCTTCTTGTTTGGGCATCACCTTGTTCTTTTTAATCTGCTGTTTCGTATCATTTCTGGAATGCATTGTTTCTGATTTTACAATAGGTAAAGTGACAAAAGCAATTTCTTCCAAACTGCAGGAGTTGTGGCTTCAGTAGCTTCATGCATGTTGTATTTAATGATGTTTATTATACTTTTGGGTGTGTATTATTTTAATTGGCGTTATTTCTTTAGGTTATTCTGGGCTCTTCTGCCTCTTCCAATGGATAGATGTACTTTGTTTTTAAATACCGTTCATGTGAATGACAAGATTTTTTACAAATAAAAAATATGGTCGTCTTCCTATTTTCAACAAAGTGCTCTTTTCTGCAAGGCAGCTGCTTGTAGTGTAGGGAGATATTTGACTTAAAATACTCTTTGTTTTTATCTGAGTAATAGGGATATTATTGATAAGTTCTTACAACTTCATGAAAGTTAGAAGCTATAATCTCCATGATATTTTCTTGGTGTTGACCGGCTTTACACTTAACGTGTTTGGGCAAGTCATTCATAATGTAGGCACTAGTTCAAAATACATCTAGTTTACAGAATTAGTTAAGCTTTTCTTTATTAAGAGTGTCAGGTAATTTTAAAAAATGGTTTTAAATCTGTCTAAGTATTCACTGTATTTCCTTCCCCTCTCTCGCTTTTTTCACTTCTTCCTTGATAGAGTTTTTTGTATTACTGCTTTTTAAATGTTGCCGAAGAAATGTACTGTTTGTAGTAGCAGTTAATACCCAAAAAAGGGATACAGGCACACTTTTAATATTACTTGAGCTCTTCCCACCGCTCTTAAAAACTGCAAGTGTTGAATGTCTGCAGTTATCTTAACTACTTAAAGATGTCACAAATTTTATTCCCTTTAAATTAGCATTATAAATTATGTAGATTGGCTGCCTATAAGGCTACAAGTTTTCATTTAGAAGTAGCATTTCAATAAAATGTGTGATGAGTGTTGTGGGTGATGGTTTTTTTTTTTTTCAGTAGTCAAATCCTCCGTCTCATCACAAGAGCTAATACAGCTATGTAAATAGCTGCTTTAAAAACGAATTAGAAAAATATCTACGCTGGATGTCCTTTGTGTACTAGCTACTATTTTCCAAGTGGCTTTTTTTCCTTGGATTAGGTTGGATTTAGCAGCTTTGACTTAAATAGATGCCCAGTCATATGATGATAATTTAAGACATGGAAATTAATGGAAAAAACTTGTAGATATGTTTGTAGAGATACAGAATCTTGTTTTCCTAAATCTCTCTCTTTCTTTTCATCTAGGTATGGTTTCACAAACATGCGCTATATTGCCTCCCTGATTAGTGGGGTGGGCATTTTCATGATGGGCGCAGGACTTTCTTGGTATCATGGGATCATAGGCTTACTTCACCCTCATCCTATAGAATCACTTCTCTGGGTAAGCTAATCTTGTTTGATACCCTATCTAACACTAGTAACTTAATAGAAAGTAATGGCACAGTCAGAAATTCACTTCGTGAGTCAGTTTGAATCCCAACACAATTAACTCAAACCATCCTTAATGAGAATACGTATTAAGAAAAAAATCATGTTAAACGGTAGCTGATCTTATAGCAAAATGAGCTGTTCTTTAAACCCTACATTTTCCCTGCGCACCTCCCAAGAGGTCCTCCTTTCATATTTTGCAATATATTGCATAATTCAAATGCTGTTGTTTGCCTACCGTTTGGGGACAGCTATGTGGCACAGTGGGTAATGGGGTTCTGGAATGCTGTATTTGGATAGTCTATGGTGAAGAGGTCTGTACAAATATGCATATAACATAGTAATTGAGACTTTTTTTCTATACAGGCATACTGCATTTTAGCAGGGTCATTGGTGTCTGAAGGAGGTAAGCAGTTTCAAGAAATATTTCTGTTTAAGTATTCGTAATCTCTAAGAGTACAATGTGAGTAATTACAGTCATAATTGCTCCAGTAAAGTTTTGAGCTCTGCAAATACTTGCTCTGTAAACAAACAAACAAAAAAACCCGGGATAACTTTTTTTTCCTATCTGTCTATACAATAAGAAGTTGAAGAACACATAATTTAGAAAGTATATGTAGAATGCCTTTTTGGTTTTAAACTATCAGTGAATGTAACTATTCCAATTTCTATGGGAGAGACACATGTAGAAAAGAAGGTAACTATGCTTTGTCATTATTCAAAGTACCAATTATCAGAGCTTTCTTGATGATCTGTTGCTATGCTATAAAGAAAAGTTCCCTCTTTTCAAGATGGAAACAAGTCTCTTTGCCTCTAACCATTTTCAGCAACTATTTTGGTGTTGTTTCAGCTACCCTTCTTGTTGCTATAAATGAAATTCGCAGGAGTGCTCGAGCCAAGGGTCTGTCATTCTATCAATATGGTATGTGTCGTTATAGCAATGAAGTATGTGGTTATTTAAAACAGAATCTATTTCCCTGTATTTGCAGAAACAATTTTGTCTGTTTTCCCTTTCCCCTTCCTTTATTGATCTGTTTTCTAGTAACAAATACATTTTACAAATTATATGAAAACCTGTTGATTTAAATAGCACTACATAGATACTTTTACTAAACTACTTGCATTTTTCAGGATAAATGCCCCTTTAAATGCTTCAAACATTTTGGAGAAGCTTCCATAATTGGCACAGGGCTTGTTCTATGTATTTATGAATGCTTTCAGATGTGTGTGCATATGCAAAAATGCAGTTTACACCTATATATGTACAGAAATTTTTCTTTTAAGTTGCTGGTGTTTGTATAGTTTAAGTACTTTGCGTAATGTAAAGCTAAGCTTTCCAAAGCAGTATGATTTTTTTTTTCTTTTTCTGTATATGCAGTCGTGCAGAGTTGTGATCCTAGTACAAACGTGGTGTTACTGGAGGATGCTGCAGCAGTTCTGAGTGTGGCTGTAGCTGCTACCTGTATGGGTCTGACATCTTTAACAGGTAAAATTCTGCCTCCAACTGAGGCAAGCAGGATCTGAATTTCCTCCTGTTCATGATATGAACACAGAGCATTTAGTTTATACTGGGTGACTTAAATACATAGAAAAATAGAGTTGTTTGGGTTGGAACATCTCTACTCTTTTTCTGATAGTTGTACTGTGTAAGCTTCTGGAGGTTTATACTGTTCTCTGATCTGATTTCTAGTAGTTTGAGTTGAAAATATTTTAAATAAAAAGAAGTTTATTTTCTTCATCTGTCTATTAATGGTGGGTTTAGGCTTGAAAGAGGAGGTGGAGATGGGTCTAACTTCCTTTTGAGCCATTTTGTCATACAAACTCAGGTATTTTTTACTAAAGGTATATTTATTGTAATCAGTTGTTTAAATCACTGTGTGCCATGGTGGGATTACATAATTTGGGCTTCCTTGTTCAGTGGTATGCAGCTCTGTGTGCATGTGGGGAGGGTTTAAGGAAGCAGTTCTTTCCTTCCTTTTCATATGTAGTGGCATTAGTGTTATCTTCAGATTACAATAGATGCTCCTGAGCAGTGTGGCAAACTGAACTCACGCAGATAGGATGATGTATATGGCAACTGATTCAAAGCCGGTCTTTGCGGAGTTATGTTTTCTAAAGAGGAAAAATTATTTATTTGTCCCTTTTTAAATATTTACTTTGGCTTTTGAATTGTTTTAAAAAAAGGCAATTTTGTTTCTTTGTGGCTTCTAGTGAGTTAACTGCAAGTTTTGTTTTTTTATATAGAAGTCCAGTTTTTTATTCCATCTGTAGTTTCCTTCATAAAGTTAAAAATATATTACTGTTTCTACAAATCTGAAGATGAATAAATATGTGTTTAAAACTTATTATATTAGTGCTGTATTCCAGAAATGGTTAATACTTGCAAGTTTTTGAGTTACTCATAAAAGAACAGACTCTTGTGCTACAACTTGTGTTTAGGTGTGTATAATTTTCTATTAATAAAGGTAAATCTATACACAGAAACCCAAATAGCTGATGAGTTTACTCACTTATTAGTCCTGCAGGAGGCAGGAGTGCCTGGGGAACAGGAGGGACTTGAGGCTTTATCTTAAGATAACTTGTTTTCTTCCAGCTTCATCTTGTTCCTCAGGAGGAAAGAAATGCCAGTGCATTAAAAAAAAGTCAACCAACCAAAAAACCCCCAAACAAACAAAAAAATCCCATCAAAAAGCAAAAACCAAAAGCCAAAAAAGCCCCAAAACTATGTACTCCTTTCATGTGAAATCTGAATTATTTCCTATGTTTTAGAAATGCTCTGTGAAACTGATTTGACATGTCTTGTTTAGGAAACCCTTATTATGACAGTGTGGGGTCTCTAGGTGTTGGAACTTTGTTAGGAACTGTGTCAGCATTTCTGATCTACACTAACACTGAAGCCCTGCTGGGACGATCCATTCAACCTGAACAACTGCAGCGACTCACAGAGTTACTGGAAAGTGATCCTGTAGTAAGGTAAGAATGTTTGCAGCTCAATCTGTGCGAAGAACAACAAAAAGCAGGAAAACAGCATTTGGAAAAAATAGTTCAGGCATTTTAAATGAGAGAAATCTGGTGAGACTGATTATTTTTAGGTTGGATTCTTCCGTATTGAGAGTTTAGAATCTTAATTATTACTAATTTCTAATTCTGTGCTAAAATTTCAATAAGTAAGTACTTGTACCTCTCAGATGTTCCAGAGCTGAAATGAAGTTGCAAATACGTTCTAACAGTTACATTAATAACAAGAGTTGACAATGACTTAATGAGAAACTTAAAACTATTTTGAAATGCATGAAATGCAAGCACTTAAATGATATTGTAATGTTGCTTTTGTAGTTTATTAGCACTTAAATATTTAAATTATTTTACTGTTAATATTTAGTGTCTGGAATTCTGTAGCAGTTGGCAGTGAAGTGCTGCAATAGTATTATTGTATAATAGATTCCGCATGTTGGATGCGTACAGAATGAACTCAGTGCTAATTTCTCTTTCTTTGGAAATCTGCAATTCACAATGAAATAAAATTACAGCTTGTTGTAATTCTTAAATCTTGTTTAAATGCTTTTTAAGGAGCTATTTGAACTTAGTTTAACCCTGTTGACCTTGATTTAGAAGCAAAACCCTCTGTTTTCTTCTTAATCTTTATTCAGGAATATATTTCGGCGTAAATCAGCTGGAATATTGTAGTGCTTTATTTGTAGTCATTACTGAGCTCTGGAGGGGGGAAAAAAACCAAGCCCATTAGTTAAAATCAGAGTACTTGAAAGAAACTAACTGCTGCATCATCTCGGTTGCAAGCAGCTGGTCTGAATGATATGCTCTTCATTCCAGAAGCTAAAAAGATTCCTGTTTAGGAATAGGATTGTGTTAGAATTTTCACGTGTCAATAACTGAAGTATTTGTCGTGGCCCTGCATTAGTCTGAATGGTGGAGCATGTGACAATAGTGCTGTGTTAGAGAAGGTGTTTTCACGTGGTTATTTGTATATGACTTCTGTAGTTCTTTTTTCCATGGTGCACAGGTGGCTTTTGCTTATCTCAGGCTGGAATAATAAAATTTCTACTAGCCCAAGCACCATTTTATATTATATACCATTTTTTAGATGGCTATAACTTCTCAACAGAGCAGACTTAGTTCATGTCCTTCTTGCTGTGGACTTTTTTTTTAAAAAAACAGTAACGTAATTTTAAAAAAGCACAAAGAATAAAAAAAAAATTGAAAACTTGGTAAGAAAGTGCATGTTTATCTTAAGGTTGGAAGCTGAAAAACATTTAGGTACTTCTCATAACACTGTTTGCCGGACCTTCTGTATGGACTTTGTCATGAGTGATCTCTTTCTTAGATCCATTGCGTTATCCGCTTTGATGTCTTTTAGTGCACACTTTGTCTTTGACCATGTTCTTCCTGCAACAACCCCAATATCTTGAGCTTGGTTAACTTGCATTTTCTAATAAGACACCTGGGCTTGATCTCAGAGTTCTCTGAGATGTAAATGTATATTACTTTTCCTTGTAACTAGGCCTAATTTGGGGAAAAAGATACTCTAATTTTTTTCTTATTCCAACCTTTGGTTAGTTAGGTTTTTTGGTTGGTTTGTTTTCAGCTTTCTCCTGTGAAATGAGAAAGTCTTTTAGCATGAATAATTTCTTCAAGAGGCTACTTGTACATTTTCATCAACATAGCTTTGGGCCTGTAAAACTTCCAGCATTTTCTTGAATGTTCAGACTTTCCCGTTTTCTTAAATTGGGTTGTGTAGTAGTATGTCCTACACTTTACATTTTTCCTGCTGACACCAAATGTAAAAGAAAAAGCTGCGGAGTACTAGTCTGCTTCTACAGCTGTGACTAATATTTGCTCGTTTTATTCAACCTTTCAGGGCCTTCAGCTATCAAACTGTACCGGAGTTCTCAAATGCAGTCTTTTGTGCAGTTGCTGCTTCCCAGAACAGTCCTCCCTTGTTCTTTCAGGGAGGGCTTGCAGTCTTTCTTTTCGGATGTGTTCTGCCAAATCTGAAGGGAATGTATTAGGGAATCACATAGTGTTTATCAAAAGGTATTTTAGATCCAAACTGACTAAAGGATCCAGAGGTTCTGATTTCCACCTCCCATCACCATCTCCACCACTTGTAACTTGCTATTCCAGCAGTAGCTTGCCTGAGCATCATGTTCTGCTGCTAATTATCAAGTATTGGATTGATCAGAAAATACTGGCTGCTGTACTTCTAAAATAACCTCTTATTACAAGGTTACTTTACAAGAAGTGCATTACCTAAAACCTTAATGACTGGAATTAGTGGTCTTAATATATTTTTTTTCCAGCCCACCTTTTTCACTGTTTTTCCTTGGATTGTCAGGTGAAGTTGTCTTTGTGGATTGCCTCGTTTGCCACTCTTCAGATTTTAGCATAGTGTTGTTAATCTCTTTTTTAAAATCCTCATCAGTATTACAGGATGAAAAATTAATTTGCCTTCACAGTTATTCATAGTTCTTTTTATTCTTGAATGCAGGTTATGGAGCCTGCTGAATTAGAAGCATTTTTTTCTCTTTTGAATATCCAGTATGTTTCTCTGCTACTAATCGAGAAATGCTTTGTTGTACTAATATGTTTTTGCTTTTTCAGATCACGAAAACAGTGCTTATTGCATATTTCTGCCTATTCTGTATCATTAGTAACAATTTTATTGTTTCCATCTAGTAGCAGGCTTGTTTCCAGGTTATCCTTTGTTTCTGCTATACTTAAAAAAATGTTGGTTTGTACCACAGACAATGCCTTTTTTTATGTTTCTCCTGTCAGTTTGCTGGACTTCATAATTTCTTTTTTAGGGTCTTGGCTATTTATTTCCCCTTTCTTTTCATTTTGCTTGGTAATTTCTAGTTGTAGCCCCAACTTCATTTGTGATCCAGAATGGGCTTTCAGTCAGAATTTTTCTCATCTGGAAAAGTATTTGATTTCATTTTTTGCTACACAAACATTCGATTCTTAATTCTGATTCACACCTTTGATGTGTAAATCTTTCTTGTGTTCAGCTTAGCTGAAGTGTAGGAGATTAGGCTTTCAGAACTGTGAAATAAAATACATTCTGTGGTACAGACTGTCCTGATTCTATTCTTATGGAATGTAATCACGGATCCCTAGGCATAAACTATTCTTAGTGACAGTTTCATCTTTAATTTTTACTTCATTGTAATAGCTATTGGGTAATTGTGCTACTTTTGTGCTGGAAAATATGTAAATAAGTCATTGTGGTTCATAGAAAAAAAAATACTACAACTGATGGCTCAAAACGAGTAACTTGACGTACTCTGGGAGATTTTTCGTTAATGTGAAACTTGCTCTTTTCCCTAGTTTAAATTGATGGCTGTCTACTAGCCACCCAGAAGCTTCCATAAGCAAGCTTTAAAGTTTTAGCATGCACATTTGTATTAATTATTAGTGATTTTTCTCCTCTTGACTCACTGTCTTATCTTTCCAGATTATAAGCAGTAAGGTAGACTTTTTTTTCCTTCATATTTACATTCCACTGAATTTTGTCATCAAGTTACTGCTTAATGCGAATCTCAAATATCTCTTGCTATCTTCTTGCTTAGCTCTGATAGGCACTTGATATATCTTCAATGTTTTTGAATCACATGGACTCAAATTCTCTTCAATAACACTAATCGAACCACATTTGTTATCTTAAATACCCTCTTGTGTGAGGTGGTAGTTGGATGCTGGTTAGGTTACTCCAGTTAATACCGTCTGGATTGGGTCGCTTCCACAGAATAGCTGTGTAAATTTGATTGGAGATGGAAATTCTTTGTTGCTACCAGTAAGCAGACAGTTCTAATCTGCTTAAATGTTTACTTAGATGTATTTTTTGGTGTCTCTATATTTAGTTCATGTTTTATTTCTTTTTTAATGTACTTACCCATCCTCCACTCCGAGTATTACAAGAAATATTCCATAAACATTTCCTGTGACTGTTCATCTTAAATTTCTGCCTCCTGTTCTTTGTAGGCTGTTCACTCTAGCAGGCTGCTTCTGAAATATATGCCTTCCGCTTTCTTCCTGCACCCCTTGTGAAGTTAGTTCTAATTTATAAACATTCCAATGAGAAGAAACATTTCTAGTTGGGAAGAATAAATTTGCCTAAGACAAAGGGCGTGCTAAATTTAAAGATGCTGTGAAATTACACGACATAGTAAAATGAAAAAAAGTTTAGTACTTTCAATCAAAGGAGCTTTATTGCTGAATCTGAATTTTGTGTTAGAATTTAAAAAATTGTCAAGATTGCATTTTGCTGTTAATAAAACTAAAGTCTTTAGAATATTTTATAGTGGACCTCATATACTTGTTTTGCTTTGGAAATCTCAGAAGAAAACATACCAAAAATTTGAAATTTCTTTGTGATTTACGTTTTATTTTAGTTTCCACTTTTTTTCTGACTTTGGTGGAAAAATGTGGAAACGTACTCGGCTGTGACAATTTTAAATTCTACTTAGCTTTAAAGATAGACTAAGTTTATATTAATCTAATTAGAAAAAAAAATAGAGTATTCTAAAATTTTATTTTATATTTATTCCACTGTTGAAATGCACCACAGTAAGTCCTAAGTTTGCTTCATATCTTGTTATCCCTGAAAAATAGAGGGCTTTTTATTACCTGTATTCACACATCATGGAGTTTATCTAACAAACTAGAACAAAACTATGCTATAGAAAAACAAGTTTTCAGAGGATCAACATGGAAACATATTGCAACATTCATGTGCTAGTGTCTGTTAGGAACCTTTAAATAAATACACATTTTCAGCATTTACAAACAGCTGTATTATGATTAGTTGTGATCAATAATTCAGTATGATCCAAAATGAGTTCCAAGCACAATATCCATAACTGTTTCATATATCAAATGTAACTTTGAATAGAAGATTCTCCAAAAGGTCATGCCTTTACAAATCATAGTTATCTAGGAAAGGACATTTCTATAATTGCAATGTGAGCTTTCAGTAATTGGCAATAGACTGTTCTTCTTTACCTTGGAATTGAGGATACTTAAGGATTTTTCAATAGGTGCATGTATATATGTATGCACAAAAACTATGCAGTAGCAAAGAAGTTGAACTTAAATGTTTAACTCAAAATAGGGAAGTTCTCACTTTCTATTGTGGTATTTTTTTTTTAGTACTATTAGTCTAGTTCTAAATCTATGATGCTTCTCGTCGTTTGTCTTTTATGGCAGCAAGCCTTTTATAGATGTGGGATACTTGTGGTGGTGTAGTAGATGCCTGTGGAAGTGGTATAAACACTTAACTATAAATTGGTATTTAATGGAAGTGTATGGTGACAAAATGAGGATATGTTAGTCAAAGGCAATGGCCTTTTAAAATTATAGAAACATTTTACTGTGATGGTGTTGTTAACATCAGAAGTCAAACTAGCTAGTTGTTTGTTTTATGTTGTTCTACCTTTTGTTTAAAAATTATGTGTTTCAGAGCAATTCATGATGTTAAAGCCACAGACATGGGAATGAGCAAAGTGAGATTCAAGGCAGAAGTAGACTTTGATGGACGGGTTGTTACTCGTTCTTACCTGGAAAAACAAGACATTGAACAGCTGCTACAAGTATGTTTAAAAAAAAAATTTTGTAACTTCCAGCATTTGATATTTCAAATATGTCTAAAACCAGGATTTTCAAGTAGATGAGATATATTCTGTTTCCTCATTTTGGAGGATTGCAGATGTTTTTACTTTGTTAGTCTGTTAAGTATCTGTGCTCGGAATCATATTATGTGCTGCTGAAATAGAGCCCCTTCTGGGTTGAGTAGGGCCTGGGTAGGAGGAGGGCACATTTTTAATTAATTTTTTTTTTTGTTAGACGTTGCAGATTTGTCCAAATTAAGTTTGATAAGAACGTGATTATTCCAATAATTTTTTACTGAATTACAAGATCTCTAGTTAAAATTGGAAGCCTGTCACCTGAGAATGAGCATCTGTTTTGGCAGAGCATTTTGCCTTGGGTGCTGAAGATACCGTGTTACAGTCTGCAGATCCTGCCATTCAGACTAGGCTTGAGTATGGATTGCTTTTATCACATGACTTAGCATTTTGACAGCGTTTAACAATTAACTACCCTTAAGTATGTGTCTGTCTCTGATCTAATGTAGTTTAGAGTAGCTTTTTTAAATTCCCCTCTAATACAGAAATGCAAAACTGCTTTCAGCTGAATTTTACATGGCAAAGCTATGAACTATGAAGAACAATTTATCTAAATTACCAGGAGAGTTTCAAGTGGGCAAAATGTTTTGCTTGCTTACCCGTTTTCACCAGTACCTTGCTTATATACATTTTCTTGTGTAGCTATACAAGATTTCTTTCTGATACCCTTTTAAAATGAAAAGTAGATGTCAGATGTCTGCATTTTATGCCTGTCCGTTAAACATGACTTCAAAGTTACCTGAGTTTACATTTAAATTACTGCAATTTTTTAAAGCATTAGTCAGTGTCCGAGTTTTTAAAATGTACTACCCTTCAATGTCAAAATAAGAATGTATGTATATTATATATATATAGTGCAATAAGTGGTCTGTTCTTGTTTTGGATTATTTAATAAATTGTTGAAAGGAAGAGTGCTTGGTTTTATATGGCCAAGTCTCAGTTGCTTTGCTGTTGCAGCTGTTTACTATGCTACTTTTTTTTCAAAGGGTTTGTTAGCTTTTGTTTTTCATCCACTATTCCCTTTGGCGTTTGCATACACCCTTTGCTGGTTTTTCCAACTAGAATTGTTGGTAGAGTTCTTCATGATTGTGTCTAGGTTGGCTACTGTTTCTTATGCAGGTCATCGCAGTTCCATGTAGTAACCTCACGTCAGCTGTGAAAACACTGTTAAAGGATAGCTGCTTGCAGCAGGACTCAGCCACCCAAAGTTAAGGGCAGACTTAGTGCTTGCCTTTTGATCTATAGTTTTTCAAATAATTAGCTCATTCAACTAGCATTGTTATCAACATTACTCTTTCGAAAGTTGTGAAATATTTTTGAAATGCTGTCATTCAGATTAATCTTGTTACTTTTTCACGTTAGACTTGCCATGATCATAGTCATAGGTTATTGTGGTTGGGATATCTTTTATGCTCACTCAATTACATTACTCCTCTTCAGTTTTAGAGTGTGTGTGGGGAGAAATTGGTGTTGTGTTGTAGTTGTCTATGCAAGAAGAATTAACTATTTAATAATTACTCTGTCTGTTAGCAATAACCAGTTTGTCCTAAATATACTGCAGCTGTATCAGCTCAGCTGTGGCTGAGATACTACAGGGCAAATGGCTTTTGACCAACTTGGTGTGAGACTGCTAAGGAAAGCTCATGACAGTGCTGTAGTACCTGTTTTGGTGCTTCTGATGTCTGTGGGGTTTTTGGAGGGAGGAGCGGAGCATAGCATCCTGTCTTCCTTAGTCTCATTCCTTCAGTCTCCTATGCTGTGGGTCTCCTTGTTGGAGTCCCTGTCACCTGTCTTCAAGTTTCCTGATACTATGGAGGAGCCATATTTACAGCAGCATTCATAGTATCCTTGTGGATTTTCAGATGAGTTGGTAATGTGATGCCCAGAGTAAGCAGTGTAATGGAATAGCAAGAATGTATGAAAATTAGAAAAGAATACACAGGGGTACCCTGCTCTGCCTTGCTGTGAGCAAGGGATACCCCAGAAACTTCTAGAAAATGAGTTAATTTCTCTAAACTTATTTGGAAAATAAAGGAGGAAATCCATTAAAGACAGAAGAAGGTTTCATATCCAGTGCAGGTGTAATGGTAAGCCAGCTTTTTTCATTGAGTAGATACTACTCTTCCGTGTCTCTGAGACATAAGAACAGATGACATTTTGAAAGGAAATGGCAAAAGCTGAAAAGTGTTGTTTTTTTGTTTCGTTTGTTTTTTTTTCCCCCACTTGAAATACATCAGGACCCTCTGTAGTGTTGTTATTCCTTACTTTTCTTTCCCTCATCTTCACATCTTAAATTTGATTTCTTCCTAGGAAATTCAACAAGTGAAAACCCTTGAAGAATTAGAAGCCTTCATGCTTAAGCATGGTGAGAATATCATTGACACACTGGGAGCTGAAGTAGACAGACTTGAGAAGGACCTAAAGGTAAAATTCAGCTGCTTCTTAGGGAGTGCTTATTCTGTCATGTATTTTAAACAATATCACTGCTCTTCTACTTTCTGGAATTTTGTTTGTAAATATGGGGGAGGGGAAGACATTGATAATCCTAATGCAAGTTTTCTTGCTCTAGTATCATTAACTAAGTTCTGACCTGCAGAAAACCCTTACTTTGCCATTGATCCATTTGTTATGTATTTTGTTCAGTTTGATACCACTGCAGAACAATATTTTAATGAAATGAGACCTTTATGTCTTGGTTACTGTGTTCTCAGAATGTCAGATTATTTACAGGCTGTTGAATTTTGCTTTGGTTGTAAAGAAGAAAATTTCAGCTTTTTATAAAATCTGGTACATTATATCAATGTGTGATGAGGGCTCTACTCAACTTCTTTTGCTCTTATTGAAGTAGTACAGTGTTTACTACTTTTATAAGTCTGTCATAATTTTCTTACTATTTTTTTTTCATTTTGCAATTTAAATATCCTTTGGTTCATGCAACAAAGGATTTTTTCAATTTTTAATTTTATAATTATATTGTGACTGTTAATATCAACATTTTTTGATGTGAATACAGAACTGTAAGTGTGTGTGTATATATATAAATATATACACTGACTGCCAGACAAATATAGTCCTGTCATGACTGCCTTTTCTGGTCATCAGGAGACACTGCTCAAGAACATGTCTGTCCTTGCTGATTGTATCTGATAAGTATTCTAGTTTTAGTTTCTATCCCTAGAGTGATGCTGTTTAAAAAACAAAATATTATTTTTGAATTTAACTGCACCAGCAGATATCCAGTTTTTAATGGTTTTTGAGGAGTTGGGATCATGACTAATTATTTTATAAAAATGAACGCTCATGGTATAGGCAGGGATTTCAGTGATTGTGTTGCTGTTGAATATGTGTTACTAAATATGCTAGTCAGAGTCACATGCTGGATGACTTTGAAGTCTGTGACTTTCAGTAAACCTCTCGTGGATTGTATTATCTATGTAATGACGGTAACTTATTTCTACGATATCAGAAAATGCATATTTCTTAGTAGAAACAGTATTTTGAATCTTTATGAATAGCTTCAGTGTCAACAAAAAGTTTACTTTAGCCTTCAAAAAATTGCTTCTAGTATGAGCAATGTTTGTTGAAGCTATTCCTGATTTTAAAATAGCCCTTATGTTACCACAAAAAGGGATTTGTTATCCGGTTGCCAGCATCATGCCAGAAATACAGTATTTGTATCCATGTGCAAAAATGTGTTTAAATATTTTCAATAAAAATGTATCTTCTAAAAATTTTATTTCAGCAACGAAATCCTGATGTTCGTCATGTGGATTTGGAGATACTATAGACTTGGCAGAAGAGATCTTCAGGTTGCTACCGTTTTGGAGAGAAGTCATGTGAAGGGCTGGAAAGCTTCTGAAATTGCAGTGACCTCAGCACCATACCTCGCTTACTTTTGCTGTAGGCTTCCTGGACTGTTAGCACTGCATCTGTTTCTGGAAGAGCACTAGACTTGCAGACAAAAATTTCCGTGGCAAAATCAATTTTAAAGAGCTACTTGACTTAAATTCCACAGGAGAGTCTGTTAGAGTATATTTACTGCAATTCAGAACTGAAGACCTGAGGTTTAGTTAGGCAAATATAGCTGCCTGAAAATACACAACACACTTAGTTTTTCCATTTGTGTCCCTTTGCAGTCAGTTTGCACTTCTTTAGTTTCTTTCAAGATATCATTAAAGGTTCTTGGGAGATATTAAGATTAGCTAGAAAGAGTTTGTTCCAGTGGAACCTGCCAACCTTAAACTAATTGTAATATTTCAACTATGTGATTGCTTCACAGTGTTTCTTTTTTATGAGGTAAATTCTTTCAAACAGGCGCTGGCCTTCTCTTGACTACCGTGACCTGGAAACCTGCTTTTTGCCACCATTGTGATTACCAACCACACTTCAGAAAAAGAAGGTTTTTCTGCTCACTGGAGTTGGCTGTATGTGGTTAGCCAGAGTATGTTAAGTTACTGTGAAGAAATTACTGTGCAGAGATTTCAGTGAACCTCCTTTGTTTAAATTCTGTTCTTTTTCCCCCTACTTTGACACTTGTTCTCTTATTTGTAAATATCTTCAGATGTAATCTGGGAGATATTTATGGTAGTGCTTATTAAAAGTTACCTGGCATTTTTGGCTTCTTATACTTTTAATAGGCTGCCAGATATGGTCTTTGCTGGAAGGTGTAAGAGATGTAGCTGGAAGTTACAGTAGTAAAAAATGTATTAGAACTATTTATAAGAAAACGAATACATTGTATTTTTAATTTATTTACCTCTAGATGTTATCTGAATTCTAAAGCGCTTCCTTTGTTTTTTTTAAGAAATGACCTTGCTTGTTTGGGAAAGTAAAGTAATTCTATCAATGGTCCTCGACAATCCTGAGATAAGTGCTTAGAGTTTGTAACCTTGAAATGTGCAATTCCAGCATTGTATATAATCAGGCTCAAGGCTTTCTGCAGTAGGCACCCAAGTTGCACCAGATTCTTTAAGACCCAGTCTTTATTAATAAGGCCATGAGTACTGATCATGCAAGTTCATAAGTGAAATAACTGCATATTAAGTAACTCTGAGGAAAATCCTTTATGCACTTTAACAGATTTCAGTAAAATGAGAATTGCTCGTGGGTGAGAGGTGGTAATAAGACCTTCCTGGTGACTCAGTTGCTGAGTAGTAACTGACTTGCTGACAGAAGAAATGTTGATGTGAAACACAAGTCTTCAAATATCAATTTAAGATTAAATTATAAGCCTTGCAGCAAATAATTGTGGAGACCAATATGTCCACATTTGACTAAAAGCTTTTTAGAATGTTTTTTTTCATATGAAGTGTCACTTACCAGTGAATTATGAGAATTTAAAATAGCATGCCTTTTGACAACTGCAAAGCACTTTGCGTGCTGGTCATTTCAAGTAGAAAAACATTCCAGAGTTTAGTTCCAGACGGACTTCACATACAGTAATTGTGGGTGAAGGGATATCTTTAGTACATAATTCTCACTCACCAGTGGCTTCTTTATTCCGTATTAGCTGATTATGGCTAATCCAAAAGAAGGTTTACTTTATCTGGTTTTCTCCTATTGTAGAATTAGCATATTTAAGCCTGATGATTTGAAATTCAGTTAATTAATAAATTAATTCAGTTAAAGGTAATTTGGAAGTGTACTGTATTAAGCAAGGAAGGCATATTTTAGCACATGATAAATCATTTACCTTTCTCCTCGCCCTTCTGTGTAAACTTCATCTCATCTCAATACGCACTCTGCTGACGTTAGTCTTACTCATGAAGAACACTGGAATCTGATAACGCATAAGCTCTTTACTTCTTTCTAGAGTATTTATATGGATTTTGAATTTGAATAGACACTTTAATAAACCCGTTATTCCAGAAATCTTAAAAAAGCTGAAGAGAAGTAAAACTGTTCTTGCTGGGGAGGTTAGTGGAGACAGCCAATGTGATCTAGGTGGTTTGTATGCTGGAGTTACTGATGGATCAGTAGTGTTAGTGTGCACTTTGTGGGGCAGAGATTTCACTGAGAGGTTAGTAAATGTTATCTCAGTATACTGAAGGGTTGTCATATTTAAGTTTAGGAGGAGGCATGAGTTTATATTCTTACAGGGCATTGGCTCCAAAAGCCTATAAAAATGTTTTCTTACTCATCAGAGATGTAATTTGTATGAAGTCTGATCTTGATTTCCTTATTGGAGTCAGAAGCCTACACATCCACACACCTTTTGATTGTATTCCAAGACAAAATGTTTTTGGATACGTAAGAGTTGCCTAATTTGAGGACCCAGTTTCATTTTAAAAAAAGACCTGGATGGTGATGTACCACAGAAAGGCAGGTAGACTGGTTTTGGCAGTACCTTGTAAGTTTACATTTCTTGGAGGTGGATGAAATTATCAATTAATTGAACCTGCCAGGTTGGAAAGGAGAAGTAATTCCAAGCTGTTACATTTTAAGATATATTATAATTTGCAGATTATTTTTAACAATTTTGACATTTTAACTGCTTTTTTCTGAACTGCCTTTATGGTCTAACACTTGAGGTGATTTGGGTCCAGCACTTAGTTTACTTTTGGTTTAATGTTTTGGGGAAAATATTTAGCTAATGCATTTGCATGATAGAATCCTCAGAATTAAAGAAATTTATGAAGTGTGGAGTTTTTTCTTTGTCACAAATCCAAATACATAATGTATATTTTAGATTGATTTTAAGGAAGATAATTTTAAGGAAAATGAGTGAGGATTTAGCTAACTAAGTTATATTCTAGGAATTTTTCAATTAAGGTATAGTCTTTTAAAGTAATTTATTTTTGTAGACTGGCCTTGCAGGTTCTGTTTTTTCAAATTGTGTTCAGAGTACTACTGCCCTCTGCTTTGTGAAAGATTGCTTACCTGTTGCACCATGTCTCATAATTTTTTAAGTCTTGCAATATTTGAAAAAATTGTCTTAGTGTTCCAATATACTGAGTGATCTTAATGTCTTTTAAGTCAAACTTGGCTGGACACTAATAATATGTGTTTTCCTGTATGATTTGTTTTTCTATGAAAGATAAAATCCTGAAGTGATTTTCTTTCCCCCATGAATCAATTTCAAGTCTAAATTGTTTCCTCTATGCTCTGTGGAATTCAGTATTTGATGTGGTTCGCCTCGACCTCTCCACTTTCCAAAGCAAGCATTTATTCAGCATGTTGTAGTAGGGGATGCTTCAGTGGACTACTGCATTACAAGACCGTTACCTCTGTGTTCTGGTCTAGGAGTAGCAGGGACTCAGGGAACAGCAGAAGAATTTTTTTTTTTTTTTTTTTTTTTTT
>Ga0065711_1004087_pt1 | contig 25027 bp, 12 predicted proteins | sample Hoacrofraction12_FD_59098 | JGI IMG/M metagenome (GOLD analysis project Ga0065711, IMG submission 59098) | Hoatzin crop microbial communities from Cojedes, Venezuela - Epithelial fraction 12 v2 (version 2) | ecosystem: Host-associated > Birds > Digestive system > Esophagus > Crop | place...
CCCTTCCCCGCCCCCCCCGCCCCGGTCTCTCTTTTTTTTTTTTCTTTCCGTTTTTCCTCCCCCGAGCTCAGCCGCCTCCCCTTGGGAGCGCCCCGAGCCGGCCTCGGCGGCGGCCCTGCCCGGGGCTCCCTGCTTTCGCGGGGACGTGCGGCTTTGAGGGGGGAGCCTCACGCCAGCCTCAAGCGTCTCTTCTGGAGCGGCCGACATGGGCCCCCCGCGCAGCGGGCGAGCTTCCTTCGCCCCTCTCCTCCCGGCCCGGCTCCCGCTGGGATCGGCGGGCGCTAGCGGTGCCCAGGATCTAGCGGGATCGGACCCGTCTCGGTTAGAGCGGGGCAGGTGATGGTCCTTCCCTTGCTTAGGTGCCGGCCTCGCCTCTTGCAGCTGCATGGAGTTTCTTCTCGTTGAGACGAGAGTTGTAGCTGTGGGAGCACAAGGGCAGAGCAGACTGCTCCGAGCCGCAGGAGAGGGACGGGAGGGTCTGCCAGGAAGAGCTTCATCCCTGCAGCGCTGCTGCTAGAGTTAGAGAGAAACCTGCTGCCTCTCGTCTCTGTTTCTTTTGATCTCCTGGAGAGGAGAGGTGAGTTGTTGTCTGTCCCTCTTGCCATACTGTAGCAGTGGAGAAAATGGGCTGACTTGCAAACTGCAGAACTTGCTCAGGACAGTTTCAAGCCCCAGCTGACTGCTTGGTTTATTTTACTTGAGAGCTACCCCTGTGAAAAGGCCCACTGATGGAGAAAGAGACTAGCACCGTGTTAACTGCGCGGTTCTCTCTCCTTTGCTGCAGTGCCCACTTTCACCGCTGTCTCCTGCTCTGCCTGCTCCTGCTTTCAGCATGGTAAAGAAGAATACTATCCCCGATGGGTAAGTATCCCTCATGCTAAGCAAGAAGCAGGAGTGGGCACGGTCCTGCCCACAGAGAAGGGGTGCTGATTGCCCCAGGCGATTTCTTGCCACAAGCATCTTCACCACCTACAGCCAGGTAAGGTAGGTATCTTCACCAAGACAGGAACAACCCAGCCCTTCATCCCTCCAGGTGAGTATAATGCTGCAGCCTGTCTGTGAACACTTCTCGTTCATCAGCCAAACACAATCCCTTCTTCCTAACCTTCTTAACCCCAGGTGTATACTTTCTGGGGAAGTGGGAGAGTAGTCCATCCTTCTGACGACTCAGATGTTTGCTGCCAGCAGTGGGGGAAGAGCTGATAAGATCGGAGCAGGTGGTTGCATGCATGTGATCAAGGAATATTTTCATGGCTTCAGGTCTAGAAGCATCCTGTGGTTTTGTTTTTAACGAGGACAACAAAAATGTTTTATCGGCAAAAACAATAATAAAAAAAACCCCAAATGAACTATACAGGCTTTCTTATGACATGATTGGGAGGGTATATGGAGACCAGAGAATGATCTCATTTAAAACAGATATAGTTCTATTCTTCAACTCTACTGAAAAAAAAAGAGGAAGCCCAAGTTTAGAAGTTTAGCCCATGTGTTACTGCTGACATCAGTACAATCTTCTTGGATAGGAGGATGTGCTGAGATACAAAGGCACACTGTAATGGGACAATATCTTGCAATTTATACATTATTTGAGAAGAGGTTGACATCCTGGTTTCAAGGGGAGTGTTAAATAAGTTTATTAAGAAAATTGTTAGGAGGAACAATAAAATACAAAAAGCAAGTTTTCCTGCAAAATATGTTGGCCTAAAAGCAGTAAATAGAAACAACAGATTAACAAAATTTTAAAAATAACTTCAATAATTAACATTTTTTCATAGCATTTTAACACTCGGATGTTAGAATAAAATTTAAGAAAATTTAAGAAAAGCTATTTAAGCATGTCTTTCTCTGAAAGTTTCTGTGAAATTTCAGTTAAAAGTTGGACAAAATTGAGCTACAGCAGGTTAGGTTTGCAAGCAGTAATGCAAAAGCCTGGAAGGATAACTGTCCTTGTTTTCCTCATACTTGGAAATTATTACTAAAACATTGAGAATCAGGTACTCATTTCTCCCTTCTTTTTCCCTGTTGAAGAAACTGGAGCAGCTTTCAGGCTATGTGCATTTCTTCTCTTAAGTATGGAAGAAGCAGTGGACTGTACTTTTGACTTGTATAATTGGAAACTAATACCTGTTTATCTTGGAAGGAGAGAAACATCTGCTGTGGAGTAATTGGTTATAAAGTTAGTGTTACCATCTGACAAAGCTCATGATATTGAAGTGCTTTCAGCTTCTCCAGATACTTAATTTTTGATTCTATTAACAAAACAGGATAGACATCCACAGTATTGTAGTTTTGGCAGTAAAGTAGCTGAAGGAATTGTCAGTCTCCCGATCTCATGCAGCAGTATATTGATGTCATCCTTATGCTAGCACAGCATAGTGTAGTTCTTCACTGTATATTAGTTTAGTACACCAGTAAAGAAAAGCAGTGAACCCTGGAAGAGGACTTAAGGAAATCAAGTTTTATCCCAGGTGATCCTGCATGTGCAATTTACTGGCCCCAGAAATAATTGTTGGCAGAAGTGAGATTGTGGTACACTGTAGCGTAAGGACCAGTCCAGATGGTAGCATACTATGGAAGTACAACCTCAATCATATCACAGTATAGTAATAGCAATAAATCTAACGCTGTTTTGTTTGTAATAATACTGCAAAAGAAACACTGTAGTAGATAATTAAAGGAAGGCCACACTACATCAAGACACTTTTTAAGACTGTCTTTGTTACTGCCTTAATTCTTTAGATGGTTCTTAACAGTTTTAATCCAAATTCCATTACGCTAATTAAAGCAGTACAATAAACTTGAGGTTTCAGTGAAGTCATAAGTAGCTAGGAATAGTGCAACTAAACAGGAAATGCTGGTGTTTTTTTTTAACTTGTCAGGTAATTGCTATCACCTTTTACAATATGGTGTCTGCAGTGTAATTAAAGTTGTCTTTATGTAAGTGTTGTGCTGTAGCACTTTGCAGCCTTGCTAGATATGAGCACTTTGAGTGTACTCAGCACCTAAAGTAATATTAAAGTGGTATTAATTGCCAGTGTTGCCACTGGATCTGCACTGCCGGTCTTGTACCTTGTTCTTCTTGGCCCACGCTTGTTCTTGTGTCACTGTCACCTAGCCCTGAATGTTTGGTCTGATGCTGTTTGCACAGTCTTTGCTCCAGCAGTGAGAGGAGGCAGTGGACTGGATCTAAGACTTCCTGAAGTCCTTCCTTTGTAGCAAAAAGCTTTTCTCCCTTTTCCCAGTAATGTCTTAGAGCAGAGCTAAGGTGTTGAGTGCCCGTTGCAGTCTCAGTCCTAGAAAGTAGTATTGGAGAAGTAATTTTGTAATGAAGTGAGACCTCAGCGTAAGAGAAGGATTCAAGTGACCACTTGCTTTGCAGTTTCCACCATGTAGTCAAGTTCTGGTTCTTCACAGTGTCTGAAATGCTATTGTCCTTCAGTAGTTGCATACTGTAATACTTTAGTGGAGAACCAGCCAGTAAAAGGAGTTCAAGTTACATAACAAACAGTCATAATATACTATGATGTTTTTACAGGTTTATGCAGGTTTGTGCATCAGCATCCAAAATCCTACTGTGGGTATAATTTCGTGAACTCAGCTTCAGTTCTGAAAAGCATCTGCAGAATCGTCAGCTTCTTGTGTGCTTCCTTAAATGGTATAAAAAAATACCAGGAGTGGGATCTTTTTATTATAAGGATAAAACCAAATGATTTCTTCCTATGCACCATAAACATGCTGGTTTAACTGAATTGTTTCTGTACGGTCTTAAAAGCATCAGCATTTTCATTTGGGCAGGAATGTTGGAAAGTCTCTGGTGTTACTGATTGTGTGTATTCAAGGATGGATGGGATAGAAGGGTTACCATAAGGGTAATGTGGGATGGAGGGGAATTACTACTTATAACACCTGAGTAATGATAACATTGCTATAGGACTCGAAGGCCCATATTTTGTGTTACAGTACATTACAACAAGTACAAAGCTATGCCATTATTTACTGACATGATAAGGAAAAATTTTTCCCATGCATTACATCCACACTATTTTTTTACAAGCTATGACTTACTTATATCACACTTGGAGGGGCTGAAGAAAAGCGAAGGGAGAAATCTATGTAGTAATATGATTAAGAGCTATATTCCCTCCCTTCTGATTTGGACCTGTTCAGTATGTGTTCTGCCTTGACAGTGTGTCATGGTCATTGTAGGGCTGTCTTTCTTCAACACAGTAGTGTTGAATCTGGTGTCCATAGAGGTATGGAAGCCACTTGGAAAATAATGCTGTGTATATATCATGCAGTACCAGTAGCCAAAAAAAGGAGAAGAGGTTTCAGGTATTTTTTTCTAAATGATCTTGGTACAGCTGACAGTAGGCTCAGACTTGAGTTTCTCTACAGTTGCAATAATTATCCTTTTTGAGTGGTTTGGAATTCACTTTCCCAGATAAGTTCTAAACTTACAGCTGCTTCATAATCATAGATGTTCATGAGGGGCTCCAGAATTTTAGAAACCCTTGGATTGTTAAGCATAGCTTCAGATATTTCTCTCTGAACTTACTTCTCCACCCACTGTACTTTTTGATTAATGTATACCTATTTACATTGGTTTACTAACACCAAGTTTTAAGTATTGGATGAAAATCATTCTGAATTGATGCCTTGAGTTCAATACTAGTTTCTCTTTACTCTGGAATACTGGAACATGCTATTGCTGAACTGAATGTTACACATGGAAATGTAGGATAAGAGAGCTTACTTCCTTTTATACTTAAGGTTTTTTCCTGTCAAAAATACCATAGTTACTCCTTAGCGATATTACAGTATAGAGATTTTATTCTTTTTTTTTAACATATGTTAACGTAAACATCATTTTCATAGGTGATCTAAAGTGGGTAGGCCAATGAGTTCTGTTTTGTCGTAAAGAATTTGTAGGGTGTCTGTTGACAGTGTGCTGTGCTCTATATTTTTATATAACTCTGTCACTGAGATCTGACAAAGTAAAGACATGAAACTTTCAAATTATTTCCAGTTTGGTGTTTCCATCATATTGTACCTGTGAATTATTTAGTATCTTTCTTGTCTACCTTGCCATTAAAAACATACGTAAGATCTTTATAGGAAACATTTTTCTGTAAAAAAATCTTAGAAGGAAATAAATAGTAAGATGTCCATCTGCTTAAATGATTGAGTATGAATTACATACAGCTGCATATTTTATCTGCTTCAGTTTAAACTTTTAGTAGAGCTGGGTGTGGAACACAGTTTTGTCATATTTTAGTATAACATTTCTGTAAAGGGGATGTAGCTGTAATTTCCAGTATAATTTTCTAAGTTGTAGAATTGATTCATAGTAAGATTTGCTTTAACAACTACAAATTATGCTCATATCAAATGAGTAAAGTTTTCTTAACTAGATTTCAAATTGTGTTGAATAATTACAGATATTACTGATGTTTACAATCTGCTTTGTTTTGCAGTTCATTGATATGTAGTTTTGTATGTTTAAAAACTTACATAAACACTGCTATCACGTTTATTTTTTGCTTTTTATTAGCAAGATTTATGCAAAGTATAGCTATTATAATGTTCTTTACTTGGATTATTGTCTTGGCATTCAGCATACCTTTGGGCTTAACTGAAGAGGCTTCAGGATGAATACTAAATTTTGCCTTACTCAAATTTACTGTAAGCTTGTCTTTATCATGAGCATTTCTATAATGTCTTCTGTTATCACACTTGAAGCTGGAGGTTGCTATGCAGGTCCTGTTGATGATCCTCAGTTGATTGGTGTTGGAGCTGATTGGTTCTTAAAAGTGTTTTTCTAAGTTTGTTGCTGTTTGGTTTTTAATTTCAGCCTCAAACAGAGGCCATTTCACTGGTTGCTGCTGTTACAAAGTGTATTGCTGCTAGATTCTTGGGTTAATCTACATCACATGTCTTGTAGACCTCTACTAGGATGTATGAAGCTAGTTTCTTTTCTGTTGTTTTACTGAGTATCTCTGAAATGTGTAGATTAAAGAAAAAGAAAATAAAACATGCTTGCTTTTCATTTAAATTAAAATGGATAAGCAGAGTAATATCTTTTCATGTAAACTAGATTTAATCTCTAACAGATTAGCTGACTAGAGTCTGTAGTATCAATAGTAATTGTATTTATTTATTTAACTGGAAGTCATTCAAGCATTACAGAAATTTCAGAGGGAAAGGAGAATGATTTTTTAGTTTGATTTTAACACTTTTGCTCGACCAAGACATGATTCTTTTGTCTAGAACGATGTCCTGGTTTTGGCTCAGTTAGAGTTAATTTCTTCCCAGCAGCTGCTGTGTTTTGGATTTAGTAGGAGGAGAATGTTGATAACACTGATGTTATCTGATTGCTATGAAATCAAGGACTTTTTCCAGTTTCTTATGTTCAGCTAATGAGCAGTGTGCAGGAGCTGGGACGGAGCACAGCCAGGCAGATAGCCCAAACTGGCCAGGGGAAATATTCCGTACCATAGACATCATGCTCAGTTTATGAATAGGGGTTGAGTGGGGGACAGGAATCTTTATTTCTCTTTGTTGTGAGTTCCTGTTCTCTCTTCTCCAGAAGTTCAAACTTTTCTGGGAGTTTGGTCTTTTTTTGGGAGTTGTGCAAAATTTGTGAGTTTGACAAAATCTGTGAAATTCATGAGCTCTGGGAAACTTGTGGGCTCCACAGTCACTGCTCGGGGACTGGCTGTGAATCAGTCACAGTGTGGTGAGAAAATTGTATTGTATATAGTTTGTTTTGCACATTCATTATTATCATTAGTATTTCCTTTGTTGTCTTATTAAACTGTCTTTATCTCAACCCATGAGTTTTACCTTTTTGTCCATTTCTCTTCCCCATCCCGTTGGGGGTGAAGGGAACGGGTGAGTGAGCGGCTGTCTGGTGCTCAGTTGCTGGCTGCCAGGTTAAACTATGACAAATGACAAGCAAAATTCTGCCTGTGTTTTAAGATATTTGATGGTAGTTGGGGAGTGGTGAAGACAAAACATGACAGAGAGGTGGGAACTACGAAAGCTAAATAGTTAAATAATTGATTAATTGATATGTTTTGTTGACTTTCCGGTCTTGGTATGCCTGTAGTATATGTGCACAATATGTCACTTTTTATTTAAGTGTTGTTCTCTCTTAGGTACTTAATTTCAATCTGCTGTTTTTAATTTGAGATAATTTTTGGTTCTGCAGCATTGTGCAGAAATTTCCTTTTAAAATGTAATTTTAAAGATAACATGGAACACATACCCTTTATAATATTTTCTGATGAAGCGTGCCTTCTGCTCATTTTCTGCCGTAGAGCTGTCAGCAGCTTTTGAGTTTCTTGCTGATTTTGCAGATTTTTTTCTGGGAGGATTTAAACAGCTTTGAAAACAGAAGAATAAAACCCCAAGTTTATTAAGGTCTGGACAACAAACTGTGTAATCCTGGCGCATTGTTCTGTCAATCCCTTAATCTGGAAAAAAGTTCAGAATTTTTGCAAAGTCTTTGTTACATTGCTGATTAAAGAAAATAAGATTTCTAAGCCTTTTTTTAATCATTTCTTATTGGCTCATAATTGCTCATATTTATGATAATCATGGTAGATTTCCACTCATAGTTTTCCAAGAGAAAGCAGGTTAAAAAAGATCTGAATTTCTACTTCATGGCATCTTTTAAATTGTCTTTCTATGTAAGGTAATTGATCTTCTGTTGTTGGGATTTTTTTACTTCTGCCTTCGTTCAAAATGTTTCTAAACATGTATATATGAATATGGCTGACTGTCAGATTCAGTCCTCCTTTTGTAAGGCATTTTGTACGTTTTATTGGTAGAGGTAACACCAAAGAGTGATTGAACTAGGTTGAAGAAATAATACTATATTCTTGTTTGTTTTATTTCTATGACAGCATTTGCGGCACTAGTTGCTATATCTCGAGGTACAGCCCGTTTTCTAATTCTATTTGAAAGTTTAAGAGCAATAGCAGGAAGAGTATTTCCGTGTTTTAAATAAAGACATGTAATTTCCAGAGTTATTAAAATTAGCAAGAGGCAGGAGCTGGTATTAAACCTGACTTTGTCATTCATTTTAACAGTAGTTCAGTTTAAGTATACGTCTAAATATGGTTCACAGCATTTAGTACCTTTCTAAAATGAACTGAATGAAATAAAATTAAAGTATGCACAGGGCAGATGTCAAAGTTTTTGTGTAGATTTTTTTTTTTTTTAACTGAGCACTTCTTGCAACTAAGACATTTCATTATGTTGTGTTTTTTGTTAGCTTCAGTAATATTTTCAGTCCGTTTACTCTGTTTATGATCTTAATTGATTAGTATACAATTTACGTATCTTAAACTAGGATACCTGCAACATAGTCTCAGATTTTTGTTTCCATATTTTACAACTAGTGTACAACTACCAGACCGCAAAGTTTACAAGCTTGAAAACTCACTTGGGAAGACTTCTCAAATTAGAACACTTTTCTTGTATAATACATGATATGTAATTTTTTGAGCAATGCTTTTCAAACTACGGTGATTGAGAATGTTCCCTTTTTTCCCCCTGTATGCAAATATCCTAAGCTGAGGGAATACATGAAGTCGGGGACTGTTCTAGTTCCCTCATTGTAATTACGAGGTACAAAGTTCCTGCAATAATTTAGAATTTAGTAAAAGGTTTTACTGCAAACACCTCTCAGTGATTTAACCTCTAGCTTGCCCTTATATCTTCTCACCTTGTGTGTCTTCTACGTGACAGCTGTTTGCAACAGCCTTCCTAATGATGAGTCATTATTACTCTTTTGTTATTTCATTTGTTATCCATTAAACTAAGCATCTGTATGTCTACCTTGTGAGCCTCAAATTGTTCTTTAGCTCATGATGAGGACGAAAAAGATAAGTTAGTGCTAAAGATATTGATGTAGTAGATAGTTACACAATTTGTTAGTATAAATTATGCTTCCGGTCACCATGCTATAAGGGTTTCTCTTGCTACTTCCAAGCATCTATGAATGGTAATGTTATGATTTATGTACTATAACAAGTATAATTATGGGTATTTCATTGAGGGTTTTGCCAGCCATCGTCTAGTTTTTGTTATGGTCCCATATGGGAATTATGAACAAAGCAAAATACTCAGTGTTTAGAATATTTTAAAAGAGAGTGTTCAGTTTGTTTCATAATGATATGGTTTTATGGAAGTCAGAAAGGAATCTAGAAGTTGTTCCATGCTCCCTTTAAAGGGAGAGATTAATTTAGACATCAGTTCAGAAAATTGTAAGTTGAATGGGCATCAGCGTTAAAGAATCTTATGAAAATGTTTTGTATGTTAATAGTTAAGGTATAAGCTGAAAGTGCAAAAAGGTGATGTGGATTTTAAGTCATCCAGCTGCATCTTCTTAGGTCATGGAGATAATCTGCCCTCAAATGAGGAGAAGAAATAAAAGTCGTAAATTTAGTAAGTTACCTCTTTGAAGGTAGAATTGCTGACTAACTTGTTTTCCTCTTCAGATAAAGGTTTTCATGCTTTTTGAAAAACCTGAAATCTCTGAAATTTGATACATCAAGTGTTTTTTCAGTACAATCTAGAATTTGTGAATACCAGTTCTTTGTGGTTTTTGAATTACTAGTATCTTGAGTGTTGTAACAAATCTTCACATGAGTAGGTAATTTTTGCCAAGTTTTGGTGTGATGGAATATTCTCTGTATTTTTCAAAGTACCAAGAGAAAGTGGAGTCAAGAATGTTTCTTTGAAAAAGCAGCATATAGTAAACACGTTTGCAAAATCTAGAAACTTTGTATTTCATTGTCAATTAAATGATTGATGTGAGCATATGACAACTTTTAAGAAGTGTTTGATTCAGCCAAGTTGAAAAATTTCCACCAACTGTAAGAATACTTTTTTACCTGTTGAACCTTACCCATCTGCTTTGCTTTATATTGGTGTTACTTGTTTGTAAATGCTGTCCTACCATTTTGAGGGGAGGAATATTTGGGAAGAAGGAAGGAAAAAGACTGATTTCAAATGTCCTAATGATGCCTTGAAACCATGGAGTCATGGAATAATTGCACATTTGGGGACATAGTTCTACTGTATAAAAGCAATAATGCACATTATCTCTAAGAAGTATTTTCGTTGTGGTGATGCTCTACGGAGAATAAAGATTCGTTTTATTCTGGTTCCTGACTTTAGACGTGTAAAGAATAAAAGTGTCTGTATTTAAGCTGTGTAGTGTGCTACATAACCTCTACCCTGATCAGTGCTGTAGCAGTATTCTGTTTATATTCTTCCAGGATCTTTTAGGCAACTCCCTGTTTCTTTTATCCCCAAAAATGCTAACCTATTAATTTTATTCCAATATATAATAACAAATTTTCATAGTTATTCTAAAAAGATCTTAGTTTCTTGGTGAAGCAAGCAGGTTACTAATGGAAGATGGATTTTTAAAAATATTGTACTTACTTATCAGGATTTAATTGGTCATTTTTTCAAACTCATGCATATCCATTACGATTGATTGCTTATGTTGTCAAGGAATTTTAGGAACCATTGGATTCTGCTGTTTGAATATCTAAATCTTAATATAATATGCTAATAGCTGCATGGCCCATCATAGAAAAAAAATAATTATTGTATCTTTCTGCTTGGAGAAGTTTGAAATAACTATTATATTCAAACAATGTGAAATATGGCACCAGATTTGCCTGATATTTGTAAGATACTTCACATAGTTTGAATTAACTGTTAATATAATTTTAAAGGAGCATAATTTTAATGTGCTTTGTTTTACCAAAGTTTTAATCCCAAGAGGAAATACCTTTTTTTTAAAAAAAAAGAAAGTTTTACACGAAGCTGCGGGTGTCTTATGTTGAATCATGTAATTTGAAAATATTTAAAAATAAATACTTGTTTCATTACAGATGGCGGAGTTTGACACCAGTTGGACAGCCTATACCAGGAACGAGATTTATTGCATTCAAAGTACCTTTAAAAGGGGTATGTATAAAAAGTAACTGCAGATCGGCTTTATTAGATACAGTGCAAAAGTAATGAAGAATAGCACGAATATTCCTGCAAACTTCAGGAAAGTTTTATGAAAAATTAATTTGTTCCGATTTAGCCTTTCCAGTCATCTACTACATTATCTTTTAGATAATATTCTATATTTTTTCTCTTTCTTTTAAAATTTTTGTTTGGTGTTACTCTTTTTTATCTTTTAAAAATTATAAAATCTCTATAATCAATCAGCATTATTCATTTGATCACTATTAAGTGGCCTAAATTCATTATCTTATTTAACATCTTTCCATGACTGTTGTAAGAAAATCGTACAGAAGGGATTATGATAGGAATAACAACCTAGGCAATGTAAGACCAAATACAATTTTATGGCAATCAAGCACTCATTAGAGAATACCAGCCACGTCAGTACTTTCAAAATTATAGATTCAGATTACCAGCTTCATAAGCAGAAAGCTTCAGTGGTGTTGGAGGAATGCAGTGTATTTAAAAAAGGAGTCTTCATAGCTTTCTTTTATTAATGTGTTAGTACTTCATTTAGATTCTTACTGACATGGAGCGCCATCTTAATCTATTACACTGAGTGAGATCTTTTAATTTGTGACAATACAAAATGTGGAGGCTATCTTTTTTAGACTCTTCAGTTCTTTGGTCAATTGAGGCATAGGGCAAATTAGGGCAAATAGTGCGAATTTACCCTTTTGTATAAATTAACACAAGTGCTGCATAAATTAACTCTTACAAGTCCTTGCTTCAGATACACAGGAAATAAAAGTTTCTAAGCTCTTTTAAAGTTCAGTGGCCAGACATAACCTTACCAGTTAAGAGTAAATATTCTATCTAAGATGTTGGCTACAGATTGCACTCTAGTGTTCATATACAAAAAAATTGATTTTTTGGGTGTATTAGTGCCCATTACATTTTCAGTCACCATTTATTTCACTTTTATCAGCAATGACTGAAGTGGAATGCTTGCAGGGTTTGTTTCCTGCAGCTGCTTTTACAGCTTTATTATGGTGGTTTTGTTCCTTTGACACCACAGATCTCATCCTTGACATTGGTCATGTTCTCCATGATACTGATGCATAGTATAGTAGCCTTGTTTCCTTCTACCAAAGACTGCCAGTGGACAGATCTAGCCATGAAAATAAAATTCGGTATATTTATAACTAGCTTCTTTGCTATTGGGGTATGCGAGAGAGGATTTTTTGCATCATCAGCTCCTGTAATTCCACTTGATTCAGCACCAGTGTTTTGCAGAGATGCACTATGACAGGCAGGATTTGTTTAGTGCGTATATTTCCAGTTCCCTGTCACTCCAGGTTTCGGAGGAAGATACTTTGTTGCTAACTTTACTCTTCCTCTGTAGCTTCTGTGATAGTCTGGAAGAAGCTGCACCAAAGATCATAAAAAGGGCCGACATTCTCAGAGAATGTTTATAGCACTACATCCCAAGTACGCACTCTGCTTCAGTGTGTTGCTCACTTTGAGTCCTACTGATCTCACTGGGGCATAGACCACTGTTCTATGAAGCTTTCTTTGAATTTAGCCAGACATAAAGTCTGGTACGCGAGAAAGCAAAAACAGTAACATTTCTGTCCCTTCAGTTTGTCCAGTCTCGACTATGCAAGATATAGAAATGGCAAATCTTCCAGAGACTCTGTGCCTAAGCTCATGGAGTTTGTGGCAGAATAAACAGAAAATGCATAACTAGCTAAACTGTGATGTCTTTGCAAAGATGGTGTGGAGGTTAGTAAATCTGGAAATGCTGAAGATCTGATTGGTCATAGTATTGTCAGAAGTCCTATTATTAAATTAGTAGAACAGACCTCTTAAATATGCAGCAGTTTCCTCTTTGCTGCCTATTAGGAAACTGATGATTGGTGATTTCCCCCAAAGGGAGAAAGCATATTTTCAGTAATTCAAGACTCAAGGGTTATTGTTTTAGCACAACATGTGCTGCTAGTAAAGGCTTTAAGGTCATGAGTTTACTTGGAAAGATTTTCCGTCCTTTCTTTCAGGTCGTCATTGTAATGCCAACAGTAACATTGTAGTATAGTAAGGTCTGGGTAAGTTCTTTCCCATGCCATAGAAGGATTTTGGAACCGATACAGATTTCTCACCTTCTGAGAGCCCAATTAAACACCTAAACTACTGAATACTCAGCAGGAGTTTTTCAGAAAATTCCGAGTAGTCTTTCAAAACATAGTCTTTCGTAACAATTTAACTGCTTACACAATCAAGTAATATGTTTAGAGTTATCTTATTTTTGTAAATTGTATTCCACCTCAGTTTGTGTGATTTCACATAGTAAAAGAAAAAACCCTTTAATGTTCTACAATAGACCTTTTGTAGATTCACTATTGTCACCTCAAAGTCAGTAAGTTCCGTTTCAGATTTTACTAAAAGTCACTGCTGAATAGCAGTGAGATAACTGACTCTTGTTCATTTTGTTTGAACTTCAACATCCTCCACTGTTTTTTCAGCAGTGCACCAGTATCTGCTATACATAGGACTAAAATACATCAACAAGCTCGAGAAGTGGGCCTGTGTGAACCTCATGAGGTTCAACAAGGCTAAGTGCAGGGTCCTGCACCTGGGTTGGGGCAACCTCTGGTATCAGTACAAACTGGGGAATAAAGAGATTGAGAGCAGCCCTGCTGAGAAGGACTTGGGGGTCCTGATGGAAAAGCTGGGCATGAGCCACCAATGTGCACTTGCAGCCCAGAAGGCCAACCGTATCCTGGGCTGCATCAAAAGCAGCATGGCCAGCAGGTCAAGGGAGGTGATTCTGCGTCTCTGCTCTGTAGATTTAGACTAGATATAAGGCATAATTTTTTTATGAGGAGGGTGGTGAAACATTGGAACAGGTTGCCCAGAGAGGTAGTGGAGGCCTCATACCTGGAAACATTCAAAGTCAGGTTGGACGGGCCTCTGAGCAACCTGGGCTAGTTGAAGATGTCCCTGCTCACTGCAGGGAGGTTGAACTAGATGACCTCTAAAGGTCCCTTCAGACCCAAACTGTTCTATGATTCTGTGATTCTGAGAGGTATGTGGTCTGTACCTGCCTTCCTTTCCATTAGTTCTGAGTTCAATCTGCTTGAATTTCTTGTTGACAAAGGAACTGAGAGGTGGTTGAGGCTGCTGCTTCTTTTGCCATTGTCTTTATTGGTTGTGGCTGAGCCTGTGTCAAAAGGCTCTCACAATGGACAAGCGCACTATTCAGAGAAAATCCAGTCTTGCGTATATGAGGCATTTTCATAACCTAGAGTGAAGAACACATTTCAAAAAACACAGCTACTATAGGGTGAGTAAACATTTTTCCCACTGTTTCTGTCTAATAAAATTAATTATTCATTATTCACCAACATGCAGCTTTCGTAGTCACTGTATTTTTGTCTTATTTAATATTTCCATGTGCTAAACGACATGCACGTACACTCTGCCAAGACATGAAGCAGGGATAAAAATGTCTGCACCACATTTTTGGGGAGAAAGTGAAAACCTTTAGAAGAAATGAACTCTTGTATCACAATTTCTAATGTTTTATGTGAAATACACTGTTAATTTTGTGTTATTGTGCAGGACAAAAATATGTTTGGGGAAAGGGGATTATGGTGTTTTACTTTTTGCTGACATTTGGTTACTTAAAAATCAGTACATACATGCTGCATTTTGCAGGATTTTTGTGCCTATCAAATTAGTACTTATTTTAATAACTTTTTTATACAAGTGGAAATTTTTATACAAGTGGAAATTCTCACACATTTTCTTGCATTTTCATCTGAATAGGAATACACAACAAATTCTTGCTTTCTTTTTACTTGGTTCCTTTTCATTTTTTATCTGTATAATACATGGATATGGTTCTCATACTGTAAGCATTCCCTTTTGAATATTGATATTTCCTAGTGCTTATTAAAAGCTGGTTATTACAAATATCATGTTAATAGAACTTAAAAAGAAAATCTTTGTTTTCCATTTTCATTGTAGGCAATTAACCAGAGGCTTACCCCAACACAGAAATTTACACCAAAAGATTTAATTGCTGCAATGAAAGCCCTAAATGTGGAGCTTGGATTAATTATTGATTTAACATATACCACACGATACTATGAAGTTAAGGTAATATAAGCATAACAACAAAAAAATTAGTTAATGCAGTCTTTGTTTTAAAGTATTTACGCATTTGCTTACCTTGAATGGGAATAGACAGGTGAGCCATCTACACCTATTTTGCGTCTCCAAGAGAAACTAAATCCTTTATCACAGATGAAATAACTCCTTCTCCCAGCTAGTTCTGTTTGTGGCTTATTTCTGTTATGGTAACTCAAATAGATACAGACTTCAGTGCCAGGCACCACACAGAAGATGCAGAAGACTTACAGTCTGTGCCCTGAAGACATTCTCATTTATTTCTGGGGTCTTTTTTTGCTGATCTTTAGTGGAATCCACTGAGAAAGTGTACATTTGTAAACCAATTTATTAAGTTCAAATTTTTTACCAATATGGTCCAAACAATTGTGATTAATCAGCCTCCTATTGAAAAGAAGAACAAATAGCAGTGTTATAACTGAATGTTAATCTTTGAATATACATGGGCTGTAAGCATTAAGGGGGTGAATATGTGAGTAGATACAGGACCATGGGTGGGCGGAACAAATATTGCTAATTATTGAAAATGCGTTAGAACAGAATTACAGGAATCTCCTCTCTGTAGTTAATGTGCTGCCTTATTAGCAGGGATAAATAAGTCTTCTGTGGAAACTGTTCTGTGTTTGAGATCAGGTCCTCAAAGTGGAAATATAAATGATAGTTTCTGAGAGTGTATCTCTAGAGTTGGGTCAAGATTATTTTCAGTTTCTGCTCAGGATTTGAACTACTGTTTTACATTGGCATTATGTTAGATACTGCTTAAGGTTTTTCATTGACACAAGACTTCAATAATTTTTATCTTTTTTTTTTCTTCTTGCTAGGATTTACCTAAAAGTGTGCAGTACAAGAAACTTTATACTGTTGGACTTGAAGTCCCTGATAATGCTACTATCCTACAGTTCAAAAAATGGGTCAGAAAATTCCTATGGGAAAATACGGGAAATGGTAAATATCAACATCTTATGCTGTAAAACACCAAAAATTTTGTTTCAGTGCTAACTGTATCACTTACTAATTTCAATAGATGTTTAAGACACCAAGGATCTCAGGCTTTCCATAGCACTTTCCACTTTACTATGATAATAAAATGCATTATGTGAAGCACTACATATGTTTTTTGCATTCAAAACACGTCTTTTTCAAAAATGCTAGTAACTTAAATGCCTTTCCAAATAGTAGTATACTTACATTTGCATTACATGCCAAAGCAACTGCAACAAGGCTTTCATCTGTCTGACCCAAGTTGTCTGCCATCAGCTTAGTGTTGTAGCTGCCAGCCCTTTATGGATGTTCTGAATAGCACAGGGTTTCTCTGATGGCACTCGGCACTGATAGGTGTGAGCAACTTAAGTCCGTGTAGTCTGACATAGCAGTTTTTTGATTTATGAATCCATTATTGCCTTTATGTCCTAGAAATTATTAAAACTCATGTTACAGACACAGTGTCAATGTTTCCACGGTGTGGATCTATTGCTGGTTTAGTGTTTATGCAATAGTACAATTCTTGCTGAGCTGGTATAAGGCACTTTTTGCAGAAATAAATTTGCATGTATTTTGCCACAGCCTGGTTGCAGCTTTTACCTTCTCACTTTTTTTGCTAGCGGTTTGTTGTAGGCATCTCTTAACTGTTTGTCTCTCCAGTATTGGAGGACCATTCTTTCAAGCTTTTTCATGCTATTTGCTGTGGTTACTTTGGCATTTTCTGTGAGAAAGTAGGAATATTAACTGTCCAAGTGCATACAGGTTTTGCTGCAGAGCATAAAGGTGGTTTTGCTGTGGATGGTCAACTCTCTTTTGTGAAAGAACTCTGACCTAAGTCTCAGGTATGAGAGCCTGAATTAGAAGTGCTGGGAAAATTAAAATGTATAAGAAGCTGTCTGTGTCCATGCTCAGGAATTAGAAGTGTGTAAGTTCTTCCTGTGCTCTTTTTTGGCTTAGGAAAATTACTTGGAAATTATTAGTTTTCTTCTGGTTTTGATCTAGTGATTTTTCATGTGATAAAGAATAGTTTGTATTTGAATCTAATTATTTCTGATTCTCAGAATTGAGAGAATCAATTTCTAATTTGTTGCTAGATGAAGACTTGCAGTTCCAGCTAGCAAGATCATTTTGGCAGGGCTTATGTAACTTCAGAGTTGGGAGAACTTTTATTTTTATATTAACTTATTTGTTGTAATTAGCCCTCTGTTTTAGATTACCCCTAAATTTCTTGGGATTCTTCTTACAAATAATTTTTGAGAAGTTGAGGCTTATTTGTGTCTGAATTGTTATGACACCAACTTATAATAAACTTTTGTGGCAATGTGACTGTCCAGTTCTGTGGCAAACAGTTATATTTTATCTCATTCAAAAATTTATCGAACTCCCATTTCAAACACCAGCTGTCAGTACTTTGTCTCTGCCACAACTTTGTTCTGATGATTAAAGTTTTTCCTCTAAAATTTAGCCTAAAGCTCTCTATCAGTTAATATACATTTATTCTTATGCCAGTTTTGCCTGTAAGTATTGTTGTTGTCCATCCTCTTTATTGTATTCAGTATCTCGGATTTGGTTTTACAGACTAAATAAGACAAGCTTCTTAAGTCCCCTCTCATATTTTGTGACCATCATAGTAGCTCATTCTATACATATTTTAATTTCTTTTTTTTTTTCATGTTAGATGGATAATTAGAATTGTATGGGATAGTCTGGATGAGGTTTTATCAGTGCCTTGCATGACCATATTAGTGTTTCCCTATTTCTGTTGGAAATACCTCATTTGACACACCTTAACAATAGTAAGTTATTCTGCTTTTTAGCCTTAACTGCTTAGCATAGCCTTTCCGAAAATTACAAATTTCTTTTGAGATTACTGGTTCCCACTGGAGTGCTTCTTTTATCTATGCATGAACCTAAATTCCTCATGTCTATGGTTCATCCCAGTAACAATCCAAATTTTTAGCCCAGTTAAATGAATTCTTCTAGTAATGTATTACATACTCCTAGGCACTAGGGGCATTATGTGTATTTTCTCCTTTTTGTAAGTTTTACAAGAATCTGTAAGTTAAGTTCCTCAATTTTACATTTGCTCGTTTAGATTTGCTTTCAAAACCATATTTTATTCTTTCTTGTTACTGCAGTTCTGGCTGAGGCCAGCCACTTTACCTGTCATCACTCCGCTTTCTTTTTTCCTACTTTCTGCAGAGTTATTCTCAGTCTTCACAGGTTTGGAAGTAGTGAGCTAACTGCTGCTAGAGATCCAGCATGAAGAGGATAAAGTCTGGATCCGTCTGTTCTTTTGCAGGCGTGACAGTATGATTTTGTAAATAGCAAACACTATTTATCATTACTTTTCTAGAAAAGTACAGCTGTATTTTTTGTCTTGCACTAATTTTTTAGTAATTTCACTTTCTGAACTTTTAAAAACTGTGTTTTCCTTTTTGATAGAGAAACTCATTGGCGTTCACTGTACTAATGGAATTAATAGAACTGGCTACCTTATATGTAGGTAAGGGTTGTATAAAACCAGAAATCATTGTTCACAAAAGACAGTGTCCTTACATTAATCTGTAATCCCATTGGGACAATAATCTAATCATAATTTTCTTCAGATATCTTATAGATGTTGAAGGCTGGGATCCAGAGGCAGCAATCCAAGGTATTTATACAGTTTGAACTAAGGCACTTACCAGGTTATAATTCACAGTTGCTACAACTGTATTCACAAATATTGCAATTCTATTTTAGTATCCTTAGAGTTACTTGATTTGCTGGGTTCCACAGAAGATTTTCTCTGACTGCTTAATCTATTCCAGGCAAGGCTTGTGCATTAGCAGATTGACAGCGTAGTAGGAGTATGTTTCAGCTGCTTAAATTTTTTGGGTTTTTTTACTGTTGCTTTGAAGGGTTTTCAGTCCTAGGTTGCTACCACTACTAGTTTCAGTTATTCTAAAAAAGAAAATGCTGCAATGAGGCCAGCTTGTTGAAGTACTGAATATCAGTTTAGAATTGTTTCAAGTTCAGCATCTCACGGTAAACAGAAACTTGCCTTTCACATTTTTGTGGCTCAGTTTGAGCACATTTCATTAGACTTGTATCTTTTTTCCTTTAGTGTTTGGTGATGCTAGAGGTCATCGTATGGATGGTCTTGTGTATCTCACGGATCTCAGAACACAACCAATGAGAAGGTAAACAAAAGCTTTTAGTTGTATGGTTAGTATTTTCCAGTATGTCTACTGATATTTTGAAAAGTTTACTTCCAGTCATAAGCCAAAATTAATCCCCTCTTAAACCTTGTAAGACTTCTGATATGAATACAAAGAAGTGCAGTGTACTTCCTTTGTTCATCTTTTGAATTTATATGGTTCAAAAGCTTTTTTTAATCTGACAACTACTATTGAACATTGGTGTGGTTTTATCATACTATGACAAGTGTATTGAGTCTATATTCTCTCATCGTAAGATGAAAGGAGCCACTTCAAAGACTTCTTTATAAACTCTGTCTGCTGTTGCTGGCATGGTAGAACCAGATATTACAAAAAAAAAAAACACACACCCAAAACAAACAAACAAACAAAAAAACCCACCAAACAAAAAACCCCCACACAACAGTTTTAGGAATAAAGTAGTATGGGAGAAAGTACCCAAAGTGGAAGATTGTTCTCGGCTCCTCTATTCACAGGAGTTATATCCCTGGTGTGTAAGAATTTTATGCTTATCATATTCACCTAAGAATAGCTAACCTTTACATCTTCCTGAGTTATTTGTGCCAATGATATCTTGTAGCAGTAAATCAATTTTAAAATAATACCTGGCTGATTTGAGTCTTTTTAGTTTAATGCCATTTGTTTTACTGCTATCATTGTTTTATAGTCTGTGCATGATTAAGTTAGTCCTGTGTCAGATTTTTTGATAGGTATGGTGCTTGTCTCACATCCTTTAGGATGTTGTTCCAAGTTTATGAAGTTTAGGTATTCTCTCTGCTCTCCCTGCAGCTCTTCCTCAAATAAATTTACAAGATTAAAATTTGCTAAGTTACAAATGTCTGTAAATTTAACACACAAAAATTACTGTCATTCCAAACTGAAGAATTTTATGAGGGTTTTTTTCCTCTCTCTCAACAGTATGTTTTAAAGAAGGAAGCTTATGTAAGATGTTTTTGTTCTTCTTAGTAACCTTGGAATGGATGTATGGGATTCAGACGAAGATATTATTCCACCACCACATACAATGGAAGAACCTGTAGAGCGGTTCCCAAATGAAGATTTTCAGGGGTAACAGGCTGAAACATGGATTTAAAAGCAAAAATACCCACACAGTGGGAAAGATAATTGTTTCTTATTGAAAATACTGTAGATGCTCTAATTTAAAAGAGATATTATGAATATAGCCTAGTCATGCAAAATATATTCACAGAATTTGACAAAACAGTGAAAAGAAGGGAAAGAAAGGGAATGTGTGCTGTTAGAAGTCTGTAAGTAATTAGTTCACTTGGAAAAAATTAGAGTTTTACTTTGCCTGTCCTTTTTTATTATTCTACAGTAATCTGCAATTCTTTTTAATTAATTTGGAATCACTGGTTTTGCCTGTTTAACAAGTGCTATAGAATTACAACTGAATATTTGTCCCAGCTTCCACTATGACACTGGAAGTTTTATAATCTTACTTAGTTTGGATTCTTAGTAGCTTTGATACCTATATATTTTACTTGCAATGTCTTTCATATCAATTCTTAGTTAAAAAAAACTTGTTTTCATTAATGACTTCTAGCACTTAGAAGTATGATGTTCTATTTAAGACGAAAATTTCTTTACAGGTCTGGGAAAAGATTAAGAATTTATGATGACCACTCTCACAGTGATTTACAAGGACAGATACAGTTGAGAGATTTTGATTTCGTTAGTAAGGGACCTGGACAAAGACGAAGACCATTTCATGACCATGAGACTCAGGATGATTTAAGAGCACCGATGCAGATGAGGAATTGGGACTACAGTAGAGGACCGGGACAGAGGCAAAGACCCTTTCCTGATCACCAATTTTATGATGATTATCAAGAAGACATGCAGCTCAAGGACCTAGACTTCAGTAACAAGGGACCTGGACAAAGGCTGAGACCTTTTCATGGACACCAGTTTCATGGTGATGTAAAAGAAGAGAGACAATCGAGGGACATAGAATTTAGCAGAGGCAGTGGACAAAGGCAGAGATCTTTTCCTGACCATCCATCTCACAGTGATTTGCAAGAAGACAGGCAGTCAAAAGATTTTGATTTTGGTAGCAGGGGCCGTGGCCAGAGACGAAGACCGTTCCATGATCATCAATCTCATGATGAATTTCAGACTCAGATGCAGTTGAAAGAGTTAGATTGTGCCAGCAAAGGTCCTGGCCAAAGACTGAGATCTTTCCACAACTATCAGTCACATGATGACTTACAGCCACAGATGCGACTGGGAGATTTTGAATTTATTAATAGGGGTCGTGGGCAGAGGTTGAGACCTTTTGATGATCACCAGCCTCACAATGACTTACAAACAGAGGTGCAACTAAAAGATTATGATAATAAAGGTCCCGGACAAAGGCGCAGAACTTTTCATGACCATCAGCCTCATGATGATTTACAGGAACAGAGTCAGCTGAAAGATTTTGATTATGGTAATAAAGGGCATGGAAAAAGGCCAAGACCTTTCCATGATCATCCAGGTCACAATGACTTGCCACGTGAATGGTGTGCAGACAGGTAAAGCATCCTTGAGCTGTAAGACCAGAATTAAAGAATAAAAGTGTAAAACTCAGGACTTTTAAATTAGATTTAAAATTAATTAATTCTTAAATTGAAATCAGTTAATCACCTTTTAAATTCACATATTAATGATCATTAATTAACTCTTTATTTTGACCTACAGAAGGATTTGATGTAAGCTGGAGTGCAACAGCTTTGAAAGCCAGTGTTTCCTAAATTATGTTGCACTTCTTTAAATTAAAGCCTTTGCCTTTTTAGCTTGAAATAAAGCTTTGTCCCACTTTGTTTTGTATAGAAACTGACATTTAAAAAGCAATCCTCAAGACACAAGAGGATGTGAAATTCTATTTATGCCCTCAGCCAGCGATAAACAGTATTGCTACAAGGAAGTTTCACTTGCATTTGTTTATTTCCATGAGTTAATAATGTGTTAGAAATCCATTTGCTTTTGAACTTGCATCATATTCTCCCAAATACATGTATCACTTTTTAGTAAACCTATTCAATTCTGACATAATATTTTAAAATACTTTTAGTATTTCAGAATGTATTTCAGATATTTGTTGAGCTAGTAAAGTCTGATATACTCTTCCATTGTACAGCTGAAACAGAGGATATTATATCATTACAATGAATACAATTATTTTGAAGTAATAATACAATTAAGATAAGTTTTTTAGTAAAATTTTAAATAAATTTTAATTAAAAGTAAAAATATTTTTATCTGATTTGATAAATGCATATTTTTTAAAAGCTTACAACCATTTGTACTCTTCATAACATGTGATTCTTTTGGTTATTTGCAGAAATCAATCTTTTTCTTCCCATGAAAATGTCACAGAACCTCATTTCTCCTCATCTCCTTCACTTCACAGAGATTATGGGTCTGATAATGATGACTTTAACAGAAGTTATAGGTAAATATCAGATTTCATATGTTGTTTTCTGACTTACTTTATACTGTTATTCCCCCAGTTTCCCAGCTAAAAAATGCAAATGAACTGCACAGTATAAAAATGGATGTTAATATTTTTGATTAAATGCATTTTAAACCATTGATCTGAACACTGAGCAAATAACACAACTAATTTGTGGTCCACCTATACTGAGTTTGAGTGTCATTATGAAATGGTTTGAGAATCCCTGACATAAGTCATTGACATCACAAGCACACTTCAAGCACAAAATATGAATCACAGAGTCATAGAATGCTTTGGGTTGGAAGGGACCTTTAGAGGTCATCTAGCCCAAGCTCCTTGCAGTAAGCAGGGACATCTGCAACTAGACAGGTTGCTCAGAGGCCCATCCAACCTGACTTTGAATGTTTCCAGGGATGGAACCTCCACTACCTCTCTGGGCAACCTGTTCCAATGTTTCACCACCCTCCTCGTAAAAAATTTATGCCTTATATCTAGTCTAAATCTACCCTCCCTTAGTTTAAAGCCATTACTCCTTGTCCTTCACATCAGACCTTACTAAAAATATTTTCCCCATCTTTCCTACAGGCCCCCTTCACGTACTGAAAGGCCACAACAAAGTCTCCCTGGAGCCTTCTCCAGGCTGAACAATCCGAACTCTCTCAGCCTTTCCTCATAGAAGAGGGTGTTCCAGCCCTCTGACCATTTTTGTGGCCCTCCTCTGGACCACAGAGGAGGGCCACAAAACAGTTCCATGTCCTTCTTATGCTGGGGGCTCCAGATGTGGACGCAAGACTCCAGGTGGGGTCTCACCAGAGCAGAGTAGAGAGGCAGAATCACCTCCCTTGACCTGCTGGCCATGCTGCTTTTGATGCAGCCCAGGACACGGTTGGCCTTCTGGGCTGTGAGCACACATTGGTGGCTCATGCCCAGCTTTTTATCCATCAGGACCCCCAAGTCCTTCTCAGCAGGGCTGCTCTCAATCTCTTCATCCCCCAGTTTGTACTGATACCAGAGGTTGCCCCAACCCAGGTGCAGGACCCTGCACTTAGCCTTGTTGAACCTCATGAGGTTCACACAGGCCCATTTCTCCAGCTTGTCCAGGTCCCTCTGGATGGCATCCCATCCTTCTGGCGTGTCAACTGCACTACTCAGCTTAGTGTCATCTGCAAACTTGCTGAGGGTGCACTCGATCTCGCTGTCTATGTCAGTGATGAAAATATTAAGCAGCACTTGGTCCCAGTACAGACCCCTGAGGGACACCACTTGTCACCGACGTCCACTTGGACATCGAGCTGTTGACCACTGCCCTCTGGCTGCAACCTTCCAACAAACTCATTATCCACCAAACAGTCCACCCATATTTCAAATTCCTGTTTTTCCAATCTAGAGAGAAGGATGTTGTGAGGGACTGTGTCAAAGGCTTTCAGAAGTCCAGACAGATCACATCCGTTGCTTTTCCCTTGTCCACTGATACAGTCACGCCGTCATAGAAAGCCACGAGGTTGGTCAGGCAGGACTTGCCCTTGGTGAAGCCATGCTGGCTGTCTTGAATCACCTCCCTGTCCTCCATGTGCCTTAGCACAGCTGCTAGGAGAATCTGTTCCAAGATCTTCCCAGGCACAGAGGTCAGGCTGACAGGTCGGTAGTTCCCAGGGTCCTCCTTTCTACCATTTTTGAAAGTGGGCACAATGTTTCCCTTCTTCCAGTCACCAGGGACTTTGCCTGACTGCTATGACCTTTCAAATATCATGGAGAGTGGCTTGGCAACTACATCAGCCAATTCCCTCAGGACGCTGGGATGCATCTCATCAGGTCCCACAGACTTCTGTGTGTTCACGTTCCTCAGGTGGTCCTGAACCTTGTCTTCCCTTACAGTGGGAGGGACTTTACCCCCCTGGTCCCCATCTTGCAGTCCGTCGACTCAGGAGGAGAGAGGTTGCCAGTGAAGACTGAGGCAAAAAAGCTGTTTCGTACCTCAGCCTTCTCCTGATCTGTTGATACGAGGATGCCATTCTTGTTCATCAGTGGGGGTACGCTTTCTTTGACCTTCCTTTTCTGGCTGACACACCTGTAGAAGCCCTTCCTGTTATTCTTTGCATCCCTTGCCAAGTTCAGCTCCAGCTGTGCCTTGGCTTGCCTGACCCCCTGCCTGCACAACTGGGCAGTGTCCCTATACTCTTCCCAGGATACCTGTTCCTGCTTCCACTGCCTGTGC
>Ga0065711_1006575_pt1 | contig 25024 bp, 36 predicted proteins | sample Hoacrofraction12_FD_59098 | JGI IMG/M metagenome (GOLD analysis project Ga0065711, IMG submission 59098) | Hoatzin crop microbial communities from Cojedes, Venezuela - Epithelial fraction 12 v2 (version 2) | ecosystem: Host-associated > Birds > Digestive system > Esophagus > Crop | place...
CCTGCTGAAGCAGGGTCACCTACAGCAGGCTGCACAGGACCTTGTCCAGGCGGGTCTTGAATATCTCCAGAGAAGGAGACTCCACAGCCTCCCTGGGCAGCCTGTTCCAGTGAGAATGGCAGGGGTTGGAAGGGACCTCTGTGGGTCATCTAGTCCAACCCTCCTAACACGCGCCAGGGAAAGTCAGAAGTGTGCAATAGCAGTCTCCTGCGTGGCGGTACCCAAACGTCAGCCATGCTTCTGCTAGAGTGAGTCACAGCTGATGGGGAAGTGGTGACCTCGTGGCTGTCTGAGGTCTGGATCCTTTTTTGTTTTCTTTTAAATAATGTAAAAAAGACTAGAGGAGTTGGAAGCCGTTGCCCGCAGCCCGTTGTTGTTGTTGTTGTTGACGGTGCGAGGCAGTGCTTTCCCTGGCTCTGCGCGGAGCAGCAGTTCCAGCTCGATACGGCCAGCGGGGTGATGAAAGGAGGATGTTCTCCATGGCCTGGCTTCCCGCCCCAGCATGCACCCGCCTGCCTCACACTGCCTCCGGGCTCCTGTCATTGCGCTCGCCGCCGTGCTCCCCAGTGCTCCCCAGGTCTCACGGCTGCTTGCAGCCCTCGGGCGCGCTGCTTCGGGCTGAGATTTTTGCGGAGGACGGCTGTTGCCAGCTGGCCCACGGCTGGGACTCCTGGTCCGAAGGAGCGTGGCAGGCGAGGTGGCTGCCGGGCGTCGGGCGAGCCCGTCCTCCGCCGTCCGGAAGGCAGCAGCCGCCTGCGTCAACGAAGCGTGCACACACAGTCAACAGTTTCCTTTCTTCTGCACAAATTGGCAAGGACTAACCTTGTCATATCTAGTGCAGCGCTAACGGGCGCCTGCCTCCAAGGGGTAATCATGCAGGCATAAATTCGGAAAGTTGCTAAGCTATGAGCAGTCTTATGAGCATTAAAAGTGTCCTCTTTGCCAGAAAGGTCATTCATAACTTGGCTGCGCCGCTGATGTACAGTCAGTGATATTGATTGATTAATGTATAAAAAGCACCAAATCCATTTGCTTCTATGAAAGAGAATAAAGTGCAGTCGACTCTCTCTTTATTTTCACCTCATCCTTTTGTTTGAAGGACGTTTTTTTTTTCTCTTTTTGTTTTGCCAGCTAGGTTTAAGGGGGTTACAAAAAGCCAGTTTCTGCCAAGTAATGCGTTCACAAAGGGAACATTGATTCACATCAGTGTCGCTTGAATTACCCTTAAAGGTTTGCCAAGGAGTTGTTCTTATATTAACCTTCTGTTCATCAAAGACAAAATAAATAAATAAGTCATAAAATCAGCTTCACTGCCCGTGCTGGAGTTGGATGCAAAACAAGAATTTCTTCTGTTAGGAATTTGTGCTCCAGGTGCTGCTGCTCAGCCCCGCTCCCCCGCGCTTTAGACCCTTTCCCTCCTGCAAAGCTGCTTCCTCCCGAGCCCCCCGGCCGGCCCCGCTTCTCCCCAGTCCCGCTGCGAGCGCTCTCCCTCCGCGCCCGGCTGCTCGCCCTTCCCAGGGCAGCGGGACCTGCTCTGGCGCTGCCCCGCGGCCTCTCGGGTGGCACCGGGTGGGAATTCACTCCAGCGCAGAGCCGAGTTCTGACCTGCTGCCCGTGAGCCCTGGGGACGCACCGGCGGGCAGGGTGACCGGACAGGGTGCTGCCCGCGCCGGGGCGAGGGTTCGGTGGAGCCCGGAGCCTGCCGGCCTTCGACCGCCTGCGCAGTGGCAGCATCCTCGCCGCTACCCTGGCCACTCGGGCGCCGGGCGCGCGTGCTTGCCCCCGGACCCTGCGTGACGTGCGAGTGCAGGACGTGCGCTGTGCTGAGCTTGGACAAGCGGTGGTGGCTTCAGCGGAGGGGGATCCCTGCAGGAGGTGTTTTCTGAGCTGGGTTTTGTATGAAATGTTGATTTAATCACTGCAAGCTTAACTAGAATGATTTCTACGCCGAAGGATAGCCTCACGACGACCCGGGGCGTTCTGCCCCGTCTAGTTTTAGCATTCTTCTAATTCACTTTAAGTCCTGTTTGTTTTTCTGGACTTCTTTGGCTACTGGTAGCTAATTACGTGTTGTTCTCATTTCCTTCTGGTTTATTCTGAAATGGGAGGTATTCTTGTGCCTGTGGAGCTTTGTGCAACAACATCTCACCTTCGTGTCTCCAGGGCACGTCTGCTTTGTCCATCCCAGGTGATCCTCTCCCCAGCTGGACGCTGTAAGGGCATTGCTGTTACCAGTTCCCGTTGGGACGGTGGCTGGGTGCTTGCCATTCTCTGCAGTGGGAGCTCTGTTGCTTTTTCTTAGTGGTGTTAAACTCTAACCAAACTTCTGTGTTTTCCCTTGGTTCCTGTTCCAAAATCCATGAAGGACCATTCTCTTGGTCTGTGGGTTGGTGTCACTTCTTCTCTTGAGCAGGGAGTTTCTCTGGCTTTGTTCTGCGTGTCAGGCAGCTGCGTGCGTCGCCCTCGTCCATAAAGCACAAAGCTCAGATGGTAACCCCGACTGGAAACGCCTCTGCGTGAGCTGTCCCCACCAGGCTATCACAACAGACCATCTCCCCAGCGTGTGAGCCTCGTGACAGCCCCCAGGTCCTCTGTGTCATTTCAGATGACCTGAGCCACTGGGCCGCGAGCAGTGCAGGAGCCCGTGGCTTCCCGCTCGGCTGCGCATCCGTGCTGGTGACCTCCGTCGGCTCCCGAAGCGCCGGCTGGAGCAGCGGAGGGATCCAGCTCCCAGGTTTGCAGTTGTGCCGGAGACTGGTGATGCCGCGGTGGTGATGCCACGGTGTGACGCTGCGGTGGTGACGCTTCGGTGGTATTAGGGAGGTGGTGTTAGGACGATGCTCTGCACTACCGTGCAAGCCCGTGGGTAACTGAGGTGCCGCCAACCTCGTCAGCGCTGCCCGCCTGACGCTTCTCTTTCAAGGTCTCTTACCTGGCAGAGCAGAGTGATGGTGATAATCCTACTGACTGCTGGGGGGGGGGTGCTTTAGCGTACACCGAAAATGGCGGAGAGAGCGGGACCGCCACGGGACATCCTCCCCGTGCGTGTATCTCTTCACGTCTGCTTGCGTGGTGCAAGCGCTGTGGTGAGCCCCGGACCTTGTGCTGCCGATTTAACATCCTAGAGAAGCAACTCCGTGAACCCCTGCACGCCGCCTTGCACGGCTGACAGCAGGGGTGGGCACCTTGCGTTCCCAGAAAAAGCTTTTTCCCGGTGGCTGCTGCAAAACCTGAAAGGAGAATCATCTTATTTTTTTAATCTTTTTCTCAGATTGTGGGAGAAGTGCAGAACGGCGAGGCCCCCTCCCCCTCCGGCGAGGCAGTAGGGATTGGATCAGACGATACAGAGTGAGCATGCTGAGAGTGAATCCATTTTCTCTCCTCCATCTCCCCAGAATAAATTAGAATTTGCCTGATTTAATAAAATGGCTTCATCTCTCTGCCATCTTTCCTATCTCCCATGCGTTTCATCCCCACCCCCGCTGCAAAATAATAGATCTCGGCTGTATAGCGTCCTGGTATAGGCTGGCGATGTAACATGGAGGGTACGTATGTGAGCGTCTGCATGCACAGCCTGCAGAAGGGTCCGGCCGCTCAAAGTGCGCAGAATTTGTCCCTGTATCTCAATTTCCTTATTGTCAACTGTGATAGTTATAATTGCTGTCGAGGTCAGTGTAATTTACTGTCCATCTGTCATTAACCTGACCTCACGGGTGGATGTGACTGCCATGCAGATATTGTTTGGGGACTGGGAGTGGCTAGCGATAGGAATTTTACGGCACAGATTTGCCCCAGCCACTTTTCTCTTTAATTGGCATATATTTGTCTATGCATCGAGTGGAACTGTAGCTCTTTGCTGCAGACCGAGAGGAAGGGTTATTGTTAGAATTTAGACGGTTTCGCTACGGCTGAACCTTTTTCTCTCGCTTGAATCTGGTGTTTTAATTTCTGTTTCCTAGGTTGATTTTTTCCTTTCCGTTCTGACACTAATTATGCCCGGCGCATTGGGAGCGGTTGCTGCTGAGAGGTACCCAGCTAAGTGTTAAGAAAGGTTTTAAAAACAGACTGAACTCTTTCTTAATGAGGCTCAATCGTGCTCTCCTCCGGGTGGTTTTGTTTTGCTGATCTGTCAGTTTTTCGAGGATTTAATTGCACTTTTTTCATATTAGTCTTTGAAATGGGGCTAAGCAGCTTTCTGTAAAATAAAATATAAAAAAGGAGAGATGTTACTGGCTTCCCTATTTTCTTTCTTTGCTTTCATCACTCTAGGATCATCATCTGCCATCGACTCCTGGGACCCAACAGTAGGAAAGAACGAAATTTATGAGAGCAGCAAACGAAATGGCAGGCTAGATTGCTATGGCAGCTCCAAAATTCAAACCCTTGCAGGCAATTTTCTTTGCCTCCCTGCTCCTCAGTCTGGCTTCTGTCGTGTCGCTGCTCGTGCTAATCCTAGAAGACCCTCCAAGTGTTTCTTTTGGAGGAAGAAGTAGGAGGCGAAGAAGGGACAAGGAGCTGAAGTGCCTTGTCCAACGTAGCTCATTTCCTGAAGAAATGACACAAAAATGATTCAGAACCGAGCACCGCTGCGAAGCTCCGGAGCAGAGGCTTCCAGAGCCGCGGAGGTTGGCGGGGATCTCCAGGGGTCCCTGGTCCGACCCCCGGCCCAAAGGCAAGCCGGCCGCAGAGGTTGGTCAGGGCCATCTCCAGCAGGGTCTGGATGCTCTCCCGAGGATGGAGGCTCGCCAGCCTCTGAGGGCCCGTTCCGGTGTTCCAGCTCCTCGGGAGCCGCGAGTCCGGGGGCAGGGATGCAAAACAGCCGATGCTGGGATGGGAAGAGGCGGATGCATCCGTGATGCTATTATCTTTATGGCATAGAAAAACATGTTTGAAGCAATCAGCATGGAATTCTTAATGGCTTCGCTTACTTCTGCTCTCCTCATGGGACAGATTGTACAAATGCAAGAGCTGCCAGGACCCTCATGTTAGCGCACTGTCCCTGCTGTACACACTATTTTTAACTAGCGCTTTGTTTTGCAAAGATGCACAAAGCTGCTGCTGCTTTTTTTTTTCCGAGGATGCTAATAAACAGCAGAGGCAGTAAGAGCTTTCTGATCCGCCTGGCAGTGACTCTGCTTCCTTACCTCGCGATCCATTCTTCCTTCTCTTCGCATTTATATTTCGTTGCTTCCACTTTCTCTTCCCTTCTTTTAGCTTTGGTTCTCTCCCTCCGTCTTTCTTTTTTTTTCATGTTTATCCCTTAAATATTGAAGAGTCTCTTTTCTTCTAGTCTCAGCCTAACAGAAATCCCATTTTCCTTTCTTCATTCCGGTGTGTGCCTGCCTTCCTCTTCTAGTTCCCAGCACACCTCTCATGAGGATGTAAAATCCAAGAACCAGATCTTTGAGATTTCAAAATAAAATAAAAGTAAACTCTGCTTTAAAAACACTTTAGCAGGAAAGCCAGGCTAATTGTAAATCAATGAGTCTTAAAATGCAGCATTGATCTCCAGTTAGAAGTTTGAAGGGGAAAGCAGTAATTACTGCACTGAAGGTAGATTTTTTTTCTCTTAGTAAGTTCTGGGCAGAAGGAAGGCTCATTAGGGCAGCACTTCGGAATCTGAGTAATTAGTTTAAAAAGTACTTTTGTGGTGTTATTCCCATGGCTAGAAATTATCGAAGTCTTCACAGATTTATAGTTCAGTTGTGATAAGGTTTGATTTATTATTGTGTTTGGCGGGGAAGATCCTTCCTACACAATCCACCTGGGTGAAGATCTGGAGCGGGGATTAGTCCGGGAAGGATTGCCCTGGGCACACAGGGTTACCGGGTGCCGGCGGGTTCCCCCAGCGTTGCGGTGGAGCTGCCAGCCTGGCACGCTGCGTCGCACCCCTCGTGTCCTGCCAGCGCTGCTCCTGGGGGTCCAGGACACCCAGGGCCGGCTGGGATGTGCGCAGCGGGACCAGGAGGTGATGGCGTGCTGGGGGGCTGGGGAGAGAGGGGAGGCCCCGGCCGTCAACTGTGAGCTTGCCTGCTGCCAGGGCGAGCGCCCGTGTAAACCGTCGCGACGAGAAGGCAGTTCATGTGTGCCCTAAAGCTTGCAGGTTTATATTTTTTCCAAATTCTTTTGTTAGATTTAGCAATTATATCTCTAGATATTCTCATTAACCTTAATTATCTAATCCCTTTTGTGAATATTGCTGAATTCTTGGCCACAGCAACATCCTGTGACAGTGATTTCCACAATCTAATTACCAAGTCTAATTCTATAGGAGAAAGTGTTTGTTTCACCTGCGAGGTCCTGCGGCTCCATTAGCGCTGGGTTTCCTGCACTCACGCAGCTGCGCAGGCAGAACCGAGGAGGTCAGCAGCCGGGGAGAGGGACGGAGGTCGGGAGCGTTGAGCGGCATGCTGATGTTTCCATCTGCTTCTCCGGCTGCGGGAACGTTTGCCAGGCTTACTGCTATAGTGCAAACGCTGCTCCAAAGGAAAACAAAACCTGCTGCACTGAGGCAGTTGATGTCGCACATCTTTGAGCCCCTGGTTACCATCTCTGGCAGCGAGCTGATGCCTGAGAGCACCGTCATCCTCCTGGGCCACAGGACCCCGTCGTGAGGTGGGCGTACCGGATAGCCCCCGGCTGTCCGCTGGCATCAGCTGGAAATTCAGCAGCTGGATGCTGAAATCAGCTACGCTCACTGCCAAGCGTGGCCTCTCACAGGCAGAGAAAAACTCAACCCCGGTAGGAGGGAGTCTGAGCTCTTTCTGAACACGTGCTGCTGTTGAGATCTGTTTGGCCGGGACACCAGTGGAAAACGGAGAGGACAAAGCCTCTGTAAGTCAGAACAGGGGCTCTTACTCCTTGTGAACATCATTTGCCTCCTGTCGAGTTAACTGAAAGTCCCTTCTGTTTGCTCATGGGAGAAATCGCTCAGAAAAATCTCCCTCAGTCTTCTTCAGACCACTGCCGGTTTCATGCTCTTGTAACAGGTTGTCCCCTTTGCCACCTTTCTCAGGAGAGCAGGGCTGGTCCCTTCAGTTTCTGTCCAGCAGAGGGTTAGGTCCTGTGTTCTTTATGCACCTTGCTTCTCCAGAACATTTGGGCAAGGGCCATGTTGTATTACCCCCAGTACTATGTGTAGCCTTGCAGCCGGGGCTGCCAAGCTCCTGCAAGACCCAGTAACACTCTGCAGCCGTTGCCCAGCGTCGGCTAACGCTGCGCGTGAGCAGCGCAGGTCCTGCTCTCCTCCTCCGGGGTGCGGTTGGTGGAACGGGTGCGGGCACCGGCTGGGATGTGGACACTGGCAAGACCCACGTGACAGGGCGGCGTAGGGATGCGCAATGGTCCAGGTTCACTCTGGAAGGTGGGGTAGGGCATGAGTATTAAGGGCTTATTGTTCTGTGACAAAACCGTGCTAATTGTGGGGAACTGACCCTGTAATTAAAATTAATCCGTGCGCAGGGAGGCTTTCTGGCACCGCTCTTGTGCTCCTGCCTGTCCTTGGGGAGCGGGTTCACGCTCCTGCCCATCTCTCTGCTGCGTTAAACTGGGGTAGTCGTACAGTCTGACTTCTTCATCTGACACCTCTAGCTGTCCTGCTTGTGCAACTCGATAAATACTTTTACAGAAATGATTTCGTTTGCAGTGACCGTTATAGATCTGCTTCTGCAACAGGAGGGAAGGGGAAGGTCTCTGGAGGCAGAAAACCCTTGTGTGGCAGAAAGCCTGCTGGGAAGTCAGCTCAAGAAGAATTAGAACCCCTTTAAATAAATGCTTACTTGACATGACTCTGTCTTCCACAGTCTAACAAGCAGGGAAGCGAGTGGCAGCCGCTGGCCAGAAATTGATTGCATTAATTGATATGCCAATAAGAGAGCTTGTTACATCCGCCATTGGTTAGGAGGCCGGCTAACAAGTCCCGCTGATCAATGGAACCAATAAAGATTTCATCCATTAATGAGCAACATGGTAATTAATGTTATCCATAAACCAATTAGCCTGGGTAGCTAATGTGCTGGTTAGCACGGTGAGCGGCAGAGCCGTGGGTGTGCGCAGACCGGCCGTCCGGCGCGAAGCGGGCATCGCCTCTGCGGCGCAGCCGGGGAGCTCAGCGGAGCAGACGGCTCCCTGCGGGCCCCCCGGAGAGGAAGAAACCGGGGGGAAAGGCTGAAGGGATGGGTCCGTTTTTCTGGGAAGGGACTCATTTCCGTAGATTTACGAGGCGACTGCCACGCTTTCTGTTTTTAGAACCTTTGCGTGGCACCCAGGAGGAGCTTTTCCGCTGCTGACCTGTTTTCCAGTGACGTGCAGGTTTGTGTAGCTGGTGTCCGAAGAGTGGAACGCAGCCTTGGGTTCCCCGTCGTGTCGTTGGCAAGCTGCTTGCAGACCCCGAACTGTTTGCGTCCCGCTTGCAGGAGCCGCAGTGCGCGCCGCTGCGTTACGCTCCCTCCGCACCATCCGTACGAAGAGCTGCGTTAGCGCAGAAAACGCGGGCCGTGTGGTGGAGGCTGGTGTCTAAAACCGCTTGCGACGGGGCTGCCTCCCGTGGCTGTTTGCTGCCTTGCTGCTGGCGTTGCGCTGGTGTCACGACCTGGTTTGCGTCGGGACACCCTGCCGCGGTGCGAGCAGGGGGCTGGCGGCCGTCCCCGTCCTCGGCCAGGGGACAGCAGCGGGGTGTGGAGGGCAGCCCGCGGTTTGGGGCTGGGCTGCCTCTTCTGGAACGGGGCACGAATTGTTACCAGACAAAACTTTTGGAGTTTTTGAGGAGCTGCGGTGCTGCCTTTGGCAGCTCAGGGGTTGCGAGGGGCTGACCTGTGCGCAGGGAGGGAAAACACCTGCGGCAGCGGGGACAGGGGACGTGCCCCTGCGAGGGGGAAAGGGGCCTCGGGAGGCTGCGGTGGCCGGGGCGTCCGGAAGGATCTGGGCAGGGGCAGCATCAGTCCCACTATTCCGCTGTGGAGTTACCTCGCGTTGTTAGATATTGACCCTGGGAGACCCCTTGTGGATTCCCTAATTGAAAATTAATACCGGATCAATGCCATGGGCAATTTGCATATTGATCATAAACAGCTTCGAAGGCACCAAGTGTGCGTTGGATCAATAGAGCTCTTGAGCAGGCTGCAGTGGGAGAGCATCCCCCCGCGCCGCGCGCTGGGAGAGGTTAACGCTCGGGAAGTTCGGTGGCTGCCACGCCGGCTGTGCCGGGGCGGGGGTGGCTTGTGCCGGACCCAGGTCGTAGCACCGAATTGATAGCCTTTCCCTAGGGTTCACTTTGGAAGGCGAGCTAGGGGAACTGTTCTTGTTTGTTTTAGACCAAAAAGGCAGCCCAGGGGCGGCGGCACCCCGCAGTGCTGGCGAAGCTGCCGTGCCTCCCGGGCACTGCGGCCTGGGGACTTCACAGCCTCGTTGGGCTCCGTCCATCCAAGCCCATCCATCCGTTGGGCTTCATCCATCCTTCGTTCTCGCCTGCGATGTGCAGCCTGCTGCACTTACTTTAAGTACGGGCTTCCAAAAGCAGGAGTGTTGTGTTTTGGGGACGTCAGAAGGGATCTCATCAGTGATTTTTTCCCAGCATTTTTGTCCTGTATTTGCCTTTTGAGGGCAGCCTGTCTACTCTGTCTACTTGAGACATTCACAGAATGGTCTTGGCTTTAAGTGAACAAATATTTCAGATCAAACTCCAATAAAAAAACAAAAACTTCATCTGAAAATATGTAAAGCACCTTTGAAAGCCTTTCTCTAAAGAGGGACGTGCGTGGGCAGCAGAGGTAAGGCGTGTGGATGGGCGCTGCTTCGTCTGCCCACCCCTGAGCACGTGTGCCGGCGGCGTGGAGTGGAGGCAACGCCTCGGACCCCGCTGGGAAACGGCGTCCGAACTGGCCGTGAACCCGGAGTGGGCCGTGGCTGGGAGCGGAGGGCTGGGAACCCCCTTCCCAAAGTCGCTGCCTGTTTCCAGAGCGGTGCCGGCCGCTGGCTCGCGCGCAGCCAGCGGCTCCGGGAAGTCGCTGTGCATCTGATTAGCGCATTACTGAGCTTTCATTGACTCGGCTGCGCCGAGCTGATGAACTGAGACTGGGGACAAGCGCTGGTAATTGAGAGAAATAAATTCTTATCACAGGCCTCTGCTGGAGCCGCCACCTGTGCGTGCGCCTTGGCCCAGGTTTCGGGAGCGTTTCGAATCCCTGGAGCACCCCGCGCGCCCTCGTTAGCGTTTCAGGAGGACGAGCGCGGGGACTGCAGGCGCCGAGGAGAGTCCCAGCGTGACCGAAAGGCTCCCGTCCTCCCAGCCCACTGGCCGTTCCCCACCCAGTGCTGCCTCACTGCTTGGCCGCAGGCTGGGACGCTTGTGAGCTACGAGTACCATTGGCATCTCCTTGGGATCCTCTGTGTGCTCTTCCCTTTTCCTTGGCCGGCTGCGTTTCACTTCGGAGTAGCAGCTGTTCAGCACCCTCCATCTTTATCTTAGATTTGATGGCGAGTGAAGGATCCTTCCCCGGTGTATGACAGGGCATATGGGCATCGTAGGGGAAAGTGTTTTGTCTCGCTGCAAAGAAATTAAGGATGAATATACAGTTTCTTGGAAGAGAAACCCATCTCCTGTTTCAAATGAAAAGAGAAAAACAAAAGGTCCCGGGGTCAGCAGGGCTCTGCGGTTCGGCTGCGGCGCAGAGACGTGACGGGGAGCCCTCCCTCCCCGCTGCGGCGAAGCTGCGTTCGGATCTCCTCGGCTATGAGCAGCCCCTGTCATTTTGCCCGTTCCTCGGGCTGCGGAGCGGGCTGCCGGCGTTAATGCGGCGCCGGCGGTGGGGAGGTGAATGGAAAGGCTTCACTTGACATTCGCTGACCTCCCTGGTGCAGCTGAACGCTGGAGAGCCAGGGCTGAGATTGCAGTCACTTTCAATTACCCGAAGCCAAGAGAGGTGGAGAAAAAGGGCCTGTTGGCTCCGGGAAGCTGGAATCTGCCGCTGCTGAAAGCTTGTTAGTACAAGAGGAAAAGCAATTACTGACATTCTGCCAGTGCCACCAACCCAAACCCGGGGAAGGGGCAGCTCAGCCCTAGGACGCGACCATCGCTGCCTTGGTGGGTGATGTGGGGCTCCTCAAGGACAGCTCCAGGGCTGCAGAGCTGTGAGTTTTCTGGGTCTCCGCTGCCCGTTCTCGTCAGCCGGTGTTGGCTGTGCCTACGAACGCTTGCCTGTGTGATTTCCTCCCTCTTCCGCACCAACCCAAATCGTGTTTGGTATCGGAGAGCTCTGCCTGTGGCTGGATGGGAGCTGGGGTAGGGGGACAGAGGAGGGGGGAAGGTGTGGAGAGGGTGGCTCGTGGACTGTTGACTGGCAGGGCTGAAGGCAAAGCTCTACGTCCGGGGGGCTGCCTTGCTGCCATGGCCTCTGTCCTGCAGCGGAGCTGAGACCACCGCAGCCATTCGCACCAAGAAGCTTTGGTGTTGCAGCTTCCTATCAGGGTGGTTTTGACGTCTGGTTAGCCTGTGGAGGTCGCGCACTTCTGGTGACCAAGGTGTGGAGAACCCCTCGGCTGGCTGGAGTCAGCATCTTCTCCGGACCTGCTGGTTCTGGCTGCTCGGTCCTTCTCAGGGCTCCCAGGGGATGCTCCTCAACTTTTCACTTTGAAGTCCTCTGAAAAGCCTGTGAGGGTCTCCGCAGCGACATCCTTGGCAAGCACCCGCAGCACGGCTTGCCTCCGCAGCACAGTTGCACTCCTGATCTGTTCAGCAGAAGGCAGCCCCTTTGGTTCCCTGACTCTGGTGGTCCGAGCAGCCCTGCCGACTCCCTCCCGTGCTTCCACGACCCGCTCAGCCTCACTGGCAGCCGCACGCCCCGGGGTGATCCTCTTGTATTTTTTATTATACAAATTATTTGTGGCCATTTATGATTTCCCATGTTCATCCATGTTGTTAGATCCTAGAAACAAGCTGCTTGAAAGGCCGGCAACACGACGCCCCAGCCGACATTGCAGCGGTCTCGTCAAGAATGAACCGACCCGTCCGCACGCTTCAGACCCGTTTGGACTCAATCCGTGTGCAAACCGTCCTCAGAGACGTTTTCTTAGAACTGTTCATCTTTTTTTCCCATTCTTCTTAACAGAAAACTTTCCTCACCAGGGGCAAGGAATGCAGATCTGCCACAGACCCCCGCGCCGCATCTGCCAAGTCAGCCCCACCGGTCTCCCTTATCTGCCCTTTGTGTCCGTACCTTATGGTGCAGTGTGTTGCAAGAATATTATAATTGTCCCTAAACCAGGGCACTATAATTATGGCTTTCCAAAGTTTTTAGCTAAGCTTAAAAGAACGCCGAACATGCTGAGGTTGGGAGACACTTGGGGAGGGAGAGAAGGAGGGTCGGCAGCACATGAATTAACTTCTCCTCAGAGCGGTACCATGGAGAGTGAGAACAGAGTGGGAGTTGTTATTTTTTAAAGAAAATTACCAGAAAAGGGGCGTTTTAGTGTTGAAGTGCGGTTTATGATGATGTTACAGGGCAGAGTTATGTTTGTTGGGAGCACTCCTGTGCACCAAGCCTCAAGGCTAAGCATGGATTAATTATAGCTCATTTTTGTTAGAGTTACCGTAGTCTGGAGATGTGCCTTGTCCCAGCGCTGCTGGAGTGAGCTGTGACTTCAGCTTGCCTTTAGCACTGGCTCTGCTTGTGAATCTAATAAGTTTCTCAGGAGTGAGCTTATTCGTACTCGGCACAAAGCACCTCTTGCTTCGAACACGCTCGCGTTGCTGGCTGAGGACGTGCGGACATGCGGCACCGGTGCATTTTCTGGATGTGGGGAGCTGGGGGGATGCGCGGCTGCTGGTGGGGAGCAGACCTCTTCAGAGGGGTGAGGGACCGATGCGAGTAGCGCGGTGTTGACGGGCTGGCTGAGTAGGCGGCCGCAAGAGAGGCTGTCCCGGGGCGTCTGGTCCCAGGAAGGACACCCACGGGGTGGAGAGTCATCTGCACCAGGCCAGGGCTGCCGCCGGTCCCTTGGTTCACAAAACCAGGGCTGGGCACCACGCTCTCCGTCCCCCTTCGCTGCACTCCGGCTTTGTCACCTCTGCCACCCCATCTCCTCCAGCCCCTTCCTCCCCACCGGTCCCCTTCATCTCCTCCTGCAGGTCTCCACGCCAGAGACCCCATGGCCTCTCCCTGCAGACCTGAAGCTGGAGATGGGTTTTCTTTTGTTTTGCTGTTTGGTCTGTGTTTGTGTTTTTGCATGAGTCTCTTTTCCAGCTGATTCCGGTTTGGAGCTAGGTTAAACTGTGCAAAATACTCTTTAAAAGAAAAAAAGAAAGGAACTTGTCAAGATGCATTTGTTAGATCACGTTTAAAATGAAATAGAATTGAAGGTAGTTTTTGTCCAGAGAAGGGGGGGCTGAAAAGCCATCAAGCTGCAGGAGAAAGCCCCTCCTTTGTTGTCCTCCTGACATTGAAGTGTAATTTTTCATGGTTATTTGGACTGGAAAATGGGGAGAAAGGGAGAGATGGGCTTGCGATTATTTCCCATAAATGACAACACAATCACATCACGCTCCACTACAAACATGCTCAAGGAATTTGCCTTTTTTTTTACATTTCATGTGTGAAAGTAACGGCAACCTTTCTCGTTCTGCTGAAATTCAAGGGGGCAAATCCCTGTTGGGTTCCACTGACTTCAAGTTTCGCCCAGTTCACAAGAAAAATGGACAAGCGTTGTTCCCAGGGACGGGGAGACGTCGGTGCCGTCTCACAGAAGGGGTTCTTGGACGTGCGTCTCTTTGCGTGGAGGTACCGGCGTGCTCCGGAGAGATCTCTAGTGACGGCCGTGGTGCCGCCGAGCCCCTGGGAAGGTGCCTGGGGAACCAACACTCCGAGGAGCCCGGAGCACACGTAACGCCCTGCCCAGATCCCTGGCTCTGGATAAACCCGGCTCTCGGTCAGCAACTGCGAGATGGGACCAGCTCATTTGCGCCGAGCTGTTTTCTGAGGACGCCGTTTTCTGCGGGGCAAGGCTCTGCCCAGCCTTCCAGGGAGGAGAAGGTTTCCCGAGCCGTCGGGGCCTTCCCCAAGCTCCTTCGCTGCACGTCTGAGATCCGGACCCGCTAAAGCAGATGGGACTCCTGCACCCGTCGAGCTGATGGCAGAGGCTGCGCATGGCCACGCAGATGGGCTTCGACGCTCTCCTCGGCGTCCTACGCTTCTCTTTCTGTAAAAAAGATGGTGGCAGCCTTCACCGTCACTGGCTTCTAGGTTTTTAAGACAGAAGTTGTTTTTTCTTCTAATTATCTGGTTTTGAGAACATCATTCTCTCTCCTCGTGCTGCTGCATTTTGTTACCAAAAGCGCAAAGCCAAAGGTTTCGTGATTTTATCCATCCTCCTCGCCTGCCCCAGGACCACGGGCACTCTCAGGCACACGGGCCCCAGAAGTGGGGCCTCTGCCTGGAGCTGGTAAAGCAGAGAGAGGGACCGAACGCAAAAATAATAACCGTATTACTGAGAGCATTCATACGTAAGAAGAAAAGATGCTGACGTCTGGCAGAGGGTCATCTCGTTTCTGTTGAGCAAGAAGATTGTTTGGGAGAGAACCAGGGACCTGGACGCCGTTGCAGAGTTTTCATCTGCTCAGGGAAGCTGGCCAAAAATTCTGCATTTTTGCTTTGGAGCAGAAAGCAAAGGGATAGAAGCTAGGAGTTCACAACCAGTTCTTTGGCTGTTGAATTTTTTGTTTTATTTATCTGAACGTTCGCCTCTATAGTCAACTGCACAAAAGCCAGATAAACTTTCCCTGCCTGGAGAAGATAGGCAGCTGAGGATGGCTTTATCAGCTGGGAGCACGTCCATCGGCAGCGTTTTCTTGTTTGTCAATGAAAGCAGCAGCACAGATACGCTCTGACCATGCTCTGAAACAGGGCCGTCTTGCAAATAAGTGTCGTTAATCCATGATACGTGCAGGTTTTTTGTTGTTTTTCTGCAGATGATAGCACTCACCCACCAGCTTTGGCATCAGAGCTGGAGCTCCGTGGCATTCCGCCCGTAACCTGTGCCTGGTGCTTGCTTTTCATTGCTTGGGAGTCCTGCTTTTCCTTTTAGGAAAATGGTAGGAATAAACAAGTTTACGTAGAATAATCCCGTCAGGAGCTAGCGCAGAGTGTATTTGTGCATATATATGGATCCTGGAGCTGAGCTGCAAGGACAGTGACGGCCTGGTAGCCAAGGTTACCTTAGGAGACGTGCCCCAGATAAGCTTGAGCTGGGCAAGAAATACAAGACGGCAGAAAAACCTCTGAAAATGGATTTACCTACATTTCCATGCGGATGGCTTGTCTCGTCTTCAAATGCAAATAGTCTGCAAGTCAGGGGAGGTGGAAAAGGGTTTTTTTTTGTTGTCACAAACAAACAGTCAAGTTGTTTCCAGGGTGTTGCTTTGTGTCCTGACCCTTGCCAGCTCCTCTTCTTCCACAGAACTGTTCCAAGGCTGTGCTCTCGCTCAGATTTCAGCAAGTTGAAGGGCGGGCGGCTGCAGGGTTTGCCATCGCTCGGCTCGGTTGTGGGGCCGCGGGCAGCTTCGGTGGCACACGTGGCTGCTCACCTGCACATTCAGAAATGCGAGTGGGTGAGAAAAAAACATGAAAGACAAACCACTCTTTGCTCCTCTGGCTTGGGAAGCTTCACACGAACCATGCTGCTCGCTGGCATCAGCGCTCGGGACCGTCGGCAGCAGCCCGGAGCCCCGGCAGCCCTCTGAGCTGCCCAGTGCCAGCAGGGGTAGGCGTGCGATGCTGCTGCTGCAGCAGAGGTTTGCCAGGGGCCCGGGGCAGTGCCCTGCTTGCTGCCACGGCTGCTGCGGGGTGCCCGGTACGGGTGATGCTCTGAGCCCCGCGGGGAGATGCCGCCAGGCGCGGGGCCGCAGCAGCGACGTGTCAGCCGGGCTCTGGGGAAATGCCCATCCTTCTGTGCTGGGGGCACTGGTTGGCGTCACATCTCCCTCTCGGGCTCTGCGGTTGCTCTGTCCCCGCAGCCGAGCGCGGCTGGCCGGTGGGCATGGTGCGAGGTGGGACCACCCTCCCCATGCCTCCTCCGCTCCAGGGTGAGCTGGGGGTGAGCGACCCTCTCTGAGTCAGCTCCATGATCCCACGCGGGTGCAGTTTTGGGGAGAGCTCAGCAAAAGCCGCCGTTAGGACCAGCGTCACCAGACGGTGCCCAGTGGCCCTGGCACAGCGCAGGGACAGCTGAGCTCCTCACGGGCTGCCCGGGGTCCGGGATGGCATCAAACCCCGTGGACCACCCGAAGGCTGTCCTGCTTCCCAGAGCACCCACACCATGGCACATCTCCCAGTGCCCTGGGACCTCACATTTACACCAGCTGAATTTCAGAAACGCACCGGGCCGCAGCCCGGTGGTGTGAGCCCGGTGTCGGCTGGGGAAGCTGCCCCTCGCCAGCCGGCAGCTCGCGGGGAGCCGGCGGGCAGTGCCGGCGTGCGTGTCTGTGCATGTGCCGCCGTGCAGCTGGCTGTGCACAGGCCACTGCTGTCACCTCTCCTGGCAGTGTCAGCTTGCAGAAGTCAGCCAGGTCTCACCCCTGTCTTTCTACAGGCTTTTTTTGGCTACTTATCCTGAAAAAGGGATCCTTTCTGTTTCAGAGGAGAGACCCTGTGTACAATTAAAACTTGTTTCTGGTAAACGTCATTCCAGGAAAGATGAGCTTTTAACAAAAGGCTTTTGACAGCTGCAGGGTATTTCATTTTTTTAATGCCGAATGAAAAATCAATACATTTTTCTAGGTTATACATATTCAGAACAGGCTTGATATTTCCATTATAATGGAAAATGGGTGTCTGCACATCTCGCCTGTCAGAGTTGCACTGCCGCATTTTCCAAGCCACTGCTAAATATTTCAAACCTGATTTGATTGTGGTTCATGACAGCTAATGTTTCTCAGCTCTTGAGCCTGCCGGAGGGTGGGGAGGCAAGTGCACGCTCTTTCTCTCCCCCTTCAGATAAAGAGATCTGGGTTTGTTAAGGAAAATCAGAGTGGGAGAAGGAGAGGTGAGAGGTCTCGGGCTGTTCAAGCTGGCCCGGCTCCGGTCGGGGTTTGCTGACTTCTCCAACCCTCCAACTTTCTGGGTTTTGCGAGGGGCAGGAACGTGGCAGTGTGGTCCTGCGTGGCCGCGTGCAGGGGATCAGGCGCATTTCCAGTGCGTAACTGAGTCAGAGTTTCCCTGATATCTGCAGATGTCAGATACTCTTGGTTTTCCAGACTCTTATCCCTCTCTTCCCCCACCCTCCCCATATTGAATGTTTTAATTTTAAATTAAAAGGAAATGCCACTGTCTGAAATGATTTATTCATGAAGGAAGAAAGGACTCTTGCTAGGATTTTGCGTGGGGCAGGTTTTGTGTAATGGAAGAGCAGGCTTCTTGGACTCCAGCTGCCCTGCAGTTAAACTTGCTTGCTCTTGGTATTGACCTGAACCCCTGCAGCTGGAAAATTCCCTTAAGAAAATGTATTAATAAAGCATCGTGGCCTCACGGGTGGCACTCCAGCACGGGGACCTGTGGGCAGGTTGTGCTGTTTGTCTTTCAGTGGGAGACGATCCCCTCCATGCAAATCCCCCAGCAACAGCTGGTGCACCTGCCCTGGCCAGTTCCCTGCAGAGGATGAAGCCGTCTTACCCTGCGTGAGCTCGTAAACCCTGTGTGTAGTTGGAGTTTTCTGGAAACCGAAGGCAGGAGTCTAGCACCTACATCCTCTGGGCAAGGGCTGCAGTAGCATCCTTGGCTTTCCAGAGCCCCTTACTAAGGTTTCCAGGTTGGGAGTCAGCCCCATCGCCTCCTACAAGACATCTTCTGTGGCAGAACTCCACACCTCAGGATTCAGTGGATGTTCACCGTGCTCTCCCAAAGTCCCGGTCGGAGTCCTTGGCCTGCAGAGACTCCCAGCACACTGCTGCAGTCCTGCAGGGACTTCTTACCCTCTGGGTATCAGCCCCGGGGACACTTCCTGGGAAGTACAGCTTGAAGCTGAGTACCTTTTTAACTACAAAACGACTGGTGGAGTTTCCACCAAGCTCCTTAAGGAGAATGCAGTCCAGCCATGAGGTGATGAGTCCTAACAAGCAGTGTGTATGGCCTCGAGGAGGTGTGGTCAGGCAGCAGCAAAAGGGTCCTGGTGGTTTGGAAATAAATTCCCTACGTCTTGCTGGCCACGGCCCCGTTCAGCCTTTGGAAGCTGGTCGCAAGATAGCCTTCACGCTCAGCTGCAGACCTGTCCTGTGGGGCTCTCTGGACGTTAAGTAAAAGGCAGTGGTCAGCTCTGCTGGAACGCAGCATGGGAACAACGTGACATCAGGATTCGCAGACAATTAAAATGGAAGCTCAGAAGCTCCTTGTTGGGTGTGCAGCGGATGGAGGAGAAAAGCAGACCTTTCCCTACCAGACGTGATGCCGGCCTTGTCCTCCGGGAAGGATGCCCCAAAGAAATGCAGGAGGATAGAAGGTTGGGTGCCGTTCACACGTGCGTTTGCTGCCCAGACCTGCCATCGCGCCTCGGCGCTGCAGAGCTGTCATCCGAGAGTGTGGGTGCAAACCTTTCGGGAGCAGGAGCTCTGCTGCGTTTTATTGTCGGTGTTGGAGGATCTCGTTGTCGGAAGGTGGGTCAGATCCCATGTCCCTGCTCCACATGAGGTCCGTTGGAAGCTGGTTCTCAGCCGTTCAAAGCCAGCCGAGGAGTGATGTGGCTGAGGACGCTCTCCCAGCCATCCCGGGGGTCAGCTCAAACACTGGCGGCCGCCAGACGAGTTAGGCTGAGTGCAGTGAGCAGAGCTGCATCCAGCCTTCCAAAAAAGTCTGCTGGAAGAGGATGACACAGCAGCGGGGAGTTAACGCTTTCCCTTCCCTGCGTCTCCGCGCCAGGCGGCTGCGACCCCAAGGCCCACGGGTGCCGGGAGCTCCCAGGGCATGCGGGGAGAGGAGCAGGAGGATTGTCCTCGGCAGAGACCTTGGGAGCGAGGAGCCAAGCACGGACAGTACCAGGGGCTTTCCTGGCTGATGGGGAGCCTCCCCGGGCAGATGCATCTCGGACTGTTCCCCTCCCGTCCTGCTTCGAAAAAAGACTTTTGAGAAAATATCAGCTCAGAGCGGAGAGGGGGAGGAGGAGGGTTTGCAGCATGCGTCTGCTGTTCGCAGCCCCCCTGCGCAGCGCAGAGGCAGCTGAGCCGAGCGGGCAGACCTTGGCCTTGGAGAGAAGCTGTTTCCAGCGTTGGGGCTCGGTGGGGGCTTGGTATGGGTTTGGTACCAGTGTTGGCCAGGGGCTTGGTACAGGCATCGGCCAGGAGTTTGGTACATCGGCTGGGGGCTTGGTACCGGTGTTGGCCGGGGGCTTGGTACAGACATTGGCCAGGGATTTGGTACCGGTGTTGGCCGGGGATTTGGTACAAGCATCAGCCAGGGGCTTGGTACGGGCATCAGCCAGGGGTTTGGTACAGGCATCGGCCGGGGGCTTGGTACCGGTACCAGCCGGCAGCTTGGCTGGGGCTGGCGGTGGGACTGGCTGCACCCGTGAGGATGAGGGGCTGCAGGCCCGGCGGGGCAGAAGGCTTTGCCGTTCGTGGCCTTGTTTTTTTAATAGTTTTCTACCGTTATTGGTATTCATAGCTCACATTTTTCCGGTTGCTGTCAGCCTGGGCTTTCATCCATTTTAAAGAGCTATTTTTTCCCTTGTTGATGATGATGATGGTATAAAGGCAGATGGTGTAACTGCTTATGAATGTCCTATTTTATTCCCCTCGAACCAGACAGTGCACTTGAAGACGTGTATTATTTCCACATGCTCAGGTTAGAGCCCGGCGGCCGGCTCGCCCTTCCTCTTCCTCCCATGCCGATGCTGACCCCTCCGGGTGGCAGCTGGGAGTGCGGGGTGCCGGGCACCCTTTGTTGTTGGCAGGGGGGGGCCCTGAGCTGGGAGAGCAAGGTGGGGGTCCGGAGAGAGGGCTGCGAGGAAGGTTAAAATGAAGGTTTGAATAAAATAATAGAAACCCCTTGATGAAGGATTCCAATAAAACCGGCTGAGATCTGCTAGCTGTCTCACCCCGCGTGACAGCGCTTTGAAGGCAGCAAGGTGGTGTGGGGGCTGGGGGTGCTTGGTTGGGGTGTTTTTTTTTTTTCCCCAGGCTGGGAAAAATGTTGGAATTTTAATGTCAGACATGCGAATCCAGCTGCTGGGTTCACAGCCTTCCTCTCCAGCAAACCGGCCCGCTCGTCTCCCAAGGCAGACTGCTCACCTCGGCCCTGCCGCGGGGAGCTGTGGCTTCCCACGCGTCGGGCGCCTTTGCCCAGCGATGCCACCCACCACCCCTCTTCCTCTGGGGTCCTGTTTTCCCGGGAGAAGGCTACTGGGATCCCTGCAGCTCTCAGGAGTTGCCAGCTTTTAAAAGAGGGGTGTAGTATAAATCACAGGGCTTCCGCTTAGTATCAGTGCTGATCCCTGGATGCTTTTACAAGTTCCTCTCTGACTTAAGCTGTCACATTGTCAAAGGGCACTGCTGAGTATCTGCAATGTCCTCACAGATATTTTTAATGCTGATTTCTAGCCCTGTCTTTGTTAGGGGCAGGATGGGGGCTGGTGCTTTAACTGGTTGGGTAGTTCAGATAAAACCTCAGGATAGCCTAGGATTTACCATGACCAGATAATGCAAGTTAAAATTATGAACTATCCTGCCTAAAAGAGGATATAATGGATTAAAAGTACCCTTTCTTCCCAGTGTTCGTGTAGCCCCCATCAATTACGTGGTAGCTGTCGAGCTGCACGCACTGTACATAAATACCGAAGATATCAGATGATAATGTGGCTGTTACACCCTGGCGTAAGAGGTCTGGGAGCTGCAGCTCTTTCCCTCGCAGCGTTCCCCCTGACGAGCGTGCCTCTGCGTGGAGCCGCACTGCGCCGTGTCGACACGCTCCGTGCCGCCGGCCTCACCGCGCCGGTGCTTTGGTTCGCGGGTGGGGCCGGTGGCACTTTGCGTTTTGTTCTGAGCTTTCAGCACGTCACTGCGCTGAGTATTTTTTCTCCTTTGTGCTTTTGCACCGGTGTGATGCTGCCTGTGTGCTCAAACTCTTCCCGTGACTGGGATGAAAACCAGACCCCAGCAGCTTCCTCCCGTGCATTGTGTCAGGGCCGTGTCTGCCAAAGACAGTGTTGCTCCTTGCTTTGCCGGAGCAGAAGTGAGTGGTGGCATTTCTGCAGGGACCTCGGGGGTCCCGGTGACCAGGGTTAGTGCTACGCAGAGTGGTTCGGTCCGAAGAGATGGGGGTGAGGAGGAAGGCTGAGGCTGAAGGTGGTGGAGGCTCTGATCAGTCCCCGATGCTTCTCTAAACCGTGGCATGGTTGGGTAGAGCCTTCTCATACCAGGCAAATGTTCTACTGTACATTACACCACAGGGGCCATCGGTAGCTATAAGCGGTAGAAGTAGGCAAGATTCTTCAGTTCATCTTCATCTCTCGCTTTTTTTCCTCTGTAGTTTCTCTTTTGACCAGGTAGCAGATACTCTTGGGAGAATGCTGGGTGACACTGGTACCTGCCACTCAACGCTTCTGCTTCAACGTTGGCTGTTGCTCTGTTGTTCAATGGCAGTTACTTGCTCCTCTGTTTTGACTTCCATTTTGATGTTACGCTTTCTGCTTCTCTTGTTTCAGAAGAATCAACTGAAGATGTGGAAGGGCCCAATGAAACAGCCGGTGATGCTGAAGAGCCTGCCAAGGAGCAAGAGAGTGGAGGGGACAAGGACCAGAGTAAATGGACAGGTGGGTTTTGGTCCCTCTTTTTCTTTAAATCCAGGAAAGTAGACTGGGAAGAGCAGCGGTCTGCAAAACTCTCTTCTTAAATGACCGTGCCACACAGCACTGTCAGCACGACCTAACTGTCCCGTGTGAAGTCGTTGGGTGTAGCTTCGTGACACCCTCGTGTGGTTTGAGCCACAGTGGGTCATGCGTGCGCACTCCCAGCCCCGGGCTCACGCAGGGGCCGTGGGTTGGATCTCCGCGGTGCTGGACCTGACCCAGGCAGTGGGAACTGGGAGCTGGGAGGGGAGGAGGGAGGAGGGGACCACCCCTTCTGGCAGCAGCCAACACTCAGGGCGGATTAAGCATATCATGAAACCCCACCTTATGTTGTTAAGGCTGCTTTTTCATCGTGGTCCTGGCTCTGGTAGTAAGATTTTGATGTGGAAGGGCAGAGCAGAGAGGCAGACCCGGTGCTTGTGCTCTGTTAACTGCTGGCTTTCTGCTGGAGCGGTGACATCCTGACACAGAAAATGCAGATGAGCAATAATACTTAGGTGGTTGCAGTGGAATCTGTAAGGTTTCTCTCTGCAAAATCCGTAGATGGATTAATTATGAAGGTACTGGGTTACTCTGTCTTTCCCAGAAGATGATTGCTGTCCCGCAGAGGTGAGTGGGAGGAATCTTTTAAACATGCCTTGCCTTTGAGCAGAAAGCAGCTGCAAGATTGTCCTCGTCTGGAGAGGGCCATTCCCCTCCTCAGCTGGCGCTTGCCGACCACTTCAGCGTAGATGTGGACATGGAGGCACTGGAAGCAGTGCTCATTTTGCTTGACCCAGGACAGAGCGGTTCTGACGTGCATTCCTGTTCCTGCACGGTAGCCCAGTCGGTTTGCAGACTTACGGTTGTTTGGCACGATGCCTCTCTCGGTCTGCACAGCAGCTCTGCTTCCAGGCAGCCTCTGCCATGTTCGTGGTTGCCTCTTAGTGGGCCACAGCCAGAGAGATAGTTCGGCTTGCACAGTCTTCAAAAGGATGAAATGTGGTCTTTTGCCTCAGTACAGTTTTAATCCCGGTCACTGGAAGATGTGTCCCAGACTGGTGAAGAAAGCAAGCTGTGCTTTCATGCTTGTTGGAACTCGTGTTTCAGTCTAGACTGCCCTCGCTGAGGCTGCTCTGTATGGTGTGCCCCATCACAGACCCGTTCTTCAACACAGAGATGCCGATTTTATTTGGCTGTAGGTGATTTTTAGTCTCTTGTTGTGTGGGATTGTGTGATCCTAAGCAAGAACAGGGTTCATGAAGTGCCACAGAAAGATGCAAGTACTGTATATTTACTAAATCTCTTAAAGGGTAAGTAGGGCCCTTTGCCCAAACCTGGACCACTTAAAAAAAGTGAGCTGTGTGAGATTATTTTTACATGTTAAAACGTGTAAGGAGAAATGAAGAACCTACTTTTTACACCCTTTACTATCCAGAAACTGTAAATTTGGGTGGCTTTATTTCTTTATCCTGCCAGTGAATTTCCTAACCTGTTTCTGAGGTTTGTCAGTCAAGCAGCAGATAAGGGATGGAGAGCTTCGCTGAGCCTCCCAAGGAGCGCACACCGAGGAAGACGCAGACTGTGTGCGTAAGCCCACAGAGCTCTGGGCAAGCCTTATCCAGAGCCGCTGCCAGGCTGAAGAGCACAGCCGCAGCAGGATGCACGCACGTGCTGTTCTTGAATTCAGGGCCTGCTTTCGAACATGTAACAACATTACCCTGAACTTTAAAGCAAAAAAAAAAAAGAACGTTAGCCACTCTTTGCATACAGTGGATATGCAAAGCAGGTACCACAGCTCAGTCTTGTATTGTGTGTGCTTTCAAGCTCTCTTGAGGAACATGGCTATGTTACCACGTCCTTCTGGACCTCAGACGTGGAAAGGAGTGGAAACTAGGTCAGAATATTCATGACAACCACAGAAGAGCAGTGTCCGCGTGTACAGGAATACGAAAACGCCACGGTACAAACTGAGATGAAACCAGGGAGGGAAAAGGGCAGTATCAAGGAGTCACTCGCTGTAAGAGAAGACTGCAAGAAAAGAGCTGGTCTGCGGCTCAGCCCAGTGGGAAGGCTATCAACCACGACATCAGGAAAGCTGAAGAGCATAAAGCCTTCTTCGTCTTCGTCTCCACTGAACAGACCGGCCCCACAAGAGACCAGAGCAGCCCGTGTCAGCGGCGCGGTGGGGACAGCTGCCCAGGGAGGTTGTGGAGTCTCCTTCTCTGGAGATATTCAAGACCCGCCTGGACAAGGTCCTGTGCGGCCTACTGTAGGTGACCCTGCTTCTGCAGGGGGGTTGGACAAGTTGACCCACAGAGGGCCCTTGCAACCCCTGCCATGCTGGGATTCTGTGATTCTGTGACAGCTCATCCTCCAGCTGTGAAGGAACAGGCGGCAGAGTACTTACTTAAGGTGAATGTTGTCCCATCCGTGACCTGCTGCTTCGTACCTGGGTGGTTTTTGGAAATGACTGAAGCATCCTCAGACCTGTCAGCTGCTATCTCTTGCAAATTTACAGAAAACGGGGGAGGTACCGCGAGGGGACAGACACGGTGCTTATCTTTGAGTAAAGGAGTAGCTGGGGAACTGCACGCCTGCCAGCGCTGTTTGCCCCAGATTTCCTGGGGATTGACCAAGGAACTGCTTGTAGGTGCTGATGGGAAGATAATGAGATGAGCAACAGTTGACATGGATTTGTCAAGAACAAATCACATCAAGACAACCCAATTTCCTTCTGTCTGAAGAAGGTCCTGCTTGAAGTCAGTGTCTCGATTCTTCTCCTTAGGAAGGCTTTTGGCACTGCTTTTCGGAACAGTCTCAAAACGAAGCACAAGCATTATGGTGTAGGTGAAAATATTGTGGGGTGGGTGAGTTTCTTCAGTGCTGGAAAGCTGTCTGTTTCTGAGCGTGGGGTGTCAAGAAAGTTGAGGAGCAATTCAGAGAGCCCAAACAGCAGGAATGACCCAGAAAAGAGCGTGGTCTGCATAAAGTCAACTGTGAGGAGAAAATGGGACAAACGGGCTTATTTGACTGAAAAAGAGAAGACCAAAGGGCAGGGCAAGAGAATCACAGAATCACAGAATAGTAGGGGTTGGAAGGGACCACTGTGGGTCACCCAGTCCAACCCTCCTGCCCAAGCAGGGTCACCTACAGCAGGCTGCACAGGACCTTGTCCAGGCGGGTCTGGAATATCTCCAGAGAAGGAGACTCCACAACCTCCCTG
>Ga0065711_1033682_pt1 | contig 25024 bp, 22 predicted proteins | sample Hoacrofraction12_FD_59098 | JGI IMG/M metagenome (GOLD analysis project Ga0065711, IMG submission 59098) | Hoatzin crop microbial communities from Cojedes, Venezuela - Epithelial fraction 12 v2 (version 2) | ecosystem: Host-associated > Birds > Digestive system > Esophagus > Crop | place...
GTCGTCAGAAGCGGGACTCAGCAGTGTGACACGCCTTCAGAGCGGGCATCTTGGTATGTGCATTCGGGGGCCATCTGTGCTTTGTCCAAAGCAATCTCTGAAGCAATCTCTGGCTGCGCAGCCTCCGCGGTGCGCCACAGATCACTGAGTTTACAGTGATGGACTATCCCCCCTTACTTTTGTCTGACAAGATAATCACCAGTTATTTACTTCCTTTGTTAGCTCTTCGGCTCTTGACACCTCAGTCCATTTGTCTTTTGTCTTGCATTCGACAAGTCCAGCAAGGCCATCGATTACAACTTGTTGTATCTGAATTAATATGATGTGTTTGTATCTGTATTGATCTGTATAGTCAACCATGCAAATATATACATATAGAAAGAGAGAGGGAGGGAGGGAGAGAAAGAGAGACAGAGCATACCTGTTGGGAAAACATGGTCAGCCTCACTACTGGCTGGACCTGGTATTGTGAATCTGCAACAGCCTTGCATCAGTTGGGCTACCAGATTTGACAGTTCCTAAAAGATTCACTTTTAGGCAGTGAGATAAATGGATGTTGTAATCAGCAAGGACAAAATACAAATGATTACTCAGCAGCACAAGGTAAACTTCATTGGTGCAAATGACTATTCATTTGTTGTTGCAGGTGGTGACCAAACACAGAATAAAACAATAAAAATTGTTTTTATTGAAGATTTTTGTTCTTGAATGTGCAAGATTCTGAGCTGGACAGTTTGCAGTGGCAGGTGTTGAACGCAATAACTCTAGGCTCCACGGGAATACTATGGTTTTGGCTATTTTGTCTTTGCTGTTGGATAATTGTCTAGCTACATGTTGAACTGACATTTTATGGAATATATCAGTTTTCAGATGTGTAACTAGTACAAGAATTAGAAAAGCAAAAGCTTTTAAAACAGCCATTTTCTGTGCTGTTAGTTATTTTTAGAGGCATTTAGTTCACTAACCAAGGCAAGTGATTTCTTTCTATCCAAAACCTGTGAGATACAACTGCACTTTCACCTTTACATTTTCACCCTGGTGACTTAAAAATATAAATACATGAGCTATGCAGAAACTTTCATACAAAGATGCTTTAAAATACCCCACAGCAGTAGCAAACAAATCGAAAGCAAGTTGCAAAATGATCAAAATATGGAAGTCTTGGTGATTAAAGTACACACTCAAGAAACTAAGTATTTAACTCTACCAATATAAAACAAAAACTCAGTCCAGATTTGTCAAAAAGGTCATGAGCCATTGAATTGAACTTCTGCTTGACTCAAACTAAGCTCTTGAAAAACGCTATTTCTTCTGAGGGGAGTAGTGAAACAGGATTGCATTGTGTCTGGCTATTTTTACTTGCTGTCAGCACGGATTCAGTAGTGTCTAAGGAGTATTGCTTTGAGTTTTCTGATTTGCTTACATGCTTCCAAAGAAATCAAAAAAAGCTCTTTCATAAAGATTTATCAGATTCCCAGATAAAGCTTGGATAATCGATATCAAAAGCTTTAATCTTCTCCAAAAGGTTACCACAGATAAACCTTTAGCACCACTAACTCCAGTATTTGGCTACTTCTTTCTGAAATAGTGCAATGACAAACCAGTGTAAGAATCAATACAGTAAAAGCCCATATTCTGTAGAAATAAAAAAGCATTACTTTATTTAAAAATAAGCTGGACTGATTTGTGCCTGAGAAGAATTTTTGAACAAATGGAAACCAAAGTGTATCTCAGGGTATCCAATTTAATCAGAATATTGGAACATCCTTACAAAGACAAAGCAGTTAAGTCTGTCTTCTAGCTTGGATAAAACAGTTCTATGTATAACAGGCAATATGTGCAAAAATGTGCAAGGCTTAGACATTATAACAACAGAACAATATAGTAAACAATTATCTTCAGCTCATACACTTATACAGAACCTACAGCTGGAACGACTCTTCAAAAAGTTGGTAGCAATGCAAATACCAAAACCGGGAAAAGAAAAATAGTTCAAAGCAAATGGAAATAGGAAGATGAGATGTCAGCTGCCTCTATAAAAAAAAAATTATTCTGAAAAATGCATTGATTATAGAATGCTACTAATTAAACAATATTATGGATTCCCTAATATTTGAAATGAAAACTGGTAACTTATTCCGAATCTGGAAAAATCCTGCAAATATAACAATAATTTAAACTTGAGATCTGTCTGAGATATACGTCCGAGTTTCGTCTGTGGTACACCAGCTGTGATATTATGGAAAGATCACTACAAGTAAATCCAGAAATGTAACAATTCACTCAGCCAAGCAGAATGTCAGCTGTTATTCTAAGTGGGAAAAACTGATAAAATTATTTTAAAACTGCTATCACAAAGGCTGTGAGTGAGCATAGTTGTAGTCTTTGGCAATGCTTTATAGCTTGGGTTTAATCCACAACAGCGAAATTAAAATTAATTTAGTTATGTCCTTTTTTCACTTCAAACTTACAGATGGCCCAGAAAGTTCCATTCCAAGAAACTCCAAACATACAATACTATTTGGAAAATCTCCCCATTTATGCAATTTTTAATTCTGCTTTTTTCAAATAATCAAATTAAATATAATTATTTTTTGCTGTTGCTAAAACCATCAACTTAAAATTAGATAAATAATACTTTGTTCTGGATCCATTATTCATTTTTCAAGACAATGTATTATTTTTTGTCTTGGAGGATGAAAATCCTTCTTTTCCCTTGATATGTGATTGTCTAAAAACATAAATCTGAAAAAAATTGAAAGGAAACCTAACAAGAAATAAGTGGATTGTCATAAGATATCCAGTAACACATGATATTTCTTAGCTAGTTGTGAGCCAGCAGTTCTACTATAGTATTAACTTTTACAAACCGTACTTTAAACTGCATTTATCTATGCAAGAGGGTAATAGTTATAATTTTAGCCATAATCCCATAACACCATGATCTATCAAAGATAGTACATATACTAAAATTAAGCAGTTAATACAGAGTATGGAAGGTTTTAAAATTAAAACTACATTATGATTTCTCATACTTATGTTGGTTTTACTCAGTAAGATGTGTATTTACAGAGTGTTATTAGATGTTGCAGACCTCATGTGTCAGAAAAAAGTAGAGTTAGTGTGTGATACATTTGTATGTGTTGAAAATTATTTTCATTTCACTACCACCATGCAGGAATTGGTGTTTGAGCAATGGCAGAAAGTGAAATATTAACATTGAACAGCTACACTTCAGCACTGAAGCAAAGCAGAAATGACAATGATGTCAAGCAAAATGACCAAAAGAAAGAGTACAGTGATCAAAAGGGAAAAAATCACAGGAAATAAGTTTGAAGATGTATTTGAAATGCAAAAAGACATGAATGAAATGTGAAGTAAAACTTGTATGGAGAAGAGTCCCTTTAAAAGGTATGGGCAAAAATGTATTACACATTTCTGGTTCGATTCTGTCTGTTGGAGCCCTGGTGGCATACTGAATTTGTCACTTCTATCTCTTCCAGTCTTTGTATATTCTGTGTCTTGGCAATACTTTTTAATATTAAAACCTTCATAGTTATAAACTCAAATGTTCCAAGACTCACCATTTAATCACTACCTAGTTTAATCACCACCTAAGGACACTACAGAAACAGTTACAGAAACAAGATAGACAGGGAAAGAAGAGAACTGATACGAGACTGCAGGAAGAAGTAAGTATATTTAATTAAAAAATTAATAAATGCATAAATTCATACAATGCAGTTTATTACTATCCTTTTACAATGAGCTGTACAAAAAGCATTCCAGACTCTTATCAACTTTTCACAATCTCATGTTTTATTAGCTTGTATTTTCAAGGTAGGGGTGAAGTATCAGCTGAATTAAAAGGGTGCTAAAATGGTAATGTTGATATGAGCAAATGCTATACTGTAAGCCATTCATACTATTTTGCCATATTTTATGATAGATCCACACAGTAACAGTTGTATTATTGGGGTATTATTTAAAGTTGGATATGACTGTTTTATCAAGATGACTATTACAATGCAATCATCACTGTAATTACACTGGTATCAAGCTACAAATGTTCAATTTGTATGACTACAACATATATAGCTTGGATTATTTTTCTCTTTTATTAATATTCACACATGCGTGGACATACAGTGGTAGAAACTGTGAAAAAAGTAATTAAATGACATGTAAAAAGAATCCTATGCAATTTAGGCAGCCGTATGATAAAAAGCACTGAAGCACTATAAAGTGCCAGTACAGCATGTTAGTATGCACCAGCCCACCTGAACAACTGCATACCTTACACACATGTGGTGAATTTTATACTGGATCCCTGCGGTTGCTGTGCTATATACATGCACCACAGGATTCTCTAGAAACCTCACGCTGATGAGGGACCTTCCAGCGACAATGTTGAGATCTCAACTGAGATAATCCTGCTAAAACCAAATTACTGATTTGGACAAAGTTTCTAAATCTCTTTTAGATCTGCAAAGACTAAATGTATATTGTCCTTTAGAGTGTAGGCCATGAAATGAAGCAAAGAAACCTTTCCATATGTAATAGAACATAAATGCTGATTAAACTAAATCATGTCTCTAAATTGGAAGGACATAGATTTGACAGATGAACCACTCCTTGGATAAGGAACTGGCTCGATGGACCCACTCAAAGAGTTGCAGTCAAAGGCTCGATGTCCAGGTGGAGACAAGTGATGAGCGGTGTGTCTCAGGGGTCGGTACTGGGGCCAGTGCTGATTAATAACTTTTTCGGTTACATGGACAGTGGGATTGAGTGCACCCTCAGCAAGTTTGCCAACGACACCAAGCTCTGTGGTGTGACTGACACACTGGAGGGAAGGGAGGCCATTCAGAGGGACCTTGACAGGCTGGAGAGGTTTTCCCGCGTGAACCGCATGAAGTCCAACAAGGCCAAGTGCAAGGTCCTGCACATGAGTCAGGGTAATCTCAAACACAGGTACAGGCTGGGCGGAGAATGGCTCGAGAGCAGCCCTGAGGAGAAGGACTTGGAGATACGGCTGGATGAGAAGGTAAACATGAGCTGGCAACGTGTACTTGCAGCCCAGAGAGCAAACCAGATACTGGGCTGCATCAAGAGAAGCGTGTCCAGCAGGTTGAGGGAGGTGATTCTGCCCCTTTGCTCTCCTGAGACCCCACCTGGAGTACTCTGTCCAGCTCTGGAGCCCCCATCATAGGAAGGACATGGATGTTTTGGAGTGACTCCAGAGGAGGTCCATGAAGATGATCAGAGGGCTGGAGTACCTCTCCTACAAGGACAGGCTGAGGGAGTTGGGGATGTTCAGACTGGAGAAGAGAAGGCTCCGGGGTGACCTTATAGCAGCCTTCCAGTACCTGAAGGGGGCCTACAGGAAGGATGGAGAGGGACTTTTCACAAGGATGTGTAGTGATAGGACAAGGGGGAACAGCTCTAAACTAAAAGAGGATGGATTTTGATTAGATATTAGGAAGAAATTCTTCACCATGAGGGTGGTGAAACACTGGGACAGGTCGCCCAGAGAAGCTGTGGCTGCCCCTTCCCTGGCAGTGTTCAAGGCCAGTTTGGATGGAGCTCTGAGCAACCTGGTCTAGTGGAAGATGTCCCTGCTGATGGCAGGGGGGGTTGGAACTAGATGATCTTCAAGATCCCTTCCAATCCTTACCATTCTATGATTCTACGAATCTATGTGTGAATAGTGGTGAAGGTGATTACACTGAGTTATAATTATGTCTATAGCATTTATTTTATTAGTTTCAATCCAAAAGAGTCACTGTCTTCAGAAACCGGAGTCATTATGTTTGTTTCAGGAACTGAAGTGGAAACTACTGGAGCACACAATAGTTCAACAAATTCAAACATTTATAATCTTTCTGGAAAGTTTCATGCTGGTTCTTTATGGATCTTTTGGAATATTCTTTGGAATGAACTGGAGATATTTAGTTTGTGGTCTTCTGCATCATGTCAAGGTTTGTCAGTGATGCTTAAAACATTGATCCCTTCACATAGTGAGTGGGCGTGCACGCAGTATAAGGTAGGAAACTGTGTTTCCCATTTTTGTTTTAGAAAGAGTTCTAAAAGTGTATTAAGTGACAATTATGTTACCTCGTTCCTTATTCAGGAGCATATGTTTTCTCGCTTTTCTTCTATCTGTGTCCAGGTCTCTGGTTCTACTCCTCAAGACTTCTTTAACATGTCATGACTATGTATACTTAATATGTTAAAATATATTCCAGAAGTTTCAGCTGTGAAATAACTTAAGCACTAGATTAAGACTAAAACTTCTGAAATTTGAAATGATTCATTTTCTCCTTTACACATAGAAAGTGCAGAGACAAGTTTGTGAGTTGATAACCAGCAATACTTCCCAGTCCCAGACTACTAGAGGACAACTTTTGGCTTAGGTTTTCATCTTTGTACTGAATGGAAACAGGATTTTAGTATCTGAAACCATGCTTAGAGCATGTCTGAAAGTACAGAACTTCTTTTTCTTTCTTCTCCTCTTAGGGGTTATTTTTCTCTTGTTCATTTTACATTTTATGAAAGCGACAAAAGACAAGATACTAAGGTTGTATATTACATGTTTGCCACAAAAAGTATATGGAGTAATTTCAATGAAATTATCTAATTCGAACCTGGAGAACAAAACCAATCAAAATTTAGAACTCTAATTTGAATTTAAACTTCAGTATAGGATTAAATATTTTGCTGTTGACTATTATCCTGAATGAAAAAAGAATGAAAATGATTACCCCATGAATGAAAAAGAGATTTAATTCAACAATCAAGTTTCATAAAAAACAAGTATTTTGTGATCATCTTATATATAATTTATTAATTTTTCTAACTTAAATTTTAAACTTCTTATACTGAAGTTTAAAAATGTTTTGGAAACTTATTTCCTCTGCTGTCACCTTCTTTACTATTTCTCTCCAAACATTTAACAAGATAAATTAATGTTATATTTATGCCAATTTTCTAATTACGATTAAAGAAAATAGTTCCAGGGAAGATGCATTAAAAATAGCTTGTTTATATAACCAATCTTAAAAGCTGTTTCCAATCACTTTAAACAATTTTCTTCAAACTTCTTGTTCATTAACTGCTTACTGCATTTCAATTAGTAGACAATAATCTGATGAACTTGAGACAGCTGTGTTGACAATAATAGTTCAGCAAATAGATCTTGGCAAGGAAGTACTTTCCCATGTAATTTTATTGTCAGAATGCTCAAAAATAAAGTGCGTTTGAAGACAACAGTTTCACAGGAAAGACAAGGCCAGTCACAAATACGATCTGACAGGCTTGGTTTTGGCTTGTTGCCGTCACTCTCTATAACATCGTAAATCAGCCTCCAGTTTTTACTTCTGACTTAAAGTTTCAATTCTTTTTTTTTTTCTTTATGGAAACTAGTTATCCATTAGTTTTTTTTGAGCTTTAATTTGAATATAGGCAGATACTCTCTTCAGGCAAGCACCCTAATTAAGATTAATAGGTTTGCGGTGAATGTAATCTCAGTTCCACCAGAAACTTAAAGCTCAATCCTACAGAGGACTTCAATACTCAAAATAGAATGTAGGTGGAATTGAGTTGCCTATATTTAAACTTGCTGTCTTAAAAGCTTGGCAGCCCGCACCTTAGCCTACTTAAGGTAAAGGAACGAGGCGTACTTTGTTTAACTCCACTGTGGGGGCTGAGCAGGTCCTCGGCACATGAGTACCTTGACAGGCTCCAAATGCAATTACAGAATTTTTATCAATATGGTGCTGGTGCTACGATCCTCTTTCTAAATAATTACCTCATGTCTAAATCAAGCTTTTAAATGAGAAATTGAGGATCAGCATCCTTCTCAGTTTAATGATCTCTGTGAAAAGGACTGTGTCACTGATCACGATGAAAAAGACTATGACTATGTCCTTGTCTCTAAATTGGAGACAGTTGAACCACTCAGTGGATAAGGAATTGGCTGGATAGTCTCACTTAAAGAGTTGAGGTCAATGGCTTGATGTCCAAGTGGAGACTAGTGACAAGGAGCTTTCCTCAGGGGCCAGTTTTGGGACCGGTGCGGTTTAGCATCTTTGTTGGAGACGTGCAGAGCGGGATTGACTGCATCCTCAGAAAGTTTGCTGGCAACACCAATCTGAGTGGTGCAGTTGACACACTGGAGTGAGAGGATGCCATCCAGAGGGAACTGGACAGGCTGGAGAGGTGGGCCTGTGTGAACCTCAAGAAGTTCAACAAGGCCAAGTACAAAGTTCTGCACAGGAGTTGGGGCAATTTGAAGCACAAATACAGGCTACATAGAGAATGGATTGAGAGCAGCCCTGAGGAGAAGGACTTGGGGGTGCTGATTGACTAGACACTCAACATGACCCATCAGTGTGCCCTCACAGCCCAGAAGGCTGACCATATCCCAGGCTGCATCAAGAGAAGCGTGGCCAGCAGGGTGAGGGAGGTGACTCTGCCCCTCTACACTGCTCTCTTGAGGCTTCACCTGGAGTCCTGTGTCCCGATCTGGAGCCCTCAGCACAGGAAAAACATGGACCTGTTGGAGGGCCGCCAGAGAAGGGCCACAAAAATAATCCGAGAGCTGGAACACCTCTGCTATGAGGAAAGACTAAGAGAGTTGGGGCTGTTCAATCTGGAGAAATGAAGACTTTACAGCAGCCTTCCAGTACCTGAAAGGGACCTGTAAGAAAGCTTGAGAGGGACTTTTACAAGGGCAAGTAGCGATAGACAAGGTGTAATGACTTCAAGCTGAAAGAGGGTAAATTTAGACTAGACATAAGAAAGAAATTCTTCACTATGATGGTGGTGAAGCACTGGCACAGGTTGCCCAGAGAAGTTGTGGATACCCCCTCCCTGGAATTTTTCAAAGCCAGGTTTAATGGTGCTTTGAGCAACCAGGTCTAGTGGAACGTGTCCCTGCCCATGGCAGGGGGGTTGGAACAAGATGATCTTTAATGTCCCTTCCAACCCAAACCATTCTATGATGCTATGATTCTAGGACTGGAGATCAATTCTATTTTCTGCAAGACTGATATACTCCCTAGGTATTCTTCAGTGTGTGGAGCACTCAAACCCTGATAAAAGTGTGCAGCAAAAAAATAACGTGATGTAAAAAGATCAAGCCCTTTACATTGTCGGAACTGTAAATCCCGGGATGTTTAACTCTGGAGACTGTTTCCTGATCCAGACCTATTTGTGTATCTTGTTCAATGGATATACACCACAGAAGCAATTCCTAAGCAATTGATGGATCCCAGAACCTTTCCCTTCTTCTTAAGTGCAGAATCCACGAAACTGAAGAATCACATATCATCTAGTCTAGAGAAGAAAATATGAATTCTCTAAAAACCTTTAGATTCTTTGTTGCAAGAAAAGCTACGACAGAGGGAATAAAGAGTTGTCCTTACTTCTGATACATAGTCAAGTAGTTTAAACATTCTCATAAATGTCAGTAGATGTGGGTTTCAATGATCAGCTTAAACAGCTCATTTATCATCGTGCTTTCAGTCCACCTCTATCCGGATTCTAATTCTTAACCATGTACCTAACTTAATGCAGAAAAGTGCTGCCATTTAGTCTCAGCTATGATGAGAGTTTGGGAAGTAAAGCGGAGTGAATCACAAGATATTAAGCAACTGCAGGCTGACTGTTCCCATACCCTTTTTGCTTATTTTCTTTTAGGTTTTGCAAAACATAATAGAGTTGTCAAATGAGAAGTACAAATATGGCATGGTTTTCACATGCAGGTAAAAGCTATGTCTTCATCTAAAAAAAACAAAAAGAAAAAAAAGAAAGTATACTGCCATACAATGCAGTGTTAGGCTTGGCCATTTGGAATAAAAATATATACATAGTATGTTTGTTGCTATTATCCAGAAAGTTTAGAAACAAGTGAACAGTAATGATTGAATGTTATTACCATAAGTTCTTTTCTACAGTGCTTTATCACTGCAGACTTCTGTCTTTACTGTGAACACTCTGAGAATTATTTTCTTTATAGATTCTTATTTCTTACAGTTATTGCCCTGGTTTATGAAGATGAGAAAAGGGAATATTCATCCATTTGTGAGAATTGTTTAGTGAATGTCTCTTGAAAATGAAATTTTTATTGTAGATAATATTTGTCATAAAGTGCATGTTTGTTTGTACTTACCATCACCCATCTTATTTTAAAGAGACATCTAATGTAGGTCAGAGGTATAAATTTTCTTTCAGATTCATTTTAAATGACCTGATATAGAATTTTCCTTGTAACAAATAAATTATTTCTGAATGCACTATTGATTATATGGAAGCACATGTGACTTCAGTTACTCTAAAATACATCTGTTTGATTTGAGGAACTAGAGCTGTTATCTGTGATCTAGTGTTAGGAATAAAGATATATTTATTACCCAACAGAAAAGCTCCTCCACTGAGCAGTAAATTGCAGTTGAAAACTACATTTATTCGCTTACCAGAGGAACTGAACTTTTGCACAATAACACCACATTTACTTTAAAGTTCCTTTAGAAGTAATTTTCTATGTGCATCTGTGCATACTTTACAGCATATAGAGGTGAGTAGCTCTCCAAGCTCTGCAATTGTTTCCCTTGTATTGCAACAGCTGCAGTTTATAGCTTTACCCAGAGAGAAACTTTTTGTAAAATCTATTTTATCTTTCAGTGAGGACTATACTCCTAGTTTCACTATTTCACTCTTTGTTGAAATGGAGTTATGGCAGCAGCAGTAAAAAGTGGATAAAAAGCCAAGCACTAAAAGGTAAATAACTATAAGATGGTCACTGCCATTACAGGGATGATGAAATTCATAGCAGTAATCAAAGGACAATAATTATGAAAGCAGCACATAATCTGATATATTTTTCACTTCTATGATATTTTGGACATTTTTTCATGATCGTTCTACTTTCAGCAAGGAAATATATCCATGAAATAAAAATCTTTTCTATGGAAAATTTTACCATACATTTAGAAAAATAGTAAACATTGGGCATGTGTGTGTGCGTGAGAGACAAAGGAGGAGGTAGACAGAGAATTTGAATGGTTCCTAGTTTTGTTGTTCATCAAATGTAACATATGAGGTGAGACAGAAAAAAAATTGTGATTGCATTTATTGTTGCTTTTTATTTTGTTTTTCTGATACTTGATTTCACTAATTCCAGAGCTGAAACACCTCTGAACAGTCAGCTGAGTTATACTGCTCTACCACAGCCCGAATTTACGTTCAATGAGAGGAAAGACTTATGTTTCCATGACTGAAACCTGTGCTGACACTCATCGAAGTGACCATACAAAGGGGATGTTTTGCTCTGAATTAGTCTCTTTTCTCTGTAAGTGGCGATAACACTCCAAACCATGAACATAGATCCACAAATACAATACTGATAGATACCAATTACGCTATGCTCTAGGTCTAGTTTTTGATTGTTTTTTTGTTTGTTTGTTTTGTGCTAAGGAAGAAGGAAGGTTTTTTTAAAGCACAAAATTTAAAATTCATTTTATAACAAGATTTTTATGTCTTTTTTTGTCTTTGTGATAGCTGGAGAGAGAAGTTACTCCTAGACTGTTTCTTTCCTCTGTATTGATGTTCATTAAGGTCTCCCGAGTCTGAGTTGTTCCAAAGCTCTCATTCAGCAGTATTTAATAGTTTACAGGTAAGATTTGAGAACATATTTAATAGGAACACATAGTGACACGTATATCTTCATCTTTATTTGTACAAATAAGCAAAATATGAATGATAAAACATGAAAAATATGTATTTGTATGTTTTACATACAATAACTTTAATTTTAATATGAAAACTTTGAGGCATAAGTATAAACTAACTTGCTTCAAAAAATGCCCTCTAGCTAGAGAGCATTTTCTTATATCAGGTATAGTGCTATTTCATTGTCACTGAAACAAAAGTTCACTTTTCATTGCCCAGACAGTTGAAAAATCTATTGCAACACCAGGTACACAGAGTTATGCAAGCTGACATTTACATTTGCCATATGTTGGTTAATAAATTTCAGATTCTGACTTTCCTGACATTTTCCCATACAATGTTACTTTCCTTACTCTAGCAGTTTATCAGGTGTATATTCAAGTCAAAGAAACTGTAGGTGTCAAGCTTGGGGAAAAAAAAAGAAAAGAGGAAATGCAAGACTGAGAGAGAAAAACTTCTTCTATGAACACAAATGAATAAAACGAGAGGTGGATTGTCAGAGAGTTTATATGTGAAGATATGTACTTACCTTTGAGCTTATTTTAGAAAATAATAAAAAGGAAGAGCCAGAAAAAAAATTATTGGCAATTTTATTTGTTTTGCCAAAGAATTACAAATCTGCAGACGAGATTTAACATTCTTGTGATGTTTGCACTGATATAATTAAACACAGCCTAAGTCAAATGATGTGCTATATAGCCTAACAAAGAATATTCAAAGACACTTCTGAAGTTATTGTTAGTATAGGGTTTAACTTGGGTTGTCATATTGATTATGCATCTACTATGAAATATACCCACTGGCATTGTGGTTTAGCTGATGATTCACTTTTTAAACATGTGTTTTGCTGCAAAATATTCACTTTGCCACTTTGATCTCACTTAATTCATCTTCCGTCTTTCTGAAACAAGCATACATTTCAAACTCTGGAAACTATCTCTTTTGAGGATCTGGCAACAAGAATCTGTGTGTCCATATCTAGCTTACCGATGTGCATTGTGAGATGCATAAACTGCAGACAGAACATTTCCAAGTTCATTAGAATTCCCATATTAAATTAGTGCTTGCCAAAATTTTAAGTCCAAAGTGTGTCTTTGCTTTTATATGGAACAGCTAATTCAATTTCAGTTATGCTTTCAGAATTCCTTCATATCTGAATGTTAAAAAAATATCTGATTCTGATCTGACTCGTATCTGCATGATGCTTTAACTTAAACATACCCAAGCATTGATCTACAGTGGTAGTTATGATGATCTATACTGGTAGTTATGAAAATAAAATCAAGTCCCATATACTGGACTATTTTCCTGACAGTGTTAGTTACTGCTAAATCAAAGATTTCATTTTTAGCACACTCTTTGCTCTCATTGAAAGCATTTTCTCTCTAGGTACAATTCTGCAGGCATACCAATGCTAACATCCTTTGAACACCACAAATTGTACCATAGTTTCCAATTCCTTATTTTTTACAGTTAAAAATTTTTCCTCATAACATGCCAAATCCTGCCCCAGCTAGATATTGGCACAGGTCCCATTGATATTAGCATAAGTAGACCCGCCTCCAAAGGACAGTTATAATGATGCTTATGTTAAAGCTCGGAACCACAGCACAATCTTTAGGTCACAGTTAAGCATCTGAAGCTAGATTTTTAAATCCATATTGATACTTCTACATAAATTTGGCCTGCTTTTCAAAGACGGACAGTGGCCAGGAATCAACTGAAAAGATTTAGAGGAATGAAAGTTAGGTTGTATTTATCTATGAGCTTAAATATAGATTTAAAGTTTTAACTGCCGACATCCAGGTTTGGAAATGTTGGCCGATGGTTGCAGCCCAGACATCCTCATTGTTTTCTGGGAATGATGAGACAATTATACAGTAAAGACCATGTGCAGTACTGTTGACTATGATATAATTGAAGAGAGATAATAAAGCAGTGAGGGCTCAGCTTAAAAAATAATGTAAAATTACTTGTAGCCACTGAAGTAAGTGATGGTTGTTTTTTGTTGTTGTTGAAAAAAGCCTTCTCCAAGAACTGAACCTACAGAAATAAAACATAAATGATAATTGCACAGCCTAAGTATACATTTGTGAGGAACTATTGTAAGCAATTTTGCATTTATGATCACCATTTAAAAGGCAGATTCACACAGCAGTGAATTCTCAACTACAGAAAGAAGCTTCCCTTATGCAAATAGAAATGTGCTGATGTTAGACAGAAGTCCTTATGTTGTTCATGCTCAGCATTACAGTTTGTCTCCTTATTAAGTGTTCTGAATATCTGTGAATGCTAATTCTACCAGCTTGCACTGCAACTCATTGCAGCATGGCAAGAACTTGAGCAAGTATTGTCCTCAAAAAAACAGAGCCGTCTAACGTGTGCAATTGGCATAAAGACATATATCCCCTTTTATCTGATTTCTCAGTTCAAGTACAAAATTGCCTGACAGCACAAGTTACAGAATTCACAAGACCTGCTGGTATCCACAGAATGAAGCAATAACTATCCTAAGCCTGGTCCAAGGCCAGCTGAAGTGAAAAGTGGCTTTCAGTGGCTTTTAGATCATGAAATCCTTGATAAATTTGACCCTCAACTACAACCTGACATAATCCTCATACTACAAAAGGCAGCTGGACACAAAACATACTAAGAGATCAGCAGGCATAAGACATTTCTTCAAGAAAGCTGGTGAATGACATTTTTTGCATGTCAAGGTTGATCCCCAGCCAACTATGTATATCTTGCTTATTACTTGTCACATGTTCACTTTTAGTACAAAAAAATAATTTCTTTTGAAGTAGAATGTTGACTGCACTGATTTTTTCAACAATTTTTAAAAATCTTTTTTCCCTCCAGTATTCTTTGCATGCAGTTCGATAAACTCTGATGCACAACTGTGTCAAAGCAGAGGTAGGCAATGCCAGATCATTCGACTTCCACAGTTCTCCACTAGTAATATAAAATTGTTTTTCTCACTGTTTTTTTTCAACTCCACCTCTCTCTGTATCTTTATATTCACATGGTACAAACTGAACTATTATAATTTATGATGAACTTTTCTGTGAAATCATGGTTCTGTTTACTGACATGAAGGCTCTACTGTTTCCCATAGCTTTTCAACACAATAGTGGTGTATGCTACATATACAGTTCTGGGCTAGCGTTAGGACATTATTGCTCATAACTTCAAAAGTAGACTCAAGGTACTTTTTCCAACCACTGTACTGATGTGTATTCTTCTAAACCATACACAGTTAAAGCTATATTTTATTATACTTTAATTCAATAGGTGTCACACTATAGTCAGTGAAAAACAATTTTCTAAAACAATTTTTCAAAATGAGATATAAAATAAAGAACAGTTTAACTGTTTCATTTACAGGCATAGAGTCCTTAGATAAACCGCACCACCCTGAAAGAGGGTGGAACAAGTGAAAGAAAAAGAAAATAATGCCACATACTTCAGTGATCTTGAGTCACCTGTTCTGCAACAGGTTTATCCTTCACTGCACCTCTACTGCTTGTGGTGGAGGTTTATTTGAAAATAAAGCCAAAGATAACCCAAAAGAGAATTGGAAGGAGAATTATAGTGAGAGGAGCTATTGAAATAGAGGGAACAGAAGGTTGTGGGGGATAAAGGACCGAGAGGCAACAGGGAGGAGTGTGGAGGAGGCTTCATGTTTTTCATCACATTAGCTGAATATTCAGGTAGTTGGCACCAATCACTATGAACTGTAACCATCTTTTTATGCCTAAGAAAATTTAATCTGCAGATTATAAGTATGGATATTCAGTACCTGGGGACTACTTTTTGAGACAGAGGTGGGAATTCTACTCCCTGCCTGCAGTCACAGTTTCAGGCTATATTACCAAAAAAATACCCCACAAATAATTAAAAAGAAAAGGGAAAAATAAAAGAAGAAGAAAAAGAAAAAAGTGAAAGAAAAAAAAGGATTTTTTTTTTCTACAGCCTTGCTGGGACTTATCACCTATGACACTGCAGTGCTGACTATTTCAATGCTGAGTACACTGAAATTTTAGCATTAATTTTTATCTGGCAGATTTTGAAACAGGCCTTTTCCAGACACATTATAAGTGTCTTGATGCCACTATATATACTGGGGAGCTTCACTAGAATTTATGTTAACACAAAAAACTCTTCCAAAGTCCAGTTTAAATGTATTTCTTGTAATAGCATTGTGCTTTATACTGTATGCTTTTTCTCCATTACTCTTTATTAGTTCTTATTTTTGTCACCTTGGTATGGAAAACAACTTGATAAACTCCTACGATGAAATTACTTGCTTGCTAGATGAGGGGACAGCAGTCAATATTGCCTACCTAGACTTCAGTAAGGTTTCAACACTATCTCACAAAAGACCCTCATAAAGAAGTTAACAAGGTATAGGCTGGATGAGCAGACAGTGAGGTGGGTAAAAAACTGACTGAAAGGCTGGACATAGAGCGTGATGATCAGCAGCTTGATATCTAGTTGAAGGCCTGTCATCAGTGTACCCTAAGATTCAATACTGAGTCCCATCCTTTTTATTATCTTCATTACTGATCTGGATAATGGGATGGAGTGTATCCTGAACAAGTTCACTAATGATGCAAAAACTGATACACCAGAAAGACCTACTGCAATCTGGAGGGACCACAACAAGCTGGAGAAATGGGCTGACAAGAGCCTGATGAATTTCAGCAAGGGGAAATGCAAAGTCCTGCTCCTGGGGCAGAGCATTCCCATTCACCAACGTACGCTGGGGGCCACCCAGCTGGCAAGCAGCTTTGCAGAAAAGCATCCTGGTGGACACAAAGTTGACGATGAGCCAACAGTGTGCCCTTGCAGCAAAGCAGGCTAATGGTATCCTGGGATGCATTAGGAGAAGTGTTGCCAGCAGGTCAAGAGAGGGGATCCTTCCCCTCTGCTAGCACTAATGAGGCCACATCTGCAGTACAATGTCCAGTTCTGGACTCCCCAGTAGAAGAGAATGGGCATACTGGAAAGACTCCAGCCATGAAGGGCCATGAAGATGATTAAGGGACTGGAGCATCTCTGTCCTGGGTTTGGTTAAAACAGAATTGATTCTCTTTTAGTGAATCTTCCTTACCACTAAGTTCTTCTAAGTAACTGAATTTTTGCATTTTTCTGAAGTTGGCTGCATATTTTAGAGACAATGTCTGCTCCAAAGCTGATAACACCTAATATTTATAGTCTTACTGAGCTAACACTAGGAATGGAATGCAGAAAATGGCCCCTGCTTATAATTATTACTGTAGCAGCCAAGGTCACTGATAGACCTTTTATGTTCCACAAGTGAGGAGTCATAAAGGGTTGCACTTGCAGGCAGAGACAGACAGAACAGGGGATCTGATATAGACCAACTATGTATTCCATGCCATACACATCATACTCAGCTTAAAAGCTGGGGGTTCATGAGGGCTGTCTTCATCCATGGCTGGCTTCTGAAGAGGGTCGTACTCCTTGTCCTGCCTGCAATCCTGAACCAGATTCTGATCCATGCATTCCTGAGTCCAGTTCCCAGCTACTGATGAAGCTGGTCCAGGACTTCCTGGTGCTGGCTGGCAGCTGCTAGCGAGACACCAGCGCCCATGGCACCCAACTCTGGGAAACTCAGTATTGGTTTTGTATATTTTGGTTTGTTCATCTTATTGTCAATATTCTTAGTATTGTGAGTGTTATTAGCAAAGCTGTTTTAATATCCAATTTGTAAGTCTCTTTCCCTTTTCCTGTTTTTTCCCTTCCTTGAAAAATGTAGGGTTTGTAGGTTTTTTTGCATGTCATAAGAGGACTCTTTCCCTGTGTACAAGATTTTGGCTGCCTCAAAAAAGGGAAAAGAGAGACAGGATTACTTGCATACTTCTCATCCCTACAGTCTCCCATTGCAAAAGTGACCAGAATTCTGACCATAACGTTTGAAATCAACATCATACTAATGGCTCTAGAGAGAGTATGCTATTACCTGCACCAGATGAAGTACAGAGTTAATCTGTGGAAAGTAGTTTACATCAATACAAAATACCTCAGAATGGTCTGGGAGGCTTTGCCTTCCAACCTGCTCTCTAATTTATTGATGTACTACTAACGAACAAAGTAGTGCATAAATACACAGTTTTAATTAGAATACTCTGGCATGTAGATATGTCTGCAATTTTTTGGTGGGAGAAGAAACTATCAAGTCTAGTAAAATAAAAAAACAGAGCTAAAGGAAAACTCAGTGTCAGATGAATAGCAAGAAAGCTAATACAATCACCAGAGCTTGAACAAAGCAATAGGAGATAGTACAGGTGAAGATCACTATCTAGTACTAGACAGAAGGGAGAAAACAGGCTGGTGTTATCAACAACAAAAAAAATGTGTTTCTAGCTGTTTGCTAGATTTGTTGAAGTTTTTATAACACAGATGCAAATGTAGATTTAAAAAGAGACATTTAAATTGTCTGTTGGAAGAATAGAGGGTTTTTTCCCCTCAAGTCTGGATGGCAAGTTTTCTTCAGCGAATTGCATCTGAAATCATTGCTTGTATTTGGATTGTAGACTTGCCTGCTTGAGGTAAAGATGACTGGCGAAAAAAAGGGAGACAAGGGAAGAAAACAGAGACAAAGAAAAAAAATTTCGAATAATACTATAACCCAAGCTAGTTATTAAATTGTCTTTAGGACTTCCAGGATACATCTGTTGCCAATAAAAATGACCAAGGTTTATTTGTGTGTGTGACCATAAGCAGGGTATGGATATTACCACTGTTATATTGTTATTTGAAATGATATTCCAAAAGAAATAAATATGTTCTTTAAGAATAAATAGGAGAGGCTGTTTTAGCACACTACTTATCACTGTAAAATGTGTGCATGGTGTCCTGGGTTCGGCCAGGACAGGTTTGATTTTCACCAGAAGCCAGGAGGGGACACAGGTGGGTAGGGTGACCCAAACCAGCCAAACAAAACAGGGTATTTGATACCATGTGCCGTCATGCTGGGTTCTGGGTGGGGAAACTCGCCGGAGGGAGATTAGTTGCTGCTCGGGAGTGCATGGATCATCAGGCAGTGGGAATTGCTCTGTGCATTTCTGCAGTTTTATATATGCTCCGTATCTGTATTTTTGTTATTACTGTTTGCTTTGTTTGCTGTTCTGTTAAACAGCCCTTATCCCGACCCACGCCTTTTTGCCTTTTTCTTTTGATTGTCCTCCCACCCCAGCATGGGGGGGGCAACAGAGTGACTGTGTGGCCCTTTATTGTTGACCATGGCCAAACTACAACACATGGAAATATTAAAAACTAGACAGCGTTTCGATAGGTTATCTTTTATTTTCAGCAATAAAAGGCTATCTAAATTTTTTCTGAAATAATTTATTTTTAGATTAATAAAAACTAATACGGAACAGCAAGATGTTATTTAAAGAAAGCTGCAAGGAGACAAATTCACCAGTAATGCAATTTCAGTGACTTAAAAGCAATTTTACTTCTTTCAGTCCAAATGTTGTGTTAAAGTGCCATTGAAAAATTTTTCAGTTTTAAGAAATCAAAACTATGGGAAAGGTACAATTTGATTTGATTTTTACAACAATTCTTTAACAAAAAAAATTAATTTCCTTGTGTTATTTTCTGAGACTGGTAATATTTTGATGACTCCTGCCGTTTTTTTCTTGGCCTCTGATGACATACAAATAGACTCAAAGGCATTTTATTCCTGGGAGACACATATTATGAAGGTAATATTCATTCAAGATTTTAGCGAAGCTGAATCTCCTAAGCCTTTTCCTTGAGGGAAACAGCAATAGCAACAAGTGACTACAACAAGTAATCAAAATTTGAGGTTTATCCTGTATTGTCAAGGTCTTTTTCTTCTTTTTAATCACTTCAGAAATCCACAAATATTTGTTACATAGCTGATGTTTAAATAAAAGTTTCAGAACATTCCAGAAAATCTGTGAAATTATTAGACATTCCAAACTCCTGAACAAATATGTGATAGGGATATAAGGATAAAGACATATTTTGAGAATCCATAAAGAAACAGGGTAGCAAGCAGGAAGTGCTTTAATTATGAACTGCATGGTGGAAATACAATTTAAAATATCAGGGCTGTGTTTTGTGACAGACTGTCAGGTATGAAAGAACTCTACAGTAGGATAAGTAACATCAATTATCTTCTTGGAATTATAACTTTTCATTCCTTGTTGACCAGTTAAGCAAGCTACCTTACTTGGACAATTTCACTTGGAATGTGTGAGTCTTTCCAAATACTGACAATTTTGTTATACACAGTGAAATTAAAAACTGTGCAAAAATGGTGTATAACTGTGATCTATGAATTTGTGTCATGAAGGTCTTGAATTTTTTTTTATTATTTGGTTTTTTTGTGTATTTTTTTAAATCAATATTATATTTTAGCATTTTTCTCACTAGGGTCACTGTAGATTTGACAAAGGCTATAAGTGACATTTTCAAAAAAAATAATCATTTGCCCAGTTCTGTTCCAGTAAGAGTATGTAATAAAATTTCTTTGTCTTTCAGGGCAAGGCTTTACCTATTCTTTTAAAAGTCTGCCTTTTGGCTTCTGCATTTTCTTTGGCAGTAGGAGAAGAAAAAAGCAGTAGAAAATTCAGTGGAAGCAGAATCTTAAGTAAGACTGAGGGTGTTTTTAAGAATCTTGTTCATAATCTTTAGTAAATCAACAGTAATTGCAAAGATGAATAGATTTGTTGTTAGATAATGAATGACATAATCTCAAGAGATCTGTTCCTCTAAGTCTGGCTGGGTTTCCTACATAATTTTGGACAGCTCGTTAAACCTTCTGTCTTCATCCTCAACCAGAAAACAAATAAAACAGAACAAAATTTAACCCCCCCCCAAGAATTATTAAAATATCTCTTAAAAAGGAGCAGTGATAATAAAATTCATTAGTGTCTTTGATACACTCAGATACTATTGTCACAAAGAAAATACAGGCACAGTACACAACATGTAGTTTCCAAACCAATCACAGCAAATATTGAGGATGCCTTGAAGTTCCAGAATTCTGTTCAGTAATTGATTGCTCATACGGTTAATGATTTGACGACCAACTGCTCTTAGGTATAGTCACAATTTATTGCATCAACTATTGCTTAAACTGGAGAGAGATCCAATGATCTTCTAACATTTGGCTCAACATGGTTATAAGATCCAAGAACACAATTATGTATATCATCATTTTTAATTTGCCATTAAAGACTTACCCAGTGCAAGTCTACAACTTCCGATGACTGGTGTTTAAAAATTGATGAGATCTGTATCCAACACTTAATCAGCAGGAGAAAAGAGAAAGAAATACTATCTATAATATGGGGGTGGTATTTTTTTTTTTCGGAGGCTGATTTATAATCTGATATCTTTGCATTAATCTCTGTCACTATCTAAATACCTCTTCAGAGTCTCATTTATAATAAAAAAACATAAAGGAATTAATATATTGAGATAGCAAACAAAACCTCACACATTTACATATTCCTTTACATTCATATTTACAGAAATGCTGAAATCTGTCTCAAACTCATTCAACGAATGAAAGCCTAACACTTGCCTGTAATCAGATTTTACACATATCCACTGAAGTTCTCCTACAACATCTTGTATATACTTAATGGTTTGAGCAGGTTTTGGGTGGAGCAGCACAAAATCATTAGTTTAGTGAAAGAGTTATTTTTCCTTTGCTTCTCTGTCCTCTCTTTTCCATCACGCTTTACTGGGTCTTCTGTAAGACTGCCTTTTGGATATTACTTTTCTTCTATTTAAATACTACCAAGGTCCTCCTTCAAATCAGTTAATAATTTCAGCAGCAGAATTGTCTGACAGGCTGACCATCCAAGGAAGATTTAGTTACCAGTAACCTCAAATTATTTTCCTGATAGTATGTTTTATTTCTTAAAATAGAAAAAATCAATTGCAAATTAATGGGCAACAAAGACACAAGGCCTTCTTGGCTTTGGCTATCAGGAGTATGGAAGACATCTCCACCTGACAACATCTTTCCTTGCACCAGATTAGCCTTCCTTTTGTGGCATTCTTATTGCAACTCATTATATCTTGGAGCTGGTAAAATTATCTTATTTACAGTAATGTGTATTCTATGGCCCTGTACTGCCTGCATTTTGATAGCTTGCACACCTACATACAAGATTGGAAGGTTGAATAAGATAATAGATTTGCATTTAATCATAAGACTCTTCAACTACCTCATAATTTCTTCCTTTCCATCATTTTTCCAGGTGCATCAGAAGCACCAGCAGATATTTATCACATACATAGCAACAGTCTTTCTGTATCTGCCAATGGCAGAAAGTATGGATATGTGAAATTTTAGTAAGAGGAAAGCTACTAAGTTGAGTTTCCTAAAAAATTAATTTGCCTGATTAATTTTTTAATAAAAATTGGACATATTTATTAACAGACAAAAAGGGATTGATTTAATGTAAAATTGACTTTTAAAATAGAGCTATTTTAGCTGGAAAAGATACTACTTTAAAGCACTGTCATCTCTGTGACAAACAAGTTTTACCACTGTGAATTCTGTTGCTGAGAAAGAGTAGTAAACCTGAAACCTGAGCTGTAATGGCATTTCATCATAACAGCAAAACTTAGTTTGATGAACCATTGTTATTTTGTCTGCTTGTTTTTCTTTTCAGAAAGTGTCAGAAACATTGCTAGCAAAGGTTTTTACATAAAAACATGATTTTTATACCAAAATTAATCAAATGTGGCATTATAAAAATGCAAAGGAGTGTTAATGCCCGATGTGGAGCAGTGTGTCTCCATGTCACAGACACATTCAGTAATGAATATGACGAAGAACGGAGTGTCAAGCTGTTCCGTGAGTGGGTCAAGTCAGGATCTGAGGGTGACCCTGTGTGGGCTGTGCTTTCACCAAGTATGCGCAGTCCTGTTGGGGTTGAACACGGGGTGCAGAGGTGGGGATTGGTAACAGGGTCCATTCGTAGTCCCTGACATGACGAGTGATGAACCACATCTGGGATCCCTCCAGAAGCCAAACTGCAGGGAAAAAGGAGAAGGGGCCAGGAGATGAGCTACTGTGTAGGGTCAAGGGTTCTATACAGGGGACAGGGACAGGAGTAGGAACTGGCAGTCCTGTAGTGTTGATGGGGCAGGAGCAGGGGCAGGCTCCAAGTGGGGCTGGGCAGGGCCATGAAGGTTTGTTCGTGCCCTCGGGGCCCTAAGAACTTTGATCAATGTGCATCTGTCAGTGTCACATTGTGGAATCAGTGCTATCATCCTTTCAGCTATGAAAACAACAAGAATGCTGTTTATGTGGAAGGTCTTTTCCTCAAAGCCGTGGAGTTTTTCATTGGAACACTATAAAACAATCCCTAACAGATGGTGAAAGTCAGGGCACATTGGCTGTATTTTGTGTTCTCAATTCCCTTGTTAGCTAATGGATTTGTATTCAATTAAAGATGAACTATCAGCAAAAAAAAGCCAAAAAGCAGCACAGCCTTTCAGTTTTCAGTGAACTCTTTAAAAATACTGTAATAGAAGTCTCATGTATTTAAGATAATTTGCTTTTTAAAAGAATTAATAAAGGAAATTGCTTAGTGCAGTGGCTCGACTGTTTTTGCTCTGAAATAGCAGAGCTTCTATCTGTTGCTTTATTGTTTCATAAACATAAAAGGCTGACTCCAGTTTGCTGCTCCATCAGCATTAAAGGACCATTTTTCAGGCTTCAACTCATAAAATGCCTTTTTACTGTTTTAAGTAAATCACTAAATTAGTGCTTAAAATGATATTTAGGTGACTAAAGAAGGATCTATATCCAAAATTTTTATATTTGACTGTCTAAAATCAGGAAGGATAAATAAATCCCTAGTTAAGAGACAGTTACTCAAGCAGAAGTGGGCTGATCTTCAAAGCTGAAAAAAATCAGTGAATGTCCCTGAAATGATTTAGATAGGCATGCACATTGCAGGATTAGGCCTTCAGAAAATCAAGAATTTTGTTCTGCTGCCTACATTTTTCTCCTAAACTTTCTTCCCTTAGCCATTTTTTGAAAACAGTAGCAAAAAATATATAAATCCTGAAATAGGGAGCTAACAAATAGTTGCTATAATGCAAATAAATGAAGTATTTTTCTCATGACAAGGAAAAGGTATATGAATTCAGGTTCACCTGTGGTTGGGATTCGTTTTGCTCAAACCTAGGTATCAATAAAGTAGGTCCCTCCATTTGGAATTAGTTGTCTAGTGTCCCATTGCAGATGACGGAGGTCTAGTCAATATATTCACTGGAGTTTAGGTTTAAGTCCATTGACTAGATATGGAGGTTTAATTTAGAATGAGGTGAATTATACTTCAGTTTCCTCACTTATCAGCTCTTTGCCAGCAATACGGGATGTCAGGTGATTTTAACATTGCAGTTGCCAAAATTTAGTTAGATTAACCCAGTCAAATCATAATATTTAAAACTTAATGAAGTTATTCCTCAGTGACAATGGTATGAGAAAAGAAATTATAATTCTTTGTCAATGTATAATGTAATACTGGATCTTTTCTCTTTACTTTATAAAAGCTTCTCCAAAATCAGCCAAAATGATGTCCTTAAAGAAACCAACTTACGAATTTCACTTTTTCTTTCTTTTACCCAAGAGTACTCTCAACAAGAGTTGAGCACATTTGATTTTAAGAGAAAAATGAAAAAATCATTATTAAATTGTTCAGATATTTTTCCATTCTTTAACAGCTTTGTGATGTGGTCAGCAGACTAAACAGACATAATTTTCTATTCACCTCTGCACAATTGTTTGATTGTTAGATCCTGCCATGGCAGCAATTCACTACTCGATTCAGGTATCAAAACTACATTTATTTGTCCTGTATCCAATACTATAACAGCAAAATGGAGTGTTGTAGGGCAGTCATGAGTGATGTCTATGAGGATGGAAAAGCTAAGCATAATTTTTGCCTTGGCATTTGAATTGAAGAGAGAAGAATAGATGATCTCTGGAAAGTATTTATGACATCTGGTGTTAGTTTACAGGTTAGATAATGTCGTCTTGTGTAAATGAGTGTTTGGCTATGGTTCAGTCTTCATTCTAGGTTTATTAGCTTGTCTTCAGGTTGGGCTGTACACATTATCATGTTGATTTACTACATTTTATTTTTATTTTTATTTTTATTTTTATTTTTATTTTTATTTTTATTTTTATTTTTATTTATTTTTATTTTTATTTTTATTTTTATTTTTATTTTTATTTTTATTTTTATTTTTTTATTTT
>Ga0065711_1033683_pt1 | contig 25024 bp, 10 predicted proteins | sample Hoacrofraction12_FD_59098 | JGI IMG/M metagenome (GOLD analysis project Ga0065711, IMG submission 59098) | Hoatzin crop microbial communities from Cojedes, Venezuela - Epithelial fraction 12 v2 (version 2) | ecosystem: Host-associated > Birds > Digestive system > Esophagus > Crop | place...
CTGAGGGTGACGGAGCACTGGAACAGGCTGCCCAGGGAGGTTGTGGAGTCTCCTTCTCTGGAGATATTCAAGACCCGCCTGGACAAGGTCCTGTGCAGCCTGCTGTAGGTGACCCATCTTTGGCAGGAGGGTTGGACTAGATGACCCACAGAGTCCCTTCCAGCCCCTACTATTCTGTGATTCTGTGATTCTGTGAATTGGAGGCATCTTCTCCAGAACATCAGTTCTAGCATATCCGTCATCTATCTGCTAAAACCTATTAAAAAGTGTCTAATTGCATTTGCAGCTTCCTTATTTGGATCACTGACCTTTAGCTATACGTTTGGGACCATTGTCTCTCTTCACACCAGGTCTGTGATGCCTGTTGGAAGATGGCATCAATTATAACTCTCTATCATAGATTAGTCTTGATCAGCTGTTTGATTTTCTTATTTCAAACCCTAGAGCTATCATGTTACCAAAATCTAGCTTTTGTGATTGTCTAGAACTGCCTGATTTTCCCTAAATTTTCTATAATGTGGTTTGTTGAGAGAAAAGCTTAGCTAACTATTCATACTTGAATTGAGAATTCAACATGATTGCCCTGTGAGTGTGCGCCTGGGGGGAAGCAAAAATAAGATTGCTACTCGGAAAGATGAAGTGATTGAGTTCAGTGCCTGAGGCCACAAACCTCATTTTTGTGACTGTTAAAATGTAGGACTAACTGAAAGCAAACTTGTGAATTAGTTGATGCATTTTTTCTTTCTCTATAAAAACTAACATTATACATTCTACCTGGGAGATTTATATCTCCTGTAGCAAAAAGAATGCCACCAATCTAAGCCTACGATCTGGAACATGATCAAATGATCTACAGCTCACAAGAACTTAGTGAACAAAGAGTTTGAAATTTTGTCTAATGTACTTCTCAATACAATGGGTATGTATTAAGGGCACATTGCTCACATGAAATACTGTTTGGGATCCCAGAACTAATGGTACATGGCTGAAGAAGTTGACAGAACCAAAAAGAAACTTCTGTGTGCTCTCGCCATGAACGTTGCTCAAAAATGTGTACTGCCTTGATACTGTCACAGTAACTCCTGTTATAGATGAACCTCTGTAAGTATTAGGTTAAAGATAAGCAAGGTCAGGGCATTCAAGTTCCATTGAATTGTACAGTGCTATCATTTACAGACATTGCTTTTGCAATATTTCTAATAAGTAATGTAGCCACCAAGATCCTGCTAGTGATAACCTTACATACCACATACAGAAATGTTCATTGTGGGTTGTTCTGTGATGAACCAGTGCTTGTTCAAAAAGTGAATCTGTCTCTGACTTTCAAAAGAGGTTGGCCACATCACAACAGCAATCCCACTTTGTCAAGCTTCAGCAGATTACTAGGGGCTAAGTGCTGGGCTCTAGACTATTGTCTGAGTCATGTTTTCAACAGTGGGCACTTAGCAACACAGTACGATGTCTTCAACAAGACATCTTTATAGACACTCCTACATAAGTAGGTGTCACCTTCTTAAGTCCCCACTGTAAAACATGATACATTTCATGAACAATAACAGATCAGGCAGTGCTGGACCCTGGCAGAATGTTAAGTGACTTGAGCAAGAAACTACCAGAAGTAAATATGCTCTCAACAATACTCAAAAGCTTCTTGTTTTATCACTTTCTGAGAAATATTGCCTTTATTTACTGGTCTGAATAAGCTGAGAACTGGTGGAGCAAAACTGAGCTGATTAAAGTCTAGTTACTCTTTTGACTGGGATTTGGAAATCCCAAGAACTGTTGGTTTCAGGGAGCTCAATTTATCGTGTCTAAAGGCACAGGAGAGATGGGATTTCATTTAAAATAGGAAACATTGGCTACTTTTAAAATATCCCCTAAACATAACCCCATTACCAGGGAACTCTGCCAATGGAAAAGATTGTTTTGTGTTGTTTTGTTTTGTTTTAATTTTGTCTTCTAGAGCTTGCTGCAGTGGTAGGCTAGTCCAGAAATTAACAAAAGCACCTACAAAAAAAGAAAATGTGAGTGATGAGTTGGGGACAGTTCAGCACGAAGTCTGTTTGTGCCAATGTATTTCCATGCTATTTTAAAAATATCCATCCATTGTGGAACTAGTGGATTTACAAGCTACTAGAGAGGTGGTAATTTTATATCAGAAAGTAATATGAGCCTGTGTTGGGGGCACACAGCAGATTATGGGTAGGAACCATCATTGCAAGTGTGAAGTTGTTCTGAAACAGCCAGCTTTCCTTTACAAATACTGAGATGTAAAGCAGAGGAGTTTTTGTCCTTGTAAAAAAAATTCTCAAATAAACCATATCATATTATTGGTTCTGTTTGCTTTTATCTGAAAACAGAAATATCAAACACAGTTTATCAAAAGTAGGATCTTACTTCATTGCCATCAGCACAATCCTCATTTATGATCATGGCAGCTGTTCTACCAGCACTATGAAGAAGTTTCATCTAGTTCAGGAGCTGATTTTAATCTCTACCTGAAGTATGGATCAATAAGTGAATTATGGGATGGAATGATTGACACAGCAAGCAATATGGTATTAGAAAGCAGGATTTGAAAGCATTGTTAAATACAGAATGCAATGACTAAGTGTGAGCACGATGATTAATAGTGTAATGTATCAGAGGAAAGAAGAATTGTTAGCATAGTAGGAAGGGAAAAACAGATTCTCATCTGATGTACACTGTCCAAACCCAACGGAAATTATGGAAGCTCTGACTGTTTATGACAGCCAGGAGTCTGTCCTGAGGAGAAACAGAGTGAAATTAAGGAAAAAAAAAATTAAACTTTAGCTAAATATCTGAATAAGAATCCTGACAGCATGATTCCTTAAATTGAGAAACAGTCTCCCAAGGGAAATGCTGAAAGCTTGAAGTCTGGACATATATGGAATTAGATTAGGCAAAGCATTTGAAAAAATATACCATGGGGACAAATTTGTACTGGAGGGGAGATGAATTAGACAGTCAAATAAGTCTTTTTCACACATTCCTTTAATTACTTAAAGCTGATTGTATAAAGAAACAAAAGAGCTTGGCAGTGTTTTTGCAGATATAGTTGTCCGTTGGCCCTGAAACAGTGTTGAGTGGGTACTGTACCCAGATGGAAAGGTTCCATTACTGAGAATATGGCATATATTGTCTTCAGCTGGATCTAATGTTTGTTATGAAAAGACTTTTTTCTGCATATAATAACAAATAGTGAGAATTCAAAGCCATTAAATCAGGATGTTTCCGTGGGTGTCAATGGGATTTGACAGCTGGCCATGAAATACATTTTTTTTTCCCTATGATGGTGTTGTCATATAGGAGTCATATTAGGCATCTAGAACTAGAAGGCATTCTCATCTTAAGGTACTAAGGAAAATGCCCCTTCTTTAAATTAAAAATGCAAGTTAGCCTTTATATGAGAGAAGTACAGCATCCAGCCCCCCCCAAATACTTTCATTTTCATATAAATATGTAACCATAATTTGTTCAACTCACACCAAGCTATCAAATTTTGTGGTGGGCTATAAACTTGTTGAGTCATTAGCCTGGCTGCTTAATGGAGGAAAACTAAGTTCCTGTTCCTGCATAATGCCACTTATTCACTGTAGACATTTGCATCACTAGGAAACGATAAAACCTCATCCTTCATAATGAAGTTCTGAGCTGACAAAGAGGAAAATATAGTGTTGCGGGACAACTATGAATATAAAACAAGCTTAATAAAGAAGTAGTGACAAATTATATTATGCAAAATGCAATGCAATAAAAAAAATGTTACTGACTCATTGGAAATGTTATAAATAATCTAAATAGTTTGTAACTGTCAAAGCTATGAAATATATATTCCTTAAAAAAATGAGGTACAGAATAGATGCCAGTTTAATTGCCATCATATTTTGACAAGCATGGAGAACCTTGTATCCATCTAATTTGCTGAATTTAGCTCACTTGCCTAGGATTAAATGGTGGGGGGAGCATTATTAGTCTGCTTTTTCAACTCCTTGGTGCCCCATCAAAAACTACCTACCCTAGCCATTTTAAAGTATTGTTTTCCATATGAGATCACCATTTACAGTTTGCATTAAGATCTCAGGCCAACTGATCCTTATAAAGTAAAGAGAATCTCTGATATGAATGTTTGATAAAATCATGCACTGCCTTCTTAAAATCAACATTCTTTTTGGACAAATAAACACACTGTCTGCTCTATCTCTATGGGTCAGCAAGGGCATGAAATCCTATTAGGACAGCTCTTTATATTACAAAAGACTTTCTCCAATCTGTGTGTCCAAATGACTCACTTTCTGCTCTTCCAAAAATTTCATTTTACAGAAAGGAAAAAGTCACCAGCATTTCAAGTATTGCTGGCAGCTCAGATAATAATGGCTTAGATTCTATTTCTGTTGAAGTCTCAATGATTCCAATAGTCCCAGTGACTTGAATAGGAGCAGCTTTGAGGCTTGCATAACCAGAAGCATTTCTATTCATGAAAACATTTGCAAAATTAACTGCTAGTATGATCAGATCCTCACTTCAATGGAGATTTCCCTGCTGACATAGGCACTTGTTTAATTGTATGCTGCTTGTACTCTAAATGCAAAATGTTCAAGATGCTTGAACCAGTTACTACATCTTCTTGCGTATGAGGCTGGTAGGGACGAATGATACATTTAATAAACTGCTAAGAGGTCTGTGGAAAATCATAGTGCCTTCAAAATGCAAAATTTGACATACTTTGTTAATGATTTTGATTTAGTTAGTTTTTATATGAATAACAGACATCACAAGTTGGAAATCAGACTTTGGCTTTTCAAAGTGAGACGTTTTCTTCTGGAGAAAATCTATTTTAAACTTGCTCTCTGTTTTCCAGAGAAAATGATAGTCATGTCTTTATACAAACATAGAGTTTGATGTTTAATGTTTGGAGTTTTAGAAAAAATACACATAAAAAGTCTGAACTATTTTCCAAGTATTTTTTAAGGAGTGTGGTGATTTTTACTGTCTAATTGTTATGATAGTCAACAAGTCAGTGTTTCGTTTCTGACACACAAAACTCAAAGTAAGCAGGTTGGTTTTAACACACTCGTGAGCCTAGTCGGACTTTTACCCTTTTCACATTTGGAATAAGCTGTACAAAATTTTCCATTATGCAACAGGATTTGGAGCCACTCTGTCTGCTTTGCTCTCTTTGGTCATGTCCAATAACTGATGTTTCCAATAACTCATTTAAATTGCCAGCTCTCCTGGGCAAAGCACCAGTCATTGTGATCATCTCTAAGGCTTGCAAATCTTCTCTTTAGTTTTAAAATGCTTCATTTAGCACGTTTAAGGCACAAATAAGCATTTACAAAACAAAAATTAAGTGATTTTTAAGCCTGAAATGTGGCTGTTGAGATTCCATCAGAGAAGAAAAGAATCCAAATTGGCCACATTTTGGCTACTGGCAAGTGAGGAAAACTTTCCTGCCCTGCTGTTTCAGTCCATAATATGGATATGAAACAAGCGGTTGCTAGATTTTTCTAATCCGTTTTATAACAATAACTTCCACTTCTATCTAGGGACTCTCCATCCCTTCAATGCCAAAAAAGCAAGTGATTCAGATCTGATAAGAACTGTGCTAGACAACAGAAGGACTAGTTGCATTTTCCCAGAGCGTACTCCCTAGACCTTTTTCAGAGGCCATAAACAGCATAGTCTACAGACATAATCCTTGGCCAAATAGGATACATGGTGGTATTTAGAAGGTTGTAAAATCATCTTTCATAGCTGCTGCCTGGTCAAGGATCTATCATAAGGCTTGAAATGAGGAAAAAATCATGAAGACATTTTCCAAAATGCCAAATGAAGGGAAAGGAGACTAAGCTGCACCAAACTATCCTATAACTTATGAGACATACAGGACAAGGCCTGCCTGATCCAGATAAAAAGCTTGAGGATGGTTGTCCACAGACACCAAAGACTTCTTTCACTTTTTGCAGGCATCAGTTTTTCCTCTCACTTTTTGATGTTGTATAATTCAGCAGTGGAAAGAGCAATAGATTGAGATAGTGACAAGCTATCTAGTTCAGAGCACTCAGACATTATAGGTTAGTGCTGGTTCAAAAGATAGTTGGCTACTTTTGTGTGCTTTATCCTCCTTCTTTCAGTACAGGTTCCACACTGACCCTCAAAAACTTTTCCTCACTCAATTCTGACTCTGTTCCCACTAAGAGATTTTAATCTGTTGAACAGATGATTTCTGGCAGAAATAAATTAACATTTGTAGATGCCAAAAGTGGCAGTTCCAAAAATATAGTTAAGAAGAGGCCTGGTTTACTTTCACTTAATTCACTTTACGCTAGCCTGTGCTGCAGTAGGTGTCCCAGTCTGGTTTATGCCAGGACTTCAAGGTTAATTAGGCACAGTTGCAGAAGCTTGTTCAGAGATTCTTGTGTCAGAAATTCCAGTATGTTTTCACTATTTTGATTTCCTACTTTTTGTGCATCATAGAGTGTATTGGTTAGAGACTTAAATACTGGGGGTCTCCTGTTAGGTGGAAATATTTTGTGCTCATAGGTTCTGTGGGACCTGTCTCAAATCTTCTCCTCAGTACTAAAGGTTCATTGGATCCCTCCACAATGGAAACAAGAGGAAGAACATGAGCATGACTGCTAGAATTGTCTCTCATTATTCAGCAAGAAATTATTTTTTGAAAACCAGAGTCATCTGAAGAGGTCTTCTCTTTGCTTGCATTAACCTTTACATCGTGTTAATATGACATCATTATGTTACATAATTTGTTTCTGTTTCTGTCATCTGGAAAGGCCTATGGTGATGCTCCCCTGTCCCAGAATGACAGAAGTACAAATTGTACCAACTGTGCTGGCGAGGTGTCAGTTTTGTGTTTCTAGGAACACCCTGGACTTAAGCCTTTACATCTGCTGATCATCCTCATCTCCCATTTCATTTTATAATTTACTGTTTCTTTACAGAATGTTTAATCTATATAAAGGCACAGATTTTATGCCAGAATTTGACATGTCAGTCTTTTCTGTATGTCTCTCCTTTTCTCTCAGTTTAAAATCTACTTGATTTGGCTTTTCTCTGTATAGTGACTATTTTTTCTCAAATGGGGAAAAACCACAAAACTAACCCACTGAAAAGAATAATTTCAGAATAAATCCTGCTATGAGAAGGGAGTTATATCCATTTCAGCATTACTTGGTTGTAACCCTACAGTTTGGTTATAACAGCACTCTCTCAGTGTACAACACCAATTCAAGGCTGATTTTCTTTGGATAAGAACTGAAGTAGATCTCACAGAGTTCTATGCATTGCTGCTACCATTCAGTTATGATTAGAAAGACAGCAGTAATTTAGGCTGCTATGACTGCTATTCAAGCACACAGATTATCTTCACTTCTCTCTGAATGAATGTACGTAATCGCTCTTCTCTTTGACTGTGCTGCTGGATTGCAGTTCTGTTGTTCACGAATCATACTAAACCACGAAACCCCTAGCAGGGTGTGATTGTCTGTGGTTTTTCTTCATCCAGGCAAGGGGAGATACTTGGAGCAAGCCCAAAGAAATTCTCTAGGTTAGGCTTGTTATTGCTTGTCCCCAAAACACATAAAATTCAGAGAAGAAAATAAAGAAAAAACATCTGTGCATGTACCACATTTTAGTACTACTCCCTTAACTGATAAGCAGCTTCCACTTAGCTCAAGCGCCCTTCAGCCTGCAACTGAGTGAGAGAAGACTGCAGTAGCTCCTTCACTTAGGGCTTGGCTTGTCAGGAACCGTGTGTAATACACTTGGGCTGTTCCTATAAGACTGGCATAGCTTGAGCCTACCCACCACTGGCACAAGACCATCTGATGAATGCCACAGCATTAAGTGTATTAGATGTAGATACGAAGTGTAAATGTGAGGCTTCAATGAACGACACACGTCCCTTTAGGATAGGCTTGTACAAACCGAATGCCTGCGTGTGCCTATACAACCAGTTGACACCAAAAGAGAAGCCAAGAAATTGGCTTATAGCTTAAGTTTAAAGAAAAAGAAAAAGAAGAAAAATAAAAGGAGAGACGATATCTCCTTTCTTTTTTCGCAGGCTATATTCTAGTGGATTCCTTCATCCTTCTATGTCACAGTGCTATCTGTCATACACTACTATTATTGCTAATAGATGTTTATGCACTGTACAGGCTACAGTTTACCGTTTCTGTTCACGTTCATGACTTTAGACATAACCTGTGAAATGTAGAATAGCCAGGTTAGTCAGTGTGGTACAATTCAGGTGCTATAGTATTTGCAAAAGAATATGCAATCAAAAAGCATCAATAAAGTGTAATTGACATCACCCATTGCATCTCATTGAATCAAGAATTATCCTCTGATTGATGCAGAGTGATGTGCAATCACTTGTAATTGATTGGAATTCATTCAGTGTAGAATGACATGTTGAGTAATTGCTACTGAGAAATAAAGACTGGTTAAAGCTAAGAGGACAGGCTTCAGATAGTCCATATATTTTTCACTTTTTGGTTCCTTCAAACATTTATGAACATTATAGGTTTTGTGTTACAGCTTATTGTTTCTGTACATTGGACTTCAAAAGTTGTGTACTAGCCTAGCTTTATGAATTCACTGTAAAATAGAAGTGCGTTACATCTTTAGGTTAGTAAATGAAAAAGCTGGGGGAGAAGTTATTCTAAATGCTTTGAATCTTGAACAATCAGACAGCATAAAATGTTGATGCATGTCCATAGTAAAACCTTTTTTTGTGTTCACAATGAATAAAGGTAGGATTTTCTAATAGGTATAGTACATTTAATACAAGTATTTTATGCTTGTTTTTAGTAGAAGAAGAGGAATTCACTGAAGTTCATAAGTTGATTCTTTCCTAAGGTAATATTTTGGTGCACCCATAGTTTTAGGGAGTGTTTGGGAGGGACGGATACTGTAGATCAGCAATGCAGGGCCAAACTTTCTTGTCTGTGTCTCTGGTGAATTCATGTTCTCATTATATGACTTGTAGCATTCAGATTTCAACAGGTTTCAGACAACATATGCCGAAGTATTGAGCCAAAAGATAGAAACTGGATTTGGTTTTACTTCATTTTGCAGAATGTGGCATATATATTATCTTCTTCTTTTATTTTTGACCATCAGTGATTTGTAGCAAACTTCCATTTAAGATACCTTTAGTACATGTGTACATGAGGCAATTTCACCACAGAATCTCATGTAACAACTTTACTGCATTTTTCTAATGTATGTTTAGCCCACACAACATAAATCAATCCAATACTGTCTTCTGCAGAGTTCTAATGTATTCAGCACCCAGTAATAATCATACTATGCATGAAAATTTGCACGAAAGAGATTTCCTTTATTTTCAATAGAACTAAGCCTTTAAAAATAGCATCCAACCAAACAGTAAAAATCCTGCATTTTTTTATGTTTATGAAAAGTCCAAATCCACTCTGTTTGCAAGTGACTCATCTTCCATCTTCTGAGTGCAAGATTTACAGACGGCTGTTCATCAAAGACACACCATCCTGACCAGAAAACGCTGGCAAGTTCGTGAATAGCTTGCCTTTTTGCCATTTTTCCCATTGCAAGGCCAACTTTCTCCCTTTTATGTACAGGCAATGAACACATAGATTCTAAAAATCTCTAAAAATTATATGAAAAGTCTGGTGCGTTGTTGAAAGTTATTTTCATTTCACAAATAAAAATTTGAATATTCATTTATAGCATTATTTTTCCCACTTGGTTGCTTGCTTCTTTGTATGCACGGACATCTGAATGCATTTTAAAAAAATTTCTCTCATCTGATTTGAGTTAAAATGTTGCATGGCTTCAAGAGCAGAATGGATGAATTTAGGGTTATTAGATGTATGTTATAAATGGCACTGAGCTCTGAATGCCCTAAGTTTAAGAAGATTGAAGTGTGTTAGTGAATCATATCTGCCTACACCACTCTTACTCTCTTCCCAAAACTGGAAACAGGATGTGGGACTAAATGGACTTTTGACCTGATATATTCTGGCCAATCCCGTGTGTATTTAGACCATCTTCTGATCTCCAACAGCCCACTAGTTTTATAGACCACAGAAACATTGTTCCTTTTGCTTTTCTTACTACATCAATATTAATGAGATGTAAAGAAAGAGAAGGCTTTAGGAGAAGTCAGGATATATGAGGGGAGCATTGACATAAAAGTATTTGTGGACATAAAAGTACCTGTGAACATAAAAATAAATAGAAATATTTTCAGTACACATAGCCAGTCAGAAAGGATTTTTTCTAAAGATCTTCCATACTGGCAATCCAACGAGAAGAAAGGAGAAAGAGGCATAACAGATTAGTAGTACCAAAACCAGAGGTTACCCTCAGTCTCCTTCATTCTCTACAAATCTCCAAGAAGTCTTCAGGCTTTCTAAATTCCAGTAGTTTTCTGTATTGCAAGTAGATTGGAAAAGAGTATTTGTAAAGTGGTAAATTCACACCTGGCTGCGGCCATATCCTTCTCCTATTTTAGGATTAAGATAGTGCTAGTGGAAGGTATCTGACCGAATCAGAAAGTATGCTAACATTAGCAGAATGTTGCTAATTCAATGCAATATACTCAAAAAAAAACTCCAAAACCTTGAACTGAGTCAGTAGTTGTTGTTACTTCCTGCTGTGTCATTTCTCTCTTTGTGCATTATAATGAACATTTTGAGGAACTGAGCAAATAAATGGCTAATATGCTGTTACCATAGGACCGAACCACCTTAAGAAGAGTTTTCCATCCAGTACAAGAGGTTCCCCCACACTGTAGAGCTAATTCCAGTTTCAACAGAGATCATTTTATTATAAGAGCACAAGATGACTGTGGAAGTTGGAGACAAGGACACTGAGGGTCTTTTCCAGATGCATATGCAGTACACAAACAGCAAGCATAGGCGGCCGTCAGTGTTATAGGACCTTACACTACTACACCTGCTCACTGAATCACCCTGTCATGGGGTGAAGCCTATCCTGAAAATGGTGCCCCCAGATACAAGACCTTGACTACTCCTGCCCAGTTCCAGTTGACTGGATTAGTTTTAGATGAGCTGGAAATACAGTAGCAGTAGACAAAATATGACTTCACAACTATTGCTGAGTTCACAGCTTTTGCATCATATTTGGAGCAGGAGGCTAGAGAGTGAGAAAAAAGACAGTGACAACTGCTGCTTGGCCATAGGTATGAAGGAAGTCAAAGAGACTGGTGCAAGGCTACATGATTAGCAAGGCCATTGGTGGACTATGACTACAGTCTAATTCAGAAGGAAAAAAACGGTTAAAAAAAAGTCCCTTGTTGGGTGAATGCCATACGTGGCTATCCAAGACCATGTGCAAACTGGAGACCAGGAGACACCGGCACATATACAAGCCAAACAGTAGGGCATGGACCTGGCACATTGACCAGTCAGGGAGAGAGTTCTGCTTGGTGGGTCCCTGCTGTGCAGGTCTAAACCGGGCAGAAGGCTGAAGTCCTGGTTTATGTGTGCGTGTAGTGTGTGTTGTAGAATGAAAATTGCCATCCATCTTCTATACTTGTCCTGCTAAGTAAATAAGTTTTCAATTATATGACCCTGGATGGCATGGGTGCATTCTGGAAGCTATCTCACCCCACTGAATTTCCTCCCAAATCAAATAAATCACTGGTCAGGTACTCTCCTGTTCAGTGGGGATGTGGGATCTTGTTGGATGTTTTATCTCAATTTTTCTGTCTCTGTTTTTGTTTCTGCTTTTTTTTTTTCATCATGTTAGTGGTTTCCTACCTATGCATTAACTCTATTTGCTTCCACATGTTGCTGATGTACAGGATATATATATATGTGTTTGTTAAGATTGAGAATTTATCCTAGTTTAAGATCCAAACTTTGTATCATTCAACATTTTTATATTAACAGGTTTATATCAACAAGTTAGTTCCATATTCTGGAATTTCATATGTCAGTAAAACCCACTATTTTATGTCTGCAATTTTCAGGAGAAAAAAATATAGTTTAAGCTACAGAAGCATGAATGATGAGGAAGACTTTTTGTTTGTGTGACTTGACAAGATACTTCTTGACATGGTTTATATGGATACAGCTTACTTGCTTCGTGCTGGAAAAAGAAGAAAAACAGAATTGGGGGAGAGAAGGATCAGCTATAAATGTTACTGCTTGCCTTTCAGGAAAAAAAAAGGAAAAAAATTCTGACATTGTTTTAACTTTATTTTTATTTTGCTAAACCATGAAGGATGATATAACAATTCTGTGTGGGCACACTGAGCAGTAATCATCATGGACTAGGTTGAAGGAACATACCTTATTAAAGGAAAAAAAAAAATCTCATTTTATATTACCAAATAAGTTTCATCACCCAGAGACTACACATTTAAACGTTTTTAAATGTAATGCTCATTTCTAATCTGAAACTCAATTACTAGATTTTCTTCTGACTCAGATCAAGGCTGAAAACAGACTTTCTTCAAAGTGTGTTTGAAGTTCCCAGAAAAGTTCACTCCACTGACTTTTGCTGTTCAGATTTTTATGGTAATTATCATAAGATATCTGAAATTGCTTCTAGTTGTCATCTATCTATTTTCTGACAAAAATGGATGTTTAGCATTTCAATTATTTTCCCTCATCTTAGTTGGATGTTATTATTTTTTTCCTCTTTGTTACTCAACTTTCTAAAGATTTTCAGTTCAAAGTAAAAAGTTTGTTCCCCAGGAATGTGCAAAATGTCTAATCTTTCATTTGTCAGACATAATAGAAGAAAAGATCCCACAAAATGACTGTAATTATGAGCTGCTTGGAGTGCGTTCTGTGTCTGAAATACAGGTACAATAAGCTTGTGTGTAGTTAAGAGAGGTAGTCAAGATTTATAAGCCTGCAAATCTACCTCACTTTGGTTAAGTGAGAACATTGTGCCAAAAATGAAGTTAAAAAGAAAACGATCCCTGTTTGCTCAAGGCTATAATATGTATGTTCACCAGGAAGGAAAGCACTTTTCAGTCTGCTTGCACTACTGTATATACAAAATGAATTAGTTTCAGAAAAGTATTTTTCTTAGCTGGCATTTCTGGTGTTCCAGCGGACAACCATAAATGAACAAAAAAATTTTCCTAAGACAAAAAAAACAGTGAAACTATGATATATCAGTTATTCTAGAACATTGCTAATTGTATTGCTGGTTATATTCCACATTTGTTGTTGTTGTCCATAGTTCTAAAGCAAACAGTGTGCTGCAGAAACCTCTAGTCTTTAAATTACATCAAATAGAAACAGTTTTATTCTCAACACTATAGTGGCCCAGCTTTGGCCATCAAATATGTCAACATTTTCTGACAAAAGGCCACACATGGCTGTTGATCCTATATGTGAATCAAATCGTCCCAAGTGAATGAGGAGAGTTGACCTGCAAAAAGCTTCAAGGCTTACCAAGCTGCCATGTTTTCTGGCTCAAAGCATGGCTGACAAATGATGTGTAAGATCACAATCGACAGGGAAATTCCTCTTTCTCAGGTGGGGTTCTGTTTCAAAATAGATTAAAGAAAGTGAAGTCATAATGGAGACATATAACAACATAGTATAACGGCGTCATTAACTACAGTGTATTGACAGATGTTGCTTCCAGTTATTCCTTAAAGAACGAGCTTCCTCCCAAGCAGCATCCATTTGTGAACAAGTAGATGAAGACACAGCGGTGCAGTTTTGGGGGCTAGACATTTTGCTGTGGTCTTCCTTCTCACTAAAACACGTGAGGAAGTTGACAGAGAGACATAACAAATCTTGCATGTTTACAGATAATGTGTTATCCCCGCTGAAGTACGTGTAGGGTAAGAGTATGCTTCACTCTAGCCTAATTCTCAGCATTGTCCACTGTTCATGCCCTGTGAGTAGGCATGAAATTTGTTGGTATGCTTGGCTAAAAAAGCACAAAAATTATTTTCGCAGTTTTGCACTGTGAAGGAAGCAAAGGGTCTTCTGTTGTGTTTCTCATAGTTATTTGTAGTACATTCAGTCTCTGAAAGAGGTTTTGCTTCATAGTCTTTCTCAGCATATAACTTTCTTGGCACGTGTGCCACTGTTGCAAAACAGTTCAGTCCAAATCAGTCAAACAAAATGGAAAATGCCCATGACCAAATATACTGCTGTCTGGAAGGTGAGACATAGTGGAGCTGGCTTTCCTTGCCACTCCACGTTATCAAAACATTAACAGATGCTCTGCTGAATCTGGAATGATATACAGCAGACCTGTAGCAGCCTGGGGTAAGCAGCAAATAGAGGACAGCTGCAGATTGCCTTTACTTTGATGTAACTTCTTATGTCATAGTTTTCCAATGCAAAGAAATTCAAGGTGAGGTCCTCTTGTATATCCATGAATGTCCACTGACAAATGCACGAACACCAACTTATTACCAAGGTAATTCTTCAATCTCTATTAGCCAGTTCTGTTCTGTCAATTGGTGTAATTCTGTGTAAGAAACACTATTTTTACAGCATGTGCTTATCCATTTTCTTTCTTTGTTTTAGGTAATTTTGTGTAGCATAAATTATTTTATCCACCTGTTCTACATGACCTAATTCTTCAAGGCATGGACTATACTGTGCTTGCACATCATTGAGCACAGTGGAACCCTCAGTCCTCTCTAGGTTTGTTAGACAATAATAATTATAATCGATCACCATAGTGTATGAAAGTCATCGTTCTGACTAGGAACATAAACACCTCAGGCAAAAAAAAAATCTACCCACAACCCAAAACCAGTGCAACAACGAGGCTTTTGATGAGATTGAATATATAAATATCCTTATCCAAAGTTCATGCTCTGTACTTTCATTCCAAAGTCTTCCACTGGAAAGAGTCATGATTGTTAATTATGTGGGTAGCATCTGATGGGAGAACAAGCATCACCGCAAACTCAGAGTGAACACCAGCCTCACAGGTCCTCTCTGTGGTGCTTTATTTTCTATTTTATTTTACCTCTAGCAAAATACCTACTTTTTAGCTGAAGAAGTCTTGAAAATAGTACTGGGCATAGAGGCAGTTTCTTTCCCATTTTGGATGAAGCTGGCAACAAGGCAGAGTTAGGGATGGTTTCATAAAAGGCTAGTGTTAGAGGAACTTGAAAGGAATTTGATACGTGAAACAGGTACACGACATACAGTTGTCAGAGTCACAGACTGTTTGATCTCTGACTCCCCCATAGGCATTATAATTTGGTTTTATTTGGGGCAACATCAAAGATCTGTGGAAATTTGAGCTTCACATTATAAACATCAAAGTAGCCATAATTCTTGGTTTATTACAACTTTTAAAATTTGTTTATAGGGAAAGAATGGAAAGTTTATTAAAAATGTCCTCTTGATGCAACGGCTGGCATGTTGGAAATGCTATTAGTCAATGAATGAATAATGATCAGCAAAAGTACTGCTCAAGAGTAATGGAAACATACTCTGTGCAATAATATTTATACTTAACATTACACTGCCTGTCACTTGTACAGAAATGACTGTGTTGAAGAATTTCTTTCAGAATGAACTTTATTCCTTTCTCAAGACAGAGAAAATGTAGGCATGGCCCCAGCTCAAAAGTCCCTGGTGGATAACTGATTTAAGAAAGCCTTTGTGTGTTCACATACTGGAGACTTTTTGATTAAATCTGCTGCAAGGCTCTTGAACATCTAAGTGAAAGTTACTTAAGCTCCCTAGAGGGAAGGGAAACTGGGAACATTTTCTTGTTCCCAGGTGTGCATATATGCATGTGATTGTGGACTTTGACAGTATTTTGATTTCATGTTGAAATGAAATATAGGTGCATAGCATTGCTCCCTTCTCGCTGTCCTCATGCCACAACATACTCCGACTCCTGAAGCTGTTCTCTATTACTTTTCCTAATCCCCTTTTGATCCTGCTGACACTTTCTGTTCCCACAATGTTCTCTGGTAGTAAATTCCACACCTCCTTTGTGAGGAAAGTCTTTTATAAACTGCTTTAAATAGATTTTCTGCTAGTTTATTCGTGTTCTCTTGTTCTCCTATTGCTGGACTTCAAGAACAACAGTTCCACATTTGTTTTATTCACTGCTTTCATGATTTTTCAAACCTCATCCATCTCACTGCATCTTGTCTTCCAACTGAAGAGCCCTGGCCTCTGTGCACAAGGGGAGCTGCTGTACACCCTTGGTCATTTGAGTTGTCACCTTCTCTAACTTCTTAAAGTCTGCTTCCTTCCTGAGATGTGAGAACCAGAAGTGCACACTGAACTCAAAATATGAGCTCATCAAATTTTTATACTGTAGCAAAATTTTGTTCTGTCTGTTCAAACTCCTTCCAGATGATGCTAAACACTTTGTTGTCTCCCTTGGCCATTCCTGACTATTAAACCAATGATTGCAGAGACCTGTCAGTGACGACTATGAGATCTCTTTCCCAATTTGCAGTTCAGAGTACTGCATTGTGTGTCCTGGTTTCAGCTGGGAATGGCTTGAATTATCTTCCCTAGGTGTTTTTGTCTAAGTTGAAGCTCATCTACCATGTTTCTGATCACTCAGTTTTATGAAGTCCTTCTGGAGTTTCTTGGCATTGTTACAACACCTGACTTCCCAGAAGAGCTTAGGCTCGTCTGGAAACTTAGAGATTTCACATTCACACACCCTTTTCTTTAGGTGCCTCGGGAAATATTACTAAAGACAAAAACTGTGGTGGTACTGACGCTTAAGGGACTCCATTTGACTCTTGTATGGTCTGGAAAGTGGCAGTAAGTCCTACCTTTTACTTCCTGTCCTTCAGCCTCAGGTTTTTTTGTTGTGTCTTGTAACCTTGTTTCTTGAATAACCTTTGGAGGCTAACTTTTTCAAAGGGTTTTTGAAACTCCAGGCACGTTACTTCCACTGGTGCTTACTGACACCCCTATGGGTGTCTGGCATATTAGGGAGACAGGATTTCCCTTCACACAAGCCACGCTGATTCTTGCCTAGCTAACTATGTCTGCCCGGCTCAGTGATCCTATTCTTTAATATAGTCTCCATCAATCCCATTCTTTAATATATCCTCCACCATCTTCCCTAGCGTGGATACCACTGCAGATTGTAGTTTCCAGGATCCACTCCTGGACCCTCATTCTGCAATGAACTTACATTGGAAATCCACCTGCCACAACAGATGTTTATAACCATACAGTCACCTGCCAGGGGTGGCATTTATGCAGCTTCACATGCAGGTCAACCATGGGTGAATGCTGCCTGGGCTGGGTGACTTATTGACTTTCAGCTTATCCATTTGGTCTTGTCCTTGACTTATATGTATGTAAAATGAATCTACCTTCTCAGATTTATATCTGCTGCAAAGAGTATTTCCAAAGTGAGGTTGCCTTCATTAAGGAATTCACCGAGCTGTTCTGCTGTGGCCGTTGTCAGCCCTGAGTGCTTCTTTTACACACTTGTCATCAATATTGCCACCAATTCCACAGCCTCTGAAGTGTTTAAAGGACTTTTTGTGATCAATTTGAAAATCCTTTGCAAGGTCTACTCCAAATTATTTTTAGACTTCTCAATTTCCTGTTTATGTATCACCTATTATTTTCTTATGGGGTTCTCCTCATTTTGGCAAGCTTTCCATTTTCTAAATGCTAAACTTTCCTCTGTGATAGCCTCCTAAGCTTTCCCATTGATCCCATGGCAGCTTTTTTGGGCTGCTTTTCTTTTTGAGTGGTGGCACCCATTTCACCCTTTTTCCACCACAGTATTTTTTACAGACTCCAGGCTGGTTTAAGCATCTTGCTTTTTGGAATGTTCCTTTTGGATTTTTGGGTTTGGTTTTTTTTATTTTGTAGGGAGGTTTGTTTGGGGTTTTTACTAATTTTATCTTTTTTTACATAATCTTTCTTGAAATTGCATAGCCACATGCTGGATTTATTTAGCCTGCTCTCTACCCTACAATGTTAAAGATAGTTGTATTGTGGTTGCGATTACAGAAAGGTTATCCCACTAGTAATTTTTGAGCTATGTCATGTGCACTACTGATGACCAAATTCAGAGCAACATCTTTTCTTGAATTCTAAGATTTATATTTTTTGGGAGTAGCCACTTACTAAATTCACAACTGTTATCTCTTCATCTCATCCTTATGAGGTATTAATCCAATCAATATTTGTATAACTGAAATTTTCCACAATTAATGCCTGATCTCATACCTGTTCTAATATCCCTTAAGATATTCCGTATAGGCCATAGAGCCAGTTGTTATTCAGTTTGACACAAAAAGGGTCACATCCACACTTACAAATAGGTGTAAAGGTAAGTGCTTTCCTGCACTAAGAACAAGGACAGCCTCTCACCTGTTTAAAGATTTTACTCCAAGAAACAAAGTCCTTTAAAGATACTGGTCTGGGATTTTCTGTAGCTGAAATATGTTCTGGTAGTAGATCATGATATGTGGTATTATTAATTATGCATTTTCAGTGAAGGATAAAGGCTTGCACATTATTTGAAATTGCCAAACTATGTCACAATTTTTTTTACTTCTTTAGCATATAGAAACAATTCATTATTTATAGCTCTGAGATGACATGCTTTCAGAATACTTCTGAAACTGATTTCTCCATCTCTTGTGTTATACTAAGCCTTTTGTCATAAGGGTTGTAAACAGGATTTATTATCTTTCACTATTAGAACTCATATTCTCACTTTGCCCTTTGTATTTCCTAATTATGTGAGGAGGATGGCTTTTTAGCAGTGCATTATTTAGGAATAAAATTCTTTGGCATCAGTGGGCAAGTTATACTGTTCCTGACACCAGGCAGCAACAAACTAGCTTCCATTTTGGTCTCGTTCTTGTCAACATGAGATTACTTAGTCAGAACAAAAATAAGTCTCCATGGGCTTGAGTAATTTAATACCTGAAACACAGGACTGAGTTTTCAGTGGCTTTTAACATCCTGCAGCTGTTATTTACATGTTCAGGATACAGAGGAGGCCACTAGAGGAGACAAAGAAATGACTCCAACTCTAGGATCTGTGGTGTTCAATGTAACCACCTCTACCACCATGTCTTCAGACCTTCTGGGTGCTAGGGCTACATTTATTTTCACCCTCAGTTAAATGGATAGAGGATTTAGATTTAGATGACCTACTTGAAACACAGTCTACTCATGCCTAAGATGGGCTTGATAAGCTGGTAGGTACTGAAATCAGAGGACATCTCTCTCCCATGATTCGAAGAAGCTTGTCTATCTGCATCCTTTTTACTTCCTGAGGAGCTTGTTAACATCTATGTAGCTTTCTGATTGTCCATGTGGTGGCAGTCTCAAAGTATATTTCATCTCTACTTGGCAGGAAGATTTTAATTCATTGTTTAAAAAGAGAAAAGTTTTGTACACATAAATTCATAGCTGTTACTCACTAGTATAGGCAACATCTACTCCCTGGGTCTGCGGCCATGTGGTGTGGCACCTCATGCTTTCTCATGCTTAGTTGTCTGCCTTCCCAAACAGAACAGCCTCATCCAAAGAGACTGCAGAGCTGCCAAGGCAGTGCACAGATCTGTGGCACTGCACCGAACACCCTCTTGGGAGTAGGAATTGGCACAGGCCAAAAGCATGCCAGGAGATATGCTGATTAAACACTTGGGTAAACTGTGAAATGGTGGTTGAAACAATGTCCACTGCTTCACTCTGACTGAACAGCCTTCACCATGTTTCATCTGCGGATGTAGGCCGCCTTTGGTGGTACACTGAAGAAGAAAATCCCAGCTTGCCTGTGAGGCACATTAATTCCTTGTTAAATTCTAAGAGGCAAGATCCAGTTGTTTTGTCCTTCACAACCCTAATGCATCCTTGTTACTTGAGTAATCATCATGGTCCTTGTGTGACAAAGACTATGCTATGGTCATTGGAATAACTCAAGTTTCCAGTCTCTCTCTGAAGGCACGGAAGGAAAACAGCTATAAAGGCATTTTCCCAACCACCATGCTGAGTTGATGCTTTTGGAACTCAATTTGCTGCTCATTTGTCAGATTCCTACAGTGCTGCAAGACTCCTCTGGCTTTGTAGGGTTTTCCTAACAATGTATAGCTTGAACATGGACATGGGAGGGGTGAGAAGGAAGTTACTTCTTAAATTTGAGATTTTCTATGTAGTTATTTTCTAGAAAATTATGCAAGACAATATATTTTTAAGGACAGTTGTGGTGCCTACAATACTAGATGTATGCCATTTGTAAAGGAAATAACTGAGCCATTTAAAATAAAGTTTTAGGAGGTGAAACATTTCTGTATTTTTCTCCCTGTGTCTGAAAGACTGTTTTCACCTCATTCAGACAGATGTAGATAAATCACGTGTCTATTCACTCAGATCTATTTGACCAGTAAGAGCTTTAAGTGATTTTCTGGACAACTCAAAATGTTCTAGTGGAGATTGGAAGCTGAGAAAAACCAATCACACTTCCTAAGGTAAGTGGAAAAATAACCATAGAAACAAAACAAACAAATATAAAACCCTATGAATAGTATTACTACACAGTGAAGAATCTTGATGAAGTGTGAAGTATGATACAGGGCAGCTTACTTGGGGTTTTACTGGTATGACTGGTATGCCTCTTAGTTTATTAGCGAGGAGTAAAAATAAAAAAACCTCTGAGGTGAACTACAGGGAATTCAAGTCACACTTTAAATATAGCCACTGAAATAAGGATTTAATTTAACAGTGTTAAAAGTGACCAGGTTTTAGAAAAAACAAATTGTTTGAAGAATGTCCCGAATGAAATTAGTCACCTGTATAATTTGATACCTAGGCATATAGTAAACATTTTCTGAAACTCAGTGGATACGTTTTTTGACGAATAATATTTTGTGTAGCTAAATATGTCACCCTATGTTGAATTACCTGGTAAATCCATATTACTATATGTGACAAGGGAAGACTTTCCCACAAATTATTCAGGAAGTTAGAGAAAATTATGATTTTTACAATAGCATACTCATACATGCAGATAAATATGACAGTGTCTAGTGATTTTGCGTGTCTCAGTTTTTGAAAGATATTAAAAATTGACCTCATTTCACAGGAATATTTAGTATATTCAGAGCCTCTTTCAGAATTCTTAGAATGGGCATCCTGAAATCTGTATGGCCAGAACAGTATATCATTTGTTTTTTAATCCTGATAATAGTCTCCTTATTTTACTAAAATCTCAGTTCAAGGTCAAGTCATAAATCCAAGAAAAAAGCAGTGGACAATTTTAAGAGAAGTGAGTATGGAAAGTACATGATCTTTGTTTCCCGAAGAGAATTTGGTACTTGAAAGGAGGTAGATAAATGCCCTAAATCCCAAATCATCAGTAATAAAAACAGATTGAGGACATGTATCGCTATTTCACATTTTCTTTTCTTTTGCATACTCAGCCTTGATCATTACTATCTGCAGTTCTGCATATTTAATCAACTTCTGACTTTCTTCTGCAATTGCAGCAAAGACTTCACATTTGAAGTAGAAACTGACCCACTGGGAATTGGATCGGAAACTTCTCAAAGACGAAGTAACAAAAATATTCAACCACTACCATTGCCTGGGAGAAATACTTTTCAAGTGTTTATAATTTAAGTTGCTGATGGAAAAAAATGCTGAGTATGAAAATTCTCAATTCTTTCTTCTTTTGGTTTTACCTACTTCAAATAAAATAAAAGAAACTATTGTTATGTCTTCTGTTAGTACCAATATTAGGTATAAGGGCACACTAAGAGTGCTTTAATGGAAGGCTACTAAAATGGCAAATGCCAATCCGGACATGCACTACTAGTAAATATGATCTGGACTTTGCCATTATCCTGGCCTGCCTCTCCAGAGGAATTCAGGACACATCCCCCTGCCCCCTCATCCAGTCTGCTGTAAATACAGCATACAGTGCTTGGCTGCCTGGCAAAAGGTACAAGCAGGACACCGCTTTCTGCTAAATGAGACTTAACAAAAAATAACTGATTCACCTTGCCTCTGAAACATGTGTCCCATTTTTAATGTCCTTTCAAGGGCTAGGAGCCCACGAAACTCAGTGCAGTGCCCCGTAGGCTTGGTTGTGAATTGCATTGGAGGTAGATGTCAAAATACTTTTACAAGCATGTCTCCCATTGCTTTAGGCTAATCGCAGACTGGTCAAATATTCAAATTTTTAGTCCTTTCTCTCTGAGTCCTAACTTTTTGCCAGCATTGGAGAAAGATGAGCAAAAGATCACTGTCGCGCAACCGACCACCAAAAGCAACAACAGTTTATGAGTGTCATGTAGTCCACAGAAGGCCAGTGATGGCTGCTCAAGAGAATTCACAGACATTATGGAAAACACAGTGTCTGTCTTAGCACCCTTTAGGGAAAAAGAAGCTCCTGCAGATATTGCAGCAATATTTAGATAAATAAAATGGGCCTGGACAGTCATTCTTCACAGCATGGGAGAGACTTAAACAAAAGGGAGATGCAATGGATGCTAAATTGGACAAATTAGCCAAACGTGTGCAAGCAATAGAGGAACGAATAAGCAACACTCAAGAAAGGAAAGCTGAAACAGAGAGATCTATGAACTGAGACAGAGTGTTGATTTTTTATGTTGAACAAAGCAGGAAAATCAGAAAGCAGAAACCATTGTACTCTTGCTGGAATAGAAGGTGTAGAATAGGACAATGTGGTGCTCTTTGTTCAAAACTTGTTCAATTAGATTTTTGAGCATAATAAAAAGCTCTCATCACATAGTCCAAAGGACCAAATCTGAGCTCCTCTGAGACCTGACAATACTGCTGAGATTCCAAGATAAAGATTATGCTAGTCAAATCAGGTAATGCTGACACGGGGCAAGAATCACAAAAGCTTGGCAATCAAGATAAGCAAGTGCTCCATATTCAAACCTGAGTACTAAAATCCTATAAACACAGAAAGAATGCAAATCTTTCAGAGGTCTGTTGGTAAGAAGGAGACTGGAGCTTGCAGTGAGTTAATAAACTATTCAAACACCAGAGAAACTCTTCTGATTCTTCTCAAGATCTGTGAAATTCTACAGAATATTAATTAATCACTCTCAGATTAGATCAATTCGCTGCCTTCAAAATAAAGCTTGAAAGAGAAGACATTGTGTAAAAAAAAAATTATCTTCAGTCTGAGATATGTGATTAAATTGTCTCTTCTTTAGGAGTTGTGCCTCTGCTGGAAATATTTTTTTAAAGCAAGCATTACTGAATGTCATCATTATACATAGTCACCTACCTTTTGTCTGTGTGAATTACATTGACTTTGAGGAAATGCTGTACTGTTCAGGGTTTTGAGGGTTGGCTTGGAAGGAGGGGGGGTTAAGGTAACTTCTGAGAAGGGATTTTGGAAAAAAAATTTTCCGAGACAGTTCTGTAAATAGACCAACTTCTTGAAGATAAGTTGTTTTCTACAAACCTGGCATTGGGCTGTGAAATTATAGCAGCACTTTCTTTTGTCACAGTGGTGTTGTACTTGGTTTAATGACTGTTTTGTATAACTAAAAGAAAACAATGTTTATAAAACAAATACTAGTCTCTGCAGTTCTGATTTATCCTTTAATGTGAAGCCTCTCTGCAACATCCTGAAAACTACTCAGGTGGTAGGAGAGTCAAATAAAGGTTTTGACAGCAATAAAGTTTATTTTTTTTATTGTTGGAGGAGTATTTGTTAGCTTACAGAACAATGGCTTATGATGGCCTGCAGACAAATTGTACATACACACTTGGAGCAGTGAAGGACAACCTTTCAGATCCACTTACATGCTCAGTACAATCCATCTGAACACAGTCTCCTCAATGCCTACGTTAGTCAGTGTCCGCTTTGATGTACTGCAACGTAGCTGTGACTGATTCCAACCAGTCTTAACACTTCAGGATTGTTGCCTTGCTTATGATTATCTCTCCTTTTCCAAACTCCATTCCTCGAATTCCCTCTTTCCCCATGCCTCTTTGTTTGGTGTTTGTAAGTTTCTAACAGGTATGCACATTTGCTAAGATAGTCAGACTCTACTAAAAATTACTAGACTCCTTCACGATCTTGGTATTTCCTTACCAGTTCTCAGTTTGTCTGTGTCTGGTTGTAGCCCACCTAAAGTCCTCAAATACCCAATGGACCAACACTTATCCTCTTTAGCATTAGCTTGTTTGCCATGCTGCTGGTACGAAAAAGTGATTGCAATTTTGTGTTGTTCCCAATTGTCTTCTCCTTTGTTTCACCTTGTTATACTGCAAGACCATAACCAGTCACTGGCTTGATGTGTGGGAATCTGTATTGTGTCTAATAAACTAGCAAAGTTAACCATTTTTACCTTTCCTTAGCCTATCTCCTTATATGACATTAAACATTATTAGAATACTCTACTAGAATATGAGTTTCAACAAAAAACAAATTCCCAATACACACTGCTCTGCAGCCATGACTGGACCTCCAAGGTGTGAGTTACCATGAAGGGTGAACTGAACTATTCGTTGTTTTGTGGCTTTCATGTTTGAAGGGTGCATTTGCCACAGCTTCACTGCACTTTAGCAGTTTTCTAGACTGCTATTGCTCATATCAGGCTGGGGAGGGTCACATTGTAGCTGGCTCCAGGGTACCATCTTTGGTCAAGTGAAACCACTTTCCCCTCTTCTCAGATTTGATACAAGCATACCAAAAGACAGTGGTGCCATCCAAGCTCTAAAGCTAATGTTTTATTTAAAGAACAACCAAAAATACAGACTACAGCAAGGTAACTCACTAAATAGAGGAGGCCTCAGAAGCACTGGGTGAGACAGATCAAACAAGATGGAAACAAATCAACATCCTAACCACTGTGTCTTTGCAGTGTTTATACCCTTTTTCCATACTGTGTTGTAAGTGTAACCTTGTCCTGGGTTTGGCCAGGACAGGGTTAATTTTCACCAGAATCCAGGAAGGGGCACAGCCGGGTGGGCTGACCCAACCCCAACCTGGCCAAACAGAGCAGGGTATTCCATACCATGTGCCGTCATGCTGG
>Ga0065711_1007673_pt1 | contig 25023 bp, 15 predicted proteins | sample Hoacrofraction12_FD_59098 | JGI IMG/M metagenome (GOLD analysis project Ga0065711, IMG submission 59098) | Hoatzin crop microbial communities from Cojedes, Venezuela - Epithelial fraction 12 v2 (version 2) | ecosystem: Host-associated > Birds > Digestive system > Esophagus > Crop | place...
AAAAAAAAAAAAAAAAAAAAAAAAGACATGAAAATTATATTGCAGGACTATATAAAGGCAAGAGGTGACTGGTTTTCTCCTACTTAAGACAGGAAAGGATAGTGAGAAAAGCATGTGGACTTTGTCATAGATCAGGATAGCAAATTCTAGACACACAAGGGACACCAGCAAAGGTTAGAGCACATTCTGCAGTGGCTTATGTGATTGTAGTTTTCTCAACAATGCCTGAGAATTTGGTATTCCAGTCTTCTGCTGACTGTAGCTATAGAAACAAAATCCTATTGGGATCACGGCAGAAGATTTGTGTTACAGTCCTGAGAGCGTGATTGAAGGGCAAAGCATAAGCTGTGGTTTCTGTGAGCTTCATTATATGGTGCTGATCAAATGTTTTCTAATTGAAATCAGAATGTGGGGCCAAAAGTCACTCTAACAACAAGGAGCAAATTCCAGAGAAGTAATTTTGCAGAAGAGTCTACTAAGGACTAGGCTGGAATTTGCAAACTAGAAGTCCCAAAGAAGATCTCTAGATATTCAGTATTTTACCAACCAGAGGTCTGATTTTTAGGATTTTTTCCTAATGCATGACTCCCGCTGATTCCTGTGAGTCAAGTCACTTGTAAGAAGATACCAGGATTGCTAAGGACCTCAGCTGTGTCACCTCCCAGGCACTCTTTCTGAAGGCTGTCATTCACACTAATGGTAGAATAGCTTTTGCTGTGCGCACAGAAGTTTCTGCGTGCAGGAACTGTGTACGTTTTCATGACAAATACCAGAGTAATTAAAACCACCTCTAGAAATGCTAAAATATTTTTTAATTGCATATCATTCGTAAGGATGTTCAATTTTAAAACCTTTTTTCTCTGTTGAAGTTGCTGTCTTGCCAGATTTGTTTCCATTTTACTGCAGAAGGACGTAGATTTGCTTTAAACACTGGTGATTCTCCAGGCTTCTCTTTTTTGAACGGTAAATCAAATACTGCTGTCAGTGTCTCCACCTACGTGGGAAGTAGTTGGCCTCCAAGGACAATGTGACTTAAGTGGGATTATTCTAGCTTATTTTACTCTGTGGAAATATCAAGGGCCTGTTTAAAAGAACAGAGAACTGCAGAAGACACCAGTACACTTAGCTAATGAAGCCCTGGAGGTAGTCCTTGGACCAGAGAAGTTAGTTTGAATTGCAAAGGACTTAAAGGGATTTTGCCATCATGTAAGAGCATGGTATAGGAGAACTGTTGCCACTCTACTTTGCAAGCATTATTTTGCTCAGTTTAATTTAAAAGGATGAATTAATAGAAGCTATTTCATGGCTTCCGCTAATTTTTTGCTTTTTGGAAGGCTTTTTCTTTTCCTCTGTCCCCACAGGCAGAAGAAGAGAGAGATGACATGGAGAGAGTCAAGCTGGATAATAAAAGAATTCTCTTCAACCTGTTGCCAGCACATGTTGCACAGCACTTTCTTATGTCTAACCCAAGAAATATGGTAAAACAAGTTTAGATACATGGTGATGTTGTTTGTGTGTGACCCTGTGTAGGTTGTGTCACCTTCCAACTATGTGTTTTCAAGCAAGACTTACAACTGTATGTTTTCAAGCAAGGTTTGGACTTACAAAATTTCATTCATGTTAAAAGGAATAGTTTTGTAAATACTTGTGTGCAAGAATTAGATTGGGATTATTTCTTTCACTCTAGCGTACTCCTTCTCTGAAGAATTTTAATGAAAAGCAGGATAAAGGAGTGTTGTGTCATTGAACGTTAATGCCACCAAGTATAATTTTTTTTTTCAATGAGTTTAGAATATTGGGATTTCTTACAGTATTTCATGAGCTCGGTTTGGTTCAGAATGGTGAAGCGTATGAACTGCCAGACCCTTCCATATGAACTGCTCTAGTTCTGGAAATACGCTGCCATTAACAAACCCATCCATTTAAAGTTAAAAACAGACAATTGTACACACCCAAGGAAGACACAGTGGCTTTTAACATCAGAGGCTACAGTGATTCGATAAAGTGGGTCAGGAAGCCCTTACCAGAGCCCTGCGGGTGCATCTGCAGTACCTGCAGCACTGGAGTAGCCATAATGGCCATGATACTGCTCTTGAGAATTTGGATCGATGTATTTGGACCACAGAAAAGTGTTTTTACTTTCCATGAGCCGTTTAAGTTCTTAAGCAGAAAGCTTACTGTACAGCATTGTGTTATTAGTGTTGAATACAGGACTCTGCAACTCAGGGAAAGACATGAAGGAGTGAGGCTGGTTTTGTGCTGCGGGGTGAAATTGTTCTGTCTCCTATTTTAGTTATAGAACAAAACTGAGAAAATGCAATTGTATTTCTCATACAGTAAAAGTTCTGTAACTGTTAAGACTTTCTACAGTAATTTTACGCACTGCTTCCATGTCAAAACAGAGGAAAAGACTAAGTTCTTTTTAAATGGGTTTAATAGCTTAGGTGTTAATTTTCTTTTGTTTTTTGAGTGGAGATATCTTTCAACATTTTATTAATAAGGCTGGCTTTCTCTCTGCCGAAAATGGTGGCTTTTGTCCTAGCTATTGCTTAGCAGTAGAATAGAGATCATAATAATGATGCTTGGTTTAGATGAATCTTTTATAATAAAAATTATATCTGCTTATGAACTGCAGGACCTTTATTATCAATCATATTCACAAGTGGGAGTGATGTTTGCTTCCATCCCAAATTTCAATGATTTCTACATCGAATTGGACGGCAATAATATGGGAGTGGAATGTTTACGCCTGTTAAATGAAATTATTGCTGATTTTGATGAGGTAAGGTCTAAACACTTTGTCTTCTGACCATATCAGTTCTACCAAATTACTGTCAACAGAGACTTTCTGTAGCAAATCAGCGTATCTTGAACTGCCTAATTAAACAGTACTGTATATTTCCTATTCAATTGGTGTCCACTGGGCTTCTCCAGAGTGCCCAGTTTGTACTTTTAGGCACAAGAGTCTGACCTGAAATTCCTCTAATATAGAAAGAGTATTAAAATGTAAGTTAACGGTAGTGTTTTCAGTGATCTCAAAGTGGGTTTCAACTTACCAAAAATAATACGGTTTAATCAACTTGTACATATTATCTGTTGACTACGGTTGCTTGTCTAAAATATTATGTAATATTTAACAGTTTTATGTTTTAAACAAAGCTTATGGACAAAGAATATTATAAGGACATAGAAAAGATCAAGACAATTGGAAGTACATATATGGCAGCTGTGGGACTCGTACCTACTTCGGGAACTAAGGTGAGAAGATTTTACAAGACAGTCATTTGTGGAGGAACCATTCTCCTTCAGTTTCCAGAGGAACATCAGAAACACAACTAACTCTGTGTGATTACAGATAACTTGTATTACTTCTTTATGACAATTTAAATCTGAAATATGAACAACAACTGCAGCCCGAAAAGAAAAATTGATGTCTTAGCAGTTGCTTGTGTGGTTTCGTTTGGGATTTTGTTGTTTGCAGCTCTGGATTCTCTGCAAATTGGCGTGTAAATCTCCAAAGTCAGAGTGGCAATGTTTTAAACCTGGTAGCTTGGATCACCTTGTAAGATGCAGGGAAGGGGAGACTCTAGGTGTAATGAATTGCTACAAAACTAACACAAGAATATTAAAATGTGATTGTTTTTTTTCTTTTTTATATTGAAATCTGGGTGCAACCTACAATCAAAACAGCCTCTCCTAACCCTCATCATGGACAAGAACTTAGTGATAGGTACATTGCTGCACTTTACCCTGGTCCCTCCAAATCAGCTCCTCGTCATCGCTACTGCTAGCATTCTTTTTACCCCTTTAATTACTCCGCGGTAAGAGAAGTTGAAGTAATTTCAGACCCACTAGATCTGGGGCACAGTTCTGCTCCTGTATCCTGAGTGTGTTTCTCACCAGAAGTTTGTGTCATGGGACAGAGGTCTCCTAGATTTGCGTGCAGCATCTGGAAAAGCAGAGAACCCTGAGGACAGTATGCTGAATAGAGATTGCATAGAGAGTACTATGCACATTAATAATTATGCTGATAAAATTATTTTATGAAAAATTAATGATACAAGGAATATAATGAAAATGAAAGCAATCCATGCATCTACTTGGGCCAGAATTTCCAGACACGTCTCCCCTGTTATGACATGCGTGTACATATGTTGTAGAGGTACACTCGTGCATATGGTTTGGCATTGCAAAGTGACACCAGATTAAAGGACAAAAGCAAAAAGGGCCAGAAGATGGCCTGTGAACTTTCCAGCAACAATTATCCTTGTTGAGTAAATAAAAAACAAGTCCACATTGAAATAAACTGTTAGAATCATGTTGGAGCATATCACATGCAACTAATTTTCTGGTTTGCAGGGTATTTACAACTGATGCTTTCCTTTGTATCATTCCTAGAAATCTACACATTACAAAAAGGTATTTTTAAAACTCTGTTTATGCTGAAATGTTTGACTCTGGGGTCCCGAGACAGGCAGAAAAATGATCCTTTGAATTTTGTTCAGTGCGATCTCAGGCAAACAGGCAGTGGCATACTTGTGTCTGCTATAAATGCTCTTTGAACTACAATCCTGAAAACAAGTGTGTTATTGGGTAACTTTGGCAGCATATGTTCCAAAACCTAAACGTGTTTATCTCTAGTGTTTTATAGTTACTAACTGAAGGGTCAGCTGAGTTAGTCCAGTACTGAAGATACCGCTCTGAGCTTATGATAGTAATGCATTTTAAATCACTGCAGAGGTCTTGTAAAGGACTCTGCCTTTCTCTGAAATCTTGGGGCAAATTTTAGTCTTTTCTGTACACGTAGAATTTATTTCACATTCTGTATTCCAGAAAACCTAAAGATCTTGTATGAAACACAGTATTTTTTACTTTAACTTGGGCTGTCAGCTCTTCTGTGATCTTTTCCCACTGCTCATGTGATGCAAACAAGTAGAAATTATTCACATCCTCTTGGCAGTTTCCCACTAGGTCTTCAGCATGCAACTATGTGTTAGGAGTCCAATGGTCCTGGGTAGCCCATCATGCACGGACGATCAGTGCCAGCTGTCCCTGGCCTGCCCTACGGTGTCATATGTATCCGTGGGGAGCCATAAGAGACTCAAGTGCTTCTGGTCTCTCCTCTGCCAGGGGTGTCTCAGCTTCATCAGAAAATCTGGCACAGCCTTTTATTGTGAACCACCAATTTCATACTCGGATTTGGACCGGACCAGAAAGCAGTGGATGGGGTTGACTGTGCTTTTGACTGAGGATATTTACACACAGAAGAACCCAGTACTCTGATGCAGTTAAATATTTAAATGTCATATTTTACGGAACTGTTGTTTCTGCAGCTTGACTTCATCAGGGGACTATAGTAAACGCACGTTGCCTCTGTCAGAGAGGTTTTGCTGTGATCATCTGGGCAGACTTTCCAGTAACTATTCCTCTGATGTTTAAATAAATAATTGCTTGCCAGTTATACCATCAGGGCAGCACACAAAACAAGCTCTTTGTAGATCTTTTGCACAATGTAAGTTCATTGTGTGTGTAGAGTCCTTTGAAATTACGTCTGTGATTTCACCAGGGTCCTGACTTCACCAGGGTCCTAACTTTGTGGTGTTCTTCAGTGCAGGGTGAAAAGAGTGTGTCAGTAATCCTTTTGAGAGACCTCTGTCAGCTGCAGCACATCTAGTATTTGTCACCAGGCTTCTCTCCTGCGACCCTGAGGGGTATTGCAGGAAATCAAAGCATTCATCGGGCAACAAAGAAATGGAAGAAGAAGGAATATGAAGATGATTAGAGGATTAAATAAAACTATACAGTCCTCCCTCCCTCCTCCAGACATTCAGTATTCTTCTCCTTCTCTGGTTGGAAGTGTAGCCATTGGCTTTTTAGACTGAATTCTTGTTCTTCCTTTGTCTTGTTGAGGCTGGAAAAGAGTAGAGCTACCTGACATTGCAAGAAGCAGAACGGCAGAGATCCAGGCAGGTAGATAAAAATATCCTTCCTGAAAACTGGGACTGGCCCAAGGATGACTTTTGTAGTTTTTTGTTAGCACTTTGCTGTAATTTTTGTAAATTTCCCGGCCACACGAAGGAGCTCCTTCAGACTGAGGCGAATAAAGCAAATAGCAACGCGTTGCTCAGGTTTCTCGGCCACTGTCAAGTACTCAAATAATAAAATCTCACTATCATTACAAAAACCTTGTGAGCTCTCATCTCACGCCAGCTGCCACAGCCCTGTTGTGCAACACCCTACTGAAGCTAGGCTGCCACTGACCCTGCATTTCTTTCACCACATCCTACCTTTAGCCCACTTTCACTTTGCAAATCTGTTCACGAATTCATAATTATTATTCAGATAAAAGCACAACGTAAGAGTAACCATACTGAGTCAGGTCCAAGGTCTGCTCTAGTAACCTGTCTTTAACTAGCCAGCGGTAGATCCTGGGGGAAGGGCATCAGCTACAGGACAAACATGCAGACCTCTCTTTTTCACTTCCTAATGATACGCTCCTTGAGAAATTCTAGAGCTACAGAATCTTTTTACTACTTTGTAGCAAATATTTCTTCCAGGAGCTGGAGTACTTATGTTTGAAGCTAGCTAACTTTTGGAATCCACAATATCCTCTGAAAATGAGGTCCATAGCTTAATTGGACTACAACTGTAAACATTTTTTCTTATGTTTTCGGGGTTTTTTTGCAAGTTGATGCTTCAGCATTTCATTTGATCCCTTCTGGTTCGTTTGCTTTAGTTCATTTAGATACGTTTTAGAGCAACTCACTTTAGCTTGCCTGGAAAGGAAAGAAAATAGGGGTGTTCTGCGTATTGCAGGATGAAACCTAACATGAATGTTGTCAGTGGGAACAGTATGCACCCATGGAGCTGGGAGCTAGCAAAAGCCCCAAAGGGAGAAGAGGGCAGAAACTATAGTTATTAATAATCATCAGCCAAAGCAGTTTTGTAAGAAAGCAGGTTATATTCCATGCTCACAACAAACATCTGCAGCTCTCTAGCAACAGAACCGCTTTACCATGGGAACTTTATTCTTCCCAGAAATCAAAAAAGAGAGAGAAGAAAAAAAAATAATAATAATTCAGTGCTTGAGAAAAGAATGCATGTACTGTAGCCACCATCAAAAGTTTCTTTTCACAAACAGCAAAATGGGTTAGATTCTTTTCTGAAGCCATCCTGTCTGGGCTTTTCATTGTTTTTTGCTTTGGTATTTCACCTGCCTCTCAGTACCATACAAATCTAATGTGCAATACTATTTTTTTTCTAGGCTAAGAAATCAATTTATTCCCATCTGAGTACACTGGCAGATTTTGCAATAGAGATGTTTGACGTTCTTGATGAAATCAACTATCAGTCTTACAACGACTTTGTCCTACGAGTTGGTAAGTCACATTTCTGCAATTCTCACACAAGCAGAACGTTGTTGTTTGTTGGCTTTCCCTGTGCTGTCTGCAGAGGATTACCTGTCCTGCATTTGTGATTGAAATTGTAAAGCCTCCTTCAGCGGGAGAGCCACATCCATGTAGAAGGTGCGCAGGCTGGGTGTTGAGCATCAGTATTAAGGAATTACAACTGTGTCCAATTCCAATGTGTTTACTGAATCTACACACCACTAAAAGGAAACTGCACCAATAACTTTATACAGTGTTATTAGTGTACACAGTCTTGTGTGCACTGCTTTGCATTGCTAAACTGCTGAAAACTGGGTTTGACTGTACTTAACTATTAAGTTTCATCTGCAAAAGCTTTGTTGGCATTAAAAGTGTGATGGGAGCTTTTTGTCCACAGATGCCAAATCACCTCAACCACTTCTATTTTCTCCAACAAATCAAATCCTCTGCTCTTCGCAACACGAACCTTCCCAGGCAATCCTTTCCATATTACTACATGTCTTTCCTTCCAGAGTCCTTTCTCCCAGCCTTCTTGGAGAGCAAGTTCCCCTCTTCCCTTCCTTCTGCTCCTCTCCAATGGTACTTCCACTGCTCTTCTCATTTCATTGCATATTCTAACACAGACAGTTTTCTCCAGCTTCTTTCTTCATATATTTTCATGGTGAATTGTGAGAATGGGCTGGACAAATGAGGTTGCTAGCAGCAGAAGACTGAGAGAGACGAAAGACTTCAAGGGTAGCAATAGGAGAGTTATACATCTTTGCCCTCCTGTACATCCTAATAACTATAAACCCCAAATTCTCTTTGAACTCCATTATAACTGGTCTTTCCAGGTTCACAGAGCAGCAGAAGACAAATACCTAACCCCCATTCTTTTGCATAACTTGCCTGGAAAAGCCCCTGCACAGAACCTCTTGCGGGGTTTAGCATCTGCAGCTCTTCGGGGCACTCAGAAGAAGGAACATCCTCTTTTATCTTCCAAACAGCATTCAAAATCAGTCAGAAATATGGATTCGAGCCCCATGGCTTCCCAGAAAAGATGCCTGAGCCATTTTCATTTACTCTTGTCTTCTTCCAACGACTCCCTCATGGGAGTTGTCTAGTACTGGCAACCAATGTGACAGGCTTCCCTTACCGCATCCCTCGTGTCTTCCAGGCCACCATTTCTGTTCCACTTGGAAAACTTTAAGACTTTATGTAAGCAACCACAGTGGAAGTCGTAGCAAACAAATAAAGATCTTTTAATGGTTTTCCTGAATTGTTCTACAGCTAGACTCTGTACTACCACTGCTTTTCTTCTTTTCTTAAAATAAACAAAACAAGAAAACCCACAGAGCAGCCAAAATTTTATGTGTTCTGTCATATTTCATTTCCAATAAGGTATCTCTATATATGTCTGTTTGGTTTCTAAACCTCTTACAAATACGGAAGTCCAGTTGGCATTATTTTAACATATATTATGTCCTATGATGACAAAAATTCTTAGGCACTTGTATGAAATCTATTTTGCAGGATTCATGTATCCCTTGGATAATATGCTGTGGTATTTGAAGCCAAACTCATTGTTTTGATTTTAGGTATTAACGTTGGGCCAGTAGTGGCTGGAGTCATTGGAGCCAGAAGACCACAGTATGATATCTGGGGGAACACGGTAAATGTTGCCAGCCGGATGGACAGTACTGGAGTGCAGGGGAAAATTCAGGTGAGTGCATTCTGAGACAATTCTGCAAACTTTACATACCTCCTGGTTTACATGTGGTTGTTTCCAAGACCACTTAAAAAACTCAGCCTTAGGTGATCTTGTGGTTCTTATGAAAAGGGCAACATTCTCCAGATGATTCAAGCATCAGAAGTGTAGTTGCTTTCCATTATATATGCTTCACTACTTGGAGACAACGAAATCCTCAGTTAAATCATTTCCCATCAGAAGAAAGAGTTCTCTGCTGCGTTGCACACAGTCAGAGGCAAGCCTGGGAATGCCAACACTGCATGGGCCAGTCCTTGTGCTGTAGGGATTTTGACTGAATAAGGACTACAAGGAAAGGATCTATGTCCATTTGCATGCTGCTGCATTTTGTGTAGCTTTAAAAATTCCATGTATACTTTGGATCAGAGTGGCTACACAGACAGAGAACATTGTTCTAATAGAGCTTGGCTAGAAGCTGTACTGTGACTCTCAAAGCCTCAGTAAACTCTTGCATTCCTTTATCCAAAATACCTGTCTAGCCTCCAGAGATCAGAAGTTTTTCTGGAGCAAATTAACATCACTGGAACTGATCCAGCTTACAACAGTGGACAATTTGGTTACACATTTCTGTTGGACGGAGCTTAATCTGGCTGTGTAGTTATTCAGCTCAAAACCAGAAGTTCTGATTCGCAGATTACAGTTTGGTCAGTGATTTTTAATTCCTTAAGAAAATTCTAAGTGAGCCAGAGAGCAGCAGTAGGTGCGAATTCGTTCTGCTTACGGATATTTCATGAAAGAGAAGCAAAATGGGGAAGGGTGGGCAGTTCTAGGATTAACCTTACATGAACAGGAAAAACTGATAGTTCTTTTTTCTCTGTCTTCAGGTGACAGAAGAAGTTCAGCGGATATTAAAAAGGTGCAGTTATGAATTCGTGTGCAGGGGTAAAGTCAGTGTAAAGGGAAAAGGCGAAATGTTGACCTATTTCCTGGAAGGAAAGGCCGATGGAAATAATTCACAAACACGGTCTTTAAACTTAGAGCGGAAAATGTACCCTTACGGGAGAGCAAACATTCAGACAAAACTGGGCACCAGCTGTCCGTCGGTGTCCTCAGTTGCTAGCTTTACTGTAAAACCTGGGCTCGGAGCAGGTCAAGCATCTGCCACTCACACAAATCAAACCCTGCATTATCTTCCTTCTGTGCCAGCTGTGAAGGAGGCGTAGAGCAAAGGAGGTTTGGTTGTGCCATTTGCAGTGAACCTGGAGAGCAATGGTTTCCTGAATTGTTACCAAGAGATGAGAAGTCATAGGCCATGGCATTAACCAAGGACCACTACAGCCCAACCAAAGAGAACTTGGGGACTGTGTAACGAACTCTTGGGATGGAACATATAAGGGCTAGCAATTCTGTTAGGAAAAGTCAAAACCTGATTTTCTGGAAATAAGGAGTATTTTCTTGGCATTTTTAAAGGGTAAATGAAAAAAAAGAGATAAACATGCAAGCAATTATTTATGTGTGTGTGTGTGTATATATATGTTTTAATCTATATATGCACATATACAAACAGTCCTGTGTAGACTTCATAGAGATTTATAGAAATAAACATAAAAATATGTATTTATTTAGGCATCCACCTGCAGTGACATAGCAAAGAGATTTCTCTTTCTGTCATAGCCAGCATTGTTGGGTCTTTTATTTCAGGCTTTTACAAACAGCACAGGTCCTGTGGCTCGGTTCCAGGATTTAGCTTTACCTTTCTAAACAGCTCAGAGATGAGTCCTGTGCTGGTGACAAACATACTGTTGCTAGCTTTGTGACATTTGTCTGTTTGCCAGCATAGTCTGTCATCTTCATTGATTTTTAAATAGATGCCACAGTTTTATTATATCTTGATTCTACCCAGGCTCACTCTTCACAGCTGTACAATTATAGAAAGCTATAATTCTGAGAAACAAGCACAGTCAAACTTTGCCCAAATGAGGAGCACAGTGGTAAACGTGCCAGGAGAGGGGGGCCTGCTCGTCATCTGCAGAAAAGGGAACATGCTTGGAGTGCTTTTTCCTTTCACGCAGCCCACATCCTATTGTTCGTGGTTTCGACTCGAACCGCTGGTCTGGAGGTGAGGAGTGCAGCTCCATACTCCGGGTGGGGGCAGCTGGGGGTCATCCTGCGTTCCAGGGACAGGGGCCAGGCTGTCCTGGTGGGGATGTACAAGCTAACCAGCCACAGCGCTTTCCAAATGAGAAGCTAAACTTTGCGTTGTCTAAAAAAGTGCAAAGCTTCCTTTCAACTAAGAAAAAACAACCACAACAACAACCAACCAAACCCAAAAAACCCACCCAAGACTGCAGAAGTTGTCTAGCTTGTACAGCAGAAAACTTGGGTGTACTAGATGTTACATTTCCCTTTAGTGGGCTGATTTTATTGCTTATTTCAGTGGAGAGAAGATTCTGAGCGATTCTCGTGCAATCGGCATTTGCTTTGGAGCAGTCCCTGTTTGTGTTAGAAGTGTATGGACAAACACTCTGCCGACAGATGCACATGGTTAAAGGAATGTGGCAGGAGTTTCCCTCCTCACTGTAGACATATCAGGCTGCTGTGGTACCCCCGTGGTCTCCAGCAGCTGACGAAAGAAGTGTCGTGATTGAAGTGAGAATTGCTGTGCTAGGTGTACGTGCCCTGGCTGATCTGTGGAAAGTCACCGCATTGCTTGATTGCCCTAACAGCTATCCGGCTCACAGGTATTCTTCTAGAATAATTTAATTCTGATTTTGAGGCATTCAAAGCTATTTAAATAAACACATGTAGATAAAACAAATTTAAAAGAACAAAAATTTACATTATTAAACTGAATAAGTGGTATCCGTGTAAAACACACTGCATATTTGTGGTTTCTAATAGGTTTGTAAGAACTAAATCATCACACAGAGAAGTTAATATTTAACCAAATTGAAAAGCATTATGTGCAATAGCGTTAATCGTTCAGCTCCACTCACAAAGAGCCCAATTTTTATACAATTTTTGAATCAGTGAACTTGGTATAATTTCACCAATAATAATAAAAATTTATTTTTACATGTACTGTTATTAAAAGTGTCTTCAGATTCTAGCAGTAGATCTAATAGTATGTGAACACATAAACCAAATACAGCCATTGACCCACCCCAAAAGCTTGTAGTGAAATTATTCCTTTGTTACTTCTTTAATAGCTCCAAGATAGAAGCGTATTGCCATTGTTTCTTTTATCATTAAATGGACAGTGTGCAGAAATTCATTCTCCTCTGTGCTAATATTTTTGAGACTGTTCTCATTCCCAGGCTCATTCCCAGCCTGGTCCTGCAGTAACACTAGTGGAAGATCATGTAGCAAGGTAAATTTGGTCTATTCATTTTCATGCGTTGAAAGATCAGCAGGTGCTAGCAGAATTACTCCAATCTTTTTCTAAGCCTGATCCTCCTCTCCAACAGTCAAACAAGGTATGTGACTTTTGTAAGAACGCTTTCCAGGTTGAATGGAAAGGACCAGACAGGCACAGTCCATCGTCAGCTTCTCATTCGGCCCCTTTGCAGGAGGTCTGTGCCTCCCGAGCCGCTGAGTGGACCAGGGTGACTGCTTGGTGCTGCAGCCATTCCAGTGTGTGTGTGCTAGGTCACAGCGTCAATGGCGGGGTGTTTGGAGTCAACTTCCAGACTTTCTGTGAGTCCTAGCATTAACAATTTTGGGGGTTTTGTTGTGGTTGTTGTTGCTGGGTTTTACTATGGGGAAAACTATATTTTTCTATGTAGAATCATAGAATCATCGAATCACAGAATGCATTGGGTTGGAACGGACCTTTAGAGGTCACCTGGCTCAACCCCCCTGCAGTGAGCAGGGACATCTTTAACTAGACCTGGTTGCTCAGAGCCCTTTGTAGTCCTGGACTGAGCAGTACGGAATCATGAAGAAAGTTTAGCCAAGACACCAATTAGTAAAAAGCCATGTGAATATGGCAGGCAGCGTTCAGCAGCCATTCCAACAGGGAAAACTAAATGCCCATCGAAATCACGATGTAATGAAGCTGTGCTCTTGCCTTCATGCTTTCCCTCCCTATTCATATCATTTTCCCCCGTTTTTCTTTTTTGTGTAGATTTGTTTGATTTCGTCTCTCGTGATAGCTTTAAATGAGAGATTTAATCTCTCTGCTCTTCTGCATTTTTTTGTGAGTTCGGTGCATTTTATACATGGAAAGAAGTAGTAGTTCTGATAACGCCACAAATGCGCATTTTCTGCCAAATCAGAGAAGCTTGTCATCAAATTTTTATTGGCAATTGGCTGAAGATAATACATGGCCCACTCCCATATCACTGAAAATCATCAGAAAGATTTTCTTGGATTTCTGTGGGATTTGGGTTGTGTCCACCTTAATGCATGCAGTTGTATTCCCTATCCTGCATTGATTAGTTTTCTGGCCAAGCTCTGCAACTTATTCCTGGGTGACCGTGCTGTAGCCCCAGCAAGGAGTCATTTCTGCCCCACAGTACCCAGAAGTCCCTCGCCTTTAACTGGGGATGGTTGCACTGTGGGCAGAATAGCCTCCTGCACTTCTGTTCGCCCTTCTGTGCAGCTGTTAGCTGGAAACAATTAGCAGAGACGAGCCCTACAGCAAAGTGATGCCGTTTTGGCGTGTCGATATTTGTCAATAGCAAGCACAATATTTCACATCGGTTTGCACGTTTTCTCTTTCAGGTAATAGTAATAATTGAAGTCTTTCCTTCTTTATATAAGGAGATAAGTATCAGAGATCTTCAGACTTCACCGTCTTGGGAGCTAATTTCTAAGTGTTCCTATGCTACCTTTATCTTTAAGAGATTTTTTAATTATTATACTCTGGTGAGATTACGAACTGGCATTCAGTCAAATTACTGGCTAGATATTTCCAAACATTTTCCATTTGCATTGACTAGAAAGCTGTTTTATCCAGCCTGTAAAATGCATTGGGTTTTGTAGCTGCTTCCCGCTCTGGCAAGTCGCACTCCCTTGTCTCCACTAAAACACGCGCAAATTCTCCCTTGCTTTCTCTAGGTGAGACTGAGAGCCAAAAGCTTCAGCTCGTTAGGGCTGAATCTGCATCGCAGGCCTGCAGAAATCATCAGGAGTTTAGCGTGCTTATGAAGGTCAGGAACTGAGCTTCTGTAGGCCAAGTCCTGTTTGGGTTACAGCAATGTCTCGCGTTGGTACTGAACTGAGTATTTTACAACGCTGTAACTGAAAGTAGGTCACGCGCCTAAATCGCTGTCACATTTTTGCCTGTGATTTATCCATAAGGCAAAAGAAAGTACTTGGGAGTCACTGTTCGAAGGGAAACAATGTATGACCTGTGCCATTTCAGTGCTTTGAGGAGTCTGAACGCGTTAGCGAGTAGCGTGAATCATTTTCATGCATTGAATTCCTGCTTGTAGCAGAAACAAAGAGTTTTCTTTACATCAGCAAGTCCAAATTCTGTATGTGTTCTGTCCAGGCAGGAGGACTATTTAGCCATAACGTTCTTTCAAGTTAGAGTTTTGTATTACAGTGAAAACCAACATTTTTTAATTTGTGATAAACCTGTATTATAATGCCTTATTTATTTTTAATCTTGTACAGTGTTACGAAACCACAGAAAACATTGGCCTTTCATGTATTATTCACTTTAAAAGTTGTATTATGAAATTTTGTAAATAGTTCTAGCTTGAACAGGTAATTGCATGTACACTTGTATAAAAACAGGCAAAAAGGCACACTTTTAACAAATGTTAACAATTTTTGTAAGAGACATTTTACATATGCATGGTGATTATAAATCCTTTGGAAATGGACGTCCTTTTGCTTTTCCTTGTTATCTACTGCATGCCACTCATGCTTGACTTCGGTAAAACAAAGCAAAACAGTAAGTTTTCGTAAATGTTTTTGACATATCACTTCTGGCACAGAGTTAAATCCACTAGTTGCATGTGTGTTCAGCAAAGCAAAATCAAAATGCAAACAGCAAATAAAGAAGAAAAATAACTTAACGATTGTGATCTGCCAACCTCAGTGTTCCAAGATCCATAATACAGTATATGGAAAGTGCTATCAACATCTATGCTGTCTTCATAGGGTACCTTCTGGTCATTAGAAGCAATAAAGTCTACTTACTGTAATATAAAAAGCAAGCAGATACTCTGTTTCATAATGGTGTAATATCTGACATTCAGTGGATATTCTCTGATACTGCGTTTGATGTAGTACTGTCATCAAGAAGGACCAAGTGTCAGATCCATCGTTGCTGTATGCAGGTGCAACACTACGGAAGGTAAGGGAGGTGAATTTGGCCCATTGATGTTACCCAGAGTATATTTCTAATGCGGTAGTAAGTTATTGTATGTGAAAAGATGCAAATAGATTGTTTTCCTAGATACATACATATGTGTATATATATATGTATATATATATATATAAATTAATTTTTTTGCCTTATTTTTGTTAGCTTTTTGACTCGTTTTCTGAATAACTTCTCTTGCAAAGCAGAAAGTATTTAACAGAACAGAGAAGGTTCACTGGGTTCTCTGAGCCATCTGGGTTCTGTGCTTATGCTACTCCTGCTCCCACTACAGCCATGCTGACAGGGATGCCTCCTTCAGGCATCACAGCCTAACCCACAGCTTGAGGCCTGTGTCAGTTAGTGACATAGAAATATGAAATCAATATCCAGTCCTCTGGTTTTTCCCAGATTGATTCTGAACAAAACTTTAAATTCTGGAGGTATTTTGCGTGTGTCATTTTTAAAGGTGTCGTATCTGTGTCACTACAGCTTGGGAATACTTCTCTAATTACTTGCATATTTGCAGTATGATAAATGAGCATTGTATGAGCACAACACTGAGGTTGGTGGCAGAGGAAAAAGGGTGTGGGCTGTGAATACTGTCTGCTACGGATTAATAAGGACTTCTTGCATTTTACAGATTTGAGCTAGTTTTATAATAGGACTTAGAAATCTGTAAATGTCTTTGTTTTGTCAGGTGACTGTGGGGTTAACTAAGCAGTAGAGTAAGTCTCTCATCCTAAGTTAAGATGTAGATTCATACAATATATCCCGATTGCCTGCCTACAAAAACCACTACCTTGTACTGATGATTGGCTTCTTACAGCAGTTAAGGGTTTCTAACAGTCATAAACTGTTTAACATCTCAGTGTGGTATAATTGTTGTAACTAATGACAATCTGGGCTCTGCTTCGCTACCCCAACCCTGTTTATGATTGGCTTTTTCCAGAGCTCCATACAGGCTTTTTTTAGCTCTTCATTCCTTTTAATCCCGTCTCTCACGGAGTTTTCAGGCCAAATCTAAATTACGAATAAATATGTAAATGTAAATAAATGGAAAAAGGTCCATGTAAGGGGGGACTGCCTGTTGCTCTTCAATTACTCTTCAAAATGTCACACTGCTTGGGTGGCCTGGTGTGACTTACAATCTGATTGATACAAGGGCAAAAATAGGAAAAGGACTAATAAAAAAGCACAAAGTTAGCGGGAGTACAAAATAACAAGAAAAGAATCCTGTGAGGTAGCAGTGGCTGAAAGGAAAAGGTGAAAAGCCGGTACTCCTTCTGAAGTCAGTGGTAAAGCTCTCGGTGACATGGGACAGGTCTGGAGCATCTGAGCTGGCAGAATACTGAGCCAGATTCCTAGTGCAGCAACAACAGGGCGTGTGTTTAACGGCACAGCCAGATCCATTTCTGAGTTTTCATGTCTGTCCACAAGAGTCTTGAAGACCTCTTGGTGAACTGCTTTCAGAATTTCAGAAGGAATTGCTAGAAATGGTTGGGAGTTGTCACCGTTAGAGCCTATTTTCTGGTCATGAGGAAGCACCCTGAGATTGGAATTGGCGTTGATTGATGTATACAGCCTATGTGCTGAAAAGACTTTGTTGTGCTTGTGCCTTAATGCATGCTGGAGGATCTGCTTCTTTATGTTAGGATTCCTGTTTTATGCCTTCTGTGGCGTCAGAGATGTCACACCTGCGTAAAACTGAAGGAGCAAACGGTGCTGCATCACCGTGAAGCTTTTTTACTACTTGCTTTCCTGCTTTGGTTTACTAGCAGCACAGCTACGTGGGTGCAAGGAGTGCTCCAGGCATTTACAGAGGGGGACCATACACAGGTACACGTGGATCCAAGCTAAATAAGAACAGATTTCCTAGAAAGCTCAGCACACACAGTGAGCTGAGTTCTGCAGAAAACCCATCCAGATAGTTTGGAGCTCATTTGAAAAAGCTGGCTGCTCTCCTCTTCAGAACAGGCTTATACAACACGTTGGATAAAAACATCCAAAACACACACCTGCAGCCTGTAACCGCGTTGCCACGTTTGCTAGACAGAGGTTAGACTGCTGGTGGCAGAACAGCTAACAGTTCTCCTTGTGGGCAAGGATAAGGTGTGCTTTAACGACTGCGGTTGTGCACGCCATCGTGTCTTACTTTCAAGTGCCTGACCTGCTGCTTGGATGCCGGACCTGGCAATGGCGGCATCGGTTGTGAAAAGTTGGAGCTTTGAAGTTATTTAGGTGATTTGTCATGTCTTTCACTCCTTAGTGCACGTGGGTGCAATGGCTGTCTGTTCTGACATGTGAAACGCCATTCAAGTGAGAACATCAAGAACAGTCCGTGAAATGTAGATTAAAATTAATTACATGTGCCATCACAAAATTGCTTCACGATAATGACATTTTTAAATTGTGACAGTAAAAATCCTTCTTCACTTAGAATTCCTGCTTTTTTTTACAGTATCATTACTAGGGTCCAATTAAGAAAAAAGAAGTGATTGTGTAGCTTCCTCCCATTTCCAATTGTCTGCACAAATTTGGACTTTGACAAAGCCAAAGGTGAGTTTCCTTTCTGCATTCAAGCAGCTGGTTATTACACAGAGGTAGCTCTGGAAAATGTTACAGAATAAAGAATGAAATAATGCTTTCAGAGTTACTGGTCTAAAAACAGCAGGCCAAGAGCATTTCTAGCATAATTTAACCCAATACAGAGAATTCTAGAGCGGTACTATTTTCAGTGAAATTCTGGCAGAGGTTAAAAACCTCTTCTGGGAGGTTCTTTTTCCATGATATACCTGTACGTAGATTTGTCTGTGCGCAGATCATCAGTTTGTACACAGTATGTGGACAATGGTGCGAAACAGCAGTAATACATTTCACCATTTCAAGCAGATTTGGCCAAATTTGCCTCATCTCTTAAAACCCCTGCCACTAAAACTTGGGCTGCAACTCACGTCTGTCTGTATTTTATCCTGCTGATTGCTCCTTGTGCTCTCCGCTGCCAGGAGGTTCATTTTTGCCCTTCTGTTGCATGTCCATAGGTTCTGCTTGGAAATGAGATGCGGAGTATTTTTCTGATCCGTTAAAAAAGATTTAGAAGTGTCTGTGATCCCTTCTTTTTATAACGGAACATTCGGCAGGCTGAGGTAGGAAGCAAAAAGCCACATGGCGTAGGTGTTCTGCAGTCAGCATTGCACTGCCTACACATGATGGCACAGTGCCCGTTGTAGGCTTACCCACAATTTTAAGCATCATAGAAATATTTAAATATAATAAACACCATAGCACTAAAAGCAGAAGGAGCTAGGCCTGCCTGCCAGCCTCTGAACACCACAGAATTCTTTTTTGGATGTAAAAATGTGACCTGCAGCTCATGAAGGAATGCTTCTTAGGAAGCTGGTGCCGCTGCTGCCCTGAGCTTGCCTGCAGTTGTTCGGTGCCGTCGCATGTTTGTTGCCGGCAGTCACTGCCCTCTCAGGGCTGCTTCCCATCTCCCTCTGCAGGTCCTCCATCACATGGCTGTCAAACGTCTTCTTTTTCAAAAAGAAAGTATATTTTCGAAAAGCAGATTTTTCATAGAGTAGGTGTCTAGGGGAAAAGCAGTATCTTTGACAGAAGATGGTCAGGAAGCAGTACGTGTGACAGCAGAGCTGAGAGGGCCAGTAACTGTAGCCGGCGGTGGGAGCGCGGGCAGCGGCTGCTGGCAGCAAACTGGGCAGCAAGGCTTCGCCCTGCCAGCTGAGGCAGAGCAGCGTCTCTGCGCGTCCCCGAAGAAGAGGCATGGGTAAGCGAGAGCAGGGTAGTCTGAGTCAGGCTCCCTCGCAGCGTACCAAACCCGTGTAAACCCAGTTCAAGGGCAGTCGTGTCGTCTGTGTCTGGGTGCCGCTCTATTTAAAAAGAAGAGTGAGGAAAGATACGGTCTTGAGGTTTTATAAGGCTGGTTGAATGCAAGTATTCAGTAAGCGGACACTGCAAGAAGAATCTTACCAGCTGCTTAACCTGCACATGTTTGCGGCAATTTTTGCTTCGCTTCCAAACTAACTTGAATGTTCTGCTTCGACTTGGAAAAAAAAAATTATTTGCAGCAGGTAGAGATACTCCATTCCTCAAAGGGAAACCCTAATGTATTCTTCTCTCTATTTAATTGGCATATGAGGTTTCAGAAGATCTGTTAGTCTGATTTACAGCCCAGTATAGTTAATGGAAACAGTCACTTCCATGACTCTGGAACTGTTAGATCAGGCCTTATGCTAAGGTCCGTTCCTCTCCCATGGCTGCCAGATGCGGCATTGCCAGTGACTTCACAGGGACCAGGGTGAGGCCAGCTGCATCGCAACAGAAACATCTATGTAGGTAAATAAAATGAATAGTCCTAACTTTAAGGAATGAACTAGTAAGTCAAGATGTCATTCTTTCCAACTATTGTAGCCCGCTGGAATGATAAATAATTTTTATAGCTATATATCTATCTATATATATGTATGTATATACATAGTACAATACAATAACTTAACACTGGGTAACTTCTAATGATAGATTTGCATTAACAATACGGGTCTATTTTTATGTAAATAGAATATTGTAGAGTATCTTCCAGTCTTTTTCAGGATTGTTAAATTGAGAAGAGCAATTGAATATTTGTCCTATTTTTATGTTAAAAAGTGAATGGACTGAAATGTTAAATGTGAATGTAAATTTCTTATTGCAACTTTTATACTGAGTGTTTGCACTATTATAATTTCTGGAATCTAATTAAAAATAAAGGAAAAAAAATTGCTTGAATAAACAGCTGTCTGGGATTGTTGTTTTGTTTAATTTTTTTGAAATCAAGTTCCTCTATACCAAGCTGCCTTTCAGAGGGTCCAGCTACAGCTTCTCAGTTCTCAGGCTAAGAACATGCATCTAGAAGCGAGTAATTTCACAATTGCTTTGAACTAAAGAAACTTGTGGGAACAATTCAGCTCCCTTGTGTGTCTGGTGGACTTTCTGCTTTGACAACAGCGGAAGCCAGCTTGGGCCAAACGCTCCATCCATCGAGCAAGCAGAGGAAAGTAAAAGAGCAAATGCTGGCAAAGTACTGGCCACACAGACCAGAAGATGGAGTGGGAAAGCCCACTCTGCCTTTCCACAAGCCAGAAGTAAGTGCTCAGCTTGGGCCGAGTGTAGCTTGTGTAGGCAGTTTATATTGTGCAAGACGCAGAACACACCTAAGTGCAGAACTGCATAGGTTAACTCACAATTGATTTGAAAACTGATAAAAGTTGTGCCGGGTAGCATGTGTCTCAAGACACTCTGTAAGCTTGGGCACAGCACCAAAGCAATTTGACTGTATCGCTTCCAAATCACAGCAGACTCCCTTCTGGCCAGCTCAGAGCGAAAGCAGAGGCGCTCAGGTCTGTCACACCTGTCCGTGCAGATACACCCTGAGAGAACTCGGAAGTGCAGAGCCCCTCGTGATGGAAAACAGCCCGGGCTCAGATGCAAGGGTGTTTATTCCAAATGCAGGATGAAGGCTGCCCGGTTGTTTCTCTGGCAGGTTAGAGAGCATAGTGCGAGTTGTATGGAATTATTGTGATGGCAGTGAGCGTGAAGGACCTGTTCTTGGTTTGCCCTTACACCAGTGAGAAGTGTTTCAGGCTTTACGTAGCTATTTTTCGTTTTCTCCTTCTCCGCTGAAAGACAGTGTGCCAGAAAAGCGTCGATCAGAATAGCTCTACTGAAGTCAGTAGGACATGAATAAACTGAAAATCCGGCCTTTTATCTTTCCTTGGACCTATTCTGCCGCATTGGTATTTTAAGTCTCTCAATACTAAAATGTGAAACCCTCCCTGTGTTGTGTTGGGGGAGTTTATGTATATAAATACACACAGAGCTATATATACCTGTGTATAAAATATGTACATACACACACATATGTTAATGAGACAGTGTCCGTTCAGGATTAATGACCCAGGTCAGGTACTTGCAAACATTTTTCTTCCATGCCCCATTACACAGCTGAATCACTTCAGAGACGTAATCACACAGTGTGAGGATTTGTTTTGCTTAAAGCATGAGGTAGTATCAGCAGTGGGTTGCTTATGTCCTCTGGTAACGTTTTTGGACAAGAACACCAGTTCCAGTCCAGGGTGGTTTACGCTGCAGAAATGCAGTCCCTGAATGAGAAATTTGAGAGGCTGCATTTCCATAGCGTAAACCACCCCGGACTGGAACTGGTGTTCTTGTCCAAGAATGTTACCAGAGGATTTTGCCAATTTGAAGCAGGGGGAAGGGGAGAACAGAAAATGAGAACATTGTGCACGTTGTCCAGGCATTGTTGGTGCATTGCCATTGTATCTATGTTAAACTCTTCCATTCCCTAGGGCAGCAGGTCACCTAGTGCACTATTCCTGCTGGCAGAACATGATGTTCGTGGAAGGAAACAATTACACAGGTACCAGTCATGGACCAGATTCTTGTTGGGGCCGTTCTGATGGAAAAACGCCATAGCTGGAAAGTGAGCCATGTGGTGGAAATTGTCTGTGACAATTCTGGCTCTCATTAAACCCACTGAGCTGAGAGAGCATTGGAGGATGGGGATCTTGAGGTGTAGCCAGGCTACGTAGGAGTCCTGAGCTGATCCTAAACATCCAGTCCTGTGCAGATGATTTCCGCTATCAGTTGCAGCAGTAGTTTGTGCAGGTTTTCAGGCTCAAGGCTCAGAGAATAGAAACTGGCTTTTAGTATTACATTAATGTGAGCCTCCCAGGCTTATTCTGTTTCTGTACTTATAACCAGACATCAGTCCACTATTCCTAGGTGTAGCCATAGGGACCTAACAATGAATAAGTAGGAGCTAGTGATGAAGAAATAGTCATGATAACAAATGATAATAATGAATGTTTACCTTTCCATTTACTAGGCATAGTCTGAAGATCCCAGTGAGGACTTGCATAGAGACAGTATAATGGATCAATTACCTCATCACCACAGACGAGGCAGATGAGCTTCCCTACCACAAATGCTCTGCTCCACTAAGTCAGTGGGACCCCGATGACTACATTAGCATTCCCTCATCTCAGACCACCTGGGGATTTGTCTGCACGATTCTAATACGACAAGAAAGAGCCATTGATATTCATCTGGCCTGACCTCCTGCACAGGACTACACTCAATCTGGCCACGCTACTGCGCTGCACAAGCACAGCATTTTTTGTTTGTTATTAGATGTAATAAAGTAAAGCAAATCCATCATTTTCTGGTCACTGAGAGATCTGAAGTTAGACATTTGTTTGGCATTGGCCGAACTGTGCTCATACTGTTGCCAAAGGTCATGAAAGCACCACCGACTGTTTTCCCCCAAACTATAGTTACTCTGTATGTTTATTGAACTTTGGCAATAATATTATGTGCTCCTCGGCAGCACTGCCAACATAATTAGAAAGGAGCAGTCATATCAGAAAACACACACCAAGTCACTGAGGAAAGGTCCCAGTTGAATATTAACTCAGATGATTGACTTCTGGGGTGTAGGAACACGTAGAAAGTGTATAGGACACCGTCTAGTGAATAAACAACGCGCAGGTGGAACACATTGTGGCACTCTGGTAAGACTGAGGAGGATAAGCGTATAGTGAAGAGGAGTCATTGACGTAATTACAAAGGCAGGTGATGGCACATTGATTTTCTCAAGGTCAATGACCTCTACTGCTATTAAAGTGTACCCAGTTTCTTACTACTGAGGTAATTAGACTTTTTGAAGTCAAATATTAATCCACTAGACCTTTGGATAAAAAAAGATACTTTTCTCAATTTGGCATTGCCCACAATAGTTTTAGAGTGGCTGCTTGTATATTATAGCCTTGTTCAACCAAGCAAGGCAACAATTTTTAATGCCTTAAAGTTTTATAATTAATCTTAAGACAGTAGCATCTTTAAGTGTGTTCAACCTAATCCTCCTCTGACATAGACAACAAGCACTGCATCTGAGGGCAGAGCTGGTCCATTCTGAGGGAGGATGCGGCACTGAACTTGTCTATAAGGGATAAAGGTGTGTTCCGTAAGGCTTTTGTTTATTCAGTCCTACCATTACATTAAAGTAGAAAAAGGTTTGACTATTAGGATACTACTTTCAATTCTCTGCAATTGGTGGACCTAGATGAAAATTCTGCAACATCAACATCTAAATTAAAAGCATTTAAGAATATTTGCAATGGTTCAGAGACAAAGAGCCAAGTCTCGTTGTTCCTCAAACTCTCACAGAAATTAATCATATGGAAGGTGATTTAGAAGTGTAAATAAGGGTTTGACTTTCTGAGCAGCCATGAAACCCAGTTAGTATATCAAGATTGTGGGTTTGAGTGTGAAAAATTAAATTTGTTGCCCAGCTGGACAGATCCAGTGGTAGCAGAGGTAGACTACCCAAAATCTGTAGAAATATGATTCAACGTATAGCTAGTACAGAGCCATTTTTTTCTGACAGCTTATCAAATCACCAGACCACCTGTGCAGGATTCCCTAAAGCCTTCCTCTCAGGATGCTTATGGGATGCTCCTATGACAGAAGTTGGAGTGGGAATTACACACTTAGGTCTGTTCCTGGGCACTGTAGCCAAAGACATTGACCTTGTCTCTGGCCAGAAGAAAGGTCGTTGCCACACTGAAAAATGGGATATTCCAACAGTTGCAAAGATACCACTTTCCACACTACCACCATAAATAATGCTGTATTTTTCTCCAGTGATCATAACATCATAATTCAGCAGAATTCTACCAAGTATAAGGAAAGACTTCCAACAGGCAAAAACTAAATTTGCTAGAAAGCAAGTTCATAAATGTACGTAAGTGCTTTTCAGGCACTGAAAAGCTTGTTTAAGAGACCACAAATGATTCATACAGTCCTTGCTCTCTGAAGGTTTCAGCAAGGTTTTGCTGATGGAAGCATTGGAAGGCATGTCCTCTGAGGAGCGGCTGAGGGCTCTGGGTCTGTCTGGTTTGGAGAGCAGGAGGCTGCGGGGCGACCTCACTGCTCTCTGCAGCCTCCTGAGGAGGGGACGTGGAGACGGAGGTGCTGAGCTCTGCTCTCTGGTGCCCATTGCCGGGTGGGAACGGCTTAACGCTTGACAGGAGGAAACATTTCTTTACCGAGAGGGTGGTCAAACCCTGGAACGGGGTTCCTGGAGAGGTGGTCGATGCCCCATGCCCGTCACTGTTTCAGAGGCATTTGGACAATGCCCAATTGTCCGAATTAAAGCAATTTAAGCCATTAATGCCATGCTTTAATTTTCGGTCAGCCCTGAAGTTGTCAGGAGGTTGGGCTAGATGATCATTGTAGGTGTGGAGTCCTGGCTGGACGAGAGGGGACACAGTTTGGTGCGTTGAGCAACCCAGGTTCTGATCCGGAGGTGAGCCTTGAGAGCGGCTGACACGGAACCCTGCTGGGAAGGCAGAGCGACGAGCTCGGGACACTGGAGCAGGGAGAACGTCACCGTTTCCTGCCACACTGTCACTTCCTTCCTGCCACGCTGCTGTTTCCTGCCACAGTACTGTTTTCACTTCGAGATGCAGCTCTGCACCAATCACAACGAGTTGCAGTAGTTTTGCCTATATATGGGTTGGGGTTTTAACCATTCAGATGCTGTAATAGTTTTGCTA
>Ga0065711_1007696_pt1 | contig 25023 bp, 25 predicted proteins | sample Hoacrofraction12_FD_59098 | JGI IMG/M metagenome (GOLD analysis project Ga0065711, IMG submission 59098) | Hoatzin crop microbial communities from Cojedes, Venezuela - Epithelial fraction 12 v2 (version 2) | ecosystem: Host-associated > Birds > Digestive system > Esophagus > Crop | place...
CGGCGGCCATTCCCTTCCTCGGCGTTCCCCTGTGGGCGCCTCCGCGTTCGTCTGCCTGCAGAACGCCGCAGCCCTGTCCCCTGCAGCTCTGCCGGAGTGGGGTCCTGGCAGCTGCCAGCAGCAGGGCTGCCTCGCCTTTCCTGCGCCTCGGCATGTGCCGGGCTGGGCAACGAAGGCCCGGGAGGACGCGCCTGCGCTGCGGCCCCGGAGCGTGTCAGCCGGAGCCCTGGGAACGGGCAGCGTTGCCGTTTGTGGTACTTAACGCCTTTGGTTCTGTCTTTCAGAAAATGGCAGTTAATGTGTATTCTACTTCAGTGACCAGCGATAACTTGAGTCGACATGACATGCTGGCGTGGATCAACGAGTCCCTGCAGCTGACGCTGACGAAGATTGAACAGCTCTGCTCAGGTGAGGGGGTTCCGAGTCCGGTCTGCACCCGGGTTCTGTGGCGGTACAGCTGCGCTCAGTGATCCTCCGCGCTGGCCCTCTGTAGCTGCGCTGTTGGCTTCATTCCTGGCATGGACAGATTCATCGTCAGTGCTATAATCTGGTTGTGGTTAGAGATTTATTCAAGTGGTTGTTAATAATGGAAGCATAATGAAAAGGCGTATTCTTCTGACTCACTGCAGTGTAGATGCAATAAGAAGGAATGGGGTTAATGTGGAGGAAAGACTCTTCAGAAAGGGTGTTTTCCAGTGAGGAATTAAACATTTAATTTTGATGGATAGAGCAAGTCTTAGAACTGTAGTAACTAGCATAAACAAATGTGACTTCTTATAGAGGAGAACTACTGGGAGGTTTGGGAGGTGCCTAAAGATTCCGTCTAGGCAGAAGGAGCGGTGTGAGGAAGGCGTACGGGTCACTCCAGGGTTCACCTTCAGGACTTCACAGCTGGTGGTAGAGGAGCTCGTCGGTCTGTGTCACCCCGGCTCACTTTGGCTTGAGCTGACTTGAGCAAAGCTGAGCCTCGGGTGGAGTTGTAGGCGGAAAAGGGGAAGTGATTGTGGTGCAGAAATGGAGTCGAGTCTCAGCGTGGGCAGGAGAGTGGGGGGGGGAGAGGGGGGAGGCTTGCAGAAACAAATGAAAAATAATAGTCTGTGGAGTAAGAGCTGAAAAAACCCCAAGGTCAAAAATGCAGCCTAGATGAAAAATGGTGATTGGGATAACTGCAACAGGCAGGTGAAAGGGACTTGGTGAACAGTGGAAGTGCAGCTCATACAGTGAGTTTGAGATGAGGTGTTGCTTGCAGAATGGGAGATGTGGAAATTTGAGCTAGAATAAAAGGAGGAATAAATGTAAAACAAGTTTGGGATGTCACTGCAGCCTCCAGCTGAGACCGTGGAAGAAGCATTCACAAAGATTACAGAGAAGCAGGGGGCTTTACAGTTGACAGCTGACAAGTGTCTGTAGTGGCTTTTGTCTGGGGAGATGATGAGAAGAACTGTAAGATGAAGGAACTAAGATTCGCAACCACAGAAGTAAGGGAAATAAGCATTGTCCACTTTCAGATGGGCAGGTTAAAAACCTGGCAGGCGCAGTGTTGATTTGTGTGGCTGAGAAGTTCTGCTTAGAATTGGTGTGAGTCTTGAATGCTGCGAGAGCTCCGTCTCAAGGAGCGCGAGGAATTAATACTGGCTGTGCAGAATTTCAGCTCGCTTGTTTTCAGGAGAACGCTGAGAGCTGTTGATGTGGTATGTGCTGAGTAATGTCCTCTTCCTGTGTCTGCAAAAATGCTTCATGCCTCTGCAGGTACAGAGGTGGCTTTCGCTGTCTGTCGTAGTCATGTGAAAGCTGGAGCTTCCAAGCTGGCTTTGCTGCCTTTGGCACGGGCAGTAGTGACAGCAACAGGCTGAGGTTGCATAAATGCACAAAAGATGACCTTTGGCTTATGCTGCGATCGCGCTCTCTTTTGATTTTGTTTGAATCGGGCTTACTGCTCAGACTACCAATAGTTAGCAAAGCCCTGATTTCTGGCAAGTCATCAGTTCTTGGAGCTGGGCATTGGAGTTCTGCAGCAAGTGAACTCAGACAGTGGAGATCAAACAGCACCGGTGGATGAGCTGTGATGTTCTAATAGAAAGGGGGAGCCCCAAAGACCTGCAAAGTATCTTGATAGAGAGTGAACAGTATAGGACTCTCTGTTACCTGTGGCTGAGATGAATAGACTACTTAGGGCAGCACCGTGAAGTGTTTCCTCTTGGCCTTTCGCTGCCTGACAGAAGCTTGTCGTGTGGCTGTTGGGTGGCTTAGGTTAAGGATCCCGTTACTCTCCACTGATACTGGTGGGGGAATGATGCTCAGAATGGCACGCTTGTATTTTCAGCGGCAGGCAGTTGCAAATCATCACTGCAGGGTGAGGGTATAGTTTAAAAATACCTTCCTTTTCTTAAGATGTGTGTATGTTCTACAAAAGCTTTTTTTTTGAGGTGTTTGTCTAATCTTTGTGGCTGAACTGAATCCCTCTTTGCTCTTAGTACAGTAAGAGCTGAATTGAAGGGCATGAAGGATTTAAAATTAAGAGAAAGAAACACTGTCTCAGTTCTTTGATTAAGGCGTGATTTAAACATAATCCTGCTTAATTTGGCCTCTTACCTTTGAGGGTACCTTGAACTGTGTGTGGGTTCTCTTTGTGGTGAGCAAATGTATCGCTATTTTAATAATGATTAAATACAACTTTTAGAATGACTGTTTTTCTAGTTTAGTTCTATTAGTGTTGATAAGAGGAGATTACATGCCTGTCGGACACATGGAACGTCTCAGATCTGTACCGATATCCATGAGGAAAGGAAAGTCAAATTGCTCATTGGATTTTTTTTCCCCTGTTGAAATTGTGGGGGCAGAGTTGCACTTCTTTATAATAGAGTTCAAGCCATAAGACCAAAAGTGTGGTTCTGCAGTTTGCTTAAACTTATTAACAGCCATGCTGCACCGAAGCAGGGGCCGGAAGGTTCCCGTTTTCTTGCCTTTGTCGTCTTTAAGGGACTGGTAGCTGAGGAATGAGTTGGGTCAGTTTGCTGATCTGACTGAAAAGTAGCTTACACAGACTGGTGAGCTGGCTTGATTCATCCTAGGATTTGTATTCTTTTTTTCTTTTGGCAGGTGCTGCCTACTGTCAGTTTATGGACATGCTCTTCCCAGGTTCTGTAGCGCTCAAGAAAGTCAAGTTTCAAGCGAAATTGGAGCACGAGTACATTCAAAACTTCAAGGTTCTACAAGCAGGTTTCAAACGAATGGGTGTTGACAAAGTAAGCTGGGTTGTAACTGATGCTCTGTGCTCTTAATGTCAAAGTAGGTGGAATGTACTTTCAAATTTAGAGCTGAATAAATCTGGGAACAGAGTTTGCTTCTGGTTTGTAAATCTCAAAACTTTTGTTTTTGATTTGCATTGGTGTCCTCACTTGATTTAGGACAATACCTGCTTTGCTCCAGCTAAGGTTAGGTTTCTAGTTCTTAATGAGGAGATGATTTTTTCCATTTTAATTCTGCGCAACTTATGTAGCACAGACTAATGCTGACATTTCTATGAGATAGTGTGCCTGAGCTCCCTGTTTGAACCATCTTTGTACCAGGTATGTTCCCGTAACCTACTGGTTTGATAGTCCTAAGGATTTCAAATTCCCCTCCGCAAGCATGTGTAACTTTAAGCTAGTGAAAATGAGATCTGCAAAAAACCTTTTTCAGACAGAACAATAGTTATGCTTCTGGAAGGTCATCGATCTGGGTGGTGGTTGCTGACAGCACGTCTAGCACGATGCAGAACATTTCTGTGTTAAAGCGTTTTCCCATCATTAAGAAGGTGTCTCCTTCGGTGCTGGCTAGCAGCTGCCACCCGCGCTTGGTCGGTCTCCCGCGTGGGGGACGTAGCCTGGGCAGCCTGTCCTGAACTGGGCAGCCGGTCGTGCTGTCAGATGCCAAATGGTCACGTCATGGTAATGGCTGCTGGCCCCTGCCAGGTCATGGACTCTCAGCTCGTGGCCTACAGACAGGACTTCACAGTTTGCTGCACCTTTTTATTAGTCTTTAATCGTGCTCCTCATCCCAGAGAAACTGTAATTGCAATCTGCTCAGAAGGCGATGTTTCAGTCTGGGAGCAGTTCCGTGTGTTCGCAGGTCAGCAGGCACGGTGGTGTTGGGCTGGCGGTTGGGCTTCGTGATCTGAGAGATCTTTTCCACCCTTAAAGATTCTGCGGTGCTGTGGAGTCGGTCAGCGGTTCAGGTTCCTGGAGCTAGCACGGAATGAGCCAGCTTCAAACTTAGAGGAGCTTTGTGTTGAAGCTTGGTGTAGCAGAAACCTTGCTGCAGAACTATCTAAAATTATTTGGACAGGGAAAGCATGGGTAGTTTTTAACTCCAGTTATTAGCAAAAATCTTACTATTTGACATACAGTTTTGTTCAAGGAGGTTTTTCTCTAGATTGGACAAAGAATTATATTTGCATATCTTCCTGAGTGCACTAATTTTAAAACTTTATATGAAGAGAGGTTCTTTACCCTTAATACGAGTTTGACTTTTTTTTTTTTCTTTTCTTCCCCCCTCTCCAGATAATTCCTGTGGACAAATTAGTGAAAGGGAAATTTCAGGACAACTTTGAATTTGTTCAGTGGTTCAAAAAATTTTTTGATGCAAACTATGACGGGAAGGAGTATGATCCTGTTGCTGCTCGACAAGGCCAAGAGACAGTAGCACCAAACCTTGTTGCTCCAGTTGTGAACAAACCCAAGAAATCTCTCAGTTCTAGCAGTGCAGGTAGAGAAAATAGTTAAAATATTATCTAGACCATTAAAAACTCTGGGGAAAATGAGGCTGGGTTGCTATGTAAAATCAGTGTGTGAAATTACAGTGTTTTGCATCTCGTTTCAGAGATGCTAGGCATCAAACACTGAGTCATCCTGTAGTACCCAGTTATCTGGAAGCTACAGAAAGAGCAATCTTCTCTAAGAGATAAAATGGCAAGGATTGGTGCCAACACGTGCCAAAAAAACAAACGGACACGTCACATGAAGTCAAGAAGAGTGAAGGAACGTAGCTTCAAACTCTTACTTGCTGAAGTGTGTTTGGAAGGGGGCTAGTGCCTTGATAGGAGGGAGAAAGGTGTTCTGAGAGGAACTAACGCTGAATTAATCTCGCAGCCCCACAGAGGCCCATTGTTACGCAGAGGACCGCAGGAACTCCCAAAGCTGGTTCGGGAATGGTCAAAAAGGCGGCAGGAGATGAGGAGTCGGCAGGATTGATTGAGCAGGTGTGTTGACCAAAACGGCCCTGTCTGCTTTGCAGGTCTGCATGTGGATTTTTTTGGTTTTTAATAGCACGAAATGACTGGGTCAGGCAGATGGAAGAAAATGATCTGAATCTAGTAAGCTTGTTTAAAATCCCTTAATCAGAAGCCTTCATTATAATGGTCTTGCTCTCCTGATAGGAGCGAAACCCCGTATGCAGTACATGAGTACCCAGACATTTAAACCTAGCATGTGCCATATCACACATAGCACTGTTTTTAACTGTTTCCACAGCTGTGTTGCAGCTATTGCAGCATTCCAACGGAGCTATGAGCAGCTGCTGCTTCACTGAAATGCTGACTGTCATACAACTGAGACTGCCCTCGGTGTGAGAGCTGTCTTGAAAGAATGTGTTAGGCAGAACTGCAGGCAGTTAGCACTCTACCTATTTTGTGTAATAATGCTTTCGAATTTCCAAGTGGTGTTGCATGTGTTGGACTGGGTGTTTGTTGTGGCAATAACATTACAATTTGAGAAACAGACCTTCTCCTCCTCTCACAGTCCCCCTTCCCCCACCCCGTCTTGGTTACTTCTGAAGTGCTTTGCATATCAACAGCCTTCTGAGAACTGTGGGGACCCTGCCTTTGGAACAGATACTGCTGAATTCTGTCTTTGGTGGATAAATGATTATTGATGCCCTTTGGCAGATCAATGTATTGAAACTTACTGTTGAAGATCTGGAGAAGGAGAGAGACTTCTACTTTGGCAAATTGAGGAACATTGAATTGATCTGCCAGGAGAATGAAGGGGAGAATGATCCAGTGTTGCAGAGGATTGTGGAAATTCTTTATGCCACAGATGTAAGTAATCTGGTATAAGTTGTACTGCAGAGTTCCTCCCTTCCCTTGTAATTGGAAGCTGGTTTGCTTTCCAGGACTCCCTCCATTTCTACTTTTTTTTTTTTTCCCCCTTTAGGTTTATGGCCTAGCTTTTTGCTGTAATAAAGGAACAGATAACATAATTATAGTCAGGCAGCAAACAAAATTAGCCCTTCATGAAGAGTATGTAAGAAATAGATCAAAGATGAGGCAAAGAACTCTTCTGGTAATATATCTTGACACTGTAAATGGTGACTTAAGGGTGTCTATTCTAAGTAAAAACAAGGAAGAAAAAAAAAGAGCGTACAGAGTAGCTAGGAACTGGTTTGATGTGAGATTTTCATTAAAGCACTTGTTTTATTCCCCTTCAGGAAGGCTTTGTGATACCTGACGAAGGAGCACCGCAGGAGGAACAAGAAGAGTATTAACAGACCACATACTGTACCAGCAGAGCAGCAACATCAGAATTCTTTGCCCCAGATCGTGTGCTTAACTGTAAAATACTCCACTTTATTCTTAGAGGACTCACTGGTTTCTTTTCATAAGCAAAAAAGTACCTCTTCTTAAAGTGCACTTTGCGGAAGTTTCACTTTTTACAGTGGGTTTGAGTTAGGAGCTCGCTCTCACTTCGTAGCAGAGCAGTATTCACATCTAGGCGGTATATTTAGGGAGCAAGAGGCTGAATATTTGGAACTTGTTGCAGAGTGGTTTGCTGGTAAAACACTGGTTTGTGGGAAGACTCTTTTTGTTTCTAAGGTGGTCTGTAGTAGAGAAATTAAAGACTCTGACTCACAGAAAGATTGAGTTAATGTGAAATTGCAGCACAGAAATTATAATAAAATGCCTTAAGAGTATTTAAAATATGCTTCCATATGCCAAATTGAAGTAATGTGACAGGAGATTTTATGTGCTTCGTATTGGGGTAGACGCTCGTTGAAGTCCGTTCACTGCTGTCGGAGAGGCCTTGCATGGCAATCTCGCTGTGTCAGCAAGTGCTCAGAAAGGGGCTATTAAAACAAAACGCCATTCCTATGTAAAGCTGCTTACTACGTGATTAGTTCTCGATGAAATGGGCCTTAACGTTGCCTGTCACAAGATTAGAGGGAGTATGAACAGCTGAGACACATAAATTACCTTGAAGAGTGCTAAAGCCTTTTCTATGGCATTGTGGCTAATGACTTTGCCAAAATGTACTGTGTTTTCTGTAAGAAAAACAAAATAAAAAACCAAAACAACAAAAAAAGCAAAGGGCATCCAGTCTCACTGCCTAAAATGTTCTTCAGAAGTAATTTTCTTTCCTGGCTCTTGTTTCTGTTTGTGCGGTTTCTTTTTATCTTTGCTTTTATACTTTTTGGTCTCTCACTTGTTCTTTTCTCTTTCCCATCCCAAGGAACGCTGATCAAGTCCAATAGTGGTAACAGGACTTGCACTGTGCAGCTATCTTAGGATGAAAGCGAATTGAGCACTTGAGGATGATGATTTTTCTCCTTTTTTTTTTTTTTCTCTTTCAAACCAGGGCTTATCTAATAATAATACTTGCCAGTTCCGTAGTCTTCTGGGGTAAAAACTAAAAGATGCTGGCTAACAGAGCTAATGTTATTGCAGAAAATACAGTACTGAGACTAACTTAAATATTAATATTTAAAGTACTTTCCTTATCTGTCCTTTTCTGCTATCATGCCCCTCATTACTGTTGTGTTTGGCAAGATCCTGCAAGACTTCTGATCCCCCTTCACTACTGAGATTGATCAGTCCTGTTGTGCTTGTACTCATTTGTTTCTGGTGGTAGCTTGTCCTGAAATGTGTGTAGGAGAGCATCTTATGGTAATTGTTGTGTAGTGCATGAATCTTTGTGAAATTCAGAGAAAAACCCAAATTCAGTGAATGCCAAAAATGCAAGTATCTAGCCATTGTTTAAAATTGCAGTGGTGCTATTTCTCTTGTGGCCTTCTAGACTTTTGTTGCCCTAAAACTCCATTTGACTGAGGAAACCATATTTGACTTGGATTTTTCTTGACAGGGTTTTTCTATTTTAAGCAGTTTCTAAATAAAGTTCTGTATTTCAAGAGTGTCATGTCTGCTGGAGTCTCTCATGCTTTCAGATATGATTAGGCAAAGCTGAAGTTTGTGATAGTTTTTGTGATGAAGCTTGCAGAACTTGGGAGATCAGCTTTTATTCTCCAGTCCTAGTGGCAGTCGTTGCTGACTTGAGTAGCGGTGATGTTGAAACTCCTTGGAGTGTGCTGTGGGAAACTGGAGTTTTGGGTTGGGTGGGGTTTTTTCCCCTTCCCACAAGTGGATGCAAAGTGAGTGTATTGCTGGCTTCCTCCTCCCAACGGTGTGAGAATGGGCTGTGTAACAGCAGTGCTGTCGCATGACTTTAAGAGTGCTTAAAGCGTTTTAACTGCTAAAACAGTGGTTATTAGTTATAAACAAAGAAGCTGTTAATTGCATCTGTCAGCAGTCTCTATGAGCAGATTGACTGTAAACATAGTTGATTTGTTTCATTTGAAGTCTGTTTCAGAGAGGAGCTTAAATGTTACGGTCACAGATGTGTGCACAGACCTTCATCTCCAGAGAAGTGCTTACGTGATGTGTCGAACCCTGAAGGTGGAAGCGTTCCCTGCAGGCCTTCCCTGTTGTGCTGGAGAACACCCTCCCTGCCTCCGCAGGGCTCTGTGGGTACCTTACGCTGCAGAGCAGGCGTTGCTGGCACTGCCTACGGGCGTTGGCCTACAGAAGGGCAGACGTAGAACGGGTGTGTTGATGCACATAAAATCTTCTCTACCATTACTTACTTGCTTTGAGGTCGGAAGCATATTTTTTCGACTCTAAATATTCCATTATTCCAGCAACTCAGAGCAATAGATGGCAATGGCATGTGGCTGAATTGGAAGAGGACTTGGTGGGTGTCTGCTCTTTGCAGTCCAGTTGTGCGCCGGAGCCTGGCTGCTTCCAAGTCTCTTTAACAAGATTGCATGTGCGGAACCGTGCAGCACCCAGCTCATCAGATGGGTTGTGTTAGGCTGGTTTTGATCTCTGCTAGCAAAGCAAGCAAATACCCTAAGAATGCTGAGTCGGACGTACTGCTAGTGCACCTTGTGAGGCTGTTGAATGTGTGGACCTGTTGGACGTGCATTGTAAAATTAAGTTGCAGCTGAGTCTTGGAAGTCAAATGCTGCTCAGAGTTCCAGTTGCTTAAGTCACTTCTTTGCTACCAAGATGAGTTAGAAATAGAATGGGGACAAACTCATGTAGTCAGCTTATGACTACGTTGTAGATACCTTGGCACAATCTGTTTTTCTAATGTCCTTTTTGGGGAGAAAATAACAACAGTAAGCCCAACTCAAACCCATAGACCTAACGTGGCTACTCTGTTACGCTGGTACAGTATATGCTGTTAAATGTTAAACGCTCACCTGCCGGAACAGCTCCGATAGCATCCAACCTTGCTTAGTATCTTAGTTCTAGCAGGTATTTGAAAAATGAACAGAATGGAAGAAGCAAAAGCTCCCATCTCCTTTCTGTACCAACATGTCTTACTTGCAGGTGGACTTGTGGATGTTTTTTTAACTTTTATTGTTCAATTTTTAAAAAATTCCTGGTTTGCAATGACAATTCTTACTGTAACTGTTAAAAGCCTTCAAATAAAGGCCAAAAACGTGCTGTTCTATCATATCACTATTTAATGTGACTGCTTGAGCGCTCGGTTGTCTTCTGGTGCCATGTCGAATGTCCGTTCACAGGAACGTGCGTGTCCTTCAGGAGTGGGAGCTTTGCTTTCTTTGAACACCCTTCGAAGGAGAAGCCTGGAGTCTGCTTCTCACAAGAGAAGATCTTCTTGGCGAGTCGGTGTGTCAAGCCCATGAGGCCTGTGCTGTGGATTTCAAGCTAGCCTGGTGGTACGCAGCCCGTGCCTCTCCGTTTCCACACTAGTGCAAGAAATAGAGGGGTAAGGGTACGGGCTCTTCTTGCAGGGGCTGCAGGCTGCTGGCAGAGAGAGGAGCGTGCGTCAGGGCACCCGCGCTTTGGTAGCGGGGCGGCTGAAGGACTTGCTGACCTTGCAATGCAGAGAGAGCAAGGAGACACGAAGTCATTGCAGGTGCGCTTCGGGTCGGAATCCGAGACTGCAGGCGGGTTGGACGAGAGTACGCGATGCTGTGGCTGACGGTGCTTCGAACGCAGGGAGTGAAAATACAAACGTGGTTTGGCTGAGGGAGACCTGAATAAACTGCTGGTGAGTGAGATCCCCCGGGGTGAGGTTCTGTGTCTGCGACTGCCGGTTCCTCGGGGAGGTTGCGTTTGGGTGGTTACTGGGCCTGGGGTCAGAGAAGGAAGGGCGTTCAGCAGATGTGGCTAGGGAACGTGAAAGGTGTGTATGGAGGTAGGAATTAGAGAAGGTTGCTGTTAGGAAGGAACAAGATAAATGCAGAGGAACAAAATGATGGCATGAAACGGTACTGGTAAATCTGGAAAGGAATCTGATGTGAGGAACGAAAGGAGAAGGGTGGTGCTCTGTGGCCAAGGAGGTGTCGCGGGGGCAGAGCTGCGGGGCAGAGCCTGCCTGGCTCGGTAGCAGCACCACAGAGCAGGCGCTGTGTCCATGCCGGCGAGGGCCCTCGGAGCAGGCGCTGTGTCCATGCCGGCGAGGGTCGAGCTGCCTGGGCGAGAGCCGTGTCCGGAGGGTGCGCGTGCCCGCCCTGGCGTTAGCACAGACCATCTCCTGCTTCCAAGAAAGTGGTTGGGTTTCCTTTCTCTTTCATGGAGCAGGAACGAAGCTAAACGTCAGTCTTGACATTTTCTAAGGCCAAAAAGAAAGTTTCCAGAAGGCAACCCCAGCTCTGAAGAGGCAAAGGCCACTTTCTGTCAAAATTGCTCTTCTTTCTTTTTCAACACAGCTGGCTGGCTTTTTTAATTGTGGCCTTTAAATAATATATATATTTTTTAAACATATTGATACATATTGTTATATGAATAAATATTTAGTAAAACAATATATAAATATTTAAGTAATATGACAATAAACATAGTATTAAAATATTACATAAAATATGTAATATATATTTATATTTTATATATAAAAAATATGTTTGGCTGACATGTCAGAACTGTAGGAAACATGGACCGGTGTCATTTTTATTTTTAAGTCCGAGAGATGTTTTGCAGACATTTTCCTCTTGAAAATAATTTCGTAAAATGGTTGTCTGCCAATCTTCTCGTGGTGCTCTGGCTCTCCTTTTGTCCCCAGGGGATGCACGAGGATGAGTGGACATTCAGGAGGCATTAAACCCCATGGGCCAGCGTGGATGTGAATCTCGACATATTCCGAACGCTGCAGATTGATGTTTATGAAGTGATGAGCAGGTGAGGTTAAAATGAGGGGACAGGAGAGGTGGGTCTGTTTTCAAAACCTGAATACAAAACCGTGTTTAGTCTTGGCTTTTCTAGCAAAGAAGGGCTTTCTGGGAGGAGGAGGAGGAGGAAAACGGACAGGGTGGCCTGTGACAGTGGCTGTCACGACGATGGGGAAGCTCTGTGGCACCCCCGTGAAGGCAGAGAAGGACGAAGAGGTGGAGCGGGCACCCCTGGGAGCTGTCTCCCTGTGACCGGTGGATGACTGGGGAGGTGGGAGCGGGTGGAACGTGTTGCTGGCAGGGTGAGTAGCACCACGAGAAGTGGCAGCCATCTCTCTGGCTCTGTGCCGAAACATGGGACGCAGAGAACTCCTGGTGGCAGCTGGTTTCCTGCTTTTTCGGATAAGGCTGCTCTTTCGGAACCCTCCTGGAAGTCCCAGTCACAGTAGATCCTTATTAAATACTTGGATGGATATGAGGAGCTTGAGAGCTCTCAGTTTCCTCGTATGTGATAAGGGAATGAGAGATCTTCCTTCTTAATGCCGTGTGGTTAAGGTTAGTTGGAGTCATGTGGGCCTGGGAGGTGAAGCGCGCGGGTGATGAGGACGTGTAGGGCTTGGTCCTGCCGTGGCTGCCCCGACCGCGCTAGCTGAGCTGGCTGATCTGAGAGCAGCTCGGGGGGAGCTGCAGTGGGGCACTGCCACGGGGAGCGTGTTCGCCAGGTTCCTTCCATTCACTGGAAATCTCAGGGTAGCCACGGGCTGCCCTCGTTGAACGATCTCTTTGCCTGCAAAACCAGCAGAAGGTGAATGAGCAGCCATGGTGCAGGTGGACAGAAAGAAAAAACCAAAATCTGCATTCTCTAGCTATGTTAAAGCAAAACTTGAATGGACTCAGTGACACAGCTGCCACAGGCCACTCCTTGCTTTGAAACTTCTGATTGCTGCTTTCGGTGTTTTATATTGCTTTATTTTTTAAGGGATGAATACATAGTTAAAAGTTGACATATATATTGAAATGAGCAGATGGCATCAGCCCTGCCAGTCCAGTCTACCGGAGCGGGGATGCTCCTGGGGCCTTGAGAGATGGGGAGAGAAGTTTTCTGCTGTAGTAAAAGTTTCCTGCTGTGCTCTTTGATGGGAAGTACGGGTGTGAGCTGCCCCTACCCTTGAGCCTGCTCCGAGCCCCCGGAGCCCACCGCGTGGCTGCGGCAGGGTGGCCGGAGAGCCGGCTGGGTCAGCCCTGTCCCCGGGGCTGATGCCCTCCCGGTCCAGAGAGTTCTCTGCTACCTGCACCACAGCTGTGAGCTGGGACCGGTACTGCTGAGGATGGGCTGAGATTTGTGGTAAGGCATTATCAGAATTGGGCTTTCACACTCGCGTGAGCGTGAGTTTCTCTCGGCTCGCCCTGGCCTCGCGGGGCTGTTCTGCGCTAGCAGGAGATGGCAGCCTGGCTCCCGTGGCTGGCAAAGCTGCTCAGGCGGAGGCTGCTTCTGGTGGCTGCAGACAGGGTGTCCGAGAGCGTGACCTTGTAAGAGAGTTGCAGCGTATTTGCTGTAACTCTTCCTCCATCTCTGCGGGGCGCAATGACGAGATTCTGCGTGCCAGAAAAGCTCCGTTCTCGAATCAGACTGTCTTTGAGCCCCGGAGGTTTTCAGACAGGTCAGAGGCGGCCTTGCAGAGGTGCCTCCTGCGCCTGGCAAGAGGAAGGTCTTATTGCTGATCACTCACAGTAAACAACAAACCGGCTGGGAAACAGCTCTCAAGATATTTGATGAACAGAGTTTTCTCGCTTCCTAGTTTATGATATGCTTTTAATGAAAAAATGTACCTTGACTTCCTCCTTCAAGCATTCGATATTTAAAGGCAATAGCACTCAGGTGGAGATTTCCAATAGCAAGGCAAGGTGACAGCTGCAACCTGCGATTCCATTTTGATCAATTTAGGAAAGTTTTGATTAGTGAGAGGTACTCGCGACACAGTTCTAATGCTTCGGGGTTACACGGTGGCTTGTTCTGCGTGCAAAATGATTGCAGATATGTGTGCAAGCTGGAAAGCAGTGTGTATAAATGGCCAATTTTAAAATAACTCCACACCCTACCTGTCTGGGTGCATAATGGCTCTGAACTGCACCATTTAGGGGTCCAATAAATACCTTCACTGCTTTGGAAACTGCGGAAATGTGCTGCAGGGCTCTGTTTGGCTTCACCTTTGATACCGCGCTATCACAGCACGCCACCTTTATGGTCTTTTTTTCTCCATTATGAATTATCTGGCTGAGTCTCGGTCTCGGTTTGCAATGCTTGTTTTCACAGGTTTGAATGAGTTCTGCATGGCAATGAAAGAAATTATAGATAATACTAACAATAAAGACGTTGATGACATGTTATGAAAACTGACATTGACTGTGATGCTTCATAGCCTGGGTAATGGCACTGTCCTCTGCCATGAAAGATGAGAGCGAGGGAGTAGCGGTTGCAAAAGTAATTTCCTGATTTATTTAAAATAAAAATAAAGACGAGAGAAATTGAACATCATTCATTACTGGTGGTAGGACAGTGTTTATTTTCACAGCTATCTTCCATATTTCTTGCTCTGTCAACGCCACAGAACCTCAGATAATTAATTCTGCTCTCCCTTTGATACTGTGCAAATGAAATCGCTGTCTGTCTTGCAGGAAGAGTATCTGGACTGTGTGCGCCCCAAATTCGGAAGGCAGGGTACCATGCTGAGAGGCGAATCACATCTGCTCTCCAAAATGCCGAAGAAAGTCATCCCACTGTAAGGTATTTCTGAGGCGCAATCCTGCGTTAAGCTGCTTGTATTTGCCCTCCACTTATGGTTCTCTTGTACTGCCGTGAAAAATGGCTGCTGCGCCTTAAGCATTCGTTTTTTCATCAGATAGAAAACATAAGCGTCCTCCCTGATGAAGCTGGCTTAATAAACCAGTCCCTCATTTAAGAACAATGCCTGCATAAAGTAATAGATGTGGTGATAAATGACGCCTTTAAATGGGTTCTCTTTGGGCTTTAATCAGGCTGGTTTGGCTGTTGCATGGTTTAAACCCATGAATTTAGCAGATTGTGCCCGTTACAAAGGCAAGCCAGGATATGAGATGTGACAGCTATTCTCCTTCACGGGCTTTAGATTTACAGAGGTAAGATGGCCTGTTTGGGAAGACTGAAAGCGCTGAGGTTAACCTAACCTAGAGAGAAGACGACGCTGAGGTTGTGGGCGTAAGAGGCTGTTGCAAAGAAGAGTCTGGCCATGTGCATGGTGAAACCAACTTCTGGAATTCAATTCCATATCAGACAAAGAATTTTCTTCCTTTGTAGTGCTAATGGCAGGACAGTAGTAGCACATGGCTTTGAGGGAAGTGCAGAAGCTAACAAACATTTAGCAGAAAGATCCTGACTCCACTGTGGGCAGGCGCTGGATTAGATCCCCCTGCTCTGAGCTTCCTTCTGCTGCTGTTCTTGATTCTATGATTTAGAAAACAAGTGGTTCTGATTCTTTAGGGATTGTAGAGGTCTTCAGTGAGGTGAAATCTGGTGAGCTGCTCCTGTATTTCTGCCTCTTCACCACACAAGGTGGACGTCACAAGGTGGAGGAAGCGAGTCTGAATTTGTGGTTGAAGATGTCTGTGAGAAATACTTTTCCTTTGCATTGCCACTGCTCTCTGGCAGACTTTTTAGGAAGTGTAAGAGGGAAAACAAACAATTTTTCATGAGGAATATTTTTCATTAATTTCACAGGAGGGTCTGTTTAAACAGAAGCATCGTCTCCCCTCGGAACTGCCAAGTCAACTGTTCTAGAGTGAGCACAAGGTAGCGAGTCGAGGTGCAATTAGACCCTTTATTCTGGTTTTTCTCCATTTTGTCATTAGTGCGCTTCAAGCTAGCATTGTTTGTAGAGTTTTTCTTGACCTTCTAGTTTTTCTATAAGGGTTATTGTGGATGAGAAACGTTTGCCTCGCAGCTCTCTTGGAGTGGAGTCCATCCAAGAGCAGAGGCACGCAGAAGCCCGTTTGTCACTTAGGGCGACAGTGACGTTCAGAGGGGCAGACGGTGGCACCCCTTTGCTGAATGCTGAGAACTGCCAGTTCCTTCACTGCGCTCGCTAGGCGAACCAAGGACTGCACCCAAAGGTGGAGGTCTCGGCAGTGCCAGCCTGCTGGGGGTAGGATCTGCTGAGGAAACTGGTGGGAGATACTTACAGAAATGACTCCTGTTCTGGGGCTGTGCACAGTGTCTTTTCCTTGGAAGTCAAAGGAGCTTTGCCTTTGCCTGTTGGTTTGTGATTTTTGTGTTTGTGGATCGCTGTCAAAATGGCTGTGGATGGCTTTGGTTAAAAGCGTGTGAAGCCACGGTGCCGTTAGCCCATCGTTAGTCCTGTGTCACGGGATCTCACTCTGCAGACCTGGCACCAAATTCCTTGAGGTCGGTGACAGCAAATGTGACAGGATCTTTTGCCTCCTTGAAAGGGACAGCTGTGACACGGCCTGGGATTACTGGTGGGATGCTTCTCCAAACGGGTAAATGACTTCTTTACAACGGGACTGCGGATCAGACGTCTGTGCCTCCCCTTCGTGAAAGGGGTCCCCAAGGAGGGGGAAATAACCCCAGGGCTTATGAGCTCCGGTTGCATTCCCTGGGGTGTAAAACGATGCTGGCTGCTCCTGGGCTCTCTGCTCCTAACGCTTAGAAACGACTCTTCTCCACTTTTGCTTTGAGCTGGTGGGGACTGAGCTCCGCGCTGACTGGGTGGCAATGTCTGGGGTGGCAATGTAGCCACAGTGGCAAATGCCAGGTAATCACAAATTTGTTACTCATGGGTTAATTCAGGTTCCCACTCGTTGCTCGTTCATGTTTTGCAAGTAGTACGTCCTTCTTATGTTTTATTTAATTTTTCACTTCTGCTGCTTAAAGGCATGGAAACAATTAAACATCACTTCTGCCATTTTAGATATATTTTTCAACCATTTGTAACTCTTTTTCAGGTCTTCAAGCAATGCATTTGTCTTTTGCCAGGGGACCTGACACATCTTTTCAAGAACTCTGTACTTTATGGAGACGACCTCCGAGTCGTTTCTTGTAAGGCAGTGCAGCAGACTGTTGTTGTGGCTGTGTATCTCAAATGGGCAGTGAATCTTTTGTATAAAATTGTTCTTGGATATGTTTATTGCTCATAAGCTATGGGCATAATATAAATATTAATAACAGTGGAACTGTTTCTCTCCGTGCTCCTACCTTCCTGTATCAAAATGGGAACTGCACTTGCTGCCGCTCCGGTGCCTGCCTTGTGGCCAGGAGCAGGCGACTGCGCTGCGTGAGCAGCTCTGCTGTCTGCAGCCCCTGCGGCCACCCGGCCAGAAGGCGCTGGCTTCGGCGTGGGTCTGCTCGAGCACTCGGCTGGGCGCAGCACTCGCCGTGCCCCACATGGCTGATGCTTCTTCACGTGACGTTTGCTGACGGGATTGCAGAGAGAGGAATCCCTCGGGGGGATGTTGCTGCCCTTGTTGCAGTTAAGACGCTCTCGTGGCCTTTACTCCGTGCAGTTGATGTGTGCTCTGTCTCCTGTTTGTCCCAAGCCACTGCTTTGCACCGCGGTGCTGAATCTCCTCTGTTCTCCTTCGGCTTTCTGTTGTGTTTCTCTTTTCTCCACCTTCTGTGGCCAGTCCCCTCCACTCCCTCCTGTTTTCCGCTTCCCCTCAGACTTCCATTTTACCATCAATGTTCCACTGGAGCTCTTGCTTCTCTGCTGAAGCAGTGGGCCAGGCTAAATGGACCCCCCCTATCCCATCTCTCCGCTAAAAGCAAGGCGTTTGCAGCGAAGCACAGGGAGGCTTGAACCACGATGTCATTGAGATCTGTCCTCTTCGCAGGCACTCCTTGGGAACTGGTGCCACCAGACAAAGTTCATTCCTGAGCTCAAGCTTGTTGGCTCCCGCTTAGTCACTGATAAGAGCCATGATGCTTACTTTGCTGCCATTAAAATACCAGGCAAACTCCGGTAGGACAGGTCCCTGCCCCTGCTCTGTAACGTATCCGTTGCACAATGGTATCAGGCAAGGCCACTGGTGTTTAACATTCTCTTCCTTCCAAGTAGAACGTGCTGGTACCAAACTTCCAGGTGCTGGGAAACATGAATTGTGGGGAAAATGTGGCAGCGGCTCACTTTTTTTTGTGATCATGGATTTTGCCAAACTTGTGGATAAAGTTTCAGCCCCCTCCTGGCCAACCCGCATTGATAGATCTGCGAGGGGATGTGGGGATACCAGGGGCGTCTGTGGTATGGAATATTGCCGCTGGCCAGCTTGCCTGCCTGGCTGTGCTCTCGCCCAGCACTTGTCAGCTCACCAGCCAAACATGGGAGATTAAAAAAGTCATAGAATCATAGAAGGGTAAGGGTTGGAAGGGACCTTAAAGATCACCTAGTTCCACCCCCCTGCCATGAGCAGGGACCCCTTCCAGCAGCCCAGGGTGCTCAGAGCTCCATCCAGCCTGGCCTTGAGCCCTGCCAGGGAGGGGGCAGCCACAGCTTCTCTGGGCAACATGTGCCAGTGTTTCACCACCCTCATGGTGAAGAATTTCTTCCTAATATCTCATCTAAATCTGCCCTCTTTTGGCTTAGAGCCATTCCCCCTTGTCCTATCTCTACACCCCCTTGTGAAAAGCCCCTCTCCATCCTTCCTGTCGGCCCCTCCAGGCACTGGCAGCTGCTCTCAGGTCACCCCGGAGCCTTCTCTTCTGCAGGCTGAACAGCCCCAGCTCCCTCAGCCTGTCCTCAGAGGAGAGGTGCTCCAGCCCTCGGATCATCTTCGTGTCCCTCCTCTGGACCTGCTCCAACAGATCCATGTCCTTCCTATGTTGGGGGCTCCAGAGCTGGATGCAGGACTCCAGGTGGGGTCTGATAAGAGCGGAGTAAAGGGGCAGAATCACCTCTCTCGCCCTTGTCCTTGATTTCTTAGCAACAACTAAAAACATCAGTATATTATCGATGTTCTGCTCATACTAAATCCAAAACACAGCAGCTACTGGGAAGAAAATTAAAATTAACTCTATTCCAGCTGGAACAGAGACAGGGATCCGAAGGCATTCTCCTTCCTGGCTTAGGAACCCGAGTGGATTGGCTCAGGGCTTTGTGGCCCAGGGAAAACCCGTGGTCTTCTGCCAGCAGAGAAGTGTTGCGCTGGGCAGAACTGGTGCTTGGGGTGCAGGGGCTGGAGCGGGGTGGAGCTGTGGCTTGGAGCAGGTTGTGGCAGAGGGGCTCGGGCTCAGCTGCCGCTGACGGGGGCTCGCGATGGGTTGGGGAGGGCGGCTGGCGAGGCAGCCTGCCTCGGGAGGGAGGTGGGGGAAGCTGGGTCTCCGCTCGGAGGGGTTGAGCTCAATGGGTGTGTTGGGCTCTGCCTTCCTCGATGGGTGGAGCGGGACGGAGCCCGGAGAAAGAAGGGCTGGTTTAACGGGGGTGCTTGGCGTCTCCGTGCTCACCTCCGCAAATCTTCCCGGTCAGTCACCTCCCTCAGCGTTCCCGTTCACCGTCCAGTCCTATTTCTCTGCCTTTTCTTGCAAATACTACTCAACTTTCCCACCGTTTGAATTCCCTCTTTCCTTTTCTTCCCACCTCTTTCTTTTTTTTGTTCACACTCCTTGATTGTGTCTCTTCTTTATATGCATCTCATTCCCCTCTCCCATTCCTGTTTCTCGCTTTCCCCCCTCTTGTGGCTCTGCATTCTCCCATCCCCCCGCTCTGCTTTCATAATGCATTTAGTCTGGCAGCAATCCACCGTCTCCTGAAAGCTAATGGGGTACGACAGAAAGCCCCACCGTTGCTATTTAGCGTGCTGGCGATTGTCCAGACATGTTTCTGTATCTGGTCTGCTCGAAAGTTGGGAGTCATCTGACAGTTTTTTTTGTCTACAGCTGCATTGTTTGCCCTGTTTTCTGCAGCCTCAGTAATCGCCGTTTCCTCTGTGTTTTACCTCTTTGGGCTCCGCTCTGCTCCTCAGCAGCGGAGGCTGAAGGATGTCTGCCTGGAAACTGGGGGTCTGCAACTGCCGTTTCGCCTGTCCAAACAGCTCTGCGACAACAAAAGATGTGAATGTTAAATTACTGCTTCCGAGAGAGTAAAATCCCCATCGTTGGCACCCAGACTCATGAACTTCTCTGTTTTTAATGCTGGTGGGTAGGATAATGTGGAGTCTTCTGTGGCTCTCGTAATCTAGGTCTGTGAATTTGGTCTTGTCTTATCAAAAAAACCCTTTCTCATGCATCTTCTCTTGCATCCGGATAGATGGAGCTTAAAGGCCGTGGTGCGATGATTTGGAGGCTGTTCTCCACGTGGACTTGTTGCCTTTCTCCCTTAAGAAAGCGGTCTCTGTGCTTCTGACAACCGGTGGTCTTTAAACCACCACTGGTGGTCCCTCTCGGTGGACGAGAGTGAATTCTGAGGGTGGTGTCGTGGTCTGCCACGGCTTGAAACCGGCTTGTTTTAATGAGCTGAATGAACTTCGGCCGTTGGCGGCTCCTGGCTGTAGCAGAAGAAGGTACCACCAGGTGGCACTGTTGGGCTGCCGGTGGTGCTGGGGAGAGCCTGGGCGTTTGGGCACGGTGCCGGGAGGGTTTATGTGGTGGGATTAACCTGGGTCATCTCCGCGGAATTTTTGTTTTGTTATTTGCACACAAGCTTTGTATATGAGGGCATCTCAGCCCGGGAGTGGCTTGCAAATTCTTGACTGCTCCCCAAATATTCAGAATTTGGCATTTGAGGTATGCGCTTGGTTGTTTAAATTGTTTCTTTGGGGGCCCATTGCTGCTGTTAATCTACACACCTGCAGCCTTTCAAACCATGGTTATTTGTCTGGGGGGTTTTTTAGCAGCTGAGCAAACCTGGGATCATGCTGCAGGGCCAGAACTGCTCCTCAGAGCCATCCCTCCTGTCTGCTTCATGGCAAGGGGATGGAGAAGGCCAGCCCCAAAGAGGTTCCTTCTAGAAATGCCTGTTCTGCTTGCAAAGCAGGTTTCTCCAGTGCAAGGAGATACTAATTTCCAAGCATCTTGGTACCTGACCTAGGTGTGAGCTTCTTTTTTGGGCCCCTTTTAAAGCCAAAAGTTGATCTTGGTTTATAGTCAGTTGGCCCCATGGTTCCTCCTTCACCAGTGCTCACAGCATTCGCCTCGTTGTTTGCCAGTGTTCTGGTTTTTAGCAGTAACTGAGTTTCTTTGGTTGGGTACCAGGTGCTACCGATCTGGAAGGTGCCTGTTGGATGAGGTGCCTGTTGGATGGCCGAGCCTCCTGCTCAGGGCATGTCCTGGACCTGTAACCCAGGGCAACCAACCATCCCCAAAGCGAAACAGGAGCCCCTTGCCAGAAGATCCCACTGCCCGGGCTGGTCGCTCCTTTTCCTTGACAGCGGCTGCTGCGAGCGGCTGCTGCGAGAGCTGAGCAGGCCTCTGCAGGCACCATCACTTACGCTGACAGGCTGTTATTTTTCTATTAGGACTCTCTGATTTGAGGTTGTAAATCACTGACTGTGTTGCTTGCCGGAGCCCAGTCCTAGCTGTTGTGCTATCCAAGGGGTTGTATGAAGGGTGGTTGAGCTTGACTTCTCCTTCTCTGGAGATATTCCAGCCCCGCCTGGCCACGGTGCTGTGCAGCCTGCTCTGGGTTACCCTGCTTGGGCAGGGGGCTGGGCTGGGTGACCCACAGAGGGCCCTGCCGACCCCTGCCATGCTGGGATTCTGGGATTCCCTCTCCTGAGCTGCTCTTTCCACACCTTGTTTCTCTGCTGCCTTTTGTGCTTGGATCGTGAGATCATGCTGTCATGCATCTTTGTCTTTCTGTCTCCTTGCAGTCTCTAACAATCTCCAAAAGCCTACTGCCAGTCCACTGCAAAAGATTTTTCTCTTATTCTCTTATTCCTCAAAGAGGAGTGAAGGGACTGGCTGTGTGCTGGGTTTCTCTGGTTTTCCATCTGGGAACAGAGTGAAGAATTTTCGTAGCGCTGTGTGTAGCCTTAGCTTTGTGTGAAGTGAAGGTCAGCAATGGCCCCTGCTCTTCCGTAGTCACTTTGTACCTGGGTATGGGTCTAATAGATGGAGCTTCGCTGTCGGGACGGAGGTGTTTTTCTACATCTGTTTCAGTCAGGAATTTCTCTGTGACCATTACAGAGGTTCAAAGTTTGGATACTTTTACAAACGTCTCTCCTTTGTTCTTTTCTTTGCCTTTCCTTCTTATCCAATCTCTCCTCTTTCATATTCTCTGATTTTCCAGAACTTTCCCTGTTGTGCCCTCTCTGCTCACCCTGGAGTTCCCCTCCTTCGTGTGGACTCTCTCCGGCAGACACGCAGACCTGTCCCGCACCGCCTGCGCCGCGGATCTGCGCCGTGTTTCCCACGACGTGCTGGCGTTTCCACGCGCAGCTGGGTACTGTCTCTGCTCAGAGGCCGTCAGTGATTGCTTCAGAGAAAGGCATCCTCTGTTCTGATGGTTCCCCAGGGATGAATGTTATTGGCAAGACCCCATAAAGGTTCTTTTTTCTCCATTCTACAACAGCAATCATACATGCTTATAGCGGCTATTATTTCTGACACTCACTGTTTTATTAGTAATATTGAGATTTGTGTCTTAATCAGCCAGCTGATGCTGGCCGGCGTTAATGGCAGTGCTGTTCTAGTAGCAGGGCAGAATTGTGGTAAGTTTGACAGAAATTTCTGCAGAGGCTTCTATATAAAGCCTGTGTTCTGTCAGGGTTCTCGTGTAACCTTAAAAATAATAAGTAGTGTTCACGCAGTAGGAATTTTTCTGCCTTCCGATTCCCTGTCTTTTTGGCCTGGTGATGTTTCTTGCACGTTAATGCCATTTTACTGTGCTGTCCTTGATGGGTCACTCTGTCTGCAGGCTGTTCCTGGCAGGAACGCGTTGAAGGACCGCTGTCCTGTTGCTGCTGCCTGTCACCGTACGGTGAGCAGCCTCTTCGTAAGCACCACCTTCCCTGTGCAAGAGGGGCACGGATGAGAGGAGAGAAATCCACCTCAGTGTATGTGTGGGGAGATAACAATGTAGACAGGCTCTGTGTGACAGAGTATTTCGGCAAATGCGAGGCCTTAACGGCGCTCTCACTACGAGCACAGCACTGCAGATGTCCTTAAGGCATTGTTTCCTCTCTGCTTTAAAATTGTCACAAAGCCTCCAATTCCAACAAGCTGTATTTATGGATCTCCTAATCCAGTTATGGTGCCGCTGCGTTTGCCTGGCAGCTATCATGTCCTGTGTCCATCAAGAGCTTAGTAAGGAGTTTGTTCCTCGTTCTCATTTGTGAATTTGTATAATGGGTGCGTCTGAATCTATACGTTGCGAGGAGCTGGTGCCTAACTGATGGGATCTTGGTGATCTCTCTCCTCCTGCGGACAGCTTGCCCGAGCCACGCAGTCCATCGGGGCTGCCAAGGCATCCTTTGGTCGCGCCGGGTGGAGCTGTGCAAGGCTTTCCGTGCTGGAAACGTGAGCTGATCTCCTGATGCAGGCGGGTCTGTCGCCAGCTCCTCCCGTTTCTGGCACCTCCGAGACCTGGGCGTGCTCGGGGACCGCTCCCGCTCTGCCCTGTGACATGACCGGTCATTCTGCTGAAGGATGCCTCGTTTGGTTCATGCAGGCACTCTAATTACACGTCGCCCAGCTCATCACATTACACTTATGCTTACTTCAGGAATTTTTTTAAAAGTTAAATTTGTTTCTCATCAGTGCTAATTAACACACGGAGGTGGGTGTTGTCACGTTACGCTTTATCACCGTTCTGCAGTCCTGCCTGTCTTCAGCCTTTCCTGAGCTGGGACCACGTGAATATTTGTAGAGGTATTATGGTTTTGGAGAAGTGCCCACTGGAAACCAGTTGGATGGAGGAGTTATCCAAATAACAGCAGTATGCATATTAATAGTACTCCAGCAGCAAAAACTAAATATAATTAAATGGACTGTGTTTCTAAGAAATATCTTGATTTCTAGCAGACTGAAACATGGGCTGAATCTACTCACATCATAGCGTAAACCTCTTGATGTGGAACAAATCTTCTGTCACATCAGTGGAACAAATTTAGATGAAACCTCTGATTGTGACTCACTCAGTGCTCTGATTCCCATGCTGGTGCTCAGAACCCCTCCCGGCTTCCAGGCAGCACTGCTAGCACCCGAGTGGGACTGTCGTATGCTTTGCAAACACGTCGTGTTCTTCACCTTGAGTTTCCCAAAGCTGTTGATTTTAAGGGAATTAGGGGGGGGATTTCATCATCTCGGCGTTCTAATGAATATTGTTTGGATGTGAAGCTGGTCCTGCGCTGAGCTGCTGCTCTGTCCTACCCTCAGTGGAGCCACTGGAAGTTGTCGCTGGTGGAAACTGCTGTAGCCACCCTGCCAGGCGAGTCTTGGAACAAGGGATTCGACTTTTCCAAGTGCTTCTGGTCATGGACACTGTTTTGTTCTTAGTGCTTGTTGTTAGAGCCAATGAATGGCATTAAATGTAGCATGATGAAAGATAGATAGTAGAAAGTATCAGTAGAGGCTTTCATGATGAAACATGGCTCATTTCCAGTGGTCAGACATTTACGGAGAATCAAGAGGAATCCATGAGCAGTATGCAAAAGAAACAAAGTTTTTCTGCACGCTACAAGTGAGGAGAACGTGCTGGGTGGGCTCATACAGCCGGTCTCACGTGATGCCTCAAGGTGCTCAAGGGACTTCTGTTTCCTGCTTCACTTTTACACATTCTGCGCTTGCCACGACGGAGCCCGAAAGAGAAGAGACTGCTCACGCACAAGGGCACCAGCAAGCGTGGCTCTGTGATTTAGGTACGAGCTGGAGCAAACCCGGCTTGATCCAGACTGTGCTTCCTGTGCTGCTGCTTCCCTGCGAGTCCTGCTCCCCAGCACGAGATGCTCCTAGAAACGAAGAAGCCCCCTCTCCCGGCGTTCTTGCTTCCCTCACTGCCTCAGCTTGGTCAACAGCAGAGCTTTCTAATTCTGGCTGTTTTATAGCTCAGTAAAGCTGCTGCAGAAATCTGTCTTTCAAAGACATTCTCTTATGCTTAATCTTGCAAGAAATAACGTCCCTCAGAAAGTGCTGTCACAGACTTCAAACCTGCAGAATGCTCTTCAGATAAAAGCGGGACCGCGGTGGTCCGGGGGTACGGTTTGAGGCGCAGGAGCTGTGGGCGTGCGACACGCCGCTGACATTTGCGGGCAGCCCAGCAGGCAGAAGGTGAAAATGTCAAGACAGATGTCGATTCTCTCAAGAACCAGAGAGCTGCTGCTAAATCTGAACTTCTAGCAAAAACAAAACGAGCAAAACTGGCAGAAGGATCTGAGGGGTGAAGCAGCAGCTGTACGAAAGGCTGGCAGTGTTGGTCCTGCGCTGCAGCCTGCCCGCTGGTCACAGGGGAGGGAGAGCAGACGCAGAAACCCAGCATGGTCGGGGTTGGCAGGGACCTCTGTGGGTCCCCCAGCCCAACCCCCTGCCCAAGCAGGGTCACCCAGAGCAGGCTGCACAGCACCGCGGCCAGGCGGGGCTGGAATATCTCCAGAGAA
>Ga0065711_1033684_pt1 | contig 25023 bp, 12 predicted proteins | sample Hoacrofraction12_FD_59098 | JGI IMG/M metagenome (GOLD analysis project Ga0065711, IMG submission 59098) | Hoatzin crop microbial communities from Cojedes, Venezuela - Epithelial fraction 12 v2 (version 2) | ecosystem: Host-associated > Birds > Digestive system > Esophagus > Crop | place...
CCCGCCTGGACAAGGTCCTGTGCAGGCTGCTGTAGGTGACCCTGCTTCAGCAGGGGGTTGGACTAGATGACCCACAGAGGTCCCTTCCCACCCCTACCATTCTGTGATTCTGTGTGATTCCGTGATTTCATACAAAGCGCATCTATACTGTTGCAGGACTTAACAGACATGATGTCTAACATTACTAATATGGCCAGCTATATTTTTGTCTAATGCTAGGTTCATTAGTAACATAGATTTGATTATCATGAGAGTTTATTTTTGCATAGGATACTGTCAAGTAACTGAATTTATTAAAATAATGGATACTCTAGTTTTAACATAGTTGCCATTCTCATCAGCTTTAAGCCTATTTGCAATGTGTGTTGGAAGGGATTATCTTCTCCTAAATAACACTGGGGGCTTTTATTAGTGTTGGAAGAGTGAAGAGGTATATTTCCATGCTCCATGCTGTAGTACACAACAGTTTGGCAAAGCTGTCCTAATTCCGTAGTGTTTCTCAGTACAAGTTGCAATACTCATCATAGAATCATAGCATGGTTTGGTTTGGAAGGGACCTTAAAGACTATTTTGTTCCACCCCCCCTGCCGTGGGCTAGGGCACCTTCCACTAGATCTGGTTGCTCAAGTGGTTACTCCCAACCTCAAAGAAACAAAACAGAGCTGAACATAAGCAGGAGGCAAATTACAGAAGATATATTTTCTCCACAGACCTCTCAGGCCAAAGTCTTGCTTCACAAGGTTTCACAAATACTTTCCTCTTTCAGTGTTATTCTAACAAATGAGCTGGCATCAGCTTACGGTTACCCGTTCTGGAGCCCACTGATGCTACACAATTTGTCCAAGTGATCATAGTTTACCATTGGAGAAGACCTTTTATTATCTGAAAGAGTAAGTCAGAAAAAATGAATTACATTCAGAGGAAAAGTGAAAGCTCTCAAAAATATACAGAAAGGATTAATACTGTTTTTGGATGGGGTTTTAGATGTCAGTCACAATCGAATTATAATGATACCTGGGGAAAAAAAAAGGCCAAGTCTGAACAGCCAGGAACAGCTTGAAAGCTGGTTAATAGTCAAGGATCACTCCCTCCAAGTTCAGGAGTGATGCATCCCAACAAATAGGAAGTCAGGCAAAAGTGCCAGGGGCCCTGTGTGGATGAATAAGATGCTCGTGGACAAATTCAAGCACAAAAAGGAAGCCTACAGAGGGTGGAAGCAAGGTCAGGCAGCCTGGGAGCAGTATAGAGAAATTGTCCAAGCAGCCAGGGATCAGGTTAGGAAAGCTAAAGGCCTGATAAAATTAAATGTAGCCAGGGACCTCAAGGGCCACTAGAAAAGCTTCTAGAACTTTGGTGATGAAAAGAAGACTACGGAAAATGTGGGCCCTCCCCACAAGGAAATGGGAGACCTGGTTACCTGTGATATGGAGAAGGCTGAGGTACTCAACAACATTTTTGCCTCAGTCTTCACCAGCAAGTGCTCCAGCCACACCATCCAAGTCACAGAGGGCAAAGGCAGGGACTGATAGAATGAAGAACTACCCACTATAGAAGAAGATCAGGTTTGAGACCATCTCAGGAACCTGAAGGTGTGCAAGTCTATGGGACCTGATGAAGTGCATCCATGGGTCCCCAGGGAAGTGGTGGATGGAGTTGCTAAGCCACTGTCCATCATATTTGAGAAGTCGTGGCAGTCTGGTGAAGTCCCCACTGACAGGAAAAGGGGAAACATAACCATCATTTTTAAAAAGAGAAAAAAGGAAGACCCAGGGAACTACAGGCCAGTCAGTCTCATGGCAAGATTACGGAACAGACCCTCCTGGAAACTACGCTAAGGCATGTGGAAAATAAGGAGGTGATCAGTGACAGCCGACACGGATTCACTAAGGGCAAATCATGACTGACAAACCTACTGGCCTTCTACGATGGGGTTACTGCATTGGTGGATAACGGAGGAGCAACTGATGTCATCTTGTTATAGTTTGGCTGCGGCCGGCAACAAAAGCGCCACACGGCCGCCCCTCCCCCCCGCCGGGGTGCAGAGGAGAATGGAAAGAAACAGGCAGAAACTGGTGGGTCGGGATAAGGGCAGTTTAACAGAACAGCAAACAAAGGGAACAGCAACAACAACCATACAGATAAGGAGAAAATACAACACAAACCGCCTAAGCCACAGAGCTGCTCTCCCCGACCGCCGCTGCGCGCTCCTGAGCTGCGAGTGAGTTCCTGCCGCCCAGCTCCCCCCCACCGGAACCCAGCATGACGGCACATGGTGTGGAATACCCTGCTCTGTTTGGCCAGGTTGTGTCAGCCCACCCGACTGTGTCCTTTCCTGGATTCCAGTGAAAATTAACCCTGTCCTGGCTGAACCCAGGACACATCTACCTAGATTTGAGCAAGGCATCTGGCACTGTCTTGCACGACATCCTTGTCTCTAAATTTGAGAGACGTGGACTTGACTGATGGACCACTTGATGGATAAGGATTTGGCTGGGTGGTCACACTCCAAGAGTTGTATTCAACAGCTCAATGTTCAGCTGGCGACCAGTGACAAGCGGTGTTCCTCAGGGACCAGTAGTGGGAGCAGCACTGTTTAACATCTTTGCTGGCGACATGGACAGTGGGGTTGAATGTATCTTCAGCAAGTTCACCAACACCGCCAAGCTGTGTGGTGCAGTCGACATGTTGGAGTGAACGGATGACATCCAGAGGGACTTTAACTGGCTTGATAGGTGGGCCCATGCGAACCTTATGAGGTTCAACAAGGTCAAGTGCAAGGTCCTGCACAGGCCTGCATTGTGGCCTTCCAGTACCTGAAGGGGGCCTACAAGACAGTTTCAGAGAGGGACTTTCTACAAGGGCATGTAGTGACAGGACGAAGGACAGTAGCTTTAAACTGAAAGAGGGTAGATTTAGATTAGATATAAGAAATAAATGCTTTACTATAAGGATCGTGAGGCACATGAGCAGGTTGCCCAGAGAAGTTGTGAATGCCCCCTCCTTAGAAGTGTTCAAGACCAGGTTAGATGGGGTTTTGAACGACCTGGTGTAGTGGAAGGTGTCTCTACCCATGGCAAGGGGTTGGAACTAGGTGATCTAAGGTCCCTTCCAACACAGACCATTCTATGATTCTGTGAAACAGAACCATAAGCGTCTAACAAACATCTATCCCACTGTAATTTACTCTTAGTTTTTATTTCCTTGGCATTTCTGGTCCTGAATCTTTCAAGTCTAACTTGCTGTGTATATCCAGTTCAGAAAAACTAACATTTCTCTTACGTGAAGAAATAGAACCAGAATTTAACAGTTATTTATCTAACATGTAAAATGGATTGAACTAATCAGGTAAACCGGAAGTGAGTTAGTACATTAATATTTTTTTTCCTTAAAAAAAAACCTAAGAATTCCAGGATCTCAGTGTAGCTTTACCATTTACATCTCTGAAAGAATTGCAAGAAGCTTTTTCACAGCACTTATTTTAGGCTCAGTAAGACAGGATATTAGAAAACTCTGCAATATGAAGCTATTCATATATGTAAATATTTATGTAACCAACGATACAAAAAATAAGATGTAGCTATTTGAATAAGAATATTTTGCTTAATGCAACTCCTCATTAGATCACTTTTATTTATTCACATCTTTGCTAAATCAGTCAGGCTGAAGTCTTCTACACCAGCTAGAATCCCAGTTTTAAACCAAAATAAAATTGCTTCCAACAATGCCTAGGTCAGAGTAAGTCAGAAACGAGTTGACTGACTCACAATATCATACTTGCTTTCATTGGTTTTCCAACGGTTTAGCCAAACTCATAGTTAAGCTATCTAGTTTTCTTCCTCCTACTATCTTTGCTTTCCAAAGAGAACATTCTGAAACAAAATTGTTTATACCAACTTGATAAAGTACAACATGAGATTCAAATATTAGTTAGTTAGCTTCTTCTGGAGGAAGAAAAATATTAACATGAAAGTCCTAGATAGGAATGCTAGATATTACTCTTTACAGAAAAGAACAACAAAGATTAATCAGTCTTATATGTCACAGGTATAAACTTACTGAAATCCAAAAAGTGGAGATATAATAAATTCCAGAAACCCATATAATTTTATTATGGAGCCAGGGACCCAAAAAATGCATATCCTGACCAGGACCAAGGACATATAAAGTTACTCAGGAATTTGTGCTACAGAGACAAAACGTTTTTTTTTTTCTGGGTATCGTTGCAATGTGTGCCTGCAAAAGAAACAGAACAATACCTAGAAGCTGACAGAGTAGACACCAAAGTAGCACAGGATATAACAACCTTCCTCCCAGTGCATTATCCCAGGTAAGCAAGGAAGAGGCAGAACACTTTTGGTTAATTGTTGCCTTCGATCTTGGGGTTAAGTGCTACAGAGGTTCTCTCGTATTCCACCCCACTGACATTCAGAAGAGCCTAACTTTGCATGTGAGACTTAAAACCACCTTCAGTTCTCACCCCTAGCAAATCTATAAGAAACAGGATCCCATCCTGCCACCTCTCACAAGAAACTCGTGTTATTCTCTTGACAAACAAAACAGCAGACATGCAATAGCACATATATTTTTCTCACAGCAAAATTAATTTGGAAATCTTATAAAATACCTGCTCTGCCACACTTTATGTAGTACATGCAACTTGCTTCACAAAAGATTCAAAAGGAAAAAAGTTCTTTTCCTAACAGCAGACTATATCAAACTCCAAGCCTACGCTGTCATTAACAAGACTTCCTTTAACATTATCACTATGAGTATCACTATGAGCTTCTCTCTCACCTCTCCTCAATATAGGCTTTTCACTGCCTTTTTATTTCTTTCAGCTGGCAAGCCAGGATCATGCTTGAATATTGCAAACAGGTGCTTGAAGTTAATATCAAAAATCAGCTCATTAATCTCTTCTTTCCCTGATACTCTCTACGTTTTTTCTCCTCATCACACAAAACAATTTATCAAATTTAGATAGAAATCTAGATTTCAAAAGTTGAGTTCTTTATTATAATACACTTAATTTTTCATTAACTTTAAAGATCTCCAGAGCTACCTGTAAACTTGCACTGTTTCAAACCCTGAAGCTTACATAGACAAAAAAAAAAAAAATTTATGGGACTTGGTACTTGGACAGTTCGTATACAAATCTGAAGAAGATCCCATACAATTCTCACCCTAAAATAATCGTACAAACATAATCCACTACCTTAACAGGTCTGGGGAAAGGCTCCTTTCCATCTTTGTGAAATGTTTTCCTTGCTGCTTGCTATACTCAGCTACATCTGTGGTAGTCCTCTGAGATGAAAGACCCCCAAATCATCGTCGTTCTTTGCCATACACCAGGAACATTTGGCTCCTGATTTCCTAGTGTGAAGATCTCAATTTTTAGAAAAGTTTTTTTTGAGTACAGGGAAGAAGATTGTCAGTAAGTGAAAGTTTTGCTACAGTAACATAGGTGGATTAAGAAATCAATGCAAAATTAGTCCACATAGGTCCTCCACTATTAAGCAAACGTCCTAGAAGCTGTGATTAGGGTCGATGTCCAGTCCTAAAATGGCACTTTCAAGATATGTGTTGGTTTGATGGCTTTGCTTACTGGATTTCCCTGTGATTTAGTATGCAGTAGACTTCACTGAGGCCATACAGTCCCAACATGCTAATCTTGACAAAGAAACAGATCAAAAAAATTCCCTTCTTTCTTGATCTCATCTCCATTTCTGCCCATATGTTGCTGTCTGTGCCTTCTTTCAGAAGGTTATCTTTTCGCTTAGATCAGCCCAGGGATTCAGTTTTTGCTGAAGACAGAAAAATAATGCCAGCACAGCCAAGGATATCATGAAATCTTGTAAAGAAGTGAGAACAACAGCAAGAAAAGCCACTTCATAAGTTACTTCATAAACTACCTTTGCTGCTAAACCCAGCAAATCCTGAAGTACAGTCCGAGTAGAGACCACAAGAGAAGCAACTCAGCAGCTAAGCAGATCTAGCCCAGGTCATCAATCAGCTGTATTCATCTTTCTGAAGACAAGATATATTACATGTAGTTGCAGAAATTAAGAAAGCACAACATTCTGGCATCCCAGTAGCTGAGTTAACAGATCAGGGACATTACAGCTTTTATTTACTTATGGCAGAATGCTTTTCAAGACAACAGCCAAAATAGCAAATATGGGTTAAAAAAAACCAGAAACCCTACTACAACTGGGGCCAAAACCAAGCTTCTACATACCACAGCAGGAGCAACAGAGGTATTAAATCTTTTGCTATTTAGATGAGACTGTTATCCTTCACAGTGTGATTTCATAAAGCTCTTCTCTTCCTACCATTAGCACAGATTTTCACGGGCTGCTGAGCCCAAAATGTGTAATCTTTCAGAAAAAGGCTTGAAGAAAGAAATGGTTGTTATTTTCTAAGCCCAAAAAGAACTATTCGGGCTCCTTCCACCCAGTGCTGCTCACAGAGAAGGGTACAGATCCTGCTGGGATATTCTCAATTCCAAAATTACAAAGTGAAAAAGCTACCCCCAAACAACTAGCACTTTTTATTTCATATTTTTAGATAATGAAGATTTTTGCCTTGGTACACAGTAAATCTTAATGGGAAGATAGAGCTGTCTACAAATTAATCAGCAATGACAGATGCCACAATCTAATTATAGCACTGAAATGTGCAAAGAACTATAATGAAAACTGATTACTATCCACATAATTTCTACAATTTTAATTATAATAAATACTTTAAATGAGTGATTATACAAGTATGTCACATTTGCCTATTTCATTCCTTGTTATAAAAATCCTACAGCAGTACAGTTGCTATACTCTATATTTTTGTTGCATTAGTTTATTTGTTCCATACAATCTATTTTGAATTGTTTTTTCTGAATCAGAAAATTTAATTTACATGTTACTTCTGTATGAAGATGCTTAAAGAAGTAACCCAAAATATCTCATCAATATTTAAGCCACAAATAACACAGAAATAGAAACATATCAGTCTTACCCCCTTGAAGACAGAAACTACGAATAAACAACCAAAGATCAACACCCTGCACAAACTTCTCTCTTTTCAAAAGCCTGGGAATACCCAACAAGCCCTGATATATGTCCAGAAAATCACTACAGAGGGCTGGTTTCAGGCTATGTAACAGAAAATAGAGGGAATCTCAGAACCTGGGAAGTCTTCAGAGAAAGTGATATGTAATCAGAATAAGCAGCATCTTCTATGCTATCTTCAGCTAAAACATTTAAGGATGATGATAGATGAATTGAGTGGGGCTATAGAGGCCTGAAGAACTCATAAAAGAGAAAGATCTGTACAGAACAGAAGGAAAGCCTCCTCAGAAAAAGAACATTATGGAAAACCCTGTGAAAGTCGAGCTGGAAGAATTATACTTGCCTGGGTGTTGAAGTTACATTTTGAGTTCAAAGATCCCATTACCTCCCTCAAGTAGGGCACTCATGCAAACAAACCTATTTTTTGGTGAAGACAGTGATTTACAAAAACTCCCTTGTGCATTTTCAGAACTGAATATACTAAGTCCTAAGAGTTAGACTTCTATGGTAATCATGGAGAAAATAGCTAGATAGAATCTCAAAAGGGCACCAAGTCCTTCATTTAGTACCAAATCAGTTTCTGCAATACCATATTCAAATATAAGCAGTAGTCTTAATAAACAAAATGCACGCAAGGCATATGCAAGCAATAGCTAGGTGAGCACACTCACAGAATCACAGAATGGTGGGGGCTGGACAGGATCTTTGTGGATCATCTGGTCCATCCCCCCTGTCAAAGCAGGGTCACCTAGAGCAGGCTGTGCAGGGCCACATTGAGGCAGGTCTTGAATATCTCCAGAGGAGACTGCACAACAACTCTGGGCAGCCTGTTCCAGTGCTCCGTCACCCTCAGAGTGAAGACGTTCTTCCTCTTGGTCAGCTGGAACTTCCTATGCTTCGGTTTGTGCCCATTGCCCCTTGTCCTGTCTCTGGGCACCACTGAAAAGAGTTTGGCCCCATCCTCTTGGCACCCACCCTTGAAATATTTATAAGCATCCATAAGATCCCCTCTCTGCCTTCTCTTCTTTAGGCTAAACAAGCCCAGCTTCCTCAGCCTTTCCTCATAGGAGGGGTGCTCCAGTCCCCTAATCAACTTCATAGAAGTTCCTCATCTTTCTTGAACTGGGGAGCCCAGAACAAGACACAGTACTCCAGGTGGGACATCACTAGGGCAGAGTAGTGAGGCGGACAACCTCCCTCGACCTACTGGCCACACTCTTAATGCACCGCAGGATGCCATTGGCCTTCTTTGCAACACACACCCACACAGAGCTCATTTTTATCAAATAGGAACACCCCTGCATGCTCTTGGGCAGGTAGTGTAGGAACAGCATCTTCCTTCTGTACTCCTCCTCTAAGCACTGCTGCACCCTAGCTCTGCATGCACACACCCTTACATGCAAGGAATTTGTGTGCCCATACTTAATTCAAGCCTATACAAAAATAGCAGTATAGTGGTGCTGCTTCTAGCTTTCAAAGGCTGGCCCATAAAGCTTTACCACTTGACAAAACATTTAGTTTACCAAAACAGGCTTTGCACATGGGTGAATATGCATCTCCTTTTAAACCAACACTCCGTATCCTTCAGTGTTCAAGGCACTTTGTAGAAATCCATTCAAAATTACCTATATTCTGTATATGCTAACACCTGTTCTGCACCATGGGACTGAAAGAAGGAAAAATATGTTCTCATGAGAATGTGAAAAGGGTGGGGAAAGAAGCAAAATATTTAAAGAAAAAGTTTTGAAAACATAGAAGTCTAAATTGGCCCAGATGTTTAACTGCTGTGAGTGTCTCTGAACATACAGCTTGTGCCTAATGAAGCAGTATGAGTATAGCCTTTGGATGTACGCAACACATCAGTCACCCTGACTCATCACTGAAAATAATTGGACCACACTAAAGGATGAGTGCCAGATAAATGTGTCATTCAAGGTGCAAATGTCATAATTATTTCAACTCAGAGAAGAAATGCACAAAATAAAACCCTTGTAAAGGCTGCCAATGTAAAGTGCATTCTCATTTTGAAGAAAAATGCATTTAAGAACAAAACTATTTGCTTCTCAGAGTTGCAGTGTTTCCTGTTTTTATCCATAATTTACTGTCATTCATTACTTAATTCAATATAACTCTGGTGTTTTAGTTTTATTTTCTAATTTTTCTTAGCAGGTTGATGTGACAGATGGAAAACTATCAATATTAGAGCTCATATTCCTCACTGTTCAGGGATTTTCCTGGGATTTCCAAACTAGAATGGATGGAATAATTGTCCTGCTTGTACAAGATGATGTTTGACCCAGAAAGAAGCAGCAGTCATTTGACAGCATTAAAAAAATTGTTGTAGGGTAAAATCTCATCTCTTCTATTGCTGTTGAACTGCATGCAAGATTTGTCACCAGACACACAGAAGTCTTTACCTGATTATTTCAAAATGCTGTGGTGCTTCTCATAAGAACAAATCCTGCTTCCTCAGCATGCTTCTCAAGAGCTAGGATAACCCATCCTGCTGCTCTATCTTAAGGACAGCAAGGAGCTTATTATAGCCTTGAAACCAGCAGGTGCAACAGCTTAGCTGAAGCACTAGTGGTTGATTATTTTAGGTGAAAAAGTTTCATATATAATCCTCCAGGCCAGTGACATCCCTGTGCAAGCATTGTGCTTCACCACGGTGCATGGAAGAAGGATGAAAGACAATGAGGATAAATTCAAACAAGAAGGTTCAGACTGGAGATAAGTAGGATCTTTTTCCCTATGACACTGCTTTGATTCGGAGGTTGGATGGAGTAGAGAATTCCTGAGGTCCTTTCCAACCTGAATCATGGTCCTACATATGCAGAAAGAATAGGAACCTGGTTACTACTAGGATTGGCTTTGTGCATTTGAAAGAATCAATGTAGCAGTAGCCACTACTACTGCATCTGAAACCAAAGCAACTACATCACTTTTTGCTAATGTTTCTGATAAAAAGCTGAACTTGTAGCACACATGGATTTTTTGAAGCTTTATATAAAACATTAGACTTTACGAAAATAAATACACATCATACAGAGTAAAATATATGTACCCCTTGTACAAACTTGAATTGCATATTCACTTAGTATTTCTTCAATGATGATAAAAGACTTTCAGATTATTTAAAGAAAGGACACATCCGGACAATATGACCTTGACATATCCTTGGTTTCAAATGAAATAAAAAAATAACAGCGAAGAGTCATTTTAGGTACTATGTATTGTTTGAGTCTCAAACCAGGACATCTTTAAGGTGATTTGATTTGGTTCGATTTTTTCCTAACGTAGAGAGTTCCTCTCTCTTTCCCACTTCTGTTTCAATGATCTGAAGAAAAATTGAGGGAAACTGATCATGGAGAACCTGTCAATGTGCCACAAATGCATAATGAATTCAGAAGAGGTAAAAAATAATAACTTTTTTGCTCTTTTTATTATAAAAATCTAAGCTGTTACTCATAAGAATACAAAGAACAACATAAGCAGGAATGTGATTTTGAACTTGACAATTCACCTAAATTCTTTAATAGCATCTCCTAGTTGTTTTTCAAGCAATCTAAAGAATTTGATAAAAAAGAAATTATTTTCTCAAAAGGAACTGCTGTCTCAGATTCCTAGAAGTATTACTTTTTGCACAAGTGTGTATCTTCAGTCCTCTATAACATCTAGAGCTCAGTTTAACTAGGATACTAAATGCTCACTTCCAGCACTTAGATTTTAGCTTGTGTTATAAAAGCATCAATCCGGTGGTTTATGCCACCGTCCTCAATGATGGCCAGGGGTATAAGAGGCCAGAGTGTCAGTGTTGGGGCCAGAATCCTGTATCTCACACACATCACTTAACAAGAGAGTAGTGGATGTGCAGAGAGGACTTTGGGCAGGGAGAAGATGCAGGCTCTGACCACAGGCTGAGATGTCAGAACCTGCAGCATTGCAGAAAGCATACAGCAAGGGCCAGAATGCAAACTTGGGGGAAGTGGAAGGCAAGGAGGCGTGGTGAAACATAACTGCATTTGCAAATCTTGAGTTTCATACAGTAATTACCTTTTGAAATCTCTTTTCTTAGCCTAGATGGCACTGTTTTTTTGCAGTGGCACACTTCTAAAGGGTAACCTGTGCTCAGGGCACTCTTCAATTAAGGGCAAACGTGTGGAAACCTCACAAGCAGGAGCAGGCCTTCAAACTGGGTCTGTCACATATAAATGAAATTTTAGCATGCCGATGTTTCCTGATGGCACTCTGCTAAATAACTGGAACTGAACCATAGATAGTGTTGTTTGAAATGTCCAATATAGGCTAGGACAATGCCTCCAAATAAGTCAAGACACAGAAATGAAGATATGAGAGATGAAGAGGAGCAATAGTATTAGGACAAATTAATTTTAAAAGGACCTTCTATTAAGCTGTTGAAAAAAACCTGACATTTTGCCTCTGTACAAGATTTAAAATCTTCACATGACAGAGTTCATGAGTAAAAAGCCAAATTGTGATAGCCATTCACTGCTTAAAACTTCCAAAGGATCAAAGACCTTTTTGTCTTCTGCTTCCTGCTCCTGGAATTGGTTTCAGATTTTAGCACTGTCTGTATGGTTCTGAAAAAAAGATGATCACTGTCAACAGAAATTAAGTCACTGAATTTTTTATTTCTATTCTGTACTAATGATCAAAACACTTTTATTGTTGACAGAGATTTCTCAAGAAGCAAGACTGAAGCATTTACGTATTTCAGCTCCAGCAGAGGAGGACAATCAAAAAGGAGGTCAATCACCCAGTAGAGCACTCTGAGGAAAGAGATGGAGGAGAGCACACGCTTCCAATTACAAATGCAAAAACAAGTAAATAAAATCCCAGAAGTTTTATTAACTGGTGTTATTCTAAAGCATTTTATTTTGACAGATTGAACATCTCACTGTTACAAACTAGCAGTTAATGAGAATCACTGTCTTGCCAGGTAGTTTCTGCTTTGGTACTGTAATAGTCAGGGCCTGGTGAGAGTCCCCCTAAAACTACAGGAGTGAGGGTGAGAGATTGTTATTCAGAACAATCTATTCCCAGTTTCACCATCTGCTGCTATCTTGTGTTTAATATTTACATAAAATTCACAGCAAAAATAACAACTCTACATACAGTAAGAAAAGTATGCATGAATATTTCTCAAAACACTATTTTACAAGTATCTTCTCAGAAGTCAGTAATGGAAGAAAGGAGCCTGAAGCCAGGAATATGCTAATTAAGGTGCATATATATTAATCAAGAGACTTAAGAAGAGAGAAAGGGAAGGAATTGGTTCCCTGTGTTGGAAGATGATATCCTTGCGCTAATTCACAGGAAATTAAAACCAGGCAATAAACAGGAAACAGAAATACAGATAATTTCATCTGGGACTGAGGAAGAGAAGTCTTGCACCAAACCTTAACCTGAATGACTTCAGTACACACCTTCTAGAACACAAGCAGGAGAACTGCAGCTTCAAGATGCTCCAATCCCCAAATGATTCTTTTGGCCAGCTGGCCAGCTTTAAAGGCCAGTTTAGATGATGAAACTGCTAGTAAGAATCTTCATTGTTAAATACATTTTAATAATGTATTTTATGAATTTTTTTATAACTTTGATTCTCTTTTCTAAATCTATTTTATTTTACATTCTGCTACATGTAATGTGACAGAATAAGCAAGGCCTTCCTCCTTATAGAGTTGGCAATTCTGTAAAAACATCCTGAATCATCTACACCTGTTTCCCCCGAGTACCAAGCTGTAACAAATTTTTCTGCCTCCAAGCTGCATATCCAGGCTCTGTACAGATGCAGCCATCCCCAGGGATGCAGGACTAGCAAGGAAAGCTGCTGCTTGTAGCAAGGCATGGCAGGGGAGATGGTGAACTCAGTCTACAACAATTCAATGTTAAAAGCAGTACTTCAGGGAAAATCTGAGGGAAAAAGTGGCTCTTCGCTACCACTTAAAGGCACTTAACACATAAATACTCAAAGAATTACAGCGAGGTTAGTAAATAAAATACTTTATAGGCTCTGGTCTTTGCTATGAACAGCTGTGTGAGCAGGTCAGGAACCACACTGCACCTGACATGGAGCAGCACTGATGTTTAGCCAGCAAAATTCCCTAAACTTCATAAAATTTCAGATATTACTGAGCTAATAAAATGTTTGTCTGTTCTTGTAATCTTTGCACATCACTAATCCCTACTCACACAAGTCTTGGTTCTGATCTCTCTTGTCTCTGAACAAACAGTAGTTCTGTCAAAGTAAACAATTATAGCAGAGAAGCTGACATCATAATCAAGCCAATTAATGTGAGGTTGCTATAACTTCCGTCAAAGTGCCAATCATGCATTGCTAATAACTGCAGCCTCATTCTCCCACTTGTATCTTTTTTCTCTTTTTTTGCCCCCTTAGTCTTTATTATGTGTGATCCACTAAACACCACCCAAATTTCTTAATCATAACACATCTCTTAATTAGGCTTCATCCTAAAAAATTACTTTCTTCTGTGATACTCCTGAATACACTGTTAAAATATTTGTAATGATGTCAGATACTTTACTCACATTGTTACAGGGTGGATCCAGGCTCTATCTTCTCCCTGTTCCATGCTTCTTTTCAAGGTGCTTAAAGATTCTCAGTGTCATCACGGAACACATCCTCCCAATCCACAGTCCATCATCCTTCACTGGACATCTTCTAGAGTGTCAGGAGAAGAGAATGCTTTTCTTTTAAACTCTAAAGAAAATTGTTCCCCTTTTTGGACACAGGCTTAATGATAGCATACTTATACTTACAATTAGAGCTGTATAAATTTTTTCTTAGTGTTTGCCAGCTGGCTGAAGTAAAAGTCTGCACAAATTTTGAAGAATGAACTTGAATTTGTGTTTACACACAAAAAAAAGAAATTGCATTTTCTCAGAAGGATGACACTTTCATTTAGCCTTTTCATCTTAATCCTTAATTTTATTTATTTTACTATGGAATAGAAAATACGTATTCCCCATCACGTCACTTAGTGGATAAGGTAAACTCACAAGAGGTTTGAGTTTCAGTCTCCTGACCAGGAGGAACTGAATTTAATCTTCTTTGCCCTGAATATGGGACTTATACTCTGATCTCCAGTATATAAGGCATGATACCCCTACTGTCTTACCTCAAAAGAAAGCAGCTACAGTATTTAAATTTTGACCAAATTGGTGTGTTTGGCACACACTGATAATGTTTACTAGCTCTGTATCAGGGGAGACAGACAGAGACATATCTAAGCTCTGGACCTTAACCAGAAATTAAACCAAACTGAGGTGTTTGGTCTTATTAAAACAAAAATATTTCTGCATATTTCCAGGGAAATCTTTATTAAAAATGGTGCTCCTAGGAATCCAAGTAAAAATCAACAAGGATATTTCAGTCATAGCATTATTAATTGAGATCCAAGCCATAGGAATCTCAATTTGTTGGAAGGCTGGAATGTTGGTTGAGGAATGACATAATTAAAATCTAATATATTCTTTCACAAAAGACGCTGCTATGGATAAACAAGAAAGAATCCTTGATGTCAGAAACTATAAAATATAGATTATTTTAGAAAGTTTAAGGGTTTTCTTTAGGTACTTTGCATTATAAAATATCTAATATGTGAAAGATAAAAATTAATTTGTACAAAACAGTTTCAGCAGAAGGTGAAGAAGACCAGTGCAATTACAGAGTTGAAGAAATCTAATCTGTCTGTATCCATTGCTCTAGAAGTTATTCATTATAGAATTATGCAAGGTATGTTTAACAGAAGCCCAGAGCTATTGCTATTAGAGAGGAAACTAGTCTTTTCCAAAACAACTTATTAGAAGTGAAATTAGTAACAGAGTTGAAGAAATGTGATCTTTTCTCGGGGGGGGGGGGGCAGGATTTTTTGGGGCTTTGGAGGGATTGCCTTATGAAAGTCAGGATAATTAAACTGATCCAACAAAAGGTGAAGTTCGCTGGACAGAGTATGGTTCATTAGGAGTGTTTCCTCTAGAGGCTTTCATTCTATCTTTGTTCTAAGTCTGACATGCATAGACATCATAATAGTCTCAAGCCAGAAACGTTCACTTTTTTTGTTTTCTGTAGTACCTCATCACCAGGAAGACAAGACTCCTCCATGAGTAAGGATGATAATGCAGGGCATGTTACAGTGTGAAGTACAACGATATAGGAGGCATACACTGCCTAAAAAGAAGGTATAAATGTCATAAATTAATGCAAGAGGAGTAGAGGGGAAATCTAGAGAAAATAGAATTAGATGCTGAGTTTTCAGCTCATTCAGTTCCAGGCCTCAAGGACTTTTTTTCACTGTGTTGGCAACAGGAAAATATTATTTTGGACATTTTACTAGCATTTCAGAAGTTTAGACTGAAGAAAGATCATAATTACCTTATCACAATGAATCTCAAAACACTATGGTATGATCTGAAAGGAGGTCCTAAAAATGTACAGATATATGTCACAAGTTTACCAATAATCCTTTTACTTGTTACTTCTGTTGCAATTTGACAGAATAAGCCTACTCTAGCCACTGTTAATAACAATTATTAAAACTAAGTAAGCAAGTGCACTTAGGCAAGCATGTTACTACACTGATTATCTTAGTAAAGTAGCTACCTTAGTCAAAGATGTACTACAGTTTCAGGGTAAGGTCACAAGGAAGACTGCATTCATAAGTTCATAATTAAATTTAGCAGATAATCAAATTAGATTTTGAGTTTGATGCTACAGAGAAAGGGATCCTGCATGCTCCCTTGCTTTTGCAGTGTACATTTTTCCATCTACTCTGCCTCAGGGACCACCTTTGTAGCTTTGGATTAGTCCAGCATATGCAAGCATTTTAAAAAAAAAAACCAAACACAACAACACAAATCCAAATCCTCTTATGGCTTAAAGATTGTTCCATTGAGTCATACTGAGAGGTTTCATCATTTGAAAAAAAATAGTTAAGCGACTACAGATTAGGAATCTTTTGAGAATACAAAATCTGAAACATAGCGAGGATACATTCTTGGAAAACACACCTTCACCTTCTAGCTGACTTTTGTGATACAGTCAGAAATAGTAGTGTGTTATAAGAAAACACTCTAATGAATGCACTTTCTCTGCACATTTTTAACATGTCTGATAATGTTAGTGTTTTCAGCATTTCCTAACATGATCTAGATTTCTGACTGATGAAGCATTAAGGGAAATAACAGCAATAAATTCATGACGTCTTAAGATTACATCTGTCCTTAAAATAAAAGCTGCCTTTTATATTTTATCAAAGTCAAGTCTATGCATAAACAAAGTTTTCCCAGGTTTAAATCATACTGGCCTCAAATCTCACAAGGGTGTATATTAGTATTACAATGGCATATGGAATATTAACATCATCTGGAAATTTTCAGAGAGAAAAATTGTTCAAAAGTGTCCCTTGTATAATATAAATTATGAATGACATTCTCCTCATAAGTGGAAACAAGCTGAACAGCTGTCCGCCCCAGAGAACTGACTTCAAGAGATAGAGACATCAGGACATGGTTTAAAGAAAGTGCATTGCGTGAGTCCAAAAATTAGTGTATGCCAGCTACAGATAGATAGGAAATTCATCAGAGATAAAATCACAGCAGAACAAAAAAACCTCCATACCACAAAAAGCACCTAAACTATGACTATATTTATTTATTATTAATTGTTACATTTTTATCACGTTTCAGGCTATTTCCAAGACTTTCATTACCTCCTGGGGAAGGATATCTTTATAACATTTGGGAAGCCTAAAAAGCTACTTGGAACTAACTGTTCATTTGGCAAGAAAAAAATTAAAACTCATGTGCAGTGTTTCATACGTCAGACATACACTTGTCCCTTAATACAAAAAATATTAAAGATTTGCCAGCTTCTGATGTTTTCAGGTCAGAGAGTAGAATGAATAAAATCACTCTTGCTTTGAGAAATAAAAGTTTTATAAGAATCAGAATACGTATATATAATGAGATTTTTATGTGACGCTTTGGACAGATTACATGACTTTGGTATTATTCTTCCATTAGAAGACAATGGCAGCCAAAGTAGCTGTCCAGCTACACACTGGAGTTTAGTATTGGCAACATGTGAATTAAATGGCCCAAATAGAATGAATTTATCCCTCTTCTACTGGACAGACATTTCTTGACAAACAGGTACCAGAACAATCAGTTTTTAATGAGCTTCTAAGAGAAAGTGTTACATTTACCACAAAGAGCAATAGTGACTTTTCACAAACAAGAAACTGAGTTAGTGAAGATATGATCCTGTCCCTGTACATCCTACAGGGCTAGTTAAAACATTGCAATGGAAGACAATCCTACCAATTTGGAGCCTATGGTACAGAGCAGAGCAGTCATCAGTGATGGGGTAATCAGTGGTTCCAGCCATCCGAGCTCCTGCAATCTCAGCGTGCACTGAGCAAGAGAATCCAGTCATGAAGCATGAGTGCCTACACATCAGGTGTGACTAACTATGGTGTAGGAGAAATACCTTGTTTAAAAGTCTTCTATTTGGACACCCCCCATCAGTAGGATTGTATAGCTGTCTCCGCTCCAGAATTCTCCACACAGCCACAGTTGGTCAGCCATGCAAACTCTACAATCTTGCAATCCCATGCAGTAGAAAAATGCTTTACTCATAGTAATGCTCCTGCCAACTAATATTAAGTGTGTACAATGACTTCAGACAGCTCTGTGAGCACTTTTGAAACTCTCACAAAAGTTTACCACACTTTACAACAACATTTGCACAAATGGCAGACTAAATTTTATAAATGTGGGGTTAAAACACTTTCCGAGCAAGAAGGAGACGAAGCAAATTAGGGTTCGCCATATATCTGACTTCAAATAGTCTGGCAGAGAGAAGCCCAGGGCTCTTTATTTGAGCATGGTGTACTATCACAGGGAATACCTGAAGCAGTATTCAACTACTGAAGTAGAATCAAAGACTACAGGGGTATTACAAGGAGCAATATTTCATAAAATGAAACACAAAATTTAAGAACCAAGTTTCAGGAATGGAACTCACAAATCCAAATTAGGACTCTGATTTCCCTCTTGTTGAATAAGAAGACTCAGACTTTTTGAAATATGGCTTACAAAACATATACTAAACAAGATGACATTTCCTGAGACAAATGGAAATGCTGGAAAGCTGTCCCACCTCTTTGTGCATTTAGAACAAGTTCTCTTTTAGTGTTTCACCTGTCAGAGCCCAGAGTTGGAAATAACCAAGAGGTGGCAGAAATATTTGAAGTGAAATTTGTGTTCATTACTTTAGAATGTGTTAATTGTATTCTCCCTTTAAACCCAGTAGAGACAAACAGATAGTTACAATCACGATTCACTGGACTAATTTAAGGCATCCATATCAGCAAACGACAACCCATGCATTAGAGGTCAATATAGACAATTAATTCCACTAGAATTATCTCAGACTGGTTGAGATGAATCCCACATATATCTCATATTGTCTATGTCCTAATAAAGAAATTTAGGGAAGTAGCAAAAACTAAATGATGAGTAATATCATCAATTTTGAAACTAGTAGATAGTTCTGATATTACTCTTCTCATCAATTAATTGTTGTGTTGATTAGACTGCTGACACAGTTCAGAAAGCCAGCAATTATGTAGTCCAAAAAGCCTGAGAAGAAACAAGTGAACCAAGAGAACAGCCAGTAATTTTTTTTTTAGCCAGTCTGCCTTAATTAACAGGAGCGTATTAACTTTACATATCTTTACCAAGTGGCAAGCTCAGGCATTTTCTTTTCTCTCTCTGATGTGTGCCACATACACCACCATATTTGACAGAACCTGGTAGCTGTTCAGAAGAGCCTAAAACTCAGAGTAGCATAGCTAAAATTCTGCATTCTTATCCAGGCATGGTAGAAGACATAAGCGTCATCAGGTCTGTGAGTAAAAGCTTCTCACCTAACAGCTCTTTTCCAGACTTAAAGAGTGACACTAGCAATGTAGCCATCCCTAAGGTCAGCCTTTTATATACTGGCTCAACGCCTTAAAGTTTAAAGCCACATATCAACCCTGTCTTTCATGACACAAAAAAAACCCTTATAGGCAATATTGCGATAGAAGTCACTGTCTACCTCCTTGCTGCAGTTTGGTGGCTATCCTAGAAGAGAAATTTGAGATTTACATGGTCATACACAATTAGTATGTGGTTGCTAGACTCTACAGCTCTACAAAACTGTCTTAGACTCTACCTCATATTCACATTTTGCTCAGTAACTGAAAAATATAACGTCATCACATAATGTCTTGTAATCCATTTATTACAATCAGATGCTTTAAATATAACCTTGTCTCTTTATGAAAAGAAATTTTTTATGTAACTGCTTTAGAGAAATTGAAGGAATTGACAGAGGAAGTTCACTGCAAAACATAAACATACGCATTTTGGACATCCTGATCATACAAAATTCTCAAACCCCTATGCAGTTATGAGAAAACAGATCAATTATTTATCCTCTGTCCTGGCTATACACATTGAAATTTCTTCTTTAAAACAAAACAAACGTAGTTAATATACCAACCTCCACTTTAATTGACTGGACATTAAGTGATTACTGGGTAAATGCACTGCAATTTTGCTTGCTTGGATTTTTTTTTAAAAAAGCAATTTCTTTGTATTTGAAGTTCCAAGCTTTTGTTGGATTAATTAGATACCATCTGAGTTCCCTTCTTGTCATGATACTCTGAGCCAGTAACTAATGAAAACAACAGAATTCGATCATGACAAAATAGAAAATTCAGCAAACATGTTTTGTCATAAAAGTGGAATCTTTTTTTTCAAATTTCTTTCCACTCTGCTGTGTGTGGTAACAGAGACCAAGAAGGCATTTACAGATGCTGGTAATCAGAATGCCAGTAGGCAATGAATTTTTACAGACGTGCTTGACCAGAGAGAAAGACAATTTTATAACTAAATAACCCTTTCCTGGGTTTGTTCTTCAAAGATATCTGCAAGTTATAATACACAGGAATAATGGGCAGTAGAGGGGTGAATCTGTCCAAATGTTATTTTTAAGAACAAAATTTAAGTGTTTCATGGCAAAAGACTTTAAATGATTTATGTTCACTTAGAAGTTTTCCAAAGATTATAAAAAAATATATAGAAGATATTTTTCTATCAGAAAAAGTATTAAGGTGTAAAGTCTCATTCATGAGATTTCTGAAGATACTTCATTTAAAGTCTAGTAGTTTAGGCTAAATAATAGAGAGGCTATTTTAGAAAAGTGGATAAAGATTGAGAAGTACATTCCATTCTTACTACATTGTAATAGAAAGAACTAATCATCAAATACCCTCATGCAGATGAATGATACGTGAAAAAATAAATCCCTTTTGAAAAAGTTCTTTAATGTAATGAATATCAGGTTTTTACACATATGGTAATCGTGTAGTTTAAGCATAATAAAAAAACCTTGGGACACAAAATTTTATGAGACCAATAAAGTCTCTTTCCACATCTTAAAATTTTAGTAATTTTAACTTATAAATTATTCATTGTAAATACTTTACCACTTTGTTAATATGTTGGAATTTGGGAAGAGGATTTTTTTTGTGTGAAACATCCTATGATAAGCACATACCCAATATTACCTTAAATAAATATGTGTTACAATCTATCATTTTTTATGGTATGGCCAGACCTTGCCTCAGTGTCTCCAAACTGATAATGAAACTACTCTTCCTTGCTGTTATGCTCTTGTGGTTTTTAAAACAGAGCAAGGACTGATAATGTGGAAAAATAATAGAAACAAGAAGGAAAAAAAAAAAGTAGAGAAATTAAATTCTCTAGCATCTGTAGTGAATGGCCATAAGAAACTATATATTATTCATTGTACTGCATACCTATGAAATGTTGTTATCCAACCATGGCACTCTTACAGAGAGTCTTAGAAATTCACACTAGAGCTGAGCCTGTGTGAGTTATACTCACGTAAACCAGAGTCAGACTGCAAAGAACAGGTGATGTTATTCCACACTGCTAACCTGGTGAACAACTGTAGTGGTGGCACTTTTACACACACCCCCCCACATACTCACCTTGTTTTTCTTAGTTTTGTAATATCTCCTTTGTGAACTGCAGAGTGGCTTGATGATAAAAATACCTGTGTAAGAGGCTGTCACTGAGCAGGGATGCATTAGTTTTGAAACACAAGGAAACAGGACTTACTTAGATTCTCTGCATTCAGACTATATATCCAATGGGTAGTTCATTCTCCTATTTCCAAGACAGAACTTGTAAGCTAGTCCATGAGCAAATGTAACTTCCTCCAGGAGCACAACAAAACTAAAACAGGAGAAATGTCTTGGGTACCAAAGATCATCAGCTTTGGCTATACTTAAACTTGTGCATAGACAAATTTCCTTGAAAATCTCGGAGAGGCACAAATAGAATTCAAAGTCCTAACAAAGATCATGTGGGATAGGTCATCTACTCTTACTGGTTAGTGCACTCCACTACCTTATATCACATCCTCATCATGTAAAATTCAGCCTGTTTTGTGACCAGCCAAAAAAAGAATTATAATGTGGGTCTTTTGCAATCACCTTGATTCGATGGGTTTATATGCTTGGACAGTTTTATTTTCTCAAAGAATTACTGTTCATCTATTAGTTTCCATCAGGAAGAATGAAATAACAATAAGGGTGTTAGGTTTTTCTTCTTTTATGTAGAAATGCAACAAATAGATTTCCATAAATAAATAGTTCAAAAGCAGCATTCACAATTGCTTTTCAGCAAGAAATAGCAGAGCACACAAAACATTTTGGAGCATTGGTCTGGTTTCATACAGTGCTTTTCAAATGCTGTGGTAAGAGGTCTTTTCAAAATAGAAGACTGAATTATGGAAGTGTGTGGTCTGAAGGTAAGATTTGCCTTTTTTGTTATTCCATATGTTGTTACAAGCTTTTGACATCAGAACAAGTTTTATACAAATGATGTACTCTGCAAAAACTGCCCTTACTCTAATAAAAATATCAGAAAGCAGCCAAGATAACAGGTCAAAAAGCAGTCTAATTTAAAATCTGTCAGAAATACAGAGTCCTCCTTGTGAGATTCTCTATGACAAGGTCTTAGATATGAGATCACATCCAAAGTCCAAGTTCTGTACAGAAGATATAGCTTCAGCTGAGTCGCTTTTGTAGCTCCTCACTTATACCAGAATTGAATTATATTAACTAAAAAGTAACTGTATCATTGTCTGTGGCTGAAGAAGCAGGTGCTGCTGGGTCATATGGAGACCTAAACAAGACAGTAACAAGGGCAATTAATTTATAAAGTTGTCACCTGATTAAGATAGCAGAACACTATAATCAAATTCAGTACGATTACACTAGCAATTAATTCCAGAGGTTTAGATTGTCTGCCGTGTTATACTCTGTAGATTTCTACAACTATAAAATGCCTACATGGGAGATTTTAAACAAGACTAGAATGGTAGTACTTTACCTCATTTTTTTTATGAAACCACAGTACTGTAGAGACTGTATTCCGTTTCGTACAGCTTTTCTACACCATAAATCTAGACCTTCTGGTTGAACCTCTTGCATCATGGAGTCCAGTCCCCTGTCACTGCAACCACCTATCACTCTGTCATTAGTGTATTTAGTATCATCTTCAAAGCAGCTAGTCTCTTTGCCCCTTTGCTGTGATCAAAGGCAATTCCAGAACCTCTTTATCATTGCAAACCCAAGGTTGTTCATGACTAGTCCACACCTAATATCAGGTAAGACAGCACAAACACATAGATACCTTCATGATATGTCTTATATTTAACAAATATTCCTTATAGACAAACTGCTTTTCTTACACTGAATATACAGAAATCTAGGGTTTATTTATTATATAACCTCCATAGCATTTGAGGTTCATTAATGGCTATGGAGTCCTGCTACTCTTTCATGTCAGTGTATTATCATGTGGGTACCACAGGCCAGAAACTTCCTCTTCTATTCTCCTGTAGAACATAAGCATTTTTTCTTCATAATGGAGGAAGGCAATTGTTTTAATGATACACTAGAGACCATATACTGAATCTACGGCAGTGAAAATTTGAGCTCTCCAGCATTCACAGCCACTCCTGTTTGATGAAAAGCCATGGAGAGCCCCCCCACAGCAGAAGTTCCTCATACACACTAACCTCATTGCACCATCTCCCATGAGGATTACTAGGGTGCTGGAGAAGGACATCTTGTTCTTTCAAGATCTTCATAAGTATCTTGCAAAGTGGAAGTGTATCTTCAGTCATAAGAGCTGTCCTTCCTCATCCATCCTCCATCCTCTCATCCATCCTCCGATTTCTAATCTGATTTCCTTCCGAACTCAGAAATGCTATGCAAAGCATTCATATAGATGGCCAGTTTAGAAAAGTTGTCTGAAACTTCAGAACTGCCCTCAGAGAAAGAACAATCCCTCAGAGTCTAAATTCCTATCCTTTAAAACAGAACCAGGTTTCAAAGTACAGGGCAATCAACAGTTTTCAACGTGTGAAGGCTTTAAGGGGACAAAAGAGAAGGCTTAATAACTTTCCATGAAGATTTGCTTTTGAGAGAAAAAAAGGTTCATATATTGAATGAAAATGAGGATGAGATTCGTGTCATCTAATTTCATACATGTAGACTAATATGCATTTAAAGTCCTCTTACCTATTTTAGGAGATAAACTGTGCAGAACCTTGTTTCTGAATTCCTATTTTCAGCAGAAGGAGCTTGATATAGTAAACAGAGATTTAGATGTCTAGGTTTCAAATGCCTGAGCTGTAAGAGGTGGCTCTGAAGGTCAAAGTACCGTCACTCAGAAAAAACACCTCCAATGGCAAAATTCAGCATATCTAATAATTTGCCTACTCCACAATACCACTTATAACACTAGCAGTAACATTGCCTCAAATGCTGCATATTTGAAGCCTGATTATCAAAATGCCTATCAGTGAATATGAAACTCATATCGGTGAAACAGATACTAAACCTGGTAATAAACCAGATTTACTCCTTTCTTCAGCTTTTTCCATGCATACTATTGTTGGTCTACAGGCTTCAGAACTCTGCTGTCCCTAAGACTTTTTACAGGTCTGAAGATTTTAGTCCAGATGTGTCTTCTAATCAACCAGCTTCACCAGCATAACATCTTCAGGTCACAAAAGCCCAATTAAAGCCTAGGGTTGAAACTCAAGTCATTGGAGACAACAGGCTTCTGTGCTAAGTTTTACAGTACCACAGAGCAATCTCACATTGCCTTCACTGTCAACAGCAGACAGTGGGGGAAAACAAGGCCCTACTGTCTTCTATGTCATGAATCTGTCCCCAAACTTAATAGCACAGGTACTGTTACTCACTAACTTTAAGACACAGAATAAGCCATAAACCAGGATTCTGGCACTGACAGGAGGGGTAAAAGGGGATCTCCAATCTGAACTAAGATCTCCCTCTTTCTTATTCTGGATAAGAAGGCGGTATGTCATAGAATAATAGAATAGTTTGGGCTGGAAGGGACCTTAAAAAGTCATCTGGCCCAACTCTCCTGCAGTAAGCAGGGACATCTTCAAATAGACCAGGTTGCTCAGAGCCCCATCCAACCTGACCTTGAATGTTTTCAGGGATGAGGCTCTATTCTCCCCACAACAATCACTGATCACAAAGGAAAACAAGGAGGAGAACAAGTCTAACCCCACTGTACTCCAACACGTTTTTACCTTATTTTCACCAGGCTTCTAGGTCAATCGAGATCCCAGAATTTAAGTCCAAGCAATTACCCAGATGTTGAGAAGGATCACAGAATCACAGAATCACAGAATAGTAGGGGTTGGAAGGGACCTCTGTGGGTCATCTAGTCCAACCCCCCTGCCGAAGCAGGGTCACCTACAGTAGGCTGCACAGGATCTTGTCCAGGCGGGGCT
>Ga0065711_1033685_pt1 | contig 25022 bp, 23 predicted proteins | sample Hoacrofraction12_FD_59098 | JGI IMG/M metagenome (GOLD analysis project Ga0065711, IMG submission 59098) | Hoatzin crop microbial communities from Cojedes, Venezuela - Epithelial fraction 12 v2 (version 2) | ecosystem: Host-associated > Birds > Digestive system > Esophagus > Crop | place...
ACCACTGAAAAGAGTCTGGCCCCGTCCTCCTGACACCCACCCTGCAGATATTTATAAGCATTTCTAAGGTCCCCTCTCAGCCTTCTCTTCTTCAGGCTGAACAAGCCCAGCTCCCTCAGCCTCTCCTCGCAGGAGAGATGCTCCAGTTCCCTCATCATCTCTGTAGCCCTCTGCTGGACTCTCTCCAAACATGGTAGGAGAGACCAAGGAAGAAAAACTTGTTGGTCCCAAACATGTTTAATTAACCAAAGACAAAAATTATTTCAGCTCTCATGCTGAACACACATCTTGACACTGAAAAATCTGAAAATCTCTTGACTGCACTGAAGAGACCACTCCTAACACCTTGTTTTGAGTGACCCCTCCATACTGACGTACACCCTGGTGTCTCTTCAGCAGCAAGTCCCTAGCAATCTCTGGTCACAGAACTGTCTTAGAGGAAATGGGTCCAAAACCAGGGAATCAAACTAGGTTACTTGAATAATTTCAGCCCTGACAAACAGAGCTGGGAAAGAAATCTCATTTTGTTCAAATGACGTGAAAATTCTCTTCTTTTCTCTGAATTTTGTGTGTAACTTTCAGTGGAAAATTCAGAACACTCACAAGTGCCTCTTACCTGCACAAACAGAGATCTCTTCTTCAGTAGAGTTTTCCCTGGCAATATCTGGGCTCCTTTTACTGCCAAGTGGGGTCAACGTGGAGATGCTGTTCAAAATACAAATATAATATAAATCTCCAATCCAGTAGATGTGACAGCACACATTCACTTGTGTTGTGCAGTTCAGAACAGCAGATGATGCCATAATTTCCAAGTGGTCAATATCTGATAGCCAGAAATTACCAGGATAACAGCGAAATACAGGTATAAAATGCTGTCCTAAGCAAAAACCCCAACGGGAACCTTTTTTCCTCTAGAAGCCCTTGACAAAGAGGCACTTAGGGTGACTATCTCATGTGAGGGGAGCAAAAATACCTGCTCACAACTGTGGAACTCATCTCGATTCTTTCTACTCTTACAAGATTTGGGAGTTGTGCAGGTACCAGCACTTTGCTTCTTTCTGTCCAGGAAAGGAAATCCTCAGAGGGAAGACACAGCCTTGCTTTATGCCGCATCACACTCTGCCTCCTCACACTGCTAATTTTCTTCCTTATCTCTGCACATGGCAGCCAGAAGCAGCATGGATGCAACACTAGGCAAGGCTTCCCTGCAGCAGTCATAACAGCATTAGCACGGCGGTTTCTCCGAGCAGCAGAGGGTACCACTCCTCTCATTTTGACCTTCGGATTCCTCCCTTTTTTCCCCTCCCTCCGACGCTGCACAGTGTCTTTCCGAAACAGGCAGGCATTGCTGAGTAAGTCTGGCACCCATGCTGACACGCTCCACGCTTTGCGTGGCTTTCTGATTAGTCTGATCAAGTATGCAAGAGCACACTTTAAAAACATGAATCCCCACACTGACAAACAGAAGATTTATTAAGCTCAACCACAGGCCTTAGAGAGGAGAGAACAGCCACTGCTGATTTATGATAAATAACAAAATTCTGATAGGAAATCACAAGTGGCTTTTCCTCTCTAAATAAAGCATCTCAAAGCATTTGTTATGAATCCAGGCTGAGCGTGTTTTACTCTGTGTCTAACATCAGGGCTCACTTCAAAAGAACTCACACAAAACAACTTGCTATGACATTTATAAAATGGGCTAATCAATTTGAAGTCAAACCACATTTCTTGCTACACCAACTATCTCCCGGTAACAAAGCCTATAATCATTTATTAAAACCCCAATCTACCATGCTCCACACAAAGCGTAAAACAATCAGGCAGAGCGGCCCACAGAAAGCAAAGCAGCCTCTTCCCACGGCTGCCGCTTCCTAAACTGCTTCGCTGCCTCCAGACAGCTCAGAGCCGTGGTTCCCCACGAAGTGCTGCTGAGGGCAGCCGGCCGGGGTGCCTGAGCCTTACCCCAGAGAGGACTGCGCCTGGCAAATTACCAGGAGCCAGATGGCAACACTTCATGTGCACAAAACTGCGGAGACCGCAGCCATTTCTTGCCTTGCTGCAGATGTGCCAGCTGCTCAGGGAGGGGCTGCACCACCCAGCTGCGTCCCGGCCCCGAGGGGAGCAACCAAGAGCGGCTTTGGGAACGTCCCAAACTAACCCCATCAGCTCCCCCGAAGGAAAGAGTCCCTCTCTCGTCACACCCAGCCCTGGCCTCCTTCACCTTCAGCAGGCGGGAGCGCACAGCTCGGCGCCTGCCACGCACGCACACAAGCTCAGACCTCAGCTGTCACAGACGCATCAGCCTCGGCAGCAACGGCAGCCGCAGGTTCCTCCTGCTCCCCAAGGCAAGCTTTAAGCTTGTTAGAAAGGTGCAAGCAAGAGGGATTTTCATACTCTGCACATTGATATTAACTGTTCAGGCCAAATGCTGCTAGATCAGAGGAAAGCCGGCAGTCTTGTTCCAAAGCAGGTTTAAATTATAAAACCCAGCAAAATTAAGAACATGACACTATCTGCCCTCTCTTGTAACTTGCTCCTTGAATCCTCTCCCATTTGCCCTTCTTCTCCCGGAGCCTTCGCTGCAGAATTGCATCCCACAGGAAAGAGAAGGGGGGAAAAAAAAAAGAAAGGAAAAGAGAAGTAGGCTTAAATCTGAAGAAAATCATGTTGCCTTGTCCCACACCTGTCATCTGCTGAAGTGGCTTTTCTGGAGCACTGCACTCTATCTTTGGCTGATAGGCAGTTCCGTCTGGCTTCCTCCTCCCTTCTTTCCTCTTAGCAGTAAGGCAAGAACATAAAAATATACACAGAAATCGAGCAAACCCTCCACCATGCTGCCTATGCGCCTTCCCAGACAGACCACGTGATGACACCGCTATAACTCACCTTCAGCTCCCCTACCCACCTCCACCGCTTTACTGCAGCATGTCACATTAGCTTCAGAGGGCAAGGATCAAGTCCTTCTACTTGTACTAGGATGCACCTCGCACGTTTTGTAAAGTAACAAGAGTAGCTGATCTGTACTCCTCAGCTGTGTCCCACCCCTCTCCTGCGCTGCTCCAAAGCCACCTACTTCCAGGGACAGCTAACCGCAGCGACTGCAGGCAGCCTTTCCAGGAAGCCTTGCTGCCAGGCCCTGCAGCAAACCCCAGTGAGACTGCACCCCAAAATGCTCCAAGGAGATCGAAAGCACCCACGTCCCCAGAGCGAGCCTGTGGGCCCCACGCTCTGACAGCACCCTCCTCACCTCTGTGCAGTTTGCATGGGTTCCCCGTCTTCATGCGCATCCTCTGCAGGCAGCACCTGGGAGGCCTGGAAAGGAGAATTCTGACATTGTATCAAACAACATACACAGCTAACTGGGATCTGCTGGTCATCAGATTCTGTCCATGGCATTGCACCCAATCTGTTACATATTCCTTTCGGGAAATGGCTAAGTCCCTATCCTGAACTAGCCAGCTTTTTGCCTCCATCACTCCTTTCGGTAAGGTGTTTCAGCAGCTCCCTGCAACAATGCCTGGCAGTACTTACTGCTGCCTCGCTGCCCACACATGTTCCTGGACAGGCCATGACCATTCCTCCATGCCAACCTTGTCCGTCACCCTCCACACCTTCTGCCTGTTCCTGGCATCTACCCTGACGTACTTGTAGGCAGCAACTGCAGCTCTTCTCCACCTCCACTTGTGCTGAGCTAAACAACTCAAGGATTTTTAGTACTCCCTTGCTCTCCCTCATGCACCCCAGCAGCCCCCACCTACTCCAGTTTAAAATCTATTCGCCTGAGCCGGGATGACTGACTAACTGGTACAGCTGATGTTTGACCACCAGAAGCACTTTTCTGAAATTTCGTACAGACAAGACCTGTTGCATTTTTCTTGACTGGGAAATCAGCTGTCCCATCAAAGAGAGGGAACAGATTAACCTGCACAATCCACAGCTGGTAAATCCGCGGGCATTTTATCCCATTTTTCATTTAGCTCTACGACTCCACTTATTCTTTCCTTTAAAATTTGTTCAAAAGCCTTTTGCACTGCCGAGGTCAGGCTAACATGCCAGTCATTATCCAGATCCCTTTCTTCTTCTTCAGTGTACATGTCGCACTCGCCATTCTCTAATCAGGTGGAATTACAACACATTATTAGCAGTCCTTGCTGTCAGGCCCACGATTTCTCATGCTAGTTCTCAAAGAAATCCAAGGGGGTTTCCTCCCCCTTCCTTGTGTCTATTGAACTCTCCAAGTTTGATTTCCACCACAGGTTTCAACTTCGATCAGCTCCACTCCTGGACTGCTGATGTACTTTCCCAGCAAGCCTCAAGACAAAGCCTCCTGCCAGATTTCCCTAAAGTGATTCCAAACCCCAAATATTCTGTTTCATCTATGCTGTTCTTTATTTCTTCACAGCCTAACTCATCATTAACATAAAATACCGCACCTCCTCCTTTGTTTTTATTTCTTTTTTCCTGTGCATATCTTAACAATGCCTCTGCCCTGGTCACAAATACTGGGCCCTGTTTCTGCTTTTCCCAATACATATGTTATAAGGTATGGCACTAATTCAGGTCACCAGACTCCAGCTCTCCAGAATTGGGTCTTTTCTCTCCGAATCTTTTAAAGACTGAGAGTCCCCTAACCTTATTTGAAAGGCTATGAAGGGAATGGTTCTCTTAGCACTGAAGTTTGTTAGTGCAGGTTCACAGGCTATGAGATCTCCTGACAATCAGCATTTGCTTTGTGCAAACACCCATCAGCTGCGGGTGGCAGTCGCAGCAGTTGGCCACTGCCACGGTGGAAGGTCCCTGCCCGCTCCAGGTGAGGGTTTCCAGGCAGGGGTATGAGCAGGCTCCCTCAAGGCACAACCTCTGCACCTTCATTTCACTGCTACAACACAAGGCACGAGGCTTTTTCAAGGACAGCTCTGAGTCCCCATGGATGGTTTCTGGCCTCAGCACAGCCTAACACCTCCCACTGTCCCCAGCAGCCCTGGTGACACCGGGGGAGCCCCAGGGCAGCACAGGCAGCAGGGTCTCCAAGCGATGCAGCACGCCGGGGACACAACTGCTCTGGGTCCCTCCGCTGTCGCTGCTGGTGGAACTGTATTTGATAGCAGGAAAAAAACAGAGACAAGGCACAAGCAAACATCAAACATATCGATCTGGCAAGTAAATCACCTGCGCTGGCCTCAGTGTGTGACTGCACAGAGAGGCAAGAGAAGGGAGCAACCTCTCAAGCTGGGAGTGATAAGGCAGATGAAAGGGCATTTAGAAATTATTTCCTCTCAAGTAAATAAGAGACTGGCAAATTTTGGACTAGGGATGAAATTTTAAGGTCTGCTCCCTCTTCCCCTTCCTTATTTTTTCACCTTAAAAATACCAGAAAGACTACACCTACATACATGTTATTGCTCTAAGACAGCTCTTGTAGTCAGGATGAGTACATTACGAGTTCCCACTCAGCATCACTAAAATCTCTTTTCTCCCCAAGAATTAATTAGGTATTAGCAGTAAACGGACAGTATAAAAAAAAATACCCCACAAATTTCAATAGCGATTAAAAGTTCACGCCCTTCGCAGCTGCTGTAGCTTTCCAAGGGCTGTAGCGTACACCTCCAGAGACCTGCAGTCACCCCAATCTGCCAGATTAATGACACCTCCATTTCCAAAGGAAAAGACACAGGAGGAAAAAAAAAAAAAATTTGCCTTAAGAACCTTTCAGGTCTTTTGTATCTATCCTAAGAAATGAAAAAGGGCACAAGCCGTTTTCTTCCCTCTGCAGGTCACCTCTAAGGCTTGTTTAAATCTGTATCTGCTAAATCCAAGCCAAAGCACTGTCATGAACAGTCACATGTCAGCACAGGCTGCTCTGCACTTCTTCTGCAACCAGAAAATGCAGACATGACATTTTTCCTAAGTGTCCAATATTACAAGACAGAATATAAATATCACAAAACAAGTTAAGTATCTTTCTAACACCAGGGTAAATGATCAAATACACTTGAAAACAGGAACAACAGAGCCGAGGCTTCAGTCACAGAGAAGATAAAGTTATACAACAATCCGGGAGTGAAGTCATTATGAAAAATGAGGGTTGGAAAAGGCTGACACAAACCTAAAATACAGCAGTAATAAATACTTCATCTGACTAGCAATCTGTTTAAACTTAGCAGTGACAGAAAGCTGCCTTCCGCTCCAACCAGAGAGCCCTGCCGGGGACAGAGGCTGACACCTAGTGTCTAGCAGACCCAGCAAGGCAGCCAGAGAGAAGGCGCCCAACCACCAGAACAAGGACAACAACGGCAGACCGCCCCGGGCAGGCAGAAGACCTCTGCAAGCATGGGCCTCTCCCAGCCACAGCCGCAGGGCCACGAGGGAAAAGAGCACTTGCAAGGGTAAAGCACGTAGGGACGCAGACGAGCGTGCAGATGCAAAACGGAACGGCTGCGCCGCAAGGACAAAAGCCACATTTCTGTCTGCGCAGGAAAGCGCAGAGCTCCCCACATGGCCACGGGTTTATACGCTGGTTCGCCAGAGCTGGCGGTGGTCAGCATCATCTCCACGCTCGCCACCCTGAGACGCTGCTAGGATACACCCTTTGAGGACGACAAGTCAGCTGGCAGTCTTTATCTCCGTGGTGCATTAATGGACGACTGCCAGGCTGCGTGGTGAGCTGGGTATCAGCCTTACGCTTTTCCTCTCCCTCTCACTGTAAGCTGCGCGGCTAGGGGAGGAAGTCCCTAAATTCATGAGGAGCATTAAACACCAGTGCCTGCTTTGCAGAAGGGACTGAATCCTAAACTGGACAGAAGAGCAGGACTGCTCAACCTCAGCTCAGTGGCAAAGTTCTTACCTGGCAGTAGCTGGTAGTTGGTTCATCATCGGAAGCGGAGTTCTTCTCTTCTTCCATGCTTTGCCCTGGACTCTCTGCCTCCCTCCTCTTTGAAGGGAGCAGCCAGGCGACACTCTCAGACTCCTTCTGCCCATCCAGGTCTCCATCTTCTGTATCATCAGCAACCCCGTTCTCCCTGCTTATCTGCTCTCCTTTCCCAAGCTCGTTTTGGCTCAAGGAAGAACTGGGCACAACTGGGTTACCAAACTCCTTCTTATGCAATAGCTGCCTCTGAGCCTGCTTCAGGCTCTTCTGGTAAACCTCCAGCTGACACAAGATGACTTTGGTGTACTGGTTGGGGTCCACCCCCTTGGGGCAGAAGGGGATGCCCCAGTAATAGTGCACTGTCTCTCTCGCCTCCTCCTGCTTATGCTTCTCTGCCGCATTCAGTACGCAAAGCTCAGGCGTACTGTCAGGCACCTCGTTCTGCTCTGCTTGCTCTGTGGAAACACAGACTTTGGCAGCGTGCCTGGGCTGCGAGGTGTGTTTGGTATCTGCTTCTCCACCACTCCTCCTGGGGCTGCCACACTGTTCCACGGTCCAGCTCTTCCAGAGCGTGGCTGAGCTCCCAGCACCAGCTTCTCCCGCAGAATGGCCCGTGCAGGGCAGGGGCTGCTCTTTTGGTTCGTGGCCTGTTGCTTCAGAAGAGCTGGAGGGGCTTGTGAAGAGTCTCCGAGGTGTCAGTCGCCAGGAGCTCGAAGTCACCCTGCCAAAGGTGGGACTCAAAGAGATGAGGTCCTCTGCGAGAGTGCTAGGTAAGCTGTAACTAGAGTCACTTCTTGCTGGTGAGGAAGGCTTTTCACTTGACCTTGTCACAGGCTGGCCCTTCCCCGGAGACACGATTATGCTGGATACTAGTGAGCTTTCAACGATTTCCTGGCTTAACCTCCTCAACACCACCATGGGGCTCCGGGCGACATCCATCTGTCCGCTCCCATCAGCTCTGGTGCTCTGTGAGTGGGAGCTGCCCTCGGAGCGAGGGGTGTCAGGGCAAAGCGCCAGACCTCCCAGGGTCTCAGAGCCTTCTTTCTCGGAGGGCTGGCTTTGGCTTCGCACACCCAGCGCTTCTGCAGACAACTGAGGGGTTACATCGGAGGACTCTGAAGGCTGACAGCTCTGAAAAACAAAAGGTTGATTCTCCGAGAGGCGAGTTCTCTATCAGCAGAGCGTACCATGGGCTCCTCCAGCACGCAGGCAGCCATCACCGGGACTGCAGAAACCTCCTCCCTGATCAGAACTGCGTACCCCAAAACAGGGGACAGCTGAGGTTAGACTTCCTACACCTCTCACTAGGAACGGTACAAAACAACTACTCAGCGACTGCTGTAGTTCCAGCTCGCACTGGAAATAGCTAGGCTCCCAGTAAAACCTTCTTTTGTGCAGTGTGGCACAGCAAGCACAGAAAGCAATGTTGCTGGAGAACCCTAGTAAGCCTCTTCACACAAGCACACTTACACTAAGGCTCTCAGCAATGGCCTTCCTCAAGAGCTCCTCCTCTTCCTCTTCCTGACAGTTCACTTGTCTGGCTTCTTGCTCACTCATTTTCAGGGCCAGTGCAAACTGTTCCTCTTCAGTCATCTCTACAGCAGAAGAAAACAGATAACGTCAAGTCACAGCTGCAGGCGTTTGTAAACACCCAACTTCTATCCAACGCACTGGGAGTCAGGATGATAGCATGGTTTGGGTTGGAAGGGACCTTACAGATCACCGCACTCCAACCCCCTGCCATGGGCAGGGACCCCTTCCACCAGCCCAGGCTGCTCAAAGCCCCATCCCACCTGGCCTTGAACACTGCCAGGGAGGGGACATCCACAGCTTCTCTGGGCAGCCTGTGCCAGGGCCTCACCACCCTCACCATAAAGAATTTCTTTTCTTATATCTAATCTAAGCCTACCTCTTACAGTTTAAAGCCATTACCCCTTGTCCTATCACTCCATACCCTTGTCAAAAGTCCCTCTCCAGCTCTCTTGCAGCCCCCTTCAGATACTGAAAGGCCACAATGAGGTCCCCCCGCAGCCTCCTCTTCTCCAGGCTGAACAGCCCCAACTCTCTCAGCCTTTCCTCATAGGAGAGGTGTTCCAGCCCTTGGAGATGTCCAGGGGTCCCACCTCCCCCGAGAGGAATGCAGAGCAAAACATCTAAACCTCAGCTTTCCTGAAAAGCTGTCACCAAAAGCAGAGCAGGCAACACTAAATGAAAAAAGTCACCCAAGTCAGGACCTTCATTTAGGGTTTCTACAGCAACCTGAACTCCGACTCCCCAGGTATACAACGGGATGTCTTTTGGACATCGTTAAACAACCTACTCTACAGCTGCAGAACACACGCTCAAGAAGAGAGGGAAACCACAGATTTCCAAAGCGTGCTCATTTTTATATCGGACAGGCTCAGCAGCAGGGCAGGATAAAGAATCTTCTTTAATACACTTTTTTACTAGCCAAGTAGCATGTCTCACTGCCTTCTGACACGCAGATACCTGCAGTACCACAGGAGCCCTACCCAAGAGCAAAAGAGCTACATGTTGTTCACCCCAAGCTGCAGGTGGAAAGCTCTGCAGAGGATAATTTTACTTGGTCAGTGGTATTATGGAGGATCTCTCACAAGCATACATCCCCCTTCTGCTCACATCACCACTCCACTGCATCACTAAGTCAGTCATGCATGGGAAACAGGTTTCCTACAGTCATAACTGCTATTTCAGCAGAAAATTTCTTCCTGAAATATTCCCCACTCAGAGCAAACCAGAAGCCGATATTGGCTTTTTAGAAACAAAGCAGTTAGTTACTTTGGAAAACAACTACTTACTTAGACTCAATCCAACACTTCCACTATGCTTAAGATATACAATGCCTGCAGAATGGAGTGCAGCTTGGAAAGCAACGCAACAGCACTCTCAGGAGCTGAAAAATACATCTTCTCACTCAAAACAAATTGACAGATTTCTTTCAAAACCCACTCTCTCCTTCAGGCAGAATCCTGCACGCGCCATCTCATGCATGAACCAAAAGCCTTGCTCTCGATGGGCTAGCAGAGCTGTAAGAGACGCGGTCTGAACAGGAAGGCTGCCCAAGCATGAAACGTGCCTTCACTGCAGCCAGTTCCCAGACAGGCGTTTCCACAGACAGAGATGCATTCAGAAGTTGCAGGCTCCCATTTTCTAACCCATCCTCTCCCTACCAGCTGCCACCACAACACAGCAGCACAGCCTCCCTCGACGCAGCCTGGGATGGCTCTGGTCTGAGCGCAGCCCGTGCATCACGGCACGGCTGCATCCACGCAGCAGCAGGCTTGGCTTTGCCCTTCCCCCAGCCCGTTGCTAACAGCAGGCTGGTTCTCCCCCACCCAAGCAGGATTTGAAGCATTTATGGACTGTTCTGATTACCAGCTGTAGATTCCTTTACATGTCCTTCTAAATCAGCACTTAGCTTTAGGTTGGGGATTTTATTTTTTTTCCAGTTTCTTTAAAAATTAAGAAAGAGGTTGAAGTGAAGGAAGACTGCAGTGCTCTCGGGGCTCGTGGGGATCTTTTGTCCTTGGACAAAGTCACTCTATGATGTTGCAGCCAGAAGGGACCAGCAGAGAAAAAAGATATGTATCCTTTAATGGGAAGCACACAACAGCCCAGCGTATGAAGGCTTCCCTCCCAAAGAACAGCAGTAACACGCAGCGTCTCCACAATACCAAACACCTCCCGAGCATTCAGTAAATGCACGCTGATTTGCTCCCCTGCCCAAACCACCACAGCAATCAGGCCAGATCCTGCAAACTCGTGACATGTGCAAGAAAACCGGTGCACACGATCAGTGCCCCACAACACAAGACTTTCCACGTGCTTAAATTAAAACGGGAGCCTGAGTGTTTGCCAGTTCAGGCTATCAACATCCATGAAGCTTAATAAAAAGAAACATTTTTTGGCGAGTTGTTACTGTACATTTTGTTTTCTTCTCCCTCCCTGGCACAGCAATTTCCCCTCTGGGGACAGGGAACGTGCCAGACAAATGCTGCCTCTGGCAAAGAAACTAGAGGCAAACAAAATGCACTTAGTGCATGTTCCAGTTGAGTAGGTGCTCCGGAGACGGGGAAATCTCAAGTTTAAATCCACCTGGCATTATGGTGGGGAGAGCAAAGAGCAGCTTTGCTCGTGCCTTCCAGGAGACCTGACCTGCTTTCAGCTGAGCAGTCCATTGCTGGCAGTATTTTGTGCTCCACGTCTGATCATTTCTCAGCACCGTGCGTTTTACTAAATTTGATGTTGATTGCACCGGTCATAATCTACAATGATTAGAAATCCCTGTGTTGCATTAGCCCCTGACCAGTGTGTGCAAACAGCCCTCCGGAGCGCTCCGGGAGCGAGCAGTGAGCACGCCGCAGAGGCGAGCCGTGCTGCTGGAGCATGGCGGCGGGATGGGGCTCCCGCAGCCCTTGGAGGAAGGAGCCCTCTCCGCCGGACAGACGGACTGCGTTACGCCCGGCTGACACAAGTCGCACACCTCGCAGGAGCCCGTCCCGCTGCCGGGTGGGGAAGCAGCAGCACCTCGGGCTGGAAATCCTGCGTCTCACTCCAAAAACCCACTCGCCGCACATCCATCCCTACACGGCTCGAAATCCCAGAGCCTCCCTGGGGACCAGGGCGTCCAGGAAACCCACAGATGGGAAGGAGGGGTCAGGGAGAAGCTGTTTTTAAGACGTTGCAGCCCTAAACAAATTAAACCATTGCAGAGCCTTTTTAAATGCTAATACGGCAATTTGCTAAGCGATTTATGTTCCATTTTGACATTTGCAAAGTGAATTAGATGCAAAACCCCACTAGTTGTAGTTCCAACACTTACTAATAAGAGATTTACTCAAAAATAATAGAAATGCAGGATCTCAGTGCTTCCACATATCCAAAGTGCAATTACAGTGAAAACATTCAAATGTGCTTTAAAGCACTGACTTCCTCCGGAAAAAGAGAGAGAGACTTCTTCAGGTTTTGTATTTCCATTTATCCTGTCAGGATGAAACGTCACAGATATATTTTAGTTATGGCTTTAGGTTAAAATGAATAAAACCACAACAAAGGAAAAAATGGGAGGATACGGTTTATAACCAGAGTCTGCAAATATCTGAGATTTTCCAGTTTTGAGGAGGAAGAACTTGCTCTACCCAGAAGCACCAAACCTTTACAAAAGACCAATTTGCCTCGCAATTCAAAGAATTTATTTGAAGACACTGAGAAAAATAATTACTACTTCAAATGTTAATTTGCCTAAAAGCAAACACCAAAAGTCTAATTATAGCTTCCCATAAATGAGGGAACAGACCACCACCACACGTGCTTAAACAAGCAATCGGTCTCTGACCGAGCTGAGCCGGGCACCCCCCCAGTCTCCCGCGCTTCGAGGAGGCAGACGTGCACACTAAAAAAAGGCAGCTTTTGCCCCAGGAAAAGAAAAACTATTACGGAGAATTGCAGTAGCTAGAAACACAGCAAAACTCCTCCATTACGCAATGGCTAGAGAGCTGGCCCTGTCTCCCGCGGATTTTCTGGAGCACACCGAACACCTTTCTCGCAGCACCAGCTCCCGAAACCCGGCGCGCCCAGCGACGCAATGAGGATGGGCAACTCCCTGTTCTTAGCACCATATGTTTGGTCACATTTTAACAGCATCTCCAAAGGGGGTTCAGCTTTTATTTTGTGTTCCATTTCTTTTGGGAGCAATAGAAAAAGAAAAAAGAAAACAAAAGAACAACTCTTCCCCCACCTCTGACTTTGCTATCTTACTTGTTCGACAGAGCACCCGCACAGTGGGTTTCAACTCCCACAAAGCGCCAGGCTGCTTCATGCTATGGCCTTAGGCCTCTATTAAAAACAATTTAATTCACACAAGCCCTCTGAGGACTGACAAGCCCAGCCGCTGCTGCTTGCGGAGCACTGGCGTGCTCCATTTTGTTCAGTGATTGCTTTGGGTTTTGCAGGAGACATCTCTCCCATTTCAAAACGTTCCGAATTTAGCATGCTAGACGGACGGCTGCCTTGCAGAGCACAGGACCGGGACAGGGGATCCCCTGGGGCAGAGCAATGGTCCACCTGCCTGGCCGCTCCAGCACGTGGTGCTCTATGGGGAGCACAGGCAAGCCTGGCCACGCTCAGTGGTCCCTTCCGCTCGCACCTCCCCAGCGTTCAGAAGCGCTGTTTGCAGAATATGAGCGGGAACATCCCAGCCCGTTCCCTTTAGAATCTGTTTAGAGGCCTATTGTCCATGAATGCATTTAATCCCTTATTAAAGCTGCTGGTACTGTCCCTTCCACAACCTCCTGTGACAAACACTTCCAGGATTTCACTACATGCTGTGTGAAGCATTACTTTCCTTCCCCCATTTCAAACCTGTCGCCTGCTATTTCCACTGACTACACCCTGGCTTTAGGAGCTGGTAAACAGCTCTGTGTTCAGCTGAGGCACTGCCCTCCTGATGTGAACTTTGATCCCACCTTCCTCTCCTAACGGAGCAGCCCCAGGCTTTCCAGTCGCTCCTCATAAGGCAGCTGCTCCCTCCCCTTCACGGCTCGGGTTGCCCTTCTCCGGATGGAGGTACCACCGTTGTCCTTCAGACGCAGAGACCAGAACTGCGCACAGCACCGTTGATGTGGGTGCACCAACACTTTATATAACAGCAAAATGACGTAAAACAGATCTCTTGTTCTTAACACCCTTCCTTATGATGCCCAATGTTGCCGGCTTCTCTGGCTGCCCCCGCGCTACGAGACGATGATTTCAGAGAACTGTCAGCTGCGACTCAGATCCTTCCTGAGCTGCAGCTGCTGGGTCAGAGCACCGTGACGTTTCAGGGAAAGACAGCAGCAGAGGGGCCTGAACAGGAAAGCAGTTTGTGACTGACAGTGCTTTCAGATTGGCTTCAAACAATTTTGAGACCTGGTCAGGTACCGACACCCTCGCACACTCATTTTGGAGGTGCACCAGTCTGCGCACACGCTGCCTGGGGAGCAAACATGTGACAGTCTGCCTATTCAGAAAGGCAAACTGTACTTCTGAGAAGGGTCTTCTCTGAGAGCTGTGCATCCCCCGTCACATCGCAGCCTTTCTGCCAGGGAAATAATCTCTAACACAAACAGCAGAAGAGCTCAGCACCAGTCTACTTCCCCAGCCCCACACTTGAGACCTACGTGCAATTTTTCTTTTAGCAGCAAACTTCGTTCTATCCAGCTGCTGTTTTGTTCTCTTCTTTTGAAATCCACTCTCTTCCTTTGACTCCTGCTGTAATGGAAAAAAATATGGTGAGTGCATACAATATGTAGGAAATACTACCAGCCTCCTTCCCCCTACTACTCAGACACAAACACTGGTTCAAGAACAAGCCTCTATTTGTGTGAAATTTGAATTTCAAACATAATTCAAGCACATTCTGTAACTATTAAAAGCTGTGTGATAAGCATAACGAGCAAAAAGAGTTACAGACTGACATAAACAGGGAAGTAGGAGAGACAATAGACTTCATGCCAGTCACCACCATGCACTGCACCTGCTGCCCATGATTTTACAGAGAATTTGTTTGGCCGTGCTAAAACATTGGTATTTGTAAGCACTCAAAACAAAGAAACAAAACCTTTTTACCACTGAACATCCCACACCTGTAAGCCAGGACTGTTTCCTGCCATGCAGCTTCTAGTGCTCTGCCCAGACAATCTTAGGGGACCAAAACTAGAATACTAACCATTTTTGCGGACTCACACTAATGCACCTCAAGGGCAGGAGAGCCAGCTGTATTTATTCCTGGTGCTATTCTGTCATTGCATTCCCACAAGTGTTTTGTTTTTGAAGCTTGAATACTTCAGAAATTTGTCATCTCGAGGCCTCCTGGAATAATACTGGCATGAACAACCTAAATGCTTACTGCTTTAAGCACACCGACTGCAACAAGAATGGTCACAGGCTTAATTGGCACACATTTATGCAAGTCGCTGTCCTAACGGCTTAAGCGAGGGCGTACACATTACCGACGGCTGGCACTGGACCCCTTCCAACTCGTCTCTCTAAATCAGGTAGGATTAGAATCAAACCCCGTGTTTCAGGCAGAGACCCACGCCTGGCCAGGAAGGGGGTTCACACGGCGCCGTCTGCAGCTGCAGTGGTTTTTGGCATCCATGAGACTCTCGGCAAACCGGCCACGCTTGTGCCTCGTAGCATCTCCTGTGCCAGGAGGGGGGCTTCAAGATGGGGCATGTGCCTTGGGCTACTTTAACGCAAATAGATACACTGCTTATTTTCAAGTGTAATCTATTTCTGCTGTCCGTTGCCCGTGTTTCTGAACCTGTGAAGTCCTTTGGACTGCACGTCCATGCTGAGTTTTGTTCAAGACATCTCCAGCTCTAGTGTTATCTGTAGATTCTATTAATGTATAAACACCACTTGCTCCCTCTTACAGATCATTAATGAGGATGTTAAAAAACACACAGACCTAATATTGATCCTCTTGGCCTCAGCTTTACATCTCCCCCAGATGAGCCTCTCTTCTGTTCATCACCAGCTTTTGCTGACAGTCTTGTAGCAGGATTTCAATCCAGGAATGTTACTATCCAGATCAAATTGAATTATTTATCCAACTAAGATTTTGTAAGAAGTACTATTAAGTGGTTTCCTGAAACCCTAATACATTACAGCTTTTACATGCCCTAATGCCTACGCCATTCCTCATGTCCACCGATTTAAGAATCAGCTCACAGCAAGGCATCAACCATGCTTGGCAAGTCCACGCACACACTCTTGCTCACACTCCTGACCGACTCCCTCCCTTCCCCACCCAGCCTGGTTTGGGTACCCCGTTTCCAAGACTTGCCCCTGTGTCTCCAAAAGGCTGCTTCACAGCCGGATTCTCTCTTGCTAGAAGATGGATGCTCTCCATCTCTTCTACTTCCGAGCCTGCCTAGCTCACGCCTAGCAGGTGAAATCCTCTCTCTTCCAGAGCCCTGGCACATCATCCTTCTCCAGTTTTCCATAAGCCACAGGTTCTCCTATGCCAAATTGCCCTGCCTTGGTCTGCAGCAGCTGCCCCATGCTGACCTTGCAGTCAACTCACACCTAAGGGAGCAGGGAACGGTTTGTGGGATCATATCAGGATCACGCTAGGATTATATGCTGGATGAGGTTAAGCAGCAGCTCTCCCACTCTCCCCCAAAGCCCTGTCTAACAGTGCTAAACCTATTCCAGCTTAAGACAGGGGCAATTTAATCCTAGCAGGCTCTGTAAATCCCCAGCTCTCCTCCCTAGGCATCAATCTTCCCCTCATCACTCTTGCACTTGCCGGAAGGTCAACCCTGACACTCTCATCTGCAGCTCTCTTCCAGGGCACAGATGTGATTTACGAGCCCACCAAACTTTCCACGGCTGCCAGCGCCCGCTCTGTGCGCAGAGCCACACGTTTACAAGACGCACCACGGGACGGGACAGGGCTCAGATGCCTCCAGGGCTTGGAGGGGAATGGCGTGCCCGGCGCTGGGCGGGCTGCACGGTTTCACCGCGTGGCTGGGTACGTGCCTCAGCTCAGCGTGCTGCGTCCTGAAGAATCTTGACATTCAGAACACTGGCAGGAGCAAAATTATTGCAGGACACGTGTTGTACGAACCTCATACATTTGAGAAAGATGTTTAAATTGCTCAGCAGCATTCTACCGAACAGCCTCGGTACAGCAAATCGCTGAAGCAAATCCAATTAATCCTGATGGGCCAAAATATACACACACATCTCAATTCCAAGAATTCTTAAATCTTCTTTATTTTTAAACCCAGAAAATAAAACATACCTTTTAATTAGGATTTATGGCTGTTTGTACCTCCGCTGGGAGATAGCCCCGCAGGCCCTGGAGTGCTCTGCATAAATGCAGGCACGGATGGTAGCAACAGAAGGGGCCAAGAAAATTCAGAGAAGACAACAGGGCTTGCTCTTTCTGACCCAACCTTTTAATGATCATCTGTCTACAAGGATAATAGGAACTCCGGGGGCCACTCAACCAACTGCCTTTCTAATAAGATCACTAGTCCAAAAATAATCTTAATCAATTAAAATATTCCCAAACTGCAGCCAATACTCTTAGTTACAAGGTCATCTCCAACACACAACTTCAAGGGGAAACTAATTATAGCGGAGGCGAGGTGCGAACTGCGCACCTCTGCTCGGTGCCAGCCTGCATAGTGTCTCCCCCTCCTTTGCCGTCAGTTTAAAGCATAATGGCCAGAAGGAATCCAAATTCTCTTCCTGTGTGTCAGGCTCTGCAGTTTAATTTATGATGCCCTCTTATGAGCAATTTCTCTGTCAGCACTGTACACAGATCACGCAAAAGACAGGTTTCCAAAGTTCCCTACAAATTTAGTGCAAGGCACCCACTATTCTTCCTTGGTTTTTTAACCTGCTTGGTTTCACCAGACAGGAAGAAATCAAATTCCCATTCTACAAATGCTTTTGCACATACTTAGGAGAACCTGACTCTGCCAGCAGAAACAGATACAGCTCCACTCGCTCCTAAAAGCCCGTAAATGGAAGCCAGTAGCCAGCCTCCCACATCCTGCTACCTCGAATCCACATCATAAACCACAGAAATCAGCTTCTACTGACTCAGGGAAGGCAAGACTACAGAAGAATGTCTCCATAGCTAACGGTGCAGACTGCAAAGTCAAAAGGTCTGGGTAATTTTACTGCTCAACGGCAGTTGGGACCATCTAACAATAGGACACAGCCAAACACCACGTGTCCTGCATGGGAAATATGCAGATGAAAACCAGACTAATTTATTTTTAAAAGCCAACTAGATGTTGGAAGTGCCACATTTGGCCCTAGCCAAGGCTGCTGAAATTAATATCACACCCTACTTTATTAGTCTCTGACTTCAGAATCTGTTTCAGCTCTGCTCTATCTTTCAGCTCATTAGAACAAACCTGCTGGAAGTGGAGATGTGAACAACGAGACACAACGAGGCTCACGCCAGATGCGTAGTTCCTGATGCACGGGCGGGAGGCCTCTGCAGAAAAAAGGGCTTTTACCAGGCTGCGCGGAGCCTGGATTCAGACCAGTCTGATTTCCGAGGAGCGAGCGCAGCAGAGCTGCCGAGCCTCCTTGGGAGCACACTCGCACTGCCTTTCCCTCTGGGAACTGGAGGCTCCAGGCCCCTCGGCACCGCCGCAGAGCCCGGGGGACAGCTGGGTGCTGCAGCCACGCTCCCACGTGGCTCTGCTTCGCTCGGATGGGTGGCAGTGTGAGGAGGGCACCGCCATCCCAGCTGTCACGCTTCCAGCACCCTCTTCTCCATAGCAAGGTGACCCCCAGGCCATGACTGGTCCCGAGACGAGCGCCCACTGCCACCGCTGATGGAGAACAGGACAGGGCGGTGGCCAGCGCCCAAACACAGCTCCCTCTTCCTACCAAACCAACATCCGATCTCGAACGTCAACAGACGCTGCTATGTACCCAGACTGCGAGCACCTCCAGACGCAGGGATGTTCCACGCCAAAGGGGAGACAGGCCCTGGATGCGATGCAGAAATAGATGGCACTGTCACCCCGGAGCCTCGTCGTGTTGCCCGAGGGCTAGCAGAAAGAGCCTGTGAGACTTCATGCAAACTCTACAAGTGGAGGCAGGTACTCTCAAAGCTCCCAAAGGATCCACCCAGGAAAAACGGACCCTTCTGAAAGGTCCCACGGCAGATCCGTGTTCTGGGGTCAGCTGCACTGCAGGCTGCAGATCAGTCAAATGGGTTAGGACAACTACTGGGCCTCTGGCTGTGCTCCACGCTCACGCTTGGCCAGCCTCCTGCCGAGTGACAATCACCTTTCACACCTGGCTTCAGAAAACCTTGGGGGTCCAAGAGTCTTTATCAACAGCCCAATTCAAGAAGGAGGCTCACGAGGTGGACCAGGCATTGCTATGCTTGGAGAGAGCTTTCCTGGGCACTATTTGAAACACTGCATATTTGTGAACAATCACCCATCTCCTGGCGTGGGCAACCAACTCCCCAAGAGATTTAAACAGTCAGGGGAGACAGGAACCACCGTGCTCACTCCTCCTGTCTGTGTTTCAGAGACACAGTCTGCACAAAGAAGGCCATCTCCTCTCATTTCTACAAAGCCAGAGAGACTGTTCTTATTTTGTCTGTCCCTTCCCAAAAAAAGAGCAGCGTTTCCTGAATCCAGGATTATATATAGCAGAGATCAGAAAGCCCCATGTCCAGAAAACTCCCCTCTGATGCAGCTCTGCAGATGCCACAGCACAGACATGAGCGAAGAAAGAAAACTTGGCAAAACAACATGGATGAGCTTGATAATCCAGCATGACTGAAAAATTCCTGGGAGAGGCAGTCTGCCAAAGATCATCAAAAGTGAGAAGCTGGAGGCTTTCCAGGTGCAGCTGCTACAAGATCTGCTGGTCTGGAAGCAGAACTAGGGACTTGTTCTATAGATACCTGCCAAGAGACTGCCAAGGAAGAAAGCCATCGAATCAATGATGCCCAAATTGTCCTTGCAGTTTTTGATTCATAAGGAACCATGTCCTAACAGATGCAAGATTAATTGAGAATGTATTGTTCTCTAAAATTGCTATTGATCTGAGCTTCCCACACCTCTTCTTGCACACATAACAAGGTCTTACTAGAGCAAGAACAACAGTTACAAGGTTCAAAATTGAAATTCAACTTGATGTACACTGAAGAGCTGAGACAGTTACAGAAGCCAGACAGTTATTTTTTTGAGATCCTAAGTAAATCACATTTTTGGGTTTGATTTCTCAGAAAACAACATGACAAGAGACTGTGGCAGTGGATCTGGAAGCTGATGACTCACAGAAAGAAAGAGACTGAACTGAATAAATCCACTCATTCAACTGACTGAACTGTTGTCACTTAAACAGAACCTAATTGGCTCTTTAACGGCCTCTCTGAGCATATCCTTTTCTGTAATATGACCGATTATGCCATCAGAATTTATTGTTTATAGACAAACTTACAGAACAGTCAGGGAGCCTAACCTTTTTATAGATGTGTTTTAAGAGACGTTTGTTTCCTCTTTTTCAGATACGTGCACATTGAGATGAATAATTGCAGACAATAACAGGTCCTGATCTTTTATGTACTGCAGCAGCTCTTATAGCTGCTGATTTCGTTTTTCCTTATAGGTTTCACAATAAAGGCCAGTGATGCAGCAGACATCTGAAGTTAACTTAGCATATTGCAGAGCTAAGGGTTTAACCCCACTGAACTATTACTGCCATATGTTCCATTTCTTTCAGGGAATTTCCCAATGGGAAAGAACTCGGAAAATGTGAAGAAAAAACATCCAATATCATTTGCCCTACAGCTTCTTACTGTTTATTTCCAGTGCTTTTCTCTTCCTCACATGATAATCGCCTTATTGTAGAGAAGCACACTGCAGATGTGGGAGCAAAAGGGACTTGATTTCAGATCTACAGCTTGAGAGTGAACTGAAATGCTTTGGAAAATGGTGGAATTACAAAAAGCAGCTTAGGATTCCCAATCACCGGCAAGACAGAGGAAAGCTTTAACAGTCATACATAAAAAATTGATTCTAATAATTTCCTCTCGTGTATCTCACTCAGTTGAGGACAGATTCTCAGGGCTCTGGGTTTCCCCCAGGCGGGACCTCCTGCGCTCTTCCCAACACCAGTGTGACAGACACAGACATTTCAACCTTACAGGGTAAGGCTGATGTTTGTAGGACGACGTCAGGGACCAATGACCTGAGCCTTTATGTCTCAGCCAGGCACACCCACACTGCAGTTCACCTTTCCACCCTGTGGAAGTGGGTTAAAAACTCAGGCTTCTGTAATGCGGGATCAGTTTACCAGACACCAACTGTGTCTGAGCTACTCGCAAGCTGGTGTTCTGAATCATTTTCTTATCTATTTGCAGATAATACAGAATCATGTTTCTACGGTTTAGCTGGAAATCAATCAAATAAAAATTACGAAAAAAAGATTTGTAAAGGGATTGAGGAAAGGTTACTTCTAAATTATGTTTCAAATTCAGTTCTGAGAGGATTTGGTTATCAAATCCCAGACTCATAACTCACCCTCACGAAGCACACCATTCATTTCCTAGTCAAATAGGATTTGATGCATCTCATATGTAAGAAAAGGAACAGCACAATGCTCTCTGCGCAAAGCCTGACCCCGGCACACACAGCGTGGGGTGCTCGGGCACTCTGCTGCGACAGCAGGGCCCAGCACAGGCTCTGCGCACCCCGAGCCGATCACTGACCTCTCCATCGCTGTCAGATATAACGATAAACGCATCCACAAAACTGCGCTTCTTCTGGGCATTGGCTGCGTTCCTCTTCTCTTCCCCCTCTTCCTCCCCATCCTGACCTCGAGAGTCCAGGCCCTCTGTGGGCTTCTTCTTCCTTGGCATCCTTCACTCTGAAACAGAGGGAAAGATTAAAAGCCATTTGTTTCCTTCTGATTTAGATCTCCGCAAACTGTCATCATTTTTTTGCTATTTTTAGGCAAAATACCCCGGGAATTAGAACCTTATTACAAAGTGCGGTGGATTTAGCATTACTGGGAGCCACATGCGCCAGTCACCACTCATCTAGTTAAGAACACTTTATTATAGCTGATTGCTAAAAAGGGGTTTCAAGGGAACAACAACACAGGCTAAAGCCACTCTGAATGCCCTTGCTCCCAAGCAATGGGGCCTTCCTCTTAGCTCCTCCTGTTAAAGCTCCTCAGCAAACTGCTCCAGAGCATCACTTCACAGCAGGTCTCCCACCCTCCAACACAACCCCGAACTTCCCCTCCTCGGCCCCGCACCTTCACCGCCCTGGTGCAGAACAAACCAGGCTGCGGCAGCGGACCAAGCCAAAACTCGCATGCCAGAAGAAGCAGCCACCGCAGCACAGCCATTTGTCAGTTTTCATATTCAACAGCACAAGAGGGAAAGGCCTGATCCTCACAGGATGCTGTTTTGCTCTCAGCACGGCAGCTCGATGGCAGGCTGCACCAGCACTACAAAAAGGGAAAACGCAGGCAGTGGCAGTAGGCAGGCTGGAAACAAGACAACAGGTTTATATCGCAGCCTGGATTTCTCAATGAGCATCAGCCCCCGGAAGTCCTCTGAGCAGACATGCCTGAACCATTCATATTACAGAAGGCACTTGACAAGCAGGGAGGAACCCGCTGAGCGTTATTAGTGCAAACCTGAGTGCTCTACGAGCAGCACAATCGAGGGCAGGTGCCCACACAATGCACGCCAGTACTTCAGCGTCTCCTCTCCTTGCCAGCCCCTAGACTGTTGGAGAGAGACGCACAGCAAGCGTTGGCCGCTTTGATCGAGAAGGACTCAGACAAGAGGATCAGGAAGGTATCACGGCGAACGAGAGCAGCGGGACGGCACACAGAGTTAAACCACCCTTTCCTGCCTACGTTTGCTGTTCAGCAAGTAACTCGACAACATTCGGCGCTTCCTGAACTGCGATCTAAAAGAGCTTCGCAAAGCAGGCTGAGCACAATCAGCTCTGTTTAAGTTAGCAATAAACATGTGCAGAGCGGTTCAGCAACAAGCCCCTCGTTACACACCAGAGAACGGCAGAGCTGGAAACGCAAGTCAAGTTGGCCGGTTCCCAGACCAGTGTCCTTCCACAGGATCATTCTGCTTTCCTTCAAGATCACTGAAATAGCTCAAATGTGCTGCTTAGATCTAAAACAAGAGTAAGAGAAGATGCAACAAAGACCCTGCATTACCCAATATAGAGCCAAATCCTCCTCTGTAACACCACAAAATCGCAAACAGCCGCCGTGTGTAGAAATACTAATGTGCAAGAAGTTCACAATCCCCACCAGCGCCAAGAACAGCAGTGTGCTGCTCCATCTACAGTCCGAGGCAGCAAGGTGAGGCTGAGAGGAATACACACGCTCCCTCCCTGCCATCTGCAGCCTTCAAAAGCTCCCTGAGCCTCTCTGCCTCCCTTCCTCTGCAAACACATGCACACACATGCCTAGAGACCAAAGATGATTATGCTGGTGAGTCAAGGTTTGCACCGAAGGTTTGCTGAGCCCTCTGAAGACAGAACGTTGTACAAACGGCATGCACAGCTCCAGAAGCGACTGCAACCATCACTGCAGTCCACAAATGTTTGTCTGTTTAGGAAGGGGGAATAAAAACAAGCGCTGCATTTGGAAAAGCATTGGCTCTTGGAAAACAAAGCTGTTCTGCTCCAGTTGAGCTGAACTCAGCTCTTGTTGGAATATTCTCACTATACCTTCTCCATTTTTTATCTTTTGCTCCAAATGCTCTCTTCGCGCTCTGCCCGGAGAGATGAGCCAAGCCTCACACCCAGCTGCTGCGAATTGCACCCACAAAGGGAGCCCATCGAGGTGGGGGGCACTCCCTTATCGGAAGAAAAACACTTATACAGACAGGGAGGAGCACTGGAGAGGCCTGCGCCTCTAGTACGTGAGCCCATCCAGCATCACTCTGGTTTTGGAGAGACAGCCTGTAAACCTTTTTACCACCGCAACAAAAGCAAACAGCAACAAGCAACTGCCACACTGTCTTCTTTTTTTTTTAACTCCACGCTGGTATCATCAGCTCTCCTCTGACTCTGCGATACATCTTCTGCTTGCTGCACTGTGCTAAACAAGAGATCACTGAGAAACATCAGCTGGAGTTATGATGAGTCACTTACCTCCAACATTTAAAGGAAAGGAAAAAAAGATGCAAGAGATGTAACCACACAACTCCCACAACGCTTCTGAAAACGAAGGGACTTGTGGCAAAGAGAGTCTCTGTAAACGTAACTAAGGGAACAAGACAAGGAAGAGATCACTCGTAGCTGTGCTAGTCTGAGGCTGTGAGTAGGAGAGAGCAGTAATAGCTTCTATTAGACAAGCTGGTATAGCTGAGGGAGAAAACAAGCATCAGAGCACACTCCCCCTCTTCAGGCAGGGAAGTGAAGCACAGAAGCTGTATTTTGCTTTTAGAACTCTTGGAAAGGACAATCGCTAGTGCCTGAGGTGATGATACCTGCTTTTAGGCTCAGCGAAAAAAGCCAAAGACCGAGTTATCTAAAACCACTTTTGCAGTTTGGCTCACAGACTCGTTTTCCCGTTATCCAGGTTTTTTTCCCCAACTCTGAATTTAAGAGAATTTATTTGTAAATGCTCTGACAGCAAAGGTGACCTCCTGACAAGGGACTTGCACATGCCACGCTTCTCCAGTCACATTTTTAGGGATATCCTTGAAGATCCCCAACTTGTGATTATTTGTCATTTTCCCTCTCATCTATCATTTTGATGAATCAGAAAGCAATTACCAACAGAATAATTCTAAATCTTGACACTGCAGCTACAGACCTGCCAAGCTGTGACAGCTTGAAAAATGCTTGAAAATGAAGCCAAAAATGAATGACTCTCCTCCCCGGATGAGTTTCTGAGCCGTTTGAGACACAGGCTGTCGCTTTGTAAACAACCCCCCCCCGCCTCGGGAAGCAGCGGCACGACGCTGGCCGGCAGCACCGCGAAGCGGCTCCACGGTCGGGCAGCTCGGCACCGCACACCTCCTCGGAAATATCACCCGCAGACCCTCGGCTCGACCCGGCACGCAGGGCCCCGCCGATGCCCTGCGACCAGCGGGACAGGAGGGCTCCCAGCGCCGCGGGGCAGAGGACTTGTTTACAGGATTTATCCGTTCATAGAGCAGTGTGTCCGCGAACGCCGCCGAGCTCTGCGGGAGATGCTCGCTGCTCAGCTGCCCTCCAGCCCAGCCCAAGCGAGTCCCGCACGCTGCACCTCTGCCACCTCCAAGGACAGGCCCTGCGTGGGGGGAGAGCAGCCCTCGCCCCAGCACCCACCCGAGACCCTCCCGATCTCGTCCCCTTCCCAACCCGCTGCCCGGGGACTGGCGGGGGTCAGGGCTACCCAACAAGTGTCACCCTGGGGAGGAAGCCGGGGGGGTTCGCAGGGGGATGGGGGGCAGCTCGGCAGGACGGGGATCAGCCAGGAGTGGGGTCAATGATGGGGAGCGCACTGGGGCTGCCCCAGGAGAAGGGAAGGAGCCAGGCCTGGCGGGGGGCACCAGGAGTGGCGGGAGCGGGCTCCGGGGCCTGGCCTGGGGGTGCCTCAGGGGACGGGGCCAGGGCAGAGCTCC
>Ga0065711_1008936_pt1 | contig 25016 bp, 22 predicted proteins | sample Hoacrofraction12_FD_59098 | JGI IMG/M metagenome (GOLD analysis project Ga0065711, IMG submission 59098) | Hoatzin crop microbial communities from Cojedes, Venezuela - Epithelial fraction 12 v2 (version 2) | ecosystem: Host-associated > Birds > Digestive system > Esophagus > Crop | place...
TGAGATGAGCATCGGGTATTTGCAGTTACGGAAGTAGTTGGCCTCCACGAAAGCTCCACGGCAGTCTTTTGCTGCTCCGATGCCGTATTTCGACACGCCGTCGAAGTAATTGTTATACACGTGTACGCTCATTGTGCGGATACGCGGGTGGCGGCTGTCGCTGTGGTCGAACCAGTTGTGGTGATAAGTAATCCAGTTCTCGCCTGTCTCAGATGTCATACCGCAGAGGGATGACTTGCCGGTATCCCAGAGGTGGTTGTTGTAAAGGGTGATGTATTTGCTGTCTCCCTTAATGTCGATAGTGCCGTCGCCCTTTGCCTGGTCGCTGGCTCCTCCGGTGTTACCGTAGAAGAGGTCGAGGTTGTGCACCCAGATGTTGGAGTTGTCGGTGTCGATCGACACGGCGTCGTCCATGCAGAGCATATTCGCGAAGTTGCGTAGCTCCACGCTCTTGGCGTTTCTGATGAGGAAACCGTAGCCTGTGGTAACGGCGTCTTCACCGATACCCTCGATAGTGATGTTGAGGGTGGAGTAGGAGTTCTTGCCTTTTATCTGCAATCCCTCTGCGCTGCTGCTGAAGCTGTCAACATCGTCGGCACTCACTGTACCGATGATACGGAAGGTGATCGGCGTGGTGTCGAGGCCTTTCTGATATGCGTCGATGATGGCCTGCCAACCGGTGCAAACGGTGGTGGTGCCTTTCTTGTTGGTAATCACCTCGGTGCTGATGGTCTTTGCTGTCTCGGCAGTTACATAGAGCACTTTGGCGCCCTCTTTCAGAGTACCGTCGTTGTTGTAAGCTCCGATGCCCTCGGTGAAGTTGAAGTGTGCGAAACCGCCACGGTCGTAGGCAGCTGCAGTGATTGCCGTTGCCTCGTTGGCAGCGCTTTCTTTCTCTGCTCCGTCAACGACAGGCACCACCTTGAGTGCGATGTCAGAAGCGGCACGGAGTCCCACTACGTCAGCACGGTAGCAGTCGGAATATTTCCTTATCAGCTGGTCGTCGATTTTGGTGTAGTCGGAATACTGTGCTCCTTTTACATATACCACGAAGGAGTCGGCGTCGGCGTATGTGAATTTCACGTATGCAGCCTCAAACCAACCTTTTGCCTCTGTGATAGTAACTTTTCCGTCCTCGTTGGTGAATGTTCCGGCGTTGCCCTCAGATGCTTTGTTGAAAGCCATCTTCGACACTGTTCCGTCGTAGGTGTCGCCATTGATGGATATTTTAGCTCCGTCGATGGTTACTCCGCTTGTCAGGTCGGCAGTGTTGTAGTATTTTGTTCCGCCGGCTTTGAGTGTTAGCTCCACCTGGTTGTTGGCAGCGTTTGCCGATACGGAGTTGTCGGTTGTCGAACCGCTGTCGCCTCCTGTGTCTCCGCTGTCATCTCCGCCTGGCACTTCCTCCTCGTCGGAGCCCACGGTGATGCTGTAGAAGTACATACCTCCATCTACTGAGAGCGTAACGTCGCCGTCGGCAGTAACGGTACCGGTGTTGGTCTGTGTTGTTTCAGACGTTGCTGCTTCCGACCACGATGTGACAGTTACGTTTGATGCTGTTACGCTTCTTGCTGTTGTCTTTGAAGAGCTTTTGCACACCACTTTCAATGCTGTTCCTGCGGTGAGGTTTTTGATTGTTATGGTAGCCGCTTTGTTATTCAGCGTAACGCAACCTTTTTTGTTGTCGATACGGATGTTGTCAGTTTTTGTGGCAGTGAAATAGAGTCCTTTGGTAACGGCGAGGGTGTTGCCGTTGGCAGTGAGTTCCTGCTGTGTGAAAGTGGTAGCGTTTCCCCATCTGTCGTTGGTGCTGTCGTATGTCCAGTTGGTGGCATCGGCGTTGAGGTTTGTCTGGTCAGCGTCGGTGATGTTTGAGAAGTCCCATTCTGTCTGCGCCGAAGCATTGGTAAGGCACAGAGTTGCCGCTAAGGCGAGTAATACTTTTTTCATTTTCATCAGTTTATAAGTCTGTGATTGTTAATGCTGCCGTGATTACTGTCTCACGACTTTCACTGTTTTGTTACCTTTTTTAATAAGGTAAGTGCCTTGTGCGGGGGCTCCTTGTAGTTGCTGTCCGCTGAGGTTGAAGAATTTCACCTGTCCTGCCTCATTTTCGATTTCTTTGAGGGCGCTGGAGGTGTCGAAGGTGATGATGACGGTGCTCATGTCGATAGATTCCGACTTTGTGCCGTCTGTGTAGGTCAGTGTGAGGTTGTCGCCGTCGAAGGCGATGGCGCTCACTTGCTTGTTTACGGCAGATCCGTCGATAGTGACGGTCTGCACGTCGTCGGCTTGCGATGTGGCGAAAGCCATTGCAGCCATGGCTACAAATAACAGTTTTCTCATTTTAGCTTTTAGTTTTTTAAATTAAAAAATTCGTATCAAATTGCTCTTAACAGAGAGTTTCCTTCATCAGGACTAACCCGACCCAGCTATGCGAGCAAGCTCGCAAGTTGAGAATTGAGAATTGAGAGGTGGCACCGCACGCGGTGCGTATCGCCGAAGGCGATATTAATTGTCAATTGTCAATTGTCAATTGTCAATTCCGATGAGGCTCCGCATCATCGGAGGTCGATGACCTCTGCGGTGGGGTAGTCTTTGGAGTTGAAGGTGAAGGCAGAGTCGCTGATTTTTGCGGCTTTGAAATTGGAGATGGTGATGTATGTCCAATTTCCTTTTCTGTCTTTCATTCTCACTGTCGTAGGCTGGTAGAGGCTGTTGATGGTGATGTACATCTCCGGCACGCTTGCTCCTGCCTGTGTGAGGTGCACCTCGAAGTTTCCCCCTTTCTTCGTCATAGAGTATGCGTATCCTTTTTTATAAAGGTTTATGAAGTTGTAGGGGTTGAGCCTGCTGAGCTGGTCTTTCGAGGGGTTGCTGACGTTCACCTCGTTATTTTTCTTCACGAGTGTCCACATAGTAGTTCCATTGAACCACATTGTGGCGTCGGCTGTTGTGGCGGTGAACTTATTCCCTTTAATGGAAATATTTCCGCTGGTGCTTCCCATCTTCGGAGTTTTGATAGCGAATTTCGCCGATGCTCCTGACTTGTTGCTCACCACGCTGGCGCATTTGTCGAGCACTTGCTTTGCAGTTTGCGCCGTGGCTTGTGCCGCCCCTGTGAGGAGCAGCACTGCCAAAGCTAATATTTTAAAATTATTTATCATCGTAATGTCCTTTACAAGATAAAACTAAAACCTTTATCAAATTCTCTTGAACCATATACACAAGTCGGTGTTTCTTAGAGATTTTCCGAGACCATTGTCCCTCCTTGTCTCCTTTGAGCTGGTGTGGATGCCCGGTACCATCATAAACTCTCTAAGTATTTATGCAGTTCTTCTTTTGAAGTGAATACTTTCCCTTCCCCTCTTTTAGACTGTGCTATGGCTCTATCTATTTTAGCAAAGAATTCTTCTTTCGTTAAAAGAGAGTCGTCTTCTTTTTTAGGAAGAAGTCTTTTAACATATTTCGCTAATCTTTGCATCTTTGATTCATCATTCTCTATGATTTTAATATCATTGAGAATTTGCGTGCTTATTTCTATTGTATTCATATTGAAATGATTTAGTAATTTACTATTTTTTAGTAGCAAGGATTTCCTGTTGGTGCTGTTTTGTTGTCGAGCAGCCATTGCCCCCAGGTGTATCCGCTGCTTGTTGTTGACCACTTATTGAATAAGAGTGTTCCGTAAGTGTCAGCGAATGTCGAGCCCCAGGTTCCCTGGGTTCCAAAGGGTGAATTGTCTGTTCCGTCGGCGAAGAAGCTTAATTCAAGTTCATCGTCTGTGAATGTTATACATCCCTGGCTGAAGAGGTTTACCGACCAAGCGGGGTCTAAAACAGTTTCGTTGTCATCCATTGAGAGTACCACTGACTTTGCTCCCCAGGTTGAGGAGTTGTTTTTGTGTTTCACTATAGCACTGTAAGCAGCTATTGCATATTGTGTCGCCACATTAGACATTTTTTCCTTAATAGCTTCAGCCTCTTCATCGGTTGNAAACGCTTCGACGGATAATGCCTCTGAAGCGAGATCCATCATATCCGTGATGTCGAAATATGGGTTGTCTTGGTCGAATCTGTAGCATTTGTTTATAATGTTTTCAGCCACGTATGCAGAATCTTTCTCTTGTGCCTGTTTGAGGATTTCTCCGAATTCGCCCACTACTTTTGCCACGTCTTTGAGTTTGGAGAGTCTTGTTGCGCAAAAGTCGATGGCCACATCCTGTGTCGGTTTCCCGCTGTTGTCGTAAAGCTGCCAATTTTCCCTCATTGTCTCCACTGCGTCGTATTTGTCATTCACGTATTGTGTGAGCGCATTTTCAATGTTGCTATTGTTTAAAACATTTTTAATGAGGTCGGAAGCGGAGTTTGCCAGAGGTATGACATATAATTTGATGCCACTGCATAATCCACGACGTCAGCAATTTCGCAAAGTTCCTCCAAGGCGTTCTCCCCGTTAAGGTTGAATTCCACGGCGGTGATGTTCACGTCGCTTTTCTGTATTGCCTGCCTGAGTGCTTTAGCAGTGAGATTTGCGTTGTCGGTGTAATCTCCTTCAGTGTGCTTTATGTTGTCGTCGTAGAGTGTACCTCTTGTAATAACTCTTTCGTTCGTCTTATTGTATGTGTAGTCTTCAATCATCACATATCCGCCTCCGTGGTTCAAGAGCATAAGGATGTAGTTGTCTGCCGGTGCCACTTCAGCAGCGAATTTGATGAAGTTGGCGAGAGTGTCGGGAGATGCCATGCTGTAGTCGGCTTCTCCGATGATTGTTGCCGGCTGGAACACTTGCAGGAGGGAGTCTGTATAGTTTTGTCCTTTAGTGCTGATGCCATTGTCCATTTTGTATCTGAACACTTTTCCTCCTATATCGTCTGCATATACAATTTGCTCTGTATTGTCTGCGAATCGTGTATTTTCATCAAAATACGCTATGTTTTCTTTCAGTTTTGTTGAATTTGAGAACTTATACTGAAACACGACGTTGCATTGTTTTTGCATTTTGTCAAGCAGCTCTGTGTTGACTCTGTAGAGCAGGTTTACCATTTCCTCGTCGAGATTTCCTCCTCCGACGCCATAAATCATAAGGGTAATGGGCGTTTTTTGGGTTGTTTCCATTTTCCAAGCCTCTCCGAGTCTCGGGTCGTCTTCTTCTTCCTCTTCTCCATAATAGTCCTCGTTATACCCGTTATTATAATTATTTCTCCAGCCGTAGTCGTCTCCGTCATCGCAAGAAGACAGAAGTGTTGTTGTCATTGCGCCTGCGAGCAGCAGTGATGCGCAGAGTAAATTTCTTTTCATAGCCTTTGTATTTAAAAATTAGTAATGTCGTTTATCCTTTTAATGAAAGAAGCAGCATGTTCAATGAGCTTTCGTCTTGTATAAGCACCTCTCTGGGCTTGCTTCCTTGTGCCGCACCCACGATGCCGGCTTTTTCGAGCTGGTCCATGAGTCTTCCGGCGCGGTTGTATCCGATTGAATATTTTCTCTGGATAAGACTCGTTGAGCCCGACTGGCTTGAGACGATGAGCCTTGCCGCGTCTTCGAACATCGGGTCGAGGTGTCGTGCGTCGAGGGCCTCGGCTCCGCTGCCTTCCAGTCCGTCGGCGATGTCTGGCTCGGGCAATTCCCATGCCTCCGGGTATCCGTGTTGCGAGGCGATGAAGTTGTTGATTTTGTCCACCTCCGGTGTGTCCACGAATGCGCACTGCACTCTGACGGGTTCATTTCCATTGAGGAAGAGCATGTCGCCTCGTCCGATGAGCTGGTTGGCTCCGGTGCGGTCGAGGATGGTCATGGAGTCGATGCGCGCGCTGGTTTTGAATGCCATACGCCCTGGGAAGTTGGCTTTGATGGTACCGGTGATGATTTTCGTCGTAGGTCTTTGTGTGGCGATAATCATGTGTATTCCCACGGCGCGTGCGAGCTGTGCGATACGTGCTATAGGCAGCTCAATCTCCTTGCCGGCGGTCATGATGAGGTCGCCAAACTCGTCGATGATCACCACGATGTAGGGCATATACCTGTGTCCGTTTTCGGGGTTCAGTTGCCTTGCCACGAATTTCTCGTTGTATTCGTCAATTTTTCTCACCGATGCCTTTTTGAGCAGGTCGTAGCGTGTGTCCATCTCCTTGCAGAGTGAGTTGAGTGTGCGCACCACCTTTGTTACGTCGGTGATGATGGGGTCTTCGGCATTGTCGGGAATTGCTGCGAGGAAATGCTTGTCGATAGACCTGTACACGCTGAATTCCACTTTCTTCGGGTCGATAAGCACGAATTTGAGCTCTGCCGGGTGCTTTTTGTAGAGCAGCGAGGTGATGATGGCGTTGAGTCCCACTGACTTACCTTGTCCTGTGGCACCGGCCACGAGGAGGTGGGGTATTTTGGCGAGGTCAACCATAAACACGTCGTTGGTGATGGTTTTTCCTAAGGCCATAGGGAGCTTCATCTTCGTCTCCTGGAACTTTTTCGAGTTCAGCACGCTTTCCATCGACACTATCTGCGGGTTGGCGTTAGGCACCTCGATACCGATGGTTCCTTTGCCGGGGATAGGCGCGATGATACGTATGCCGAGGGCGGCGAGGCTCAGTGCGATATCGTCTTCAAGATTTCTTATCTTGTTGATTCTCACACCTTCTGCCGGTATCACCTCATAGAGGGTGATGGTGGGGCCCACGGTGGCGTTGATTTCTTTTATCTCCACTCCGAATGAGCGCAGCACCTCCACGATACGGTTTTTGTTGGCGTTCTGCTCTGCCATGTCGATTACCGGTCCGTCTTCGGAATTGTATTTCTTGAGCAGGTCGAGTGTGGGGAACTTATAGTGCTCCATTCCGTATTCTTTCCTCGGGTCGTATTTGTCGAGGAGCTTGTCGCCCACCAGCACCTTGCCGTCGGCTTTCTCTTCTGTCGTCCCGGCAGTTACGCTCATGCCGATATCCTGTGGTTCAGGAGTTTCCTCCTTCTCTTTTTCCTTGTCCTTTTTGCGCCCGAAGAGGTTGCTGAAAGCGCTTTTCGGCTTCTCTTGCTCTTCCGGCTCTGCGGTGGTGGCAGCTGCTGTTTGTGCCGGTTGCGGCTCCTCCTCTTCCTCGTCGTCATCGTCGTCGTATGTGTCGGGCATTGGCGGCATCTTGTCTTTCTGGAAGTTGTTGATGGTGAGCTTCACCTTATCCAAATACCGTTTTGGATTCAGTATGTTTCTTATCACCACCACGGTCTCGTTGGTAACGAAGGTGAGGAAGATGAGCAGCACGGCAGCGAGCAGTGCGATAAGACCCGGCTGACCGCTAAGGTTTTCGATGTATTGGCAAACGTAGGCCCCATGGTCTCCTCCCGGATTGAACACCGCCTCTTGGAAGAGCGGGGAGAGGAATTTTGCGAACGCCACCGAGCACCAAACCATCGCCGTCATAGTGCCGAGGAACCATTTCCACAAGTTCACCTTGTAGGCTCCCATAAGCCTCAACCCGGTGAGTATCAGGAAGAAAGGTATCAGGAACGCCGACAGTCCGAAACACCTCTTGATGAAGAAGTATGCGATGTAGGCCCCAAAGGAGCCGCAACTGTTGCTGAACTCTTGTTTTGAGTTGGGCAGGTCGCCTGGCCTCGGTGTCTCTAAAAGGCTCTGGTCGGCAGCTCCAGTTTTCAGATAGCTCACGAATGAGATTACCATCACCACTGCTGCAATGAGCAAAATCAACCCGAGAATGAACACGCCGTGCTCATTCCTAAACATGTCAACGACACCTGCAAACCAATTTTTTGATTTTTTCGCAGATGTTGTTTCGGCTTCCGCCGCTTTATTTTTGTTTTTATCTTTTGTCTTCTTATTAGCCATAATCAATAATTTCAAAATGCAAAGTTAGGCATAAAATTCGATATAAGTTTAAAAAACGTCAGAAAAATGCAAAAAGTGAGCGAAAAAAGTTGCAAACGTCTTGTTTTTTCAAATTCTTTAGTACCTTTGCACCCGTTTTTGCGAAGCCTGCATCCTTTCAGGAGGTGCGATAAGGCTCGTAAATCGGGAATTAACAAAGATTGTATATTATAAAGTTATTTTATGAAGTATTTCATAGCCTCTGATATTCACGGCTCATCTTATTACTGCCGCAAGATGCTTGAGGCATTCGAGAGGGAGCAGGCAGACAGGCTGATTCTGCTTGGAGATATTTTGTATCACGGACCGCGCAACAACCTGCCTGAAGGATACGACGCGAAGGCATGCATCGAGATGCTGAATAATTTCGCTGCAAAGAACATGCCGCTCTGCGTGAGGGGTAACTGCGACGGGGAGGTGGACCAGATGGTGCTGAACTTCCCTATTATGGCGGAATATATAATGATAGACAACGGCGAGCGCACGGTGGTGGCCACACACGGACATCATTACAATGAGAAGACGCCCTTGCCCTTGCATCATGGCGAGGTACTGTTGTGCGGCCATTTCCACGTGCCGGCATGCAGGGAGCATGAGGGATACACCTATATGAACCCTGGCTCAGTGAGTCTACCGAAAAATGGCACACCTCACGGATATATGATTTGGGAGGGGAGCAAGTTTGAATGGAAAAATATTGACGGAGAAAGCTATAGCCCGGAGGACTAATGGAAAATGGATAATGGAAAATGGATAATGGATAATGGAGTGCGACTTCGTCGCAATGGATAATGTATAAAGGATAATGGAAAAGAGTAATAATCGCCCTTTGATAGCGCATTTGAGTATTTTCAGCGCTTGTGCGATATGGGGCTTGATGGCTCCGGTGGGCAAGGATGCGATGGTGCACGGCATCGACGGCATATCCATGGTGTCGCTGCGTGTGGCAGGCGGTTGCATTTTGTTTTGGCTTGCCTCACTGTTTGTGAAAACGGAGTCGGTGCCTTGGCGCGACCGTTTTAAATTCATTGGTGCGGCGATTTTCGGACTTGTGTGCAATCAGTGTTGCTATACTATCGGTTTGAGCCTCACCTCGCCAATCAACTCATCCATCGTAACCACTTCAATGCCAATCTTTTCGATGGTGTTGGCAGCCCTGATTTTGCGTGAGCCGGTTACGACGAAGAAGGTGTTGGGCGTGGCTTTGGGATGTGCCGGGGCAGTGATGCTGATACTTACCAGCGCGCATCATGGCAGCGACAAGGTGGGCGACATCCGCGGCGATCTGCTGTGCCTTGGAGCACAGTTCTCGTTCGCGCTATACCTTACTTTATTTAATCCGCTGATACGCCGTTATAATGTGTTTACGATAAACAAATGGATGTTTTTGTGGGCAGCGATAATCCTTGCGCCCATCAACGCACCCCACTTGGCAGCAGTTGACTGGCAGGCGGTGAGCTCCAAGGCATGGATGGAGGCTGCCTACGTGGTGGTGTTCGGCACTTTCGTGGGATATATCCTCACTATGATAGGTCAGCGCACACTCCGTCCCACGGTGGTGAGCGTATATAATTATGTGCAGCCGATGGTGTCGGTGACGGTGAGCGTCCTTGCCGGCATCGGAGTGTTTAAGTGGAGCCAGGCCGTGGCTGTGGTGCTGGTGTTCACTGGAGTATGGTTTGTAACGAAGTCAAAATCCCGGAGAGACATGGAGAAGGATGCGGAGCAGCCTTCTCGAATTGACAATTGATAATTGACAATTGACAATTATATTATGGAAAATAAGAAGCACAGCAATCACATTTTGCTTTCAAACCGTGTGGCCTTTATGGTTATCGGTTGTTTGGAGGCGGCTTGGTCGCCTATTGTTCCTTACGTTAAGAACACCTTTTCTTTGGATGAGGGCAGTTTGGGTTTATTAATGCTCTGTTCCGGTTTGGGTTCGGTGGCAGCTTTGCCCGTTGCCGGCACGTTGTGTTCGCGCTATGGTGCTAAGAACACGGTGTGGGCGAGCGGCTTTTTGATGATTGCCGCCCTGTTTGCCATTTCGTCTTTGTATAGCGTGTGGCTGACCGCGGTGATGCTGATGATATTCGGCGCTTGCACGATTTTTATCGACGTGTCGGCGAATGTTAACGGTATCGTGCTTGAGCATCGTTTGAGCCATCACCTCATGTCGGGTTTCCATGGCGGTTATTCCCTTGGCACCTTGATTGGCGCCGCACTTACAAGCAGTTTGTTTTCCTTAGGTCTGGTGCCTTGGCAGGCCGTGGTGGTGATGGGCATTTTGGTGCTGCTTGCCATCCTTTACGGCAGTCGCGGACTGTTGCACCGTGAGAATCTGCCTTCCTCTAATGCCGCCGTTTCGGAGAGTGGCAATAAGTTGGGCATTCCTCCTTTGGTGATTGTGGTAGGCCTGATGTGTTTTGTAATGTATTCCGCTGAGGGTGCCGTGTTAGGGTGGGGAGCCGTGTTTGCCTGCGAGGATCGCGGTGTTGACATCCGTTTCGCCGGCTTCTTCTATGTGGCGTTTGCGATAATGATGACGGTAAACCGTTTTTGGGGCGACTGGCTTGTTGACCGTTTCGGTCAGCGCACAATTGTTGCCGGCGGCGCATTGCTTGCCGCCACGGGTTTTGCTGTAACCGCCCTTGTGCCTTACGCTGCTGCCACTATCGCCGGTTTCGCAATGGTGGGTTTCGGTGCAGCCAACCTTGTTCCGCAGCTTGTGTCGTTCACAGGCCTTATCCCCGGCATTGCCGTGCAGAAGGCGGTGAGCGTGATTAATGCCTTAGGTTATTCCGGCATCCTCGTGGGCCCGGTGATTATAGGATTTATCGCCCAGCATTTCAATTTGGAGACATCCTTCTGCTGCATTTCCGTCGCTATCCTCTGCGTGGCAATCACGGCTTTCGTAATATTGGGAAAATACAGCAAAAAATAAATTTCGACGGAAAGAAAAGACCTCCGACGGAAAATCCTAAGAGTTTAAGAAAAGGGCTCCGACGGTAAGAACTAAGATTAACCTTCGACGGTAAGAACTATCCTTCGACGGAAAGAACTAACCTTCGACGGTAAGAACTATCCATCGACGGTAAGAAATAACCTTCGACGGAAAGACTCCTAAGGTTTTAAGAAAAGCTGTCCGACGGAAAGAATCTAAAGGCTTTAAAAAAGACAAAAAATAACCCTCGGTTAGAGGGTTATTTCTGTTTCTGTGCCAGCCGTTACAGCAATTTTGTATTTGCCGTCGCCGGTTTTCTCCACGCTGGTATTGCTCTTCGGAGCTTTCTTGGCATTGACATATACAAATCCTTTGCCGCCATCGGCTTTCACCCGTATCTTTTTGCTGTCGGCATACACGTATATGCTGCCTTGTGGTGTAGGCACTGTGCCTTCCATCCATTTCATTCCTCCTAATACCGGCGTTACTGAAAATTCCTCATATCCCGGTTTTTCGGGTTTCACTCCGAGATAGTATTTGCCGAGGAGGTAGATGGGACTTGCTCCCCAGGCGTGGCAGAGGCTTTTGCCGTAGGGCCGTCCATACATAGCGAGGTGTTGTGTGCCGCTTTCCTCGGGGTTGTATTTTTCCCAGAAGGAGGTGGCTCCCTCATGGATCATTCCGCCCCAATAGTCTTTCATCTGTTTATACACATCGCTTTGGTCACCGATGGCACAGAGGGCCTCCAACTCATAGAAACGCATGTAGGGGGTGGTGATTTTCATTATTTTGTCGTTGTAAATCACGTTGTCTTTCACCTGCTGTTTTTGCTCCGGGCTAAGGTAGTCGAAGAAGATGGCGAACATATTCGCATAGCGTGTTATCTGACTGCTCTGCTGTCCGTTTTCCACGTTGTGCACGAGTGCTTTGCGGCTCTCATCCCAGAAGGTGGGGAGGAGTTTTGCTTTCAGGGTTTCGGATAGTTTACCGTATTTTGCCGCGTCGTCGGCATTGCCTGTGATGTCGGCGCAGAGTTTCATTGTCTCAAGACTTTTGCAGAAGAGCACCTGCTCGAACGCCAGCTCACCCTTTTTCGACATCGGACCGTCTGCCCAGTCCACAAACACCCAGTCGCCGCTCAGTCCTTGCACCATTCCGTTGTCGTCGGTGCGTGAGAGGACATAGTCCATAAGTGTTTGCATACGCGGGTATATCTGCTCCACGAAATGACGGTCGCCAGTGTACATATAGTAGTCGTATATACCTAAGAACCAATAGAATGTGTAGTCCATAATCGTGTTGATATGACTTGTCACGGGGTCTTTGCCTCGCAACTGCCATGTTGTTCTTTTCACGCATTCGCTGTCGTAGAAGCTGTAGTAGTTCATCAGGTAGCTTTGGTATGCGTCGCCGCTCCAGGTCCATCGGTCGCGTTTTATTCCGTCGATGAAAAACTCGCGAGTGGTGAGTGCGAGGGTGTATTCGCCCATTTCCCAAATTTTGTTCATCTCCTCGTCGTTGCAACGGAAAGATCCGCGGACGGGTGTGCCGGTTGTAGCGTCGGCATTAGTATTCGATGAGGCTTTCGATGAGGCTTTTGATGCTGTTTTCGATGAGGCTTTCGATGAATTTTTCGAGGCTTGTGCATTTATCGAAAGTATGTCTTTCAGTGAGGGAAGGAATTCGTTGAGTGCCGACACCTTATTTATATTAACGCCGTTTGAGGGGCATACCTGCACATATCTGAACGCTTTTGCCAAGGGCAGGGTATATTTTTCAGCCTGTCCTGTTTCGAGAGTTGAGAGGTTTGTTACTGTTCCGTCTTTCACCTCTAATTTGTCGAGCGTCTCGCATTTGTCTTTATCGGCCGCCTCTTCCTTGCTTTCGCCGTAATAGATGTCGATGGTGCCGTTGCCGCTGATGCCGCTGAGGGTTATGAAGCCGAACGACTCCCTTCCGGCGTCGTAGATGTTATCGCCGGTTTTTGTGAGTGGCATTTCCTCTGTGTCGAGCATAAAGTGCGAGGGTAGGGCGGAGGGGTTGTTGAAGTTCCAACTTCCCGCGTCCATATAGATGCTTGCGGAGGTGTCGCTTGCCTTTCCGCTCTCGTCAATCCATTCCTTGTCTTCGTTTGTTACTTTCCAAGAGCTGTCGCTCTTTATCGTTTTTCCGTCAACGAAGATTGCCGGCGGTGTGTTTTGGTTCCACACCTTGATGTTTACGCTGTGGTTCCCTGGCTGGAGGGTAACTTCGCGTGGCATTCCGAAGAGCATTTTGCCATCGATTTTCACNTTGTATTTCCCTTCGGCTTTAATAACAATCGTTTCGGGCGCGGCGAGACTCACCTTTTTCGAAAACTCCACGGTAACATAGTGTGAGTCTTGTTTCCAGAACGGCGGGAAGAACGTGCCGCGGTCGGTGCGGCGGTTGTTGAGCTCATTGCCGAGCCATATCTCGAAATCACCGGGATACCATATCCAGGTTTGTGCGCCGGCACTTGCGGCGGCGCAGAATAATGCTGCTGTTAAAAATATCTTCTTCATATAATTGTCAATTTTTAATCTCCACCTCCGGTCCATTATTTTCCCATACGTTATTCGGTCCGCAGGCATTTTTCAGGAATTTCTCTGCCTCAGTGTGGTTGTTTCTTACTGTGATATTGCTTGAGCCCTCATCGGTGTAGAGATAGAACCAGTGGTTGGGGTCGTGCACGTATGACGGTTTGTATATTTGCGTTACAGAGTTTTTCTCAATTATCGTTCCCGGTTGGTTGCCCAAGGTATAAATTCCTGCGCAGTCGTAGCAATGTTTTCCGTAGAATGTTATTTTATTGCCAGCCACATAGTTGTCGTGCATGCAGCTCTTGTGCCTGTTCCATCCCCAACCGAGGCTGATTGCCGAGTAAGGCACGTCGGTGATGACATTGTCGGTGATTTTTTGTTCCGCCACATATCCTGCTGTTATCGCACAGCATCCCCAGTCCTCGTTTCCGATATTGTTTATAGTGCATTTGCTGATGCTGTTGCCTTGGCACACCTCTCTGCTGTCTTTTGGGTCATAAACGATGTGCGTTTCGAGCGATGCCGGTGAGAAACTGCCGCAGACGTATGCGTTCATGGCGATGTCGGTGAAGGTGCAGTTTTCCGTTTTCCCGTTTTTGCAGGCATAGTTGTAGTCGATGCCGTTTCCTCCGAGGTGCGTGAAGATGCATTTGTTGAAGTTGATGCTTTCTCCGCCGTTTATTATTATTGCCGCTTTAGCTTTTCCGAGCCATCCTTGGTTGTCGAGTTTATGGTTGTCCTCGCGCTCCATTTGCGGTCTTAGTTTATATGCCTCTGTGAGAAACATTCCCGCTTGCAGAGGCACGTGTCCGTAGAGTTCCGGTCTTATCCACGTGGTGTGGCAGAAGGTGATGCCCTCGAAGGAGACGTTTTTCACAATGTTGTCGGTGTTTCCTTCAACGTTCACGAGTGTTTCGAGCACTGGAATTTCCGCTTCTGCCGTGGCGATGCTTTCCCCTTGTCTTGGCATATAATAGATTTTTCCTTGGCGACGGTCATAAAACCATTCTCCGGGTTGGTCGAGGAGTTGTTTACTGCCAGTGATATAGAAGGGCGATGCATGCTCACCGGTCATCACGTTGGGCCATGGGTGTGTGGCTTGGAGTTTTGCCTCCGGTTGCATAAACCTCACTGCCGCGCTGTCGCCGTGTATGGCGATGCTTTTTATTCTCAGGTATGCCACGCTCCACATTTCGTGCAGCACCATTTCCGGCGGTTGCACAGTGAATGCCGTGCTGTCGCCGTTCATAATTTTCCTCACTGCCTGTGCCGGCACCCATAGTATTTGGTTTTGCTTGTCTTGGCATCTGATGCGGCTCATTTTCTCGAAGTCGCTCACGTCGCGTGCCTTGTCAGCCTTTTTCCCGTTTACCCATAGTTGTCGGATAATCATCGGCCGTCCTTTGAAGTCGGGTATGTCGGCTGTCCAAAGACCGTTCTCCTGTTTCCAGTTTTCTATTTTCATCCCGCCGCTGACAGCCGTTTTTCCGTTGCCTTGTATCACGAGGTCGTGGTCTTCGGTGCGCAATGTTATGGGTTCGTAAAGGCGGTATGTTGTTGGGGCGAGGTTTATGGTGATTACTTCGCCCGGTGCTGTTTTGTTCAGCCTTCGCATTTCGCGTGCTTTCTTTAAAGCGTCAGCGATGCTGCTGTCGGCGGCCACGGAAATCTCCGCCGCCATCGCCGATGCCGCCATTATTGTCAGTGCCGCTGCCGCAAAAAATCTTCTAATCATCTCCATTATCCATTGTCCATTATCCATTGCGACGAAGTCGCGCCATTTTTCATTTTTCACTTTTCATTTTTCATTTGTTTATTGGCATAAACACAGTCATATCGCATTTCCCTCTGTTATCCCATGCGTAGTAGGGTATGAGTTTTATTTTTGTTTTTTTCGTTGCCGGTGTCAGGTCTCTGTAGAGGGTGCCTTTCCAGTCGTTGTTGTTTGCGATTAGGACTTCTCCTTCGAGAGCTTTCATTTTATGTCCTTCGAGTGTGAAGTCTGTGGGTGTGAGTTTTATGTCGGCGGGGATGATGATATCGTTGATATTATATCCCCCTTCGATGTCGATGCTTTCGAGGCAATACACGATAGGTCCTCTTTTCACAGCCACTTGGTTACGGCTTTCCTCCACGAGGGGGTTGGCTTCGATGAGTCTTACAGGCATTTGCATTTCAAGCTCTATGCGGTCGCCTTTTTTCCATGGTCTTGTGAGCGTAACGTATGTGTTGGGTCTGATGATTGCATTCAGGGCCTCTCCGTTCACGTTTATCGTCGCCTCCTTGCACCACTCGGGAATTCTGAGTTTCACTGCCGCGAGCGTTTTCTTGTCAGCCTTGTCGATATTTATTATCACTTTTCCGTCGTATGGATAGTCGGTGGTTTGCGACACTTTTATTTTTCCGTTGTCGAGGCTGTTGCATCCGTAGAGGTTGCACCACAGTGTGTCTCCGCTCACGGCGTAGGCGTAGTTTTGTGCCTCGCAGAGAGTGCGTAGGGTGTTTGGCGGACAGCAGAAGCAGCTGATGTATCTTTGTCTTTCTTTCGGCCACCGCATCGTGTATGGGAAGTCGGCGGTGCGGCGCAGTGCCTGTGTGTAGAAGTATTTCGTCGCATCGAGTGAGATGCCGCTGAGTATGCCGTTGTAGAGTTCATTTTCCACGTTGTCGGTATATTTCGCATCGCCAGTCGTCTCGAAAAGTCTCCAGGAGAAGAGCAGTTGTCCTATCTGTGCGCAGGTCTCATTATGCGATGCCTCGTTGGGCAGTTGAAAGGCTCTGCCGTATGCCTGGTGTATCTGTTGAATGCTTGGCTGGTCGTATGTCGTGCCGTCTGGCGACACCCCGTCGTAGAGTGCTCCGCATCCTCCTGTGATATAGATTTTTCGGTTTATGATATCGCTCCAGATGCTGCTGAGGTTTTTCATCAGCTGTGCCTCTCCCGTCTCGGCATAGAGGTCGGCGACACCTGCGTAGAGGTAGTTGGCTCTCACGGCGTGTCCTATCGCCTCGTATTGCTGACGGAAAGGAATTCGGTCTTGGTTATGGTCTTCGCCGTTTTTCACCGAGTCTCTGATGCCGATGAGCGCCTCTGCGAGTTCGAGATATTTCTTGTCGCCTGTGGCTCTCCACATCTCTGTCGCGCCCATATAATGGCTTGGGCAGATGGCGTTGCGGGCCAGTTCGTCGCTTGCCCTTTTAAAGAAGTTGTAGAGGAAGTCGGCGGCTTTCTTTCCGCAGTTGAAGAGCGTCTCTTTGCCTGTCGCTCTTTTGTGCACGATGCCGGCAGTCATCAGGTGTCCGAGGTTATAAGTCTCGAAGTTCAGTCTGCTGGCGAACGCCCCTTTCTGGTCTTTCCCTATTTCGATGCCGATGACGGTGTTGTCGGCGGCGTGGCTGTCGATGCCTTGGTTGCGCTCGCTGATTACCACGGGCGTGTGTATATATCCGTCGGCGCGTTGTGCGAGTGCTATCTGCTCGATTACTTTGTCCATGAGTTTGTCGAGCTCGGGGTCTTTTGTTACGGCATACACTGCCGCCGCTCCCTCGAGCCATTTATAGAGGTCGCCGTCATGGAATGGAGGTCCGTGGTGTACTCCTTTCACTGTTCCTGCCGCCACTTCGAAATTGCGGAAGCCGTGTGAGAGGTCGGGGTCGTTCCAGATGTTCCACATCTCCTGTATGCCTTTCCCTCCCAGCACCTCGAAGCGTTCGCCCCAGAAACCGCCGGTCCATTTCACTGCCCCCAAGGGTGTGTTTACTATTCTCGCCTCCTTGCTGCGGCTCATGTCCGTCAGCCCGTTCTGTTGTGCGCTGGCTGTTGCCGCTGCCGTGAGCATCAGCATCGCCGCCATAATTCTTTTTTTCATAAGTCGTAGTATTTTTATAAAGACGAACACCCCCGGATTTTGTAACGGCTCTCTCTTCTTTCCTTCTAATACTATCAGTTTCATATATTAAAGGCGTTTCCACGGAATAATTTTTCGATATTGTGACCAAATCTCAGTTCTTTCTCTGTGCAGTCGCACAAAGGCTTGATGATACCTTTGTCTAAGATGAAATTGCAGTCGGGACGAAGTAAATCGTTGGTCATAAGGTATGTGTTGTGAGAAGATGTAAACACTTGCGCTTTTAGGCTGAACAATCTTTTACAAACTTCAAAGGCCAGCTTGAAATGATAAAAAGCGTCAAATTCGTCGATAAAAACGAATTTGGCATTATCCATTTGTTTAATCCAAAAATATAGAAGCTCTAAAGAGCTGGTACCAGTGGAAGCAATTGTGGAGAAGGGCAAGAAAGAGCCGTCGATGTCGCAATAAAGATGTTTGTCGTCCTTCTCGCTGACAGTGAATGTGAAATTCTGCCCGCTAATATCATTCAAAAAGTTTGAGAAGTCTTTTACAAGTTCTTTTTTTATAATCTCTTCTTCGATATTTATTGTTATGTTGCTTTTAAGACCGATGAATTCCCTTGTGTCAAGGCATTTAAACCAGAGCATGGAATTCACGAAATTTTGGAGAAAAATCAGATAATGAGTCTTTTCCAACGGGAAAGAGGTTAGAAGGAAATTAACGATTGAGATGTTGTTGGCATTCTCTCTTAGGGTAAGTTGCACATTCTCATCGATATTGAATTCGGTATCGTCGATAGAAAAAGCATTCCTTGTTCGCTCGAAGATATTTTTCCCATCTACGAGAAGTTGCTCGGCTTGAAGACTGCCATTGCTGTCTTTCTGATAATTATATTCAACAATATATTGGTCAAGTTTAAATCTATATTCAAATTTAACATACTCATCTTTGTTCCCTCCGTACACGAAATTCGTGTAGTAGTCCGGTTTCTTCCATTTTTGTGAAAGATGATTTACAATATCGAATAAAGCCAGGGCAAAGTTTGACTTGCCCGAACCGTTTGGTCCGAAAATAATGCCATTTTTGATTACGCCATCTTTAATGGCGAAATCATTAAAGGTGTAATTTTTAGGACTTGACAAGTCCCACTCGATACGATTGGAAAAACCGCGATAATTTGTTACTGCAAATTTTAATAGCATAGTCGAATATTTTTTGTTTGGTGCAAAGGTAAGCATAATATTTCATATTCCGTAATTTTTTTACGGAAAATTACCTTTTTTCTTCACACAGGCAGTTTTATTCCTGTTTTTGTAAACATTTCAGAAAATTTTGGGGTAAAAGTGAAAATAATGGCGAAAATATTTGGCAGGTATTGAAAAACGTTGTACTTTTGCAGTGTCATAGATAGATATAACACTAAAACGATATAAAGTTTATATGATATGATAGAAGTAAAAGATTTAAAATTCAAGTACAAGAGAGGGGGCAGTAAAGTGTTTGACGGCTTCAACCTCTCGCTTGCGGAAAACCGCATTTGCGGCCTGTTGGGAAAGAACGGAACAGGCAAGTCCACATTATTATATATATTGTGCGGACTGCTTCGCCCCCAGTATGGCAGTGTAAAGGTGGATGGCAAGGAAGCCAAGGAGCGCGACCCCGAGATGCTCAGCCAGATGTATATCGTGGGCGAGTCGTATAGTCTGCCCTCCACAACATTGAAAAGCTATGTCAGGGTGAACAAGCCCTTCTATCCCAATTTCAGCGATGAGATTCTGAAGAAGTGCCTTGAGGAATTTGAACTCCCTGTTGACGGCATCAACATCAAGCGACTGTCGATGGGTCAGCAGAAGAAACTGCTAATGAGCATCGCCCTCGCCTCAAACACGAAGTATCTCTTTATGGACGAGCCGACCAACGGTCTCGACATCCCCTCGAAGGCGCAATTCAGAAAGGTGGTGGCAGAGAATATGACACCCGACCGCACGCTGATTATCAGCACCCATCAGGTGCACGATATCGAGCAGCTTCTCGACCATATCCTTATCATCGACCAGAATGGCATAAAGATGAATCAGAGTGTGGAAGAGATTTGCGACAAGTATGTGTTTGAATACCGCAGTCCGCAGGAAATGGACGACGACGTGATTTATGCCGAGCCCACATTGCAAGGCAATGCGGTGATAGCGAAGAGGGGAGAGAAACCCGAGACAGACATAAATCTCGAACTGCTTTTCGATGCTGTGGTGAATGAAAAACTTTGACAATTAACGATTGCGATTATGAAAAATTTCAGTATGAAAAGGTCTTGGAATCTGTGCAAATGGTGCACAGCAAATTTCAAGGGCGAGTATTTCACTTTGCTCGCGATAGTGTTTATTGTAACGTTGTTGTATATGATGGCTTATACTGTCTCCGAGAGCAGGTATCATTATTCCGATTTCTTGGCACCGATATGCTTTTTCTGGATTACGACAGCAGTGGTGAGTCCGGCTTTGGCCTTTAAGTGTATAAGGAGCAAGGAAGACAGGATACCGTATCTTATGCTGCCGGCATCGAACAAGGAGAAATTCTGGGTGGGATACATCGGATGCGTCGTTATGGCCGTTTTAGGTGTTATTGTCACTACCATCTTGGCATCGGCAGTAAACCTCGGTCTCAGCTATGTGATGCCATTTGGCGGCATGCACCCCACGCCGTTTCTCGATGCCTTGTCGGATGCAAGCAATTGGAAATTAATCCGCTATGAGAATACTATCACCTTTACGGAAGGCATTTTGGTTACAGTGCTTTTATATGCTTTGTTTTTCTTTTATCACTCCTTGTTCTTGCTTGGCGGCACGATATTCAGGAAGCACCCGTTGATATACACTTTTCTATCAGTCGGTGCCCTCGGAACAGTTTTCAGTATGATTATGTCTGTCGTATTCTCCGAAACTTCGATATTTGTAAAATTCACTTATCCAGTGCCGGGGACTTCGAATGCATTCGTGACAGATTTTAGCAAGGGCATGACGCCGACATATTTAATGTTGATATTGAATACGTTTTTGATAGTGCCGACAGTGTTCTGTTATTGGTTAGCGTATAACAGGTTTAAGAAGATGCAAGTGACATTTGGAAAATATATGAACTGATAAAAAATACGATTATGAAAACGACAGGAAAATTTTTTACAATCATCGCCGCCGGACTGCTGATGGCATCGTGTGTGGTGGGAACAGGAAAGACAATAGATTATGGTGAAGTGAAGACTGTGGATTTACACAGCGATTCGATACCATATTTCAACGGAATAAATGTTAAGGGCGTGGCAACAGTGAATCTCAAGCAGAGCGACTCCTTAAGCATTGATATAAAGGCCCCGGAAAAAATCATGGAGGTCTTGAAGGTGGAAGTGAGAGGAACGACACTGTTTGTCGAACAGGAGGAAACCGCCGAGTTTAGAGACATTCAAATAAAAGATGTTGTGGTGAATGTGAAATGTCCCGACATAAAAAGTTTGGAAGTAAAAGGCGTAGGCGATATAAATGCTCTTAACGACATCAAGACAAGCCGCTTATTTGTTGAAGTGAAAGGCGTGGGCGATATCGATTTGCGCGATGTGAAATGCGACACCATAGAGTGTTATTTAAAAGGCACGGGCGATATCGAAATGGAGAATATCGAAGCCACACTGGCCAAGATAGAGGTGAAGGGCACCGGCGACGCCGAAGTGGAGAGCGTGAAGTCGGAGACTTTAGACCTCACAAATAAAGGTACCGGCGACATCGAAATAAAGAAAATAACATCCAAGGTTACGAATGCCAGGAATAACGGCACCGGCGACATGGAATTGAATTTTGAAAATAGCGAATATGCCAATTGCAGTGTTACTGGTACAGCTACCACCACACTCTCCGGAAGTTTGAAGAAGCTCGACCAGGATGCAGGCGGTGTGGCGAGAATAAAGACAAGCGAGCTTAGGCTTGAGTGAGATAATGTATGTGAAACAAAACAATCGGAAATGACAGAATTCAGCAATAATAAGCCCATCTATCTGCAATTGTGCGACCGGTTGCAAGACGACATCCTCGCCGGGAAGTATGCGGAATACGACCGCATACCCTCGGTGAGGGAGTTTGCTGTTATGTTCGGCGTTAATATGAATACCAGTTTCAAGGCCATCGAATACATGGCCCGCGAGAATGTGATTTTCAATAAGCGTGGCCTCGGGTATTTCGTGGCTCAGGGAGCAAAAGAGAAAATCTCGGAAAAGAAGAAGGCGGAGTTTATCGGACAGCTCCCCGAGACCTTCCGGCAGATGCGGCTGCTCGGCATCGACATCAGCGATATCGACAAGGAGTGGGCGGAATGGACGAAGAAAATCGATAGCAAGACAGATGATGAGAATACTGGAGAGTAATATAACAGGCAAGGCCGGCGATGACGCTTGCGAGGACGGACTGGTGATTACCCCCGACTTCGTGGCGGTCATCGACGGCAGCACATCGAAAACTCCGTATCGTTTCGACAGCTCGATGTCGAACGGCAGGTTTGCCATGACTCTCGTGAGCGAACACATCAGAAGCATGTCTCCCGTCACCACCGTGGAGGAGTTCTGTGAGGCGGCCACCGCAAGACTGCGCCGGCTTTATGAAGAGCATCATTTAGAAGAGGAGATGGCAGCGCGCCCCGACCACCGTCCCACGTGCAGCGTGATAGTGTATAGCCGCGGCAGGGAAGAGGTGTGGATGATTGGCGACTGCCAATGCCTTATCGACGGGCGGTATTACGACAATCCGAAGCCCATAGAGGAGGAGAATGCCGAGAAGAGGAGCCGACGGATACATCAGCTGCTCGCCTCTGGGGAGGCTGACGTGGCGTCGCTGCGGCGCGATGACATCGGAAGGCAGGCGATACAGGAGGGGCTTTTCGAGGCCACCCGTCAGCAAAACAAAACCTTTGCGGTCATTGACGGCACGGCGGTATTGATGAGCGGTGTAAAAATAATAAAAACATCGGAAGCGAAGGAAATAATCCTCGCTTCCGATGGTTATCCGTATCTTAAGCCCACGCTGGCGGAAAGTGAAGAGGCCTTGCGGCAACTCTTAGAGCGCGACGCACTGCTCATCAATGATTTCAAGGCCACGAAAGCCTGGATGGAAGGGCGCGAGAGTTTCGACGACCGCACATACGTGAGGGTAGGGGTGTAGCATTATTTCGACAGGTCGAAGCCCATGCGCACGCCGTCGTAGTTCTTGCTCAATGTGCCTATAGCCTCAATGTTGGAGTTGCCGCTGATAGATGCTATTGTCTGGAGCAGTGAAAGGAGTTTCTTCGACTCGAAGAGCAGGCCCATGCCATTGGAGTTGGCGGTAACATATCCTTTGAGTGTTACCAGGAGCACTTTGAGCTTAATCTCGCCAGCAGAGGCGTCGTAGGTGTATGTGCCGCTGATGCTCTTGCCTCCCACTTTAGCAGAGAACGACTTGTCGCTGTTGAAAGTGAAGTAGGTGTTGGATGAGTTGATGCCCACGGATGTGTAATACGATGAGAGTTTCTGCTTCACTGTTGTGGCAGCCACCTCGCCTCCGGCCTTAGCCAGAAGGTTCTCGCTTGTGAATGCGCATCCCGGCTCCACATATTTCCATGTGCCCACGAGGTTGGCCTCGCTGATTTTGTTGATACCCAGCACGCTGCCGAGGATATTGGACACTGTGCTGCCGCTTGTTGCAGCACCTAAAACAGTGCCGAGGATGCCTGTTGAAGCACCGCTTGATGCAGATGATGATGATGAACTGCTTGATGAGCCGAGACCGGCTAATGAACTCAATGCACTTGAACCACAACCTGTGCAAACGGCTGCGAGTGTCATTAATGAAAAGATAACTTTCTTCATGATCTGAAAAATTTTAAATTGTTAAACTATTTATCACGTTTATTTTGTCGTCGTCATTATGACAGATTAGCGTCGTTTGTTCCAGCGTATCGTCTTTTATATTATTACGCCAGATTAGCGTTATTATTGTTTGGCATTCCCGTCTTTGTCTGCGTTTACTGTGTCGTTTTGTTCCGGCATATCGTCTGTATCTTTATTACGTCAGATTAGCGTCGTTATTGTTCCGGTTAGTGATTGTCTTCGTCTTGCTCCCTTTTCCCCTCTACAGGTCTGCCGGCAAGGTTTAGTGAAGTCCTCCGAGAGGAGCTTTTGCCTTTTTATAGGCTTTTTGTCTTTTAAAAATGTAGGCAGAACAACCACTGCCCTGCCTACACACAAATTTTTCAGACAAATCACTTACTTTAACGGGTGCAAAGGTAGCGCATTTGCCGAAACCGACAAAATAAAATCGAAAAATCCCGATATTTTATCGACAAATCGGCTTTTTTACGCTAAAAATCACTACCTTTGCATCGTAAAACAAATATCAGTTCTAATATTTTTATGGATAAAAAAGCGTTATGACAGTAGAAGAAACAGCAATGATTGCGATTAAAGCCCACAACGGGCAGAAAGACAAAGATGGGAAACCTGTGATTCTTCACCCTTTCTTTGTCGCAACACAAGGCGACAACGAGATAGAAGTAAAGGCTGGACTGCTCCACGATGTTATCGAGGATACATCAATAACCGCAGAGGAGTTGATAAAGATGGGAGTGGAAAAAGAGGTGGTCGATGTTTTGCGATTGCTTACTCACAACAAAGATGAGATGAGTTACGATGAATATATCGAACGCATAGTAAAATCAGGGAATCTATGCGCCCTGAAAGTAAAGCGAAATGATTTATGCCATAATATCCATAGAGGTACAAAAAGTGGCCTCTTTGATTTGGTTGAAAAACACGAAAAAGCACTTGACAAGATTATGGCTGCACTCGACAAGTTTTAAAAGTTAGCATATTATAATTTTCCTCTGCTTGTTTGTATGGCTCAGTATTAGGATGTGGCGGCTCCAATTTTTCTACTCAAATAATCGCAAACTCGGCGTAACTGGTGCGGCCACGCCTTTGAACTCGTCGCTCTTATGCATACGCAACAGATAAAAAAGAAACTGAGCATCCTCGGAGTCCTTGCCGAAGAAAGTGTATGGCGGAGTAATACGGCAAACAGGAATATGCAGGTGGATTTAGTTATCGACAGGCGCGATGAGGTGATAAACCTCTGCGAAATGAAATATTCATTGAAAGAATTCACAATAGACAAGGATTATGAGAATAAACTGCGCGAACGACAGGAACTTTTCAGGAAAGAGACAAAAACGAGAAAGGCATTGCACATAACGTTTGTAACGACATACGGGTTGGTGAAAAACAAATACAGCGGTATCGTGCAGTCGGAAGTGACATTAGACGACCTTTTCGAAGAGTGATATCCTGACGTTTTAAGTGCAGTCGAATGAGACATTTCTGACGTTTTATATGCAGTCTAAACGGTTATTTCTGACGTTTTATATGCAGTCTAAACGGTCATTTCTGACGTTTTAAGTGCAGTGAAAGGGGTGATTTCTGACGTTTTATTGCACTTTTTCTTGTTTTTTCTTGCACGTTTAATTATTATTTTGTACTTTTGCCGCAAAATATTGCAGTTATGGAACGTGAGAAATTACAACAGGTAATAATAGACCAGCGTGAGGAGCTTGCCAATGTGAGGCGGGCAGGTTTTTGTCATCGTCGGGAAGAGGCTTTTGTGAATCTTGAAAGTCATCTTGCACAAGTTGTCATTGGGGTGAGGCGCAGTGGCAAGTCAACATTGTGCGTTAATGTACTCGAGAATGCGAAAGTGAAGTATGCGTATATAAACTTCG
>Ga0065711_1033686_pt1 | contig 25015 bp, 9 predicted proteins | sample Hoacrofraction12_FD_59098 | JGI IMG/M metagenome (GOLD analysis project Ga0065711, IMG submission 59098) | Hoatzin crop microbial communities from Cojedes, Venezuela - Epithelial fraction 12 v2 (version 2) | ecosystem: Host-associated > Birds > Digestive system > Esophagus > Crop | place...
GTTTTTGGTTGTTTTTTTTTGGGGGGGGGGGCAAGGAATGGGAGAAATAAGCATTACATGTCTGAAACACCTACTCAGTTTTGTTAACATATTTCTATCTGTATTATATCTAGAAAAAATGCAGTACACACAAGTTCATTTTAAGCCATGTTGTACTTTTGGAGGTTTAGGGCTTTTTCTTGTCTTTTTGTGTATATCTGAATGACATTATCAGTATCAGGCAAATCTTTATGCTGTTTCACTCCTTGTTAGAACTGAAGTAGCACAATTTATCCAATTCTAAGAAAGCTGTCATGTCTCTTGTTTATCTACAGTGTATAATTCTCTGCCAGAGGATGGAACGGCAGCTTTCTACCACTATGGTTAAAAAAAAATATATCTTAGAAAAATTGTAAAGGAAATTGCGTTTAACTAATTCTGATGTAATTCAGATATGACATAAGGCACAGTACTGTTTCATGGTTTGTTGATATTCCTGAGTTTTGAAAATCTGCTGACAGGTTTGAAAATCTGTAGAGATTTTATTATCTGATAATTTCTTCTTCCCTTGAGTTTCTGTGTTGCTATCACGAAAAAATGTTAGGTAGGTAATGTGAAGATAAAATTTCAGTTTAGAAATTAATTAGAAGTTGCAAGACTTTTGCTGTATGCTCTGAAAGACATTAGGGCCTTTTGTATCCTAAAATACATTTGACCGTACAAGGAGGTCATTCATAGTGAACATGCTATAATTGCCTTCTAGCTCAGATTTATGTTTACAAAAACCTTGTTTTCCAGTAGTTGATATTGGCCTGATTATTTTTAATACTATCAGTCCATAAGAATAACCATGAAAGTCTGTGTTTAACTGAAGATGGAATAATATCTTCTGAACTGTACAGGACCTGAGCCTTAGAACATGAATCTACTCCAGATTTTCACACTCTACCTCTGTGGTTTGTCATAAGGCAAAGCAGATGTTTGCCACGTTTTTTAATGTTTATTAAGCTAGTAATGTAACTGATTCAAACTAGTCAGCCATTTTCCAGTTTTCAAATATTGTAATTTTTGGATGTCTATATCTTTAAAAATATTAATCAGTTCTACTTTCTGCATATTTACTGTATTTAAAAACTCTAAAACTAGCTGCACAAACAGCAAATTGCAAAGATGAACTGGTGGAAACAACTGCTACTCCTCCCTTTACTGATGGCCTGCAAGTAGCTCTGATACTGTACACAAAGTTTGTCAGCAATCTAAAAATACACAGAACTGAGTTTATTCGTGACTTTTAATGACATTATTTCTCTCTCTGCTATAAAAACAGCACATATTCCCATTGAACACAATCTAAGCTAGGTAGCGAGGTCTAAGTTCTAAACTTAGTCTTCCACACTCTTCAGTCTCATTTGCTCCTCTTTAAAGCAGAGGTGATAAAATTCATCCACCAGGCTCCTCAAGGTGTTGAGAAGGCTTAATATATTTAGTTTTTGGAGCTTAAGAAGCATTGTAAGAAATGAAATGTTAGCTACATCTCAAACTATGAGTGAGTGAATATCTAGGCCTTTTATGATTTGAGCTTCACTACTATCATTAATAGTATAGCATTGATATTATTGTTAATAAAATATCAGGAAAACTAACCTTGGAAATTAAATCATGCATTGCAATTTTGACAAGCAGAGTTCTAGCATGAGGTAACATATTTCACTCAGGGTAAGACAAAAATGCTGCAAAGCTCCAGAAAAATTATAGCACTAGAATAAGCACAAGAATAAACATAAGAGTTGAGATAGAGATATCTAGGTTCAGTTTTTGCATTTGCTATCAGCTGTTTATATGACCTTGGAATTCCTCTCAGCCAATTATTCAGCCCTTTATAAATCAGTTACTTTTGTACATCTCACTGGACAACAATCTATATTTTTACTCTAAGCCATGTAATTGTATAACAGTCAATCTGATTTCCAAGAAGCATCATAAGATAGTTCCCTATACTACATGATGGATTTGTATTTTTAGACTATCACTTTATAAACCAGTCAACTTTCTTCTTTACAGGTATGACAACACAATGGTTGTGGCTTTTGCTATCTTGTTTACTTTAATGTCTATATGTTTGACCTTAATGTAGTCTCTGTTTTCTTAAAACTACTGATGGACTCATGAGATAGTCCCTTTAAGCTATTTTGATATTGATACATGACTTTCAAAGCAAATGACATAAAGCTTGTGTAAAAGGGTGATATACTGTTTACTGATTACTTTTACAATATACTGATCTTTTTTCTTTCCCTTACCAGTTCTGATGACAGTTAAGTCAGAGTGAATTTTCTGGCTTATGTATTGTATATTGCACTCAACCACACATGCAAAACCCTCTAAAGGCAAGAAGTTATTCAGATTAACTGAAATACTCTTCCTGAGACTAAAACCACTTACAAACCAATAGTAACAGTTGCTTTAAAAGCACCTCAGGTATAGTGGCGATGGGTGAGTCAGAAACATCGAACTTGACCTCACTCTCTACGGGAGTCAGCAAATATGGCAATTCAACATACATCCCTGGGGCAACCTGAGGTTTCTGGAAGTTAAGGAGGGTCTATCTACCGCTTTTTGACGAAGCACACAATACAGCACTTCCCTGGACTAACCCACTCCACGTCCTGTCTTGAGCAAGCACTTGAAAGGCATCTAACCAATAAAAAAAATATATTTTAAAAATACATGGCATTCTCTCTTTCTAGCTGCTGCTTGGGGTTTCCCCAAGAAATCTGTCACTAGAAAATCTAGAGGGGTGGCTTCAATGACTGCTTTTCAGAGTACCTGTGTTCATTGTGGGACCTTATCCCAGCCCTTCTGTCTCTCATTTATATTTAAAGGTTTTCAAGTTGCTTTTGAATACAAATGCACCTTCAAAGTGTGGGTGAGTTCCTTTTTATTTCTTTGCTACTGCCTCTCATTTAGGGGCCCTAGTTACCTTGGCAGAGCTTCCCGTCATCTTTGAGAAGTCTAATGGAGCATTCTTAAACTTATTTGAAAACAGATCCCTCTGAGGAACTTTCCCGCACATCGAAGTGCTAAATTTTTCCCATATTCATCTTTTGCATAGTTCAAGAAATAGTAATGAATCACTCATCATTAAGGTTTTATCTACACAGCATTGGCTTGCTCACATTCTACAGAAACCGCATATAATACATTTAAAGATGCTATTAGTTTTAAAGGTCATGGTCTCAGGATCCTCCTTCCCTCTTTCATTTGACTTGTTGCTTGAGCAAATTTGGCATGGAAAGTAATGCAACATAATAGACATCACAGAACTATTTTTAGAGGAAAGAATTTCTGAAGTACAATCACGGTTAAAATTGTATAGAGAGCAATACAAGTTTGCAGTATTATTTATGTCTGGTGAAACACATTATCTCTCTTCTGTTTTCTCTTTTCCTCGTTGCTTTCTGCCCAACCAAAGAAACCAACTCATGATAATTGGCTGAGTCCATAGGATTCTGATGCTGTTAAAGGGACTAAACTGGAGGCTTACAGTATAGAAAAATAATGCTTTGATAGAAAACTCGTAATGAAGGTACCTCATCTGTCCATGAATAATTTCTTGTGAAGTTACCAAGTTTGGTAAGAAGCTGAGAAGTATCAAGTCTTTGAAGTTTTACTACATATGCCCCATTTCATGTACTGTTTCATCAGTTTTTCTAATTAACAATTTGAGAAACAATCTCAAAGGTAAAATGAGAAAAGTAAAAAGTAGACAAGGCACTTGGGGAGTACCAGGTGGTACTGGAAGTACCAGTAACCTTAGTTATTTTAGGTAAACAAAGGAAGGCGTAAGTCTTCAGCCAAGAATTTCGAATTAGACTGCCATTTAAGAAATCTCCTTCAAATACTCAGTTTATGGTACAAGCACTGCTGGAACTGGTCACACCACACCATTCCATATGCAGAGAGTTATAGTTCTCACTATCTTTTTCACCACCTCCTACTCAGAAAATTTCATACTTCCTTCAAGGATTGCTTTGTACCTAGGGTATCTCTTAAGAGCATTGAAGGTTTAACCCCATTATTGAGGACAGAGTATCACTGGCAGGACTTTGTCACTGGGAAAACAAATGCCATTAAGAGAAAAATAGCAATTTCATGTCATGTTTCTACAGCCTCTCCCTTTCTAAAATTCAATTAAAATTGCAATTAAATAAGTGCCATTTCAATATTGGATAGAAAAGCCTACAGTTTTTCATATATAATTAAACACTACATCAAAACAACATCAATCGTGTTTAATAACTACAAAATACCATTGCTGATCACATCAAAAGGCACTTTTGTTTTAAGAATTAGTTTTTCCCAAAGGTTGTAATTAAGTTATTACTTAATCTTGTAAACCAAGACAAAACAGCAGAGAGGCTGTGGAAATTATGATCTTCTCCAGGTAAACAGTTAATCAAGCTTGTGACCGTTCAGAGACACTGTGGTAAACTTGTCTTTTCCTCACAAAATGATTGGAAAGCCAATGTATCACACAAAGGCTTGGTTCAAGATAATTCAATTTTGTATGCACAAAGAAAGAAAACCTATGCAAGATCAAAACCTTGACTAAATATTTTTGCTTCGTGCACACTGATATGGAATTGAAATTACGTACTCTCTTCAGCTACTGCAATACAAAACATCACTTGTTTGTGAATGTTCAGAATCCTGGAGGCCTTCACAGTTCTTGCATACAGAAGAAAATTAAAACAACATATGTTTAAAAATAAAGGAAATTCTAGATAAAATTCATGCCCTAAAACCATTCATTGCCATTTATACAGTGCACCAAGGGTCTAAATAAGCATGACAAAAAATGTAATGAATACTGATCAGGGTATTTCAGTGGCTAGGGAAAAGACACTTTTTCTTCATATCTGTCATCAAAGCTCACTTCTCTTGTGTCTGCAAGGAATTGTCCATTGTAAGAGAAGCATCAGTAAAAGTGGTTTGTATTTCTTTCACAAAAGAGAGGTACAAGAAATGCATATTACAGTTCAAGATGGATTTCAGCAGAGTAGGTTTTCAGCTAAATTGAGATTATCTCCTGTAGAAGAATGTAAAAAGGACAATACAGTATATGGATTTGAGAGTATATACTGATATTTTTATCTTCTGCTACATTCTTGCTATATTTTGTAGGTTTATGCTTCAGTAGTAAAGGACAGATCAGATGGGCTAGAAGTTGCGCTTGCTATTCCGAAGATGAGGACCTTGCCCAACAAAGACAAGGACTCATAAAGCCCCAGTCTGCAATCTCTTTGTCTTTGATCAGCATATAGATGATTATTTGTTCTCAGTATTATTCAAACTACTTACAAATAGTTATCAACAACTAAACTAAAAGAGAACACGTAAAGAATACAAGCTGCTTCTTCCCCCCCTTCACCGATCACAAAGCTAACTAAAGGCTGTGCCTATACAATTTGGCGTAGATCAGGCTCAGAAACGAGAAAAATACGGTTAGCACCCTGATCTCGCGTTCTGTGTGTTAGCTGTACCCCAGCACAGCTGAGCATACCTTGTTTTCTCAATATTGTTACTTGAAACATCCACACAAGCTAACTTCAATGTACGGGCAAATTCAGGCCGAGAATACCAAGCTTCATTTAAATGGATATAGGTACACAGATGGCCCCACACTGGGGTTTAGCACAGGCTCAGAATTTCTTCCCTCCCACACTCTGGAGCTTTGCCTTTCTTAATGTGAGGATCATGTACACTGATTCATAATTAAGATGGCTTAATGTCGAGTACTGTGACTGCACACGGAGAGATACACCTTTTCTAACCATGTTATTTTGTAATTATCTATTTCAAGGGGATTATGACTTTCTTCAAAACATTCAGCACTGGTCACTATGGTACAGTGCTAAATAAACCATTCACGTGAACATGCAATATCATTTCTATGGCATGGCACATCTATAGCATTTTCTTTGTTTTTCATATACCATTACTGTTTTCTGACTTGGGTCTTAGAATACCAGAGACGGGAAGAAAAACCATTACACATATTTTCAAATATGAATAGATCAATAAACACACCAAAATGCATTTATTGTCTCATAGTGAACTTTGCATTATACACAGAGTACAAAGATAGAACTGACTGGGTCTGCATCTTACAGTCTAATCTCTTTTCCTAGCAGAGCAAAGTCCGCTTCCTTTGTTATCAGCTATGCAACAGTGTTAAGGTATTGTGAAAAGAAAATGTACACCTGCTAAATGGCAACTTAATTTAAATGTATATTCTGATCCCTATTTTTCTAGATTTGGTATTTTGTTCCTCCTACATCCAAGGTCACTATTTATTATGGATGTGAAAGTCATCTTTTTTAAGGACTCTTCAAATAGTTACAGAATATAGCTAAAAGTGAAAGTAAGTCAGGAATAGGAATTTTTTTAAAACAAAATCAAACACAGAGCAGATTTTCTGCTTTTCTGTGTGTCTTTTTTTCTTCTGCTCACCGTTTTGTAGTAAAAGCTGAAAGATCAAATTATAGTTTCACTGTTAAAGTTGATTCTGCTGGAGAATGGAGTAATATTGTCCTTACCAAGTCTGCTTATTCCTGTCTCAACCTCCTCTTTATAGCTGGTGTGCTGTATAGTAAACCATCTCGAATAACTAATCCAGGCTGAATTTAACTTCATGAAAGTATAAGCTTAAAGTGATTGTAAAACTCCAAATTTAACTGTATGATATAAATTCTATTTAAATAATCCTTCTACTAGATTCTTTATCACATTGCATTGAAATTACTTCCTCTTTCACATACGTGATCTATTACAGTATCTTATTTTCTTCAGTGTACTCTACACTACATATATTAATATAGGGAGTTCTATATTTTCAGAAAATATACACTCACTTTTCTGTAATATTCCTGAATGGCTCATGTTCTCTACTTTCTTTACCTCTCACGTTTTCTCGTTATATTTTACTCAATTCAGCTGCATTTATTTTTAGAATCTGCAGTGTTCAGAAAGCTTCAAACATGGCCCACCTAATCACTGGCACTCACCAGGAGAGGATGGTCTGGGCCAGAAAGACCTATGGGCACATGCAGCACCCTGAAAGCTCCTACTGCAATTGGATATCTGGGCAAGAGCCTGTGCCAAGTAAAAGATGTCTGATCCCAAAGGCTTTAGAGTTACATAGTCTAATACCTGCCAGTATGGTACATAAACACAAGCCTTAAATCATAAGACTGTCCACTAAATAGCATCAAAGATTAAGAAATTCCACTTACATAACTTATGACCATTCTTAAAGTAAGGAGAAACTGGTGAATTAGTAGCAAAATATCACAAATAACAGATTTTCATGGGACTGAAATTGAAATCAGGTGTGGGAACTATTTTTGTTTAATTAAAGCTATGGGCTTGCTATATGAATAGCTGATTTTAAACATGTCCAAATGTTGATCATCAGACAACCTAAATATACATTTTCTTTGCTACTGCTGAAGAGTGAAAAGCCTGGAAGAGTCAACTGTAGTTTGAGTGGCCTTTACTGCCTCATTTTCTGTCATGAGATCTGATATATAATCACATGTTTCAAATTCAAATGTCTTCCAATTGCAGCGCTTGTGTAGTAACTGTTTCAATAAGAATGTAGCTTACCTGTCTCTACAATATATTGTTATACAGACCACTCTATAATTACAGACCCTTATATAAAATAATAGTTTGTATTTTTACAAAAACTTATTTTTTTGCACGTCATTCAAGTTTACAGAGAAGACCGATATACATTTTTTGTCTGTAAGGCCTGAAATTGTTTCAACTACCCATTAAAAAATCAGAACAATCTCTCTTCTCGTATTGAATGTGTTTCAGATAAATCTATTTTCTAAACTAACATCTTATTTCAAATATGCATAGACAATTTATACAGATAACATGTATTAACTGAAGCAGGAGTTAGACATATAATTTTTTGACAAAAGAAACCCCAAAACAAAACAATTTGTTTATGACAAAGAACATGAATATAGATCAGTTCTTGCAATATCTTCTAAAACTGTGTTTATAACAGTGTGTTGTATTAGCTTCTCGTAAGCTCTACAACATTCAGTGAACAGCATATTCTGATAATAGGTCCATTTATTATTATCTATTTCACACACAAAGGTTACTTTTTAAAACTCAGGTCTTCTTTTACCTTTATTCAAGCTAATGTCTTTTTTCATAACTCACATCTGCACATCACTAAATGATTTAGTCTAAAGTAACCTAAGGAGATACATATATTGGAAAAGATCTGGAGCTGATGAATACAGCTATACTATGATTAGGGGACCAATATGGATTTACACTGAGAAGATGGTCTACGCAATACTAGTATATATATAATAATGCATTTTTGCCCATCTTCTATTTTTCTTCTTACACATCCTAAAAATTCTGGGCAGGAAGAAGACATTTTTCACTTGGTGTAGATGAAAGTGCATATTCTTTTCAGAGTTCACTTTTTACTATGAATGATTTTGGAAAATGTGGAGATGCTGGACCATCAGAAATGGCAAATAGGTTAATGATTCCCATACCTTTTTCTGTTAGCTGTGCAGTACACTTTCAGTGTGAGCAAGCAAACTATAATGAGTTTAAAGGAACGTTCCTTTTGAATTTAATAATTACAGCTGGTTTCAGCTCATACGTTTGATTAGAGACACTTTATAGCTTCCATTGTAATTTTAACATTTATACAGTGCTTTACATCTTCAAAGCACTCTGCTGACACTACCTTATTAGTTCTTGCAATGCTTAGATGCAGTTTTCAGCATGCTTTTATATCACAATCCCATTTTAATTGCTATTTAATGCTGCACTAATTATATTTATAATGGGCCATAAAAAGGAATGTTTAGTAGGAAAGCCACTGTATCAACAATTTGTGTAGTACATTTCTTAAACTATAAAATATTTTAGTGTGTGTCATACTTCAGATTTAGCCCAGTACTGAACTCTGCTAATGAGGGTTCAGGCCTGTCGTCCCCTAGCACAGCACAAGGGCATCAAGAAGAGAATGTCAGTGCTGCTCCTCCACTTGTTTTTGTTGCTGTCCTGGTGAGACTTCTTTTCCTGAACTTGCTGGGTGAAATGGAAATCATTGCAAATACTATCGTTGAGATATCAGCGCTCAGATTTCACCCACTGAAGTCAATGAACAGCACAGGAGCCCCGCCAGGCACTGGCCCTGCTTCCTCCCAGGTTGCCTCCAGGAGCACACGGTTGTGAGCCCCTGCAGAAGGAGTGCTGCCCGCTTTCGTTGGGGTATTCTTCAGGACAGTGCTTTTTCCCTGTGAACCCCATATAGTCAAATCTTGATGCTGCAGCTAAGTTTAATGAGTTCGTGTTTTGCACATAAGTTTGCTTCTCAACTTCCAAAACACCAAACAAAATTTCAGTCATTAGTTATACGAACTTTTAGCTGTTACTGCTTTTTTGTTACATAAAGACTGCCCAGAAAACATTGCAGGTTTCTTGAAATGTCTATTACTAATCAATATTTTTGTTAATCAATATTTTTGCTAATCACTAAATTAGATTTGTAGATTCTTGTATTGCTGAAACCTACGTATAATTCAAATACATTATTCAGACTGCATAGCAGCTTGGATGGGCCTATTTGATGTCTCTGAACAACAAATGAAATATGATTGTCAGAAAATGGTGTCAAGTGACCTACAGCATTTAATGTTAGCTTGCAATGAAAACAATTCCTTGTTGTTGGTGACTATATATTTATGAATTCACAGTTAAACTTGATTTCATAGGTACTGATCATTTACAGCCATGGAAGTGAGAAATTGCTCACAGCTCCTGAAACTTAAGTCAGTGCAACATAACTGAGTTGCATAACCTCCCTTAAAGGTGCGTGGTGTACATTGGCATCTCTTGGCAATCCTTGCCAGTAGTTACAGGACAGCCACTCCTTTCTGTCACCTAGTAACATTTTAATAGTCAACACTAACTCAGAGTTTCTGAGCTAGACTTTCATTTGTCAGTGTGTGTGGCATACAGTACTTTCAGAAACGCTGCTTAGGCTACAAACTCTAAGCAGTGTCGTAGTCTGAAGCAAGATTAACATCTTGTGGAGGTGTTTGAGCAGAAAAAAATTTGTATATTCTCAACATAAAATGGAAATGGCTAAAGGTAAGATTACAGCTGAAGGCAAATCAGGCCAACTGCTGGAAAAAATCCAGCACCTAAATTTGCTAGCGAGAGAGGTGTTTCTGAAAAGTGATCTGGAGGATGAAGATATAGTGGGGCATGTGCTTAGATTGATCTCTTTAACAAAAGGGCTGAGTAGATCTCTCAGTCAGCAGCTGGAGAATATTACAGAAAGCATTCAAGACACCTGCCACTTGCTGGGTGCTCTCCATGACAAACACAAGGAATTGACTGCAAGTCCAGGCAAGTATGGAGGTACTTACCTGTAAAGAGAATGGACTGGGTATATTGGATACTAAGTTATTCTGTGTGATGATGCTGGGGGACCTTACTTTTCATGTGTTACTATTTCAGTGTTTGGTTGTTCGTTAGACCAAATGAATTCATATCTCAACACTTGTATCACAGTGTTTTCGGGTCTATTGCATGAGATTCGATGAGAGACTCATAATTCTCATTGTGTGAGGAAAAAATGTCAATAAAAATAAAATTAACTAAACAGAATTTTTTAAAAGCTTTATGTATATTATACTTTGGTGGGTTTATCTTGGCCAGACATCAGATGCCCACCCAGCAACTTACTCCCCTCCTCAACAGGACAGGGGGAGATAATAATGTGAAAAAGCTCGTGGGTCAATATAAAGACAGGGAAATCACTCACAGTCATGGGCAAAACAGACCTGACTTAAGGAAAAAAATTAATTTATTGCCAATTGAAATAGATTTGGATATCGAGAAACAAAGGTAAAAAATTAAAACCATACCTTTCCCCCTCCTCCTTTTTTCCAGGCTCATCTTCACTCCTTCATTCCCAACCCCTGTACCTCCTCCCTGTCCCAAGCTGTGCAGGTGGGTGGGGAACAGGAGAGCAGTCAGTCTACAACATGTCTCCTCTGCCACTCCTTCCTCCTCACGCTTTTCCATGCCCTGCCGTGGGTCCTTCCCATGGCCCACAGTTCCTGTCAGGAAAAGCTGCGTTCTCCACAGGCTGCAGTTCCTTCAGGGAGTATCTACCTGCTCTGGCGTGGGGTTCCTCACAGGCTGCAGAGGGGGTATTTGCTCCAGCCTGGTCTCATGGGCTGCTGAGGAACCTCTGCTCCGTGCCCAGAGCACCGCCCGTTCCTCCTTCTCCGGCCTTGGTGTTCGCAGGGCTGCTTCTCACACTTTTTTCCTCACTGTTCTCTGGCGTTCTTGCCCTTTCTTAAATATCTTTCCACAGAGGCAGCACCAGCTTCACTGACAGGCTGCTCTCAGTCCTGCAGTAGGTTTGATATGGAGACAGCTGGAACCGGCTGTGTCTGGCACAGGGCCGCCCCGGCCTCTCCTCACAGAGGCCGCCCTGCAGCCCCTGCTGCCAGCGCCTCACCAAGTAAACCCAATATATATCGTCTACAGCCCCCCACAAGGAACAACATAGTTAAAAAGATGACAGCAAAAATAAGAAACACTTCTGCCATCTTAGTGCATGGGTAAATAAGTGGAATTCAATTTCTTGCACTTATAATAATGATGTGGATGTAATAACAGTGTTGTTTATTGTGAGGACCAAATCCAGATTTTGTTCCTGAAAAAAATGTAGGATCATTTTGTGACGAACGAAACGACTCTCTTTCCTCAGAAACATCTTCACAAATATTCAAAGTGGAAAAGAAAACTAACATTTCTGCATTTAATAATGGCCTAACAACATCATGCACAGACAGAGAAAGAGAGAGACTCCAGGCAGAAATCTTTAGCTATGCCTGCATTTATGAGTCTTTGTTCTTCAAGTTTATAAAGTGTCCACAATTATAAAAGAGCATTTTTGTAAAAAAAGGACCTGCTTCTAGGCTCCAAGATCAAGCTAACTTTGCCCGGTTGGCCTCATGGCCTATGTGATGAAGTTTTCTTTTTTTCGACATTTACAAGAATTCACTATCATTCCCCTTCCAAAAAGCTACTTTCCTCATCTGACACTTTCCCATAGAACATTCAGCAAAAAGGTTTGAGGACGGTTGCATGCAAACTACCACTGCAACCCAAAGCCGTGTTATCAAGTGTCAGAACAGCACAGAGGAAAGTGTTAGCAAAGCCATGGTGGTGGTGGGGAGGTAACACAAAAGACGGCTTGTTTTGAGGTTAACATTGTAACAGAATGCAAAAAGTGCCTTTTCATGTGACTTAGTTGGGTAGGGTAAAGTTTGCTTGGCTTTAAGCACCGTGGTATCAGAAAAGTCACACTCACAGCGTAGGAAAGTGCCGTTGTTTCAAATGTCCCTGTTCTCGTCAAATGTGATTTTAAGGAAGTTTGAAGAGCTGTATGATTTGTTTGGGGTTTTGCTTTGTTTTGTTTTGTGAATGCAAAATTCAGGGAAGAAATAGGTTAATTTTGGCCATTTTGCTGAAACTTCAATTTTGCATTGTAGTAAGACTTGAAAGTAGTCTTTTACAACCTCTTACGCAAATGAAGCTGTACAAGCCATGTTATTTCCAAACCTTTTATTTCTCAGCCTTGTAAAACTATTTAGTAATTCTTCCCTACTGTAAAAGTGCCCCTGAAAAAACTACAGTACCTTAGAATGAGCTTATTCTTTTCTTTGAACTACCAGCTGAAACCTATGTATTAAAAATATGTTTGGTTCTCTTTTTTTTTGTTTGTTTTCAGATATAGTCAAAATCCAATAACAAGTCATTTGGGAACTCAGAAAGTATTGCAAATAAATAAATTTTAGACTGAGTTCAACAAAAGAAAAACTGTATTCTGAACTGTCTACTTTGTAGGTTTAATCAGATGCAAATAGAGATGAAAGTGAAAGGCCTGTCTAGATCATGTGACATCACACATCAATGTGGAAAAATTATTTTCAGAGCTGAAAACCTTGAGATACTGATTTACCTCATACTACTTTACTGAAAAAAAGTGAATGTAAGCCAGTGGTTCATTCTATACAATTTTCTTATTTGTATTGACTTTCACTGGATTTAACCTGCAAAACAAAGCTTTCCAGCATCTCATGCAGCAAACAAATAAACAAGAAATTTTCTGAGAGGTTTGCAATATACCTAACTACTGAAGACACAGTTCCAGTTACAGACACTGACACCATAAGATGAGAAGAGAGCTGAACGTAATGTATCTGAAATCCTTGCAGAAAATATCTGCACGGATTTCTAAGAAAAGCTGTAAGATAAGATAAATGAGGGCTCGTAAAATAAATAGGTTAAAGATAAAATCTTACATGAATGGCACATAGTGATTGTGTGCTTTTTGAGCATCCTTCTTCACCAAGTGTTTTTAGTTATGTGCAAGAGCAAACTCCACCATTCCCATAACCGGATGCTGCCAGCAGCTGAACTTCAATATTGTATATCTGCTGGCATTTTTGTGTTATCCTCTATTCTCCACAGCAAAAATTCAAAGCTGCTGAGCATGTTGAATACTGAGCCTATGTATAACAGCTTTGTTAGAGACCCATGCACTAGAATCTTGCAGGATTCAATTTTAGGAAACACATATAAATAATGTTTAGTTTTAAAGCTCTTCCCAGATTGATTTGACAATTATTTACCAATTCCATGCGTTAGATTGATTGTCATTAAGTACTTAGCTACTGTCTGACCATTAGAAAAGTGTTAATTAGAGTTGCCACAGTAGTACTTTGACAGAGTTGTACTTGGACAAGTACATAAATGTACTTGTCTGTATTCAGTTCTTCAGAAATTCACACAAATTGAATGGCAACAAATGCAAAAAATGTTAAATGGAAGCCACGAAATGTATTGTGCTTCATGTATCGAGTGGCATTATGGAATTAGGTGGAATTCATTAGGTATGTGTGTAAGAGTTTTCACATTTTTGGGTAGCTCTATAGCAAAATTCAGTTGGTTATCTATTTTTTTTTTGCTCAGAGTACAATGGACTTATAGACTGTCTGCAGAAAGTGAAGGATTATTTGATAAATACGGTCTCCCACCTTCAAGAGGCAGAAAATAGACTTTATACCATTAGCTGCAGGCAAGACGATGATTCTCAGATGCAAACTGCTCGAAAAGCTACTAGAAAAACAGATATGTGTTGTTCTGAAGGAGAAACAACAAAGTCTGTGCAAGCATCTTCTAGTCCCCGTCAGCAGTTCGGAAGAACTCCTTCCCTGAGCAAGACTGAAAATCAGAACGTTAATCAAATCCAGCCAAGTGAAACTAAAACTGTGGAAAAAGACATTGTTGCATCATTAGCTGAAAATGTATGTGCTCGAGAACAGGATGTTAGCAGAGATCCTCCAGTGAAACAGGAAGATGGTGAACACAGACAGCTAACGAACTCTGTTACAGAGAAAAAACATTGCAATGGAAAGGATAAACCTCATGGAGCTAGCTCTGCTACTGAAAAGTCTCCAGAACCAGCTTTTCAAGATGCTCATACAAGCAGTGGGGAAGGCATTCTACCTGGGGCATTGAAAGATGTTTACAACAGAACTGTCACGAATCTTTCTGAACAGGAAATAAAGGCAATAGTCAAAGAATCTTCGAAATGGGTAGAAAGTGAAGAACGTAGACTGACAGAGCAAATGGAGGACAGTAAAACAGAAATGAATAATGAGATTTGTAGGAATGATCTATTTACCTTCAAATCTTCAGCACAAATGTGTGATCTTACTTCTGTCAGTCCTTCTATGAATGATTCAGAAGTACAAAAATCTAGGCAGAGTATAAAGAAAGAGTAAGCACATATTCTTCTTTTTAGGAACAGATGTACATAAATATTGCTTATTAGCATACATATAAACATCTGTGGGCTCAGAAGCTCAATATGAGTGTATTGAACAGATGCTGGACATGCACATAAAAGTAGTTTACAACTTAAGCATGTGCAATGAGTATCTTCCATTTGGTCTAAAGCAAACTGTAACTTTCTATTTGATTGCATTTTTTTTTTATGCCAGAGCGAGACTGAGTCACAGTCAGTAAAGTCAATAATTCCCAAATTGTTGGAAATTGGTAAGAACAGACCCCAATTAGTCAGTTTTATAATAATATGTAAGCTGTTCTGCAACAATCTAAATAGAAAAATTTTCATTATTTTCCCATCTATTCATAATCATATACTTTTATGAATGATCTACTTATGCTACAATGCAGCACATCATTATAGTAAAGTATTTAATTAAAAATACAAGACACCACCTCACCCAAAATACAAAGAATAATATTTTATGTTCTTTTTCTGCAGATTTCTAGTGGAAGAGAGTGGTAAGAATGAACATGAAGTAGCTTGTTTTATTAAAGCCCCTTCAACTGCTCTGGACAATCTGAAGTGTAAGATAGTCAATGACATTAGTTCCTTGGTGGTGGATGATTGTGAAGAGCTGGTCAGCAATGTCATCTGTATTGAATGCTCCGATTGTGAGAAAACAATCCCTTTCCCCATCAACGTTGCAATCCCATTTACTTCATGCTTCAGAGGAAATTATCGAGAGATTGTGGTGAAGGTGACTGATGTGAACTTTCAATCAAAATACTTAACTCCAGTTTCTTTGGATGGATACCAAGGAAACCATAAGGTGGGTAACCTCTTATCTGGGCATTGTAAAAACACCATTCCAGGTTCCCAGTTAAGCCTCTGTGGAGTTACACAAGTAAAGTTGTCATCATTAAGCTGTATTGCCCACTACGTGGGGTTAAATTAAACTTTTCTTCCAACTTTTTCAATAAATAATTCTATTTGAAACCTACTGTTTAACAATGTCCTTGTTATCACTCATAATGTCAAGGCAAGTGCTTGATCTCACAATACTAATGATGAAGTAATCTAATGGTTCATGATTTTTGTAAATAAGTGTAATATATTGCATTATGTGATAAAAGTAAAAACTTGAGGGGAATTATTTTGCATTTAGGTCACAGAGAAGTAACACAATTCTGTGTGTATGAGTCTAAATTCCATCTCAAAGAAACACAGGATAGTTCTTTTATTTAACTTCAGAAGAATTGCATTGGGCCAGATTCATCACCCAGTTTACAAGCTCATTTCATTTCACCCCAGTCATACATTGGAATATTAATGACATCACATGATGACTGGAGATCACCAGATAACTGAGAATCCAGGTGGCAAGAATATTTAATTTATTTTCATTTCACAACTTGCTTTATTCATGGTGTTGCCTTCTCAAAATGTTAATCCGCTGCAGAACACAACTTCCTTTCCATTTTGCCTCCAATGTACTCTAACCCCACATTCTATTTATGCAGGAAACTTTTGCGGAAGTGAAAGTTTATCAGCTGGGTGTTTTTTCTGTGTTGTCCTGCTTAAAGAAAGAAAGATTTACCGTTACAAAGATAGGACTTTCACAAAAGCTGAGCGTCGATTCTAGAATCTCTTTCTGTTACCGTCCAGAAACATTCAATTCTCCAGCACCCATGCAGTTAAAGGTGAGCTTGAAATATGTAATACTTGTTCCCTAAGTCTGTTATCTGATCAGTTCTGAAGCAAGGATGCCAATAATGTTAAAGGGCAATCTGGTTCATTATTAGAAGTGAAAAGTGGTTTCAGCTCCACATCCTTTATACACAGCAAATGGCTTCCTGTCAACACTGTTAAAACCACATAATACTGTCTGTAGTCAACGATATCTCTAGCTAAAAAGAACTGCCTCTTTTTTATATACTTCAGAAAACACAGTTGTTTTCAGTAATGACATAAGCATCAATTCCAAACTTCAACTGCTTGCACCAGTGTTTAAGTTAATGGAACAATTTTTCTTACTTCACCTTCAGCATTTGTAGCAGGCAGTGCAACAGAAGGTTTTGTCACCTCAGCCTTACGCTAAGAATCATCTCAAAATTTGCCTCACTTATAATCTGTTTCTCCCTTTCCCCACAAAAAAACATTGATTCTGAGGTACAGAGACACCAAAATTAACAGCCAAAAAAAAAAAAAAATTTTTTTGGAAAAATCTTACAAAATTATCCAAGTCTGAGGGAGCTCAGGAGTTTCAAAACTTGAACTGAAAGCACGAACAAAATCACCAAAATGTTTGCCAGCAAAGGTTCCAGGTTTTGATGACTTTCAAGCATTTGGTTGTGCATTGTATAAAGTGCTGATATGTTGGTAGGGTTGTTCCTGGGTTATAGAGAGGAGGCTAAATCTTCTTTGATCGTCTAATCCAATTCCAAAAGATAAATCAATTTGTAAAAACACAGACATATAAGAGAAGATTATTCATTTGTAAATTAATTGTATGATTGCTTTCCATATCTAGATTCAGCCAATTGAACCATCATTGGTTTCAACATTGAAAGCAAGACACGATATGTACCACTCAGTGGTATCTACTAGTGCACTGGTTTACGTCCAGCATCCTTCAGCCCAGCCATTTAACAGAGCTGTCACTATTACTCTACCCTGTCCTCCAAACCCAGAAAAAAAAAGGCAAGATGAAACAGAACATACAAGAGCCATTAGCGCTACAGTAAAGAGAGTTGCTACTGTGTATCATGCCCGGTAAGAGCAACTTCACTACAAATTCTGCATTTTCAACACATCAAAACGAGTTAATTTAAACAGTTGCTGATTATTTTTTTGTATTAAAAATGTGTTAGTTCCTGAATACAATCTGCTATACTTAGAATCATGGTTAGAAACACTATAGCAACCCCCTACAATTCTCATGCTATAGCTTCACCACAAAAATTAGTATAGCATTTGATGTATAATCTTTAAATATGCTGACCACTATATTTCTAGCAGCAGTCAGGATGAAAAATGCGGGTTTTTTTCAGCAAGAAATGTTCAGCCATTTTAAACAAAGCCAAACACTGAACATAGAGAATAACCACGTCTCAAAGCTGCTGTGATCATTATTTTGCCAGTCGGTGGTTTGGCTACCCTGGCCTTTGAATTTTCTGATATCTACTTCTACACATTCCAATGGCTACCTGGGTCAACATTTCTGACACAATGATTTGGAGTAGGTCAGTTTTGTGGTAACCACCGCATTGGATAAAGGCCAACACACAATATTTCTAAAACTTAGACATTTTGGTATGTCTTAAAAAAGAGTCATAAGATGGAGACTCCTTAAAAATCTCTGAATTTCAGTTGTAAACTGGCAGTTCAATAAAATTTATCCAGCATGCACACAAGGATATGGATAAACTTCCTGGATGAAAAAAAAGTCAAAGCTGACCTCATCTATTTTGACAGTCAGCAAAATAAATAGTGTTTTTACCATCTCACGCAGGAAAAAAAGACAATACGAACTTACTATTTGGTGGTTGTGCTTCCAGTTCTGCTACCATGGGCAACTCCAGCTTCAGAAGGGCTTACTGGGATTTCTTGGTTGGGGCTAGGCTGGGACAAGATTCAGCTTGGAAGTACTTCTCCTGTAGGTCATTAAAGAGTTAGCTTATTCCTACTGTGCTAAATATTATCTTTTTCAAAATTCATCTACGTGCCAAGATTATGATCACCTTGAAAATAAGCAAGGTACAGATGGAGAAGGAAGACAATATTCTAGCTTTCCATTTCTGAAAATCTTCTCAGATCACATTTTAAAGAGCTTATACTCACACTGGTCTCTTAGACTATACATCCATCTTTACTCACAAAATTCAGATTTGGGAAGGGTGCCCATGTCTGTTTACAGGAGATTCTAATTTCGTTTCCTGTACCAGAAGCATTTCATTGTGTGGCAGTACTCTCACAGCATCCGTCTGTTCTTAATACCAGCCCAAACAGCACTTTAGATTCCCAGTCTAAGCACATCCATGACAAGACCATGGCTCGATTGCTTCTTTCTATACAAACTCCTTAGAAAATGATGCCAACGTTGTCCTGTATTTGCATGTAGGCTGAGGCTGTATGCTGGAGAAATGCTTAGGCTGGCCTGTCTGGAGCATTTTCTTTTTTGACTTGTCCATAGGATGTGCATGTGAAGTGAATGTGTTATTCATATTCAGTTTTTAAAAATTGATAAGGAGAGGTGTGTGTGAGAAGAGAGTTATGGGCTTCTGTAAAAAAACCCTCATGTTTTATTCATTAGGATATATTAGCCAGAGCATGTCATGTCACATTTGTTTGATTCCGAGTGTGATATCAAAGTATTCACCTGATTTGAAGAGAAGCTAGTTTTATTTTCTCTATTGAAAGAGATAATGGATAGAAGTCGTATTATTTTCTAAATTCATTTGTGGTTATTGAGTAACATTTGCTTCTGGAAGAAAAGGTTGGTTGTTTCTTTTTTTTTATTTTTCAGTTATCTACTTCTAGGTAATCTAAATATTGATGAATGACTCAAAGACAATCCACAATAATTACTGTGTATGATATTAAATGACAGATTAAACTAGATTAATTTAGATATAAACTTTTCATTTTCTTTATTTTTTTCCTTTTCCTGGAGAATTGGAAAAAATTTTTTTTTAAAATCTCTCAACAATTATATCTCTTAAATACTCTGGAGTATAGTTCCAGATGGAACTTTTTAGCAAAGTGGGAAAAACACATGTAGTCATCAAGCAAAGAAGAATGGAAAGCAGAGCTACAAATACAAGCTTAGCCTTTCTGCAAGTTCTATTTTTCATTGTATTCTTTCCTGTAATTCCTTGCCTTTCCAGGGCTGTGAGTGCTTCTGTGAGAAAAAGTGTGGAGAATCTCAGTGATACTTTGAAATTATTAGGTCACAGAAACAAAGAAGAGGGATGGAAGGTGTTTGATGATATTATTATCCAGAATGCACGGAATGGGCTTGTATCGTTTAAACTAAATGAGCATTTAGAAAGGTAAAGTATGGATATTTTTTTTTTTACTGAAATTCTTACTTCCAAGTGTACGGATCAATGGAAATTAGCAGTTAAGAAATCATCCACTATTAATTACTAACCTGCCAGCATCTCTTTATTCCACCTTGCAGTATAAGATCATTCAGATGTGTTACTCCTAATTACAGGAAATATAAATTTGTTTACATATTTTTTCATCTATAAGATTGTACACAATATAATATATACAAACTTGAAACAGCAAATGCAGATATTAAAAGTAATTGAAAAATGTGATTTAGCTCTCTGACTACAAAACCATAGTTTTGTGGGGAATTTCTTATTAGGAAATATTATCTTACTGTCATCTAAAATTCATACATATTTGAATTCATGGATACAGAGTCAGTGTACTCTACACAACAGACGCAGGCAAATTTCCACCCTTCCATACTCTGGAAACAAGAACGAAAAGGAGGTAGAAAAAGGTCCATTGGAGACCGAGTCCTGTATTATTTTGCATAATAAATCCTTATCAGTTGATAAAATGACAGAGCTATTTATTTTCTTACTTTGTTTTTTCATACAGCTTTGTTGTCATTCGCCTTTCGTTCCTCTTGGAAAACACATATCTTCTCCTCTTTGCTCAGGCTCTGGAAGAAGCAGTTTGTAGCACAAAGGCTAATGTGATACTGTATCGGAAAAGAGAAAACCCATATAAAATAGTAGTTTTGCTGTCTGCATCCAAAGAATTGATCTGGGAACTTCAAAATCTCCATGAGGAGGGCTACTGTGGTCCCCCAGAACCTACACAGCAGTTCTCATTAAGAGAAGGAGAGCAGATTCATTTTAGATTTAGAGGCAATATTTTTGCTTCAGGTAAGGTAATAAATTCATGCATCTGGAAGAACATTAGCAATCATCTCAGCTGTTCAGAAATACTGAATGTGAATGTTAGTAGATTGTGGTTCGTCACAGCACATTTCATTATTTCAGTGTTTTGTATCTTGTAAATGATAGGCACATGAAATTTCATGGGAAACTGCTCTAAGTGAAAAATAAAATGTACCAGATGAACAAGATCCTGAACAACCTGCTGTAGATGACCCTGCTTTTGCAGGGGGAGTTGGACAAGATGATCTTCTGAGATCTTTTCCAACCTCTGCCATTCTGTGAAACCTGGTCTCTCAGAAGCTGCTGGTATTTTATTTCAAAAGGAGAAACAGATTCCAAACAAAAATAAACAGTCTGCTATTTTATCCGTATAAGTTCACTCAAAGGGAGCAAAATTAAGCATTGAAATCCAGCACAAAATGTTAATTGCTGTGAGTTGCACTATGAATTGAGGTGATGCAAGAGAGTTGTTATGCTGTTTCCACTAGCAGCCTTAATATTTCCGTGCAGTGGCTGCACCATTCAGAGATCTGCTTAAAGTGAGAAGAAATAAGAACCCTTGGAGAAATTTTCACCCAAAATTATGTGTAGTGTCTTCTGTCAGTTTTGTAAAGAAAGTATAAACTTTTATTTGGCCGTCTGAAACTTCTGTACGTAAACCCTCCCACTGAAAACTCCATTTACCCTAAAGAAATAATTATTCTTCAAAAAGAGAATTCTCCAGCCCCCAAGGAATGCCTGCTTATCTATGCAAAGACAGTGTTATAGATGTATCAATTAAAATGGAATTACAAATCCTAAAAATGCACCTACCTCTCTGCCCACATTGATTTTGTTGTTACAGATGGACAGACAAGTATCCTGAACAATCAGAAAGCATATACTTCTAATTCCACTCACAACACCATTTTATTTTTATTTATTTCTGTGTTATGCATTTTATCCCCTTCTGTGTTCCTTATTTTCTGACTTGTAGCACAGCCTGCACCACTTACTCCTTATGCCAGCAATTCAGGGGCTTAGACAGATAACTATGCAGACATTTCAACTACTGAAGCACACTGACAGCAACGTTTGAACCTCAGATGTTCAATATAAAGCAACAATAATGGTAAAGAACAACAGAATGTTATGTGATTAGCTTTATTTGATGTAATTTGATGAAGTATTTTAGATGCCACACATCTAAATATGGTGTAAAAAAAATTATTTTGTTTTTGGTATGGATTACAGAGAATGGAAAAGATTTTAGAAAAGTCTACAGGCTGATTTTTCATTCACAAAGAAAACCCAGGCTGGAGCTCCAAATTAAAGAAGTGGATGAATTTGGTAACCACAGCTCACCTCATTACAAAGGAACAGCAGTGTTTTATAAAATTACCAGAGAGATGATAACCAAGGAATGGGAACAACCCTTGCCATATGGTGAATATCAACACCAGTCTCCACTGTGTAAATTATCGCTAACGTTACCAAAGGTGGGTTTCTTACTTGATAATGTTAGAAATCTTTCCCTTTTTCCTTTACCACATATTTATTAGGCAAAAAGATCTTGGTATTATTTTTGCTTTGCAGATGCACACTGGAGTCACTGATGGAGAAGTACTGATCCATCAGCAATGTACAAACACCCTCATACTTTCTCTTAGCAGGTGGGAGGGACCCTCATCCAAGCATGAGCATGGAAAAAAATGTTTAGCATAAGTTTTTCACGCATTTGCTCTCCCTGAATGCTATGGCCCCGAGAAATTATTGCTTAAGTTTCAGTTGTATGCTTCTTGTAGCCTTGTCTTGGGAGTGCAGAACTGCAAACAGTAGGAGCATTAAACGGTTCATGTAACCTATCTTTCTCCTATCACCTGATTCTCCTATTATGCCTGATAAGCCTCTTCAATACAGCCATGTGGACAATTGTCTCCGTCTCTGGTGAAAGCTATTCCTACATAAATTAATCTTTAATAATTCGGGAATGAAATCTCATTGTAATCTTTTCAAGGAGCCTAGGTATCAGCACCCTATATTGTACAAAATGCTGCTGCTAGACTACTGCTATCAAATTTGTGTACATTTTAATATCAAAATATGTATTGCAACACATACATTTTCATGTCAAAATATGTGTAAAAATATGATAAGTAACACTTGGCCTAAATCTCTGGTGACAAGCAATAGCATCTCTCTCCTTTTGAATTTAATTGACCTCACTCTTCCTTAAGCTATCTATCACCTGCAAGTACATCTTTTATTTCTTAAGCATACCTATTAATTTCTCCCTCATCTTCAGTCTCCTGAGCAAAAACTAAGAACAGTGAAGTGCGGAAGATTTTAAAGGGAGATCTCTTTTAGTAACAAACTCCATATAAAATGTAAGTTTTCTTTTGAGAATCACATGCTTTCAAGCACTTTGCTTTTCCACAGGGCTATTATTCTGCAATAGGCTGACCCTGGCTGGATGCCAGGTGCCCACCAAAGCTGCTGTATCACTCCCCCTCCTCTACTGAACAGGGGAGGGAAAATATAATCAAAGGCTCATGGGTTGAGACAAGGACAGAAAGAGATCATTCACCAATTACCATCGTGGGCAAAACAGACTCGACTTGGGGAAATCAATTTAATTTATTACCAATCAAAATAGAATAGGGTAATGAGAAATAAAACCAAATCTTAACAACACCTTCCCCCCACCCCTCCCTTCTTCCCAGGCTCAACTTTACTCCCGATTTTGTCTATCTGTGGTCCTCCACGGGCTACAGGGGCACAGTGTGCCTCACTATGATCTTCACCACAGGCTGCAAGGGAATCTCTGCACCAGTGCCTGGAGCACCTCCTCCCCCTCCTTCTTCACTGACCTTGGTTGTTTCTCTCACATAGTCTCACTCCTCTCTCCAGCTGCAGTTGCTGTTGCACAAGGTTTTTTACACACTTCTTAACTAAGTTGTCACAGAGGAGAGGCACTACCATCATCACTGGTGGGCTCGACCCTGGTCAGCAGCGGGTCTGTCTTGGAGCTGGCTGGCATTAGCTCTACTGGGCACAGGTGAAATTTCTAGCAGCTTCTCACAGAAGCCACCCTTGTTGCATCCCATCTACCAAAACCTTGCCACACAAACCCAATATACACTCTATGTGTAGTATTCACAGAGAGGGAAATACAAACTCTTGAGGTCCAGTGCGATGATTAAAAAAAAATAATAATAAAAAAATCTGTGGCACACCCTAGGCATCAGTTTTTTTCCATCCACCCACCTAGCTTCCATCCCATTGTTCCACTTTGTTCAATCTTACTGCATAACAAGAAGACTTATCCTGTTTTTACTACTCATAATCTCATCAACATATTTGAATCAGATATATCTTCACATTTAGATGGGCTTTCTAATGAATGAAAGAAATAGAGTGAAATAGTTCAAGTTGGGTAAGAAAGTACACTTATGGAAAAATTTAATGCATTAATTATATAAACAACTACACCAGCCATCTGTCAAATGCAACTGCTATTTACCACTTCATTAAAGTACAAGTCGTGTGTTACTGTTCGTATAATATGAACCGAGATTGGCACTGTCCATAATTAGTCATATGCTGATGCTATTAATATCTATTGCCAAAGAACCTAGAACTATCTGAGCACATTCGTGTGCATAGACATACACTCAAGCAATGATCCTTCAATTTTCTTGTTTCTGTTACACCTATAGTACTACAGTACAGCAAGGAAGCTGCCACAAATCTCACAAACACATCAAAACATAACGGTCAGTGTTCATATCTGACCTATTGATAACACTGGGTTGTTTATAGTATTGCTCACACTAACACAGCCGCTTACAGAATTCCATTTGTCACAGTAAGGGTCTCATGTCTTAGTTGTGAATTAGTGGACTCTAGGTTGTAGCATTGTTGATGGACTTCTCACTTCCTCCCAGTATGCTGGGGAACCTTTCATGGTTAGGGAATAAAATCCCAAAAATAACAGTAAATGCAGGGCAATAATAACAAAGACTTTACATTTCTACTACTTTCTTGAGTTAAGAAATATCTCAAGTTTAGCTTAACCATGTTAGTAGATTAGTTTTAGTACACATGAAATCACACTCAGTGTTGCCAGTACCAATAGAAATTTTCTCAGCAAAATTAAATGAAGCTTTGGTTTGTTTTTTTTTTTTTTTTTTTTTTTTTT
>Ga0065711_1033687_pt1 | contig 25014 bp, 45 predicted proteins | sample Hoacrofraction12_FD_59098 | JGI IMG/M metagenome (GOLD analysis project Ga0065711, IMG submission 59098) | Hoatzin crop microbial communities from Cojedes, Venezuela - Epithelial fraction 12 v2 (version 2) | ecosystem: Host-associated > Birds > Digestive system > Esophagus > Crop | place...
TGGACAAGGTCCTGTGCAGCCTGCTGTAGGTGACCCTGCTTCGGCAGGAGGGTTGGACTGGATGACCCACAGAGGTCCCTTCCAACCCCGAACATTCTGTGATTCTGTGAAATCGAGAGAGCCTGGCCCTCCTCTGCCCCAGCTCCAGCGGTTCCCCAGGCACCGGCCTCGGCTGCTGCCCCGATGGGCCCTCTGATGGCTCTCCCTGTCTCCCCCCAGGACTTCCATTACCGCCCCAAAGGCAGTGACACGTGCCTGCCGTGCGACTGCTACCCGGTGGGCTCCACCTCGCGCTCCTGCGACCAGGAGACGGGCCGGTGCCGCTGCCGGCCCGGGGTCATCGGGCGCCAGTGCAATGGCTGCGACAGCCCCTTTGCCGAGGTGACGGCCAGCGGCTGCGTGGGTGAGTGTGGGTGCGGCGGGGGGCTGCTGCCGCGGGGTTCGGCGTTGGTGGCCTCCCCTGTGACCGGCCCCTCGCGGCGCGTGTCTCCGCAGTGCTCTACGATGGCTGCCCCAAAAGCCTGAAGGCGGGTGTGTGGTGGCCCCAGACCAAGTTCGGCTTCTCGGCCGTGGTGCTGTGTCCCAAAGGCTCCCTGGGTGAGTGGGGCGTGCGGCGGGGCGGGGAGGGGGCCGCCTGGCTGTCCTGCCAAGGGCACAAGCAGCCCCAGCAGTATCGCTCTCTTCTCGTGCTGTCCCAGTCCCGTTTAACTGGGCTCGAGGGCTGGGAGAAGGAAGTTGGAGGAGAAAATGCCACAGCCTGGGGGAGAGCAGAGGGGGCTGGCGATGGGGCTGGGAGCAGGCTGCAGGGTCCAGGCCCCTCACCCAGCCCTGGGGCTGTGCTGTTCCCTCGGTCCCCACCTTCCCCTGGCCGCATGTTGGTTTCAGCGGGCTGGAGGCTGGGGTCAGGCCTGGCACGGCAGCTCAGCACCCACAGCACCTTGCTGCGGCTCCGCTGGCCCCGTCCTCGGCGTGCACTGCCAGGGGAGTGGGCACGGCGTGCCGTTAGGTGAGTGCCTTGGGTCGGAGCACACCCCGAGCTGGAGGAGGCCGTCCTCGGTGACAGCAAAGGTGCCAGCTGGGTGTCTGGGACTGCAGGGCAGCGCGAGCCCCAGGGGACAATACAAACCCTGTCCTTCTCCAGCCGTTCACCCCAGGAGGAGGCAGGTTCGGCTCCTAACTGTTGTCGCTTCTCTCCCCGGTTCTCTCGCCCTCCGTGCTCAGGCTTGAGGGGTGCAGGTAAGGTTGTTGCCATCTCCTTCCCCTCTGTGTTGTAAGGGCTGTGCCACGCAGCTTTCCCTCCCTGCTCCCTGCCTGGCACCCTGCACACCCCTGCACTTTCCCCACCGCTTCTGGAGCTGCCGAGTGTCTTCCCAATGCTTTGCCTGGCCTCACCGCTCCTACACGCCGCTTCCCCGCTCCCAGCACACTAACCAGCACAAACCTGGCTGCAGCCGCATGCAGCCCCTGCCACCCGCTGTCCTGAGCCCACAGTGTGAGCTCTGGGCAGGTCTGTGTTCTGCTCCCCGGCTGGGATGGACGCCGGCCCTCCTGGGCTGTACCTGCTTGCTTAGCCCAGGAGGGGAAGATGCTGATGACGTGCAATGGGTAGTGAGGCCGGGGAGGCCACAGCGGGATGGCCGTGGGGTGGAGAAAGGGGGAGCTGTTTGAGCAGGGGCGGTAGGACAGGGGCAGGAACTGATGGGCATGCACAGCACAGGGTCCTGTTCCCCCTGCCTGGCTGGCAGGAGGAGACAGAGGGACCCGGGAGCTGGATCCTGCCCGGATCTGCCACTGCGCTGGTCTCTGTTCTCTGCTGATCTCCTCTCTGCCGAGGGAAGGCTTGCAGTGTGGAGGTTTCTTTGTTCTCCCTGCTCCCAGCTGCAGTGGCACTGGTCGCTGTGCTTCTGCAGCTGGGCAGGAGGTGGTTGGGGAGGATGGCTGGGAACTGGAGATGGTGGGAGGGGGCTCACTAGTCACTGGGGCTTTTCTGAGCAGCACCTGGAGTCTGCTCCAGGCTTCGTCTCCGCACCCTGGCCATGCTGCTGCCCTCTCCCAGCCATGAGCACCTGGGTAGGCTCCTGTGCCATGGTACCATCCCCAGGAGGGCCTGGCCCACAGTCCTGCCAGGTGCGCTGGGTTCACCCAGGTTCCTCTTGCTCAAAGTGTGTGTGGTGACCCTCCTGGCCCAGGACGCTGCTCTCCATGTCGGCTTTAGCAACGCTTTTGGTGGTGGTTTACAGCTGATCCCATTCATTGCTGGTATCTCCATTGCTGTGCAGTAGTGCTTGGGCTCCAGGCAGGGACTGGGGTCTTGCGCTGGGTACTGGACCCACACTGCTGGATGGGGGCTCCTCCATCCCACCCGACTGCAGGGGCTCGTTTCTGGGGCAGGTTTGCCAGTCCCACAGCCGGGGTGTTGTCCTCCTGGGGTGACTTTGCCCTACAGAGAGAGGCAGGAAGGACCGCAGCAGGCATTGCAGGCTGTCAGCCGGGGGATGCCTAGAGCTGCATGGGCTTCAGGGCTTCGGGGTCAGATGTGCCCCAAAGACAGAGACACGTCCCCACCAGGAACCAGGGGCTTCTCCAGCCTGAGCCCTGCCAAATAACGTATTCCTCTGCAATTCTGTGTGATGGCACCTGGTGCGATGCAGCCCTGAAGCACATAGGAACCCGGCTCCTGGAGGGAGGGGGCAGGAGCAGCTTGCTGAGGTGATGCTGACCAAGGGTGGAATGGGTTGCACTGGTGCAAAGCAGGAGGACAGCCCTGGGATGTTACAGGCCCTCCCCATCAACTGCTGGTGCTGCTCTTTGGGGTTAGCTGGTGCAGAGGGTCCCTGCTGGGGGTAAGCAGTGGGGAAGGCGCATATCCTGTGCTGAATTTCAGATGTGCCCTTCCTCCCGGTTTTAGGTGCAGCCATCAGACACTGTGATGAGGAGAAGGGCTGGCTGGAGCCAGATCTCTTCAACTGCACTTCACCTGCCTTCAAGGAGCTCTCCATGCTGGTAATCCTCTCTCGGCTCTGCAGCCCTGGTAGGGCAGGAGCCATACAAGCAAGGGCTCACAGCCAGGTTTCAAAGAGCTCAGCCCTCCATGGGCACCGAGAGTAGGAGAGGGCCTTGCCACAGTGCTCAGCACCTTGCTTTTCCCATCTCCTGCCCCCAAACCCATCCTGCAGGAGTACTGATGTGAGCTAACGTTCACTTGGCTTCATCTAGTCCGAGTGTCCCCATCGGAAATTACCTGTGTCCTGCCCAGTATTTGAGAGGAAAACAAATAACCCTGAGCAGGGCTGAATGGTTTGAAGCTGGTGGGATGTCTGCTCTGTGGGACATGTGTAGCCCTCAGCCTCTGTCAATGACAAGTCCCTTTGAAATATCCAGGCAAGTGTATTAAACACTTGCATCTCACCTAGACTGAATTGTAACTGAAGCCAGGAGAGTTTCCAGGGAAGTATCACTAGATGCTTGCCCTGTCCTTTCATCTCTTTGGCCTCTGTCGTGTACAGCACTGGGTTAGCTGGGCCAGTGCAAGCCCTGGCATGTTGCTGGAGGCTGGTTGTCTGCCAGAGGTGCTCGCTGTTCTAGTGACCACCACTGTGAGTGTCTGTGGCTTGTGCCATGGTTTCAGAAATAATCTCTGGGTCCAGGGGAGCCTGCAGCATCCCAATTTCCTGCTGAGGGACCTGCTTAATTGTTTAATCCCCTCCTTTCTCCCCACTGGCAGCTGGAGGGCTTGGAGAGGAACGAGACTGAACTTAACACAATTGAAGCCAAGAAGCTGGCCCACCGGCTCCGGGCTGTAACAGACCACATGGACCACTACTTTGGCAATGACGTGCACATCACTTTCCGCCTTCTGTCCCGCCTCATGGCCTTTGAGAGTCGGCAGCGTGGCTTTGGCCTGACAGCCACACAGGACGCCCACTTCAATGAGGTGAGTCCTTCCCTCAGTCAGGGTGACTTCTTCTCGATACCATCCCCCCTGAGCCTGGGTGTCTGAGGGGATCGAGGATGTTGTGAGACTATGTCAGGAGCACTGGGCTCCCCACTGCCACACAGACATTGACTCACGGGAACGAGACCTGTGGAGGTCACCTGCGTGGTCAGGGCTGGCACAGGGTGGATGAGGAGAGGCAGAAAGCTGGGTTTGCTCAGCCTGGGAAGGCAAAGGGAGGTCTTACAGCTGCCTGCAAGTCCCTGATGGCAGGGGTGCAGGGAAGATGTCTCTCCAGGACACTGGCTGATGAGCACTGAGGGTGGGGGCCTGTCGTAGCAGAAAGTATCCCTCTTCCCTGAGCCCTTGTCTGGGCAGAGAGCACAGTGCTGCAGCCTGGGGGTGGTCAGGACAGGGCCCTAAGGCAGTAGTTCCCTCACCCCCTGCCCCCATGTCTCTCCCATGCAGAACCTGCTGCACGCAGGCAGCTCTGTGCTGGCGCCCGAGAACCGGGAGCACTGGGCCATGCTGCCGCACAGCGAGCACGGCAGCGCCAGCCTCATGGAGCAGCTGCGGGACTACTCGGGCACGCTGGCCAGCAACATGAAACTCACCTACCTCAACCCCGTCGGCGTCGTCACCCCCAACATCAGTGAGTAGGAGCTGGCTGGTGGGGAGGGCCTGGCTGGGGTGGTGTAGAGCCAGTCCTCCATCACACCTTGTCCCCTTCTCCTCATCTCACTTAACCTCAGCAGGGGCGAGGATAACATCCTGGGAGGCTCTCTCAAACATGGGGAGGTTTGTGAGAGATGTCCTGGTCCCATCATTTCCTGGAGTAGCTGACACACCACCGAGAGCCAGCAAAGCCAGGAGTGTGCTGCCCGCTCCCAGTTACCTCCCAATCTGTGATGAAAGTGCTGCTGGCCTCAGTGGCAGAAGTAGTCTGCCCCATGGCAGAGCAAGAATCTGGGCTGCAAAGGAGCACTTTGGGTGCTGGGATAATTTCTTTCCTGAAAGAATTGTGAAGCATTGGAACAGGCTGCCCAGGGAGGTGGTGGAGTCACCATCCCTGGAGGTGTTCAAAAAATGTGTAGATGTGGTGCTTCAGGACATGGTTTAGCAGGCACGGTGGTGTTGGGTTGACGGTTGGACTTGATGATCTTAGAGGTCTTTTCCAGCCATAATGATTTTATGATTCTGTGAGTCTATTCTATGATTTTATGTCATGCCCAAACATGGGACATATCCACAACCCAGCCTATGGCTCGTACAGTCCCTTTGCCAGTGCCTTCAAACCTGGGGTGCCCTGGAGCATGGTTGCTCTCCAGGTGGCCATCCTAGAGCTGACTCTCACTCCTTTGCTCCTCTGCAGTGCTGAGCATCGATCGCATGGAGAACCGCTCCCATATCCGCCGCCGCTACCCTCGCTACCACAGCAGCCTCTTCCGGGGCCAGCCCGCCTGGGACCCCCACACCCACGTTGTGCTGCCGCTGTCGGTGCTGAGCCCCCCAAAAGCCGAAGGTGAGCATGTGAGCATCGCTTGGGAAACAGTGTGGGGGGGCATGGCTGGCAGGGAAGATGTTGAATCAGAGAGTGGTCTGGGTTGAAAGGGACCTTTAAAGGCCATCGAGTCTGCATGTACCGCTGCTGAGACCTGGCTCTGTCAGGGGTCCACAAGTCACCCCTGAGAGCTCAGAGCTTCTGACTTTACCACATCCCAGAGGCTCCTGATGGCTTCACAAGTTGCCTGCAGAGCAGTGTGTGTGTCTGTTCTCACCACCCCTTTGTGTGCTTCAGCTGCCCCCACGGCGGTGCCCGCAGCGGCTGGGGGCGAAGGGAACTACACCGTGGAGAACTCCTCCCCGAGGCAGGTGCTGCCGGAGCCCGAGCCCACTCTCACTGTCATCATCCTCATCATGTATCGCACCCTGGGGGGGCTGCTGCCTGCGCGTTACCAGGTGGATCGCCGCAGCCTCAGGTACGTCCTCCTCCCCTTGGCCCTCCGCAAGCACCGGTGGAGAGAGGCTGGCTGACTCGGCTCTGCTCCTCCAGCAGTTGCTGAGTCTGTCTGCAATGGCTTGGGTTCGGCTCCCAGCCAGCAGTGCTCTGCCTGATCCCCGCCTTGGCGTTGCTCTGCCCCATGGTTCCTGACCTCACGGTGCGGGCTGGGCAGAGCTGTTCCTCGCGAGGCGTCAGCGCGGGGTGTCCGGGAAGTCCCAGGAGGGCGGCGGCTGCCAGGCACGGTAGTGGTAGAGCTCCATTGCTCCTTGCAGGCTCCCCAAGAATCCCGTGATGAACTCCCCCATCGTGAGCGTGTCTGTGTTCAGCAACCACACCTTCCTCCGGGGGCCCCTGGACACCCCTCTCGTGCTGGAATTTCACCTGCTGGAGACGGCCAACAGGAGCAAACCTCTCTGCGTCCAGTGGAACCACTCCAACCCGTGAGTAGAGCATGGCTGGGCCACTCTGAGCTGCTTTCCCTGGGCATGTCCTTGTTCCTGAAGCCTCCCTGGTCGTGACAGGCTGTGTGCGTGGGCAGCACTTGGACGTGGGGGTTTCTGCCCTCTTCCAGGGGTTCTGTGCTGCTGAGGAGGGCACAGCAGGGTCCCTGCGGGGCTCTGGCTCCAGTACTTCAGCTGTAGGAGTGCAGTTGTGTCTGCTGGTAGAAAAGCCTTGCCAACCACCCCTCTTCTCTGTGGTTCCTTCCCTGCACACCACACTCATCTGTCTGCTCTCCTAAGTGCGCTCTGTTTTTTGGTGGTTGCAGGACCAACCCCTCCGGCTTCTGGACAGCCAGGGACTGTGAGCTCGTGTACCGAAACACCACGCACGTCCACTGCCAGTGCTCTCAGTTTGGCACCTTTGGGGTTCTGATGGACAGCTCGCACCGAGAGGTACCCTTGGCCTGTGGGGCTGCTGGGGTGGGGCTGGGGGTAGGGGCCTGTTAGCCACTGGGTCACAGAATAAGCAGGCGCAGGCAGAAAATTCCCTGTGGGACACAAGCAGAGCCTGAGAGCTCAGCAGGCTTCTTGCATCTGCTGCTAACACCGCCATTTGCTTTTGGTTCTCTGCTGCTGCAGCAACTAGAAGGTGACCTGGAGACATTGGCAATTGTCACCTATTCCTTGGTGTCTCTCTCCTTGGTGGCTTTGCTGCTGACCTTCTCCTTCCTGACCTGCCTCAAAGGCCTCAAGTCCAACACACGCGGCATTCACTCCAACATATCAGTCACCCTCTTCTTCTCTGAGCTGCTCTTTCTCCTGGGCATCAACCGCACTGAGAACCAGGTCTGTGGGCTTGAACAAGGGGGTGGGGGCGAGGCATGGATGATGCAGTTAGCGTTGGCACAGTCGGCCATCTCTGAGTGGCTTTTGTCTCCCCAGTTTCTTTGCACTGTGATTGCCATCCTCCTCCACTGCTTCTTCCTCTCCACCTTTGCCTGGCTCTTCGTCCAGGGCCTCCACATTTACCGCATGCAGACTGAAGCCCGCAATGTCAACTTCGGGGCCATGCGTTTCTACTATGCCATCGGCTGGGGAGTGCCCGCCATCATCACCGGTAAGAGCAGCTTGTCCTGACACCATGCCAAAAACGCTGGTTTTCAGCAGCCTCTTGGTCCCCTGGTGTTGCCCAGCTCGCTCACCCGGCGGGGAGAGCTGAGGGTGGGATTGCCACAGCCAGCTGTGCTGGCAGTGAGCAGGGCTGTGGTGGTCAGCTGGAGACCACATACCAAGGGCTGTTGTCTTGCCTCCTGGGGAGCGGTAATTCCTCAGTGCATCTCCCCATGGCTTGTTCGATGGGCATGGGGCTCCTGCTGTCCCAGGGCTTGTGGTTAAGGTCTCCTGGTTTCCCATGCCTGCATGCTTGGGTGATCTGTTGCTGGCAGTGAATGCCTGCTAGGTTGTGTCAGGGACACCTGGAGGAAAGTAATAAAGGCCACAGTGCTGGGCCTCGCAGTCCGGGCTTTCCCCTGTGGCAGGGAAGCCGGTGCACAGGGCAAGGAGCAGTGAGAGAGCCCCTTCCTGGCCTTCAGTGCTGGGACGGGGTCAACACAGCTTGGGCAGGTCCAAGGCTGCTGGGTCTGGACCTGAGCTCTCCTTTCTTCCCGCAGGGCTGGCTGTTGGCCTGGATCCTGAGGGCTATGGGAACCCCGACTTCTGCTGGATTTCCATTCATGATAAGCTGGTCTGGAGCTTTGCAGGCCCCATTACTGTCGTCATTGTGGTAAAACCCTGTCCTGTTTCACCCACAGCCCTCTCCTGCCTCCCTTCTCTGTACCGTGGGCACTCGCCCCTTCCTTGGCTGCCCACTGCCTGCCCCCTTCTCTGTATTCTCCTTCCTCAGTTAGAGGCCCTCTCTCTGTTCCTCCTTGCTCCAGCCAGACTTGGGGGAGGCCATGGCTTGGGCATGAAGGGGAAAGGAGGGGATGTTCACATAAGCCTGGCAGACCTGGAGTCTGCCCACACTCTGCACTGGGGATGTCATGTCAGAGCTGGCCCTTGGCACAGCTTCTAATCAGTACCAACGCTTTCAGATGAATGGGGTCATGTTCCTGCTTGTGGCCAAGACGTCCTGTTCCCCAGGCCAAAAGGAGACCAAGAAGAAATCAGTTCTGTGAGTATTAGTGGCCAAACTCCCAGCAGAGCTCCTGTGGCTCGTGGTTTTTAGCATTTTCAGTGATCATCCTCCCTCTTCCACCATCGCAGAGTGTCCCTCTGTGCATCAGTGTCAGCCTGGCAGCTGATCTCCTCTCCCACACCTGCCGATCACGTTAACCTTTCCTAAACTTTGTCCTTGCCTCTTTTTCCTGCGTCCCCATCTCCACACTGTCCCACCAGCCTGTCACCCTTTCCTGCCTGCCCTCACAACCACCCCTTACGTCTGCTTGGAGTCAACACTCTGCCCTTGTCAGCTCTTGGCACCTGCTTTTTCTACTACATGCTCATCCTGAGACCTTTCCCCGCTCCCTCCTGGGCCCGCCCTGGAGCATGGCTCAGCTCTCTGTGGCTCCGAATGACCTGTGTCACCTGGGCCCCTGCGTTTGCCATGTGTGATCCAGAAGGGAAGGCCTGGGGTCGGGGGGAGCCGAACCGCCGTGCAGGCATGAGCCTGCAGTGCTGGGCGCAGCAGGGAGGGCTGGGCAGGAGCACGCTTTCCCCTCTGGATCTCTGTCTGTGAGTGCTAGACTGTAGATTAACAACACGCACTAACCTCTCGGTGTGTGTCTGTGTGCCTGTCTGTCTGTCTCTCTCTCTCCAGCATGACGTTACGGAGCTCCTTTGTTCTGCTTCTAGTTATTAGCACTACCTGGCTCTTTGGCCTCTTGGCTGTCAACAACAGTGTCCTGGCTTTCCACTACCTCTACACTGTCCTCTGCAGCCTCCAGGTAAATGCCCGGCCTCTGCCAGGGGAGGGCACAAGTCAGCCCAGGAGAACGTCCCTGTGGTCCCCACAGCAGTCAGTGGAGAGTGGGTGCCCTGCTGTGCCCCCAGCGTCCTGCCAGGCTCCTTGTCCCTTCTGTTGTCACCACTGCGGCAGCGGATGCCTCCTGCCAGTCCTGGCTGCTGTGCCTGCAGTGAGCGGTGGTGGGGAGCAGGAGGTGGCTGCAAGGCGCTTGGTTCGGAGATGACATCCAAGGGGCAGCAAGGACCATCTTTGGAGGGAAGGGGCCTTCATGCTCTCAGAGGGCAAAGCAAGAGAGCAGCCTGCAACAGAGGTGTCGTACACCGTAAATACAACCCACGGCAGCATCCCACAGAGTTCCTGCCACCACCGTGGCTGGTGTTGCTGCAGTGGACCCTGCCAACTACTCCTTGGCCACTGCCAGCCGGGAGGACACCCCACCCTTTCCTCCCTCACCCATGGCCACCACGGAGGTTAGCACTGATCAGTGTTGGGGGCCTCTTTGGTGTATCCTGGTCCTGGTGGCCCCTCGGGCCGACACGCTGCGCTCTGGAGGAGCCAGGGACTGTCCTGGCGCGGGTGCTGCGGGTGAGCAAGGCAGCCGGCAGCGAGGGGCTGTCTCTCACGGCATCTCTTCCCGCAGGGCCTGGCTGTGCTGGTCCTGTTCTGTGTGCTGAATGAGGAGGTGCAGGAGGCCTGGAAGCTGGCTTGTTTCGGCAAGAAGGGGCAGACCGAGGAGGCCACGAGGAGCACACAGGTGGGCGAGAGCAGGAGCAGCCCAGGGGTCTGGGGACAGGCTGCCTGCCTGGGACAGGAGCTGACGGGGACGTCCCCAGGGCAGGTGGGAAGGCCATGCCCTGGGCTTCGGCGGCACCTCCTTAACAGGGCACGTGCCCTTTCTCCTGCCTCGCCAGGGCCCCAGCGCTTACAACAACACAGCGCTGTTCGAGGAGAGCGGGCTCATCCGCATCACCCTGGGGGCCTCCACCGTCTCGTCGGTGAGCAGCGTGCGCTCTGCCCGCACCCACTCCAGCCAGCGGGCTTACCTCAGGTAGGGAGCGGCGCGGGGCTGCGGCGTGCCGGGAGTGCCCGGGCAGAGCCGGCGGCTCCTGCCGCTGTGACCGTTCGGGTCTCGTGTCTTTCAGAGACAACGTGACGGCACGTCAGGGCTCGGCCCTGGATCACAGCCTGCTGGCCCACGCCGGCCCCACGGACATCGACGTGGCCATGTTCCACCGCGATGCTGGGGGAGGTAAGGCTGGGTCTGGGGCCAACCTTGCGCATCCCAAACTAACTCCTGGCTTAAGGAAACCCTTTCCAGTGCAGGCTCTGGCTGCATGATTACATTCTCCACCCCATGTTCGGCTGTGACCCCCAAACACACCACGGATGCGAGGGAGAGGCACCAGCTGTGTTGCTTAGCACAGCCTTCTCCCGGACAGACAGCAAAGGGCACAGCCGGTTTCCAAGGAGCTAGAAGTGGAGGAGGCAAGAGCAGGGGCATCAGCTGTCACGGGGTCACTGGGTTCCCCAGTACAGCACAGGCACTGACTCACTGGAGAGAAACTGGTGGGGGTGACCCTCATGGCTGGGGCGTGGGACAGGCGAGCAGAGGCTGAGGGAGGTGGGTGTGCTCAGCCTGGAGGAAGAGGAGGGAGGGGGGATCTTACAGCTGTTTGCAACTGCCTTACGGAGAGGTGCAGCAAGGTGGAGCCAGGCTCCTCTCATGGTGGCTGGTGAAAGGACAGGGGAGCAGGCGCAGGCTGCTGCCGAGGGAAGGGCGGTGTCGGTACGGCAGGCTGTTGTCCTAACAAGCGTGGTCAGCCCTGGGCTGCTTCTGCCTTCCTGGAGGCAGTCAGAGCCCGCCTGGCCCTGCCACTGGGAGCATCTCCCTCCTTCATTCCAAATGTCTTCCCAACACACGTCGTGTCCCTGCAGACCAGGACTCGGACTCAGACAGCGACCTGTCTCTGGATGAAGAGCACAGCCTCTCCATCCCGTCCTCGGAGAGTGAGGAGAACGTGCGCCTGCGGGGCCGCTTCCAGCGCCAGTTCAAGCGGGCAGCACACAGCGAACGCCTCCTCACCAACCCTGCCAACACCACTCCCAAAGGCAAGCCCGGGGGCTCTGGCAGGGGAAGGGGTGAGCCCAGGTCCCTGGGGGCCAGGCCATGTCTTCCGATGGCTTCATTTGCCCCTCACACAAGTATTCTTTCCCTCTTCCCCTGGGCCCATTCTGCTGTGTCCTTCGCCAGACGTGGATGGGAACGACCTCATGTCGTACTGGCCGGCTCTGGGCGAGTGTGAGGTTCACCCCTGCTCCCTGCAGAAGTGGGGCTCCGAGCGGAAGCTGGGTTTTGACATCAACAAGGACGCGGCCAACAATAATCAACCAGACCTGGCCTTGACCAGCGGGGACGAGAACTCCCTCACCCAGACCCAACGGCAAAGAAAAGGTAATGGCTCGGAGCAAGCGGGCCAGGCTGGCCTTGCCTGTCTCGGGTTGATGTAGCCCTAAAGGCTCAGCATCAGATCCATCTTGTGTCCTTGGGGTTGTATGGCTTATCTCTCCCGGCTTTCGTGCTCTTTTCACTGTTACACAAAGATTTCACTTCTCGTTCTGTCTGGTGCAGGGATTTTGAAGAACCGCCTCCAGTACCCTCCCACTCTCCAAGGCCTGCCATCCGTTGGCAGGATGACCAACGAGCTGACATGGTACAAGACCTCCACGCTGGGTCACAGGGCTGTCCCCGCCGCCTCCTACGGCAGGATCTACTCTGGGGCGGGCAGTCTGTCGCAGCCAGCCAGCCGATACTCGTCGCGGGAGCAGCTTGACATTCTGATGAGGAGACAGATGTCCCGGGAGCAGCTGAGTAGACACAACTCAGGAGAGTGCTTGGAAGCCGTGCCCAGCCGGCATGGGTCCAGGGAGGAGCTCGACACTATCCCCAGCAGGCACGGGTCTACTGAACACCTGGAAAGTATCCCGAGCAGACATGGGTCTAGGGAAAACTTGGATTTACTCGCTGGTAGGCCCAGTCAGAGAGATCATGGGAACACGCTGCCACGGAGGCAGGGCTCCAGAGACCACCTTGACACTTTACCCTGCAGATTTGGGTCGAGAGAGCAGCTAGACTGTGGGCCAGTGAGGGAGGTCTCTAGAGGGTGGCTAAACACATTGCCAAGTAGGCAAGTGTCCAGAGACCGAATAGACACGTTGCCAAGTCGAGATACTTCTCGAGAACAGTTGGATTTGCTTTCTAGAAGACAGCCTTCAAGGGACCAGCTAGCATCGGCTAGGCAAAATTCAAGGGAGCAGCTGGACTTTCTCTCCAGAAGATCTAATTCCAGAGAGCCTCTGGACACAGTGCCTAACAGGCACCCCTCACAGGACAACCTGGGGAGTCTCTCTAGGAGGCAGCTGTCTAGGGAAAGCCTAGAGCCGCTGTCGAGGAGACAGCCTTCTAGAGAGAACCTGGAGGCCATTCCCAGCCGACATCCTTCCACTGAACAGTTAGATATCCTTTCTTCCATCCTTGCTTCCTTTAACTCCTCCGTCCTGTCCTCGGTGCAATCTTCCAGCACACCTTCAGGCCCCCAGACCACTGCCACCCTCTCTGCCGTGCAGACCTCCTCGACGCCCTCCGCAATGTGCCCTTCGACACCTCGCTCCGCCACCTCCCACAGCATTTCGGAGCTGTCACCAGACTCAGAGTAAGTGTGTCCCTTCCACAGCCAGGCCATGTTCAGCCGGTCTTGTGCATTGTCCGGCTGCCTGGCTTCTTCCCGAAGGGGGTTTGGTTTGGGGGGAGGGGGCTGCGTGAGGGTGAGCCCCTGGGGTGAGTGGCAGGTGTCTCCTGGTCCTGAACAGTGACCAGGCAGGAAGAACCCCCGGGTGTGGCAGCAGCCGCTCTTGCAGCATGGCACGAGCAGAAACATAAGCGTGTCCGAGTCTGCCCGCCATGCCAGAAGCGATGGCCTCACCTGCGGGCTGTGGGGGCTCAGGGAAGACGCTTCATGCAGCCAGGCTGACTTCATGGCCGGTTGCCTTGCTTGGTGCTGGCTGTACGTCCCAACGAGCAGATATGAGGGCCGGCCTGGCTGGAGAGGGGGAGGGGACCCAAGTCCTACAGGAGCCCTGCCTACCCCAGCCATGTTTCTCCCCAGGGACCCTGTCCCAGTCTCATTTCTTCCCCTCCAGTTCTGCTCCCTGCTGGTACTGCTCTCATCCCATCCCATCCCTCTTTCCTCTTCCCTGAACTCAGGGACTTGGAGACGGTTATTCCTGCCCTGACACAGGAGTGGGTTTCTGCCCTGTCCCCATCTGGCATAGCTGGGGGGAGGCAGCTGGAGCCCCAAGTAGGTGCCAGAGCTTAACACTGTTTTTCTTTCCTCTGAGAAGACTAACAAGAAATGAGGGCCATTCCTGAGGGGCTGAAGCCGTCCACAAGAGAGACAGAAGAAGCAGGGCCCTTCGCCCAGCCAGACGCTGCCAGCTGAGGTTTGGTGTCCCCGGGGGGCAGGGGCCAGAACTGATGGTCAGAGGCTCAGAACCGACCCTGCCCTCCCCTGCCCTCCGGCTGAGGGGCCAGCAGCCTGCACCACCCGCTGCCGGGAGCCTTCCTCCGGGCTCTCGGCTGCCGCCGTGCTCCCCGTTGCCTGCCCGGCGTGGCAGGTACGGCAGGAGCCTGCTCGGGCGAGGGTGATGTCGCTGACCCCGGGGACCGAGCTCTTCCTCTGCGACCCGTCCGCAACGCAGGGTGTGCGTGAGGGTGGGCAGGGGCAGGGGAACAGAAACAGAGCCCAGGACGTGGGGCAGGGGAGGGTTTTCTACCTTTTTGTACCTTTGTAATCAGAGAGAGAGAAATTTCTATGGTTATTTTTACGGATGGTCTGTTCCCAGGACCTGGAGCATTTGGTTCACCAACAGCCCTTTGCCAGCTTCCCCGGGGGTACCAGGGACTGTCATCCCACTGGACTGGAGCGAGTGCCAGGCAGCCCTTATGGCTTTGCCAGCACCGCTTCGTCCCATCCCCATTGCGGGGCAGCTGGCCCTGCTGCCCCTCGCCCTCCCACCGCTCGGCTCCACAGGTGTCCTGGTGCCATCCTCCCACCGGGCATCCCCCAGCCCCCGCAGCCGTGCTGGCCCTGCAGCCAGGCCTCCCTCTGCCCTCCTGTGGGACCCCCTTGGGGCTGCCCCCTGTCTGTGAGCCGGGCTGTGTGCCAGCAAGAGCACAAGCGAGCAGGGCAGCAAATTTCCGGACGAGGAAGCTGCTGGGGGAGGAAACAAGCTTTGCTGTTCAGTCCTGTCCTGTACCAGGATGGTCCCACTCTTGTAAGCACTGGTTTCCTCTGCTCAGCAAACGAGCGTAACGTTTTTACGCACTCTGTGTTGTGCTCTTTAACCTGCGAGTTGCAGAGCAAGCCTCTGCTGGTTGTGGGTCCAGGCCAGGCGCTGGATGACCCTAGCCCTGCTCGGCAGCAGGCGAGGCTGTTCCCAGAGCCGGGGCTCGCCCCGCGGAGGATTAGCATCCGCAGGAACGTGATGTGGCTCCAGTCTCAGGGTCCAGCATTGCCCACAGAAGTTGTATCTAGCTGGTTCCTTGCAGGCTCTCTGTACGTACGCACACGTCCCTGTGCTCTCTGGCTGACTGAGGACCCCAGCTCACAGTGTCCTGAATTTTGGGAGACGGAGACAAACAGCAGTTTACCCTCTCTGGAATTATAGGCCGCCCTGTTGGTTTCTCTGCTCGACCGGGGGCCTGGCCCCGGGCTCCCACTGGCCCTGCAGCCAGGCGCCCCTGCTCTGTGCCTACCCCAGCCTGGGGCCAGGGGCAGCCGGCGCGGGGGGCCGGCACGCTCCCTTTCACCCGCCGAGCGCTGTGCCTCTGCTCGGCTGCCCCCGTGGTGCTTTCAAGGCTACGTGACAGCACGTTCCTTACTGCCTTACTACCACGCTGCCATAGCTTCTTACTGCAGCCCAGCCTGACGTGTTTACAGGAGAGCACTCGCGCTGCTGTCCTCCAGGCCCCCAGGGAGGCCACGGCCGCTCGGCTGCGTCCCCAATTCAGTGGGGAGAGTGTGGGGGGACAGAAGGGCTGGGTGACAGAGGTGCCATGGGCCTGGCAGGGGCTGCCTGCCCCCGGCACAGCCCTGACGAGGCAGGCTCGCTGCCGCCCTTCTCCCAGAGATGGGGACGATGCTGACATGTTTACACGCCGTTTGGGACCGGCACGCAGAGGGAGAGCCTGCCGGCCCCACGGGCCAGGAGCAGCCGGGCCCCTCCGTGCTGCCCATCTTCGCCTTCGGGAACAAGCTCGTTTACACGTTTCTCTCTGGCTGCACAGCTCCGGCACCGGAGGCCTGGGGTCCTGTCCCCACCGCGCTGTAGGGCCCGTGTTTCTGCCAAGTTGGGCACGGGGGCTCTTTGTGCTGGTGCCAAATGGAGAGCAAGTGACAAGTGCCAAAAAAAGAGAGCACCAGAGCCGGTGGCTGTCCCACAGAGCTGGGCCAGTCGAGAAGCAGGATTCAGTCTGTAGCTTGGTCCCTGATTGTAGTGCTGTGGCCTGGGCTCTGGGGAGCATCCTCCTTGGGTTTGGGTTTGTTTCTTTGAGGGGTTTGGTTGGTTTGGTTTTTTTCCCTCTCTCCATCTCCCGATTCTGTGGGCAGGGAGCAGGGAGATGCCTGCATTTCCCCCTGGCTGTGTAAAAGTGTATCATGGAAGCGCCAGATTTTGAAATTAAAGTCTATAAAATGGTGCTGGCCTCTTACAGTCTCCCTGCGCCTGGGGTTTGGGGTCCATGGCTGGGGCTGCAGCTGCAGGGGCTTGGTGTGATGCTGGGAGGGGGCTTGGGCAGGAGCTCCCAGCCAGCTCCTGGGCTGAAGGGGAGTCGCTGTGGCCCGGGGCGAGGTGGCTTCAAGTGACAGCGACTTCAGGCGCTGCCAGTTGCTTGAACTTGTCTGTGTGCAGACTGGTGGCCCCATGGCCCCAGCCCCGGCTGGCAGGTCTGCGGCACTGCGGTGGCTGTGGTTAGCCGTGGGGCCCGCACCCAGCAGCCTCGGCGAGGCCAAGGGGAGAAAATCCACCATCCGAAGGCAGGACTGGTCCGGGCTGCAGGGAAGGAGAAGGACAAGTGAGGAGCAGAGGCCAAGCGTGATCCTGCTGCCTTCCGTCTCTCCCTTCCTTGCTACTAGAGGGGAAAGAGCAGGTGAGCAAAGGGCGGTATGGATCCACGGTGCCCTGAGCAAGGGTCGCCATCAGCCATCATCCCCCGGTCCCTCCTGGGCTCCCTCCGTCGCGCTGGGCTGAGCCTGACCCAGCCCGGGGCAGCTCCTGCGCACCGGGGTCCGGGCTGATGGCAGCCCCCGGGGAGTCCGGCGCTGACGGTGCCGGGAGCAGCGGCTGGGGGGACTGCGGGCAGGGTGGCAGGTGGGGGGCCAGAGGCTGGGGCACAGGAAGCAGCGTTGCAGGGTGGAGACCGGGAACGGCGATAAGGAGGCAGTAAAAGGTGCCTTGCGCTATCAGTTGCCATCAACCAGGAGCCCTGTGACGGCCTCCGCTGCGGTGCCAGGTGAGCAGATAAACGATGGGGAGGCAGTGGCCGTGGGACTGGTGGGCATGGGGGTGGGACAGCGGTGGGCTGGGGATGCGGCGGAGGCTGAGGGGAGCAGGCTCAGCCCTGCTGCTGAAAGGCAGCCGAGGAGTCTGTGTGTGGCTGCCATGGGATTGTCGTCCCCACCCAGCCTGCGGGGATGGGAATGAGTTGCTCCGACCCCGGAGAGCGAGGTCCTGCGTGTCACCGCTCGTGCCACTCACCAGCCCCATCCCACCACCCAGGGCACCTGGGCCTCCCTGGGGCCCCCTGCCCGCCCTGCCTTGTCTGCTGCCTTCACCCCACACATTGACACCCATCAGCTCAACCTACGGGTGCCTGGATTTGCACTGCTGTGCCCCCATGGGACTGGGCCAAGCATGACAGAAATGCTCCAAAACCAATGCCGGTACCAGGTCACGGTGGAGCCCGGAAAGCGCGATGGGTTCAGTGGGACACTGGTGCCTGCTGGGGACCTTTGGAACAAGATAACAGCTGGGTCTGTGCGTGATGTGGGAGAGCAGGGCAGTCCACAGGGTACAGCACACCGATTCCCAGTGGGTAAGCATGGGCCAGAGCCTGTGGAAAACACCCCAGATGCCATGGCCGGAGGCTGCGTGTAACCCTCCTTGCCCTGGGCACAGCTCTGGCTACAGGACGGGGTGGGGGGACACCCATGGGAGCCCTGGGAGCACGGGAGGGTGATGGTAGGAGCCTGACCAGTACCCCAGTGAGGTGAGCACCTGGCAGCTCTTGGCACGGGGTTTGCACCAAGATGTGCGCAGTGGCAAGAAGACTCCCGCCCTGTGCCTGGAACGGATGCTGGGGCATGGCAGCACCCCAGGCGTGGCTGCAGGCCAGGAGCTGAGACTGGCCAGGACAGTCCCCAGGATGGAATGGCCCTGGGGACAGTGCTGACAGCCAAGAGGACATGGGGGGAGTGTGACGAGTGCCACACAGCAGCAGGGCTGGCAAGCAGGCAGCTCCTCAGCAGGGCAGGAGGGAGGGCAGGAGGCAGGGAGCGGTGTCTCAAAGATCACGGGCAGTTATCAATATACAGGAGGGAGCAGAGTGTGTGCCTGACTGGAGACACCTGACCAAGCTGGGCACAGCAGGTAGGAGGGCTGGGGGCGACGCGGGGACTCGGGCTAGCACAGCCCCGGCACCCTGCGAGTGGCTCACGGGGCCAACCGCAAGCGGGTGAGCATCTCAGCGCCAGCCAGGGCCACCCGCCCCGTGAGGCAGCAGGATGGTGGCAGCTCTTGGCTCCAGCCCTGAGCAAGCCCAGGCTGTGGATCCATATGGAGATGCCTCAGTCCTACGAAGAGAAGAGACCCCAGCCCAGCCCCGCTCCTCCAAGCCCACGGGCTCAGCGCCGCCCTGCAGCGTAAGCAGCTGGGGAGGGCAATGGCGGGGAGATGGCGAGCCTGTGACGCTCGCTGGGGCTTGACATTCCCGCTCCCCTCATGTGGAAAGGGACAAAGTCTGCGGACAGGATCGTGGGGTGGCCGGGGCTTTGCTCGGCGGCTGCGCTGGCCCGCTGCCCTGGCTGCGCTGCGGTATGTGGAGGAGAAGGGTGGTTGGCGCCGAGGGGGGTCCTGCGTGGGCAGGTGGAGGGGGAGCCCCCCCGGGGCAGCCCTCCCGGCGCCCCCACCCGTGCACCCCGGCGGGGCGGATGGGGCTGCGGCAGGGCAGGAGCGGCCAGCGCTGACTGCCGAGGCCTCAGCTCCTTCCCTGCCCGCACGCCCGCGGCTGCCACTTCGCTGCGAGCTGCGGTGCCAGGGCTCCGAGAACTCGGGCCACCCAGGCACTGCGACAGATCCCGCACGCCTGGCTGGGATGGGGTGGCTCCATGGGGCAAGAGGGGCGGCAGGAAGGGCTGCGGGGTGGGCAGGGCGCGGGGTGCCCCCCGGCCGTGGGGATGTGGCTGAGCTGTCCCTCGTCTCCCACAGCGGGCTGGCACGCAGGAGGGCCGGGCGGCCATGGCGGCGGAGATGGTGCTGAGCCGCCGGGTGCCCCGCGAGGTGCTGAGCGAGGCTGACCTGGAGGAGGTGGCGCAGCGGAAGCCTCCCACCAAGCCCTTGCTGCGCGGCTGTCTCCACAGGACCAGGTAGGACAGATGAGGACAGACGGGGAAATGTGCCTGGACCCTGCCAAGCACTGTGCGCCCCAGCCCCACTGCCACGGAGAGCCTGGCTCCGGCTGTCCCAGTCCCCGCAGCAGACACGGTGCAGACCCAGGGGTGGGTACCCCAAGCCTGAACACCCGTGTCCCCACTCTGTCCTCCTGCCTTGAGGGACACCTGTCTCCGGTGGATGGAGCCAGCAGTCCCACAGGACCCATTGCTCCCCATGGAACTTCATCCACCCCTACTGATGTCCCCAAGTCCCCATGCCTGTGCTGAGCCCCAACTCCTGCTCCTTCCCTGCCAGATGCTCAGTCTCCACCGCCAAGTCCCTGCTCTTCCGATTCCTGCCCTTCCTGCACTGGCTGCCCCGCTACCCGTTCAAGGACTGGCTCCTGGGAGACATCATCTCGGGCTTCAGTGTGGGCATCATGCACCTGCCCCAGGGTAAGCAATGCCATGCCCAGGCTGCCGGGGGCTCCCCACAGTTGGGGGGCCAGGGCTCGGCCAACCATGACATGTCTCGCTTCTCCACCATGTCCAGGGCTTGCCTACGCGCTGCTGGCTGGGCTGCCGGCTGTCACCGGTCTCTATTCCTCCTTCTACCCCGTCTTCCTCTACTTCTTCTTCGGGACATCCAGGCACAATTCCGTGGGTGAGCTGAGGGACCACGTGCTCCCACGGGGACAGCGGGGAGGGAGTGAGAACGCAAGGGGCGAGCCTTCATCCAGGGCACAGCATTGCCACACCAACGAGCGGGAGTGGCCGTTCTTACATCGCCCTACCAAGAAGGCGGTTGGCCAAAGCAGAGCCAAAGCACAGTGGGTGCGCTTTGAGCTTGGCCCAAGGCGACAGGTGCCTGGGGACCTCAGAAAGCTCCTAGTGCTAACCTTGGGCTCCCTGCCCACACCCTGCCTGTCTCCAGGCCCCTTTGCCGTCATCTCTGTCATGATTGGGAGCCTGACGGAGTCCCTGTTGCCCAGCGAGATGTTCATGGAGTCCATCAATGGCACCAACACCACAATGGTCAATGAGGAAGAGCGGGACGCTGCCAGGGTGGAGATGGTGGCCACCATTACTGTCCTGACGGGCATCTTCCAGGTAAGGGGACCACAGCCCAGCCTGGCAGTAAACAGGGTCCATGGTGCGCCATGGCTGCGAGCTGCACTGCTCCTCCCACCTCTCCTTCCAGGTGGCCCTGGGCCTCCTGCAGTTTGGCTTCGTGGTGACCTACCTCTCAGACCCACTGGTGCGTGGCTACACCACCGCTGCCTCTGTGCATGTTCTCGTCTCCCAGCTCAAGAACGTCTTTGGGGTCTCCATGGCCGAGAAGTCAGGGCCGCTTTCACTGTTCACGGTGAGTGGGGGTTTGCTGCTGCCCTGGGACTCCCTGGGCACTCACTTCTGGGGCGCACAGAGGCCCCCAAAAACCTGCCAGGGAGGCATCTGCTTTTCTGAGCCAGTCCCCTCCTCCTGTATCCTCTAGACCATCATTGAGATCTGCAAGAAGCTGCCAGAGACCAATGTGGGCACCCTGGTGACAGCCATCATTGCCATGGTGGCCATCTTCATCGTGAAAGAGCTCAACCACAAGTTTGCTGCCAAGCTACCTATGCCCATCCCCATCGAGCTAATCACGGTACCCAGAGCTGCCCTAGCTCCCTGTAGGGACACAGCCATGGGTGTCCCTGTCCCCTCCAGGGTGGGCAGGGGTGAAATGGGGTGCCTGGGCGAGTGCAGCTGCAGGGCATGTGTCCCCTCCTCCTCCTTCTCCACCATGGTCCCTGTGCAGGAAGGCCCTGCCTCACTCCAGCCATCCTCCCCTAGATCATCATCTCCACCGGTATCTCCTACGGCGTCAACCTGAACGCCAAGTTTGGAATCTCTGTGGTGGGCAACATCCCCAGCGGGTGAGCAGGGCTGGGCGGTGGGGGTGGCTGTGCCAGAGCACCGTGCCACCCACAGGACCCCCCTTTTCAGCCCCATCTCCCTGTCTTGGCTGTAGGTTGAAGCCGCCCGTGGTCCCTAACTTCAGCTACTTTGGGCAGGTGGTGGGCAACGCGTTCGCCATTGCCGTGGTGGGCTACGCCATCTGCATCTCCCTGGGCAAGATCTTTGCCCTGAAGCACGGCTACAAAGTGGACAGCAACCAGGTGATGCTCCGATGTGCAGGGCCCCTTCCCTGGGTGAAAAAGCTCGTACTTCTTGAGGCTGGGGAAGGCACGGTGCTCCCCCACCTCTGCTCTGTCCCTGCAGGAGCTGATTGCGCTGGGCTTCTGCAACTTCCTGGGGGGCTTCTTCCAGTGTTTCGCCATCAGCTGCTCCATGTCACGGAGTCTGGTGCAGGAGAGCACAGGGGGCAACAGCCAGGTAGGTCTGGGCAGTGCTGCCTCCCTCCGCGGGGCTGGACCAGGGGCGAGGTGCACAGTGAGCGGTGTGGGGCTCACCTCACATTCTGTTCTCCTTCCCCTCAGGTAGCCGGCGTCATCGCATCCCTGGTCATCCTGGTGACCATCCTGAAGATAGGAGAACTCTTCCGGGACCTGCCCAAGGTACATCTAGTCCCACAGCCTCCATGCCATGTCCCACACCTGTGCCCATCCAATGGCAAGGTGGTGTGGCAGGGGAACAGCCAAAGGCCCCCCTCAGACCTGCCCTCAGCATCCTCATGGCTGCAGGGACTTCTCTCCTAGGCCATCTTGTCTGCCATCATCATCATCAACCTCAAGGGCATGTTCAAGCAGTTCAACGACCTCTGCATGCTCTGGAAGTCCAACCGGGTGGACCTGGTAAGGCGCTGACTGGCCCGGGGGCTTTGCTCTTGTCCCCGGAAGGGGTTTCTGCACCCCCTCTGGGGCTTGCGGGTGTCGGTGGGGAAGCCGTGCTGCGGCTGACTGCATGCCCCCTCCAGATGGTCTGGATTGTGACGTTCGTGGCCACCCTCATGCTGAACTTGGACATCGGCCTGGGGGCTTCGGTGGCCTTCGGGCTGCTCACCGTCATCTTCCGCACCCAGCTGTGAGTACCCTGGGCCTGGGGGGCCGGTGCTGCGTGCCAAGGGCGGGGGAAGCCCATGGTGACCTCAGTCCCTCGCTCTGTTCCTCACAGCCCCCACTACTCTATCTTGGGACGCATCTCCGACACCAACATCTACAGGGACGTGGCTGAATACCAGATGGTAACAGCACGGAGGGGTGGGAGAAGAGCTGCGCTTGCGATGGGGCAGGGGGAGCAGCTCGAAGCACCCCCAGGGGCTGATGCTGCGGAAATGAGTGGGGGGGTGTTCAGGGGGAGGGAGATAAGAGGAGAAGGGGGCTCCATCCCTGGGGTAGCACCCTGCCCATTTGCCCCCAGGCACAGGAGGTCCCGGGGGTGAAGATCTTCCGCTCCTCCTCTACGCTCTACTTTGCCAACGTGGAGCTGTACGCTGAGACCCTGAAGAAGAAGGTAGGAGAGCCACCAGCCCCCCAGTGCTCCCCGCCTGCTGGCACCGGGGTGGTGGAGGGGGGCCTGGGGACACAGCACTGCGTTGTTTTGCAGAGTGGCATCAACGTGGACCGCCTGATCGAGAAGAAGAAGAAGGCCATCAAGAAGCTGAAGAAACAGCAGAAGAAAGCAGAGAAGGAGAAGGCAAAGAGGAAAAAGGTGCTTCCCTGCTGCGGGGACCCCTCCGGTGCCACCCCGCACCGCCTGCCTGCCAGGTCCTGGCCCTCCCGCCGTGCATTCACCAGGCTTGGTGGCCCATGGGGTTCCCGGTTCAGGCTGGGGCCAGCGGGTGAGACGAGGCACTGGGGCAGATCTGGGACACGACGTCACACCCAAGGTCGGTGGGGAAAGCCGGGCCGTTAATGATTAGGTGGTGGAGCCAGTCAGTCTTTAGCCAGTTGGCGAGTTAATCAGAATTAAGAGCGGGAGCAAAGGCTGACCTGGTGCCAGCTAATGAGCCCGGCTCTGGACAGGGTCACTGGGGAGGGGCTGGGGCTCGACGCATCCCGAAAGAGCCCAAAAGCAGGTCAAAGTGCGAGCAAGGCACCCACTCCCAGGGCCACCCCCTGCCCGTGGCCTAATGCGGCCAAAGAGCCTCGCCAGGCCCCACCGCGCTGTAGGGCAGGGTGAGCCTGGGTGGGGGGACGCTGCCCGGCCAGGGCTGCCGCCAGCCCCCCTGCAGTGAGGCCGGGTCTTCCCCCTGCCCTCCCCCAGGATGCGGAGCATGGGCGCAATGGTCCGGCCGTGTCGGTGATCGAGCTGAGCGGCGCGGAGGGCAGCACACCCCCCGAGCCCACCCTGCACACCCTGGGGCTGCCCCAACCCGACTTCCACGCTGTCGTCTTGGACTTCAGCCCCGTCAGCTTCGTGGACACCGTCTCCATCAAGATCCTGAAGAACGTAAGGGGCTGGCGGAGCAGGGGGCCAGCAGCCTCGCCAGGGGCGTCCCCAGGGCCCTGCGGCGTGGCCCGAAGGCTGCTGCCTGTCCCTCTTCCCCTGTTTTCTGCCCTTTGCAGATCTTCAGGGATTTCCATGAGATTGAAGTAGACGTCTTCGTTGCCGGCTGCCCGGGTGAGGAGGCTCTGCAGAACTGAGATTCTGGGGGGACACAGCCTGGGGCTCTCTCCATGGTGTCCCCGTCCCCCCAGGGTCTCCCCAGGGGACCGGTGCTGCAGGTTGTCCCATGGACCCAGTCTGAGCCCCACAGTCCCTGTCGAGGCAGCTGGACCCCTGGTGACGGCCCCGGCGTCCCCCGCAGCGCAGGGGCAGGGAGGCTGCTCCGGGGGGGTGGGGTGGGCTCAGCCGAGTGCCACAGCTTGAGACATTTCTCCCTCCACTCAGTGCCTGTCCTTGCCCAGCTGGAGAAGGGCAACTTCTTCAGCGCAGCCATCACCAAGCACAGCTTCTTCCCCTCGGTGCACGACGCCGTGGTCCACATCAGCGGGGCACAGCGCCAGGCCTCGGTAAGCAGCCAGTCTCGCCATCCCCACCCCGCTAATGGACCGGGGGCAGCCAAGCCCACCCCTCCCTCTCTGTCCTCCTTAGGTGGACCTCAGCACTCGAATGTAGCCCCTCAAGAGGACGGTATCTCCCCAAGGAGCTGGACAGTGAGGGGGGCTTTGCTACCCTGATGGCACCAACGCACCCACCCCGGAGCCTGGAGGCCTTGTGCCCCCCCAGCCCCAACGGACTCAGAGCTGGGGCGTGAGCTCTCCCTGCGACGGAGCCGCTGCAGGCTGGGAGCCCCCGCTCAGCCCCAGCACGGGCCTGTCCCCCCGGCCTGGGGGGCGGCGGAGGGACCCGGCAGCAGGTTGGCGTCATGTGCCTCTCGTCAATAAAGGACTCTCCTTAATGAAGGCCTCTTCTCCTCAATGAAGGCCTCTCCTCAATGAAGGACTTTCCTCAATGAAGGCGACCTCAGGCTGAGCGGCCTGGCTGCACTCTGGTGCTGGCAGGCACTTCCCGGCTGGGCCCAGGCCCGGGCCTGGCCCTCCCTGAGGGCAGGCTGACCCGCCAACCCCCTCCCCCCGGGCCCTTTTCTGTCACTTTTCCTCTCGGCCCGCTCCGGGCCCGCCAGGCGGCCGCCGTGGGAGCAGTATGGGCGCGGACCCCCGATCCGGGACCCCCCCCCACGCGGGGAGCCCCGCGGCCCCGCCGCCATTGCCCTCCCCGCCACCAGGGGGCGTCGCCGCCCGCCCGCCCCAGTCCGCGCATCCGCCTCCTCCGCCCGATAGCATCTCCCTCGTGCGCATGCGCTTCCCCGCCCACCGCCCCGCCTTCCCGCGCAGGCGCGCTGCGGCCCGCTCGGTCGGCTGGCGGCGGGGACAAGATGGCGGCTTCCTCTGTGTGCCGGGCCGGGCGGGCGCTGCTGCGGGGCCCTCGGCCCTCCGTGAGTCACCGTGGTCGGCGGCGGGGGAAGCGGCGAGGTGGGCCGGGGGGAGGCCGGCAAGGGCGGCGGGAGGCCCTGCGGTGCG